>Ga0187780_10001639_pt1 | contig 16956 bp, 15 predicted proteins | sample 1015_Q2_SP10_20__FD_132429 | JGI IMG/M metagenome (GOLD analysis project Ga0187780, IMG submission 132429) | Tropical peat soil microbial communities from peatlands in Department of Meta, Colombia - 1015_Q2_SP10_20_MG | ecosystem: Environmental > Terrestrial > Soil > Wetlands > Peat | place...
CGGCGCTCCATGCGGCGGTCGGAACTGCGGCCAACCAGAATCATCGCCACAAGCGCCGCCAGGTAAGGAATCATCACCACGTACCCAACTACGCTGTTGGAATATTCGCTCGACAACGACTTCACGAGTTTCGGCCCGTAGAAACTCAAGGTATAGCTGCCAATCATCATTCCGAAATAGATGGCCACGAGGTGCCACACTCGTGCGTTCGTCATCCCTTCGATTGCGGAATGTGGTCCCTTCCGAAGCTTGCTTTGCTCTTCGCGATTCAATTCCGCTGTCAACCATTCCTTTTCTTCGCCGCTCAAAAATTTCGCGTCCCTGGGCCGGTTTGGCAGCAGCAGATAGGTGAAGAATCCGAGAGCTACTGCAGGCACGCCTTCGAGCATCAGAAGCCACCGCCAGCTCGCTACGCCAAGCCAATGCACGTGGTCCAGAAGGAAGCCCGAGATCGGAGATCCCACGATGCTCGTGACCGGCCAGCCGACGAGGAACAGCGCGAGCGCCCGCGCCTGCTCGCGCTGGCGAAACCAGTAGGTCAGGTACAAAGCAATTCCGGGGAAATAGCCGGCCTCGGCAATCCCAAGCAGAATGCGCGCCGCGTATAACTGATGGACGCTCTGCACCAGCCCCGTCAGTATCGCTACCGCTCCCCAGCTCAGCAGAATCCGCGCAATCCACACGCGGGCGCCAATTTTGTGCAGCATCAAATTGCTGGGCACTTCGAACAAAAAATATCCAATGAAGAAAATCCCGGCGGCGATTCCATATTGCTGGTTGGTGAGACCCAACTCCTTGTTCATGGTCAGGGCCGCGAAAGCGATGTTCGTCCGGTCCACCATGGCCACGACGTAGAGCAGGAAAAGGTAAGGAATCAGCCGCACTTGCAGCTTGCGGATGGTGCTGGTTTCGATGGACTTGGCGTCGGGCCTGCCTGCCAAGTCGCCCGCGCTCACTCCCGTTTGCTCTCTGCTTGCCGATTGGCCCATTTGCTATGCCATTGACCTCAGGCATTCAGCGCAAGCTTGCTCTCTCATTTGCGAAAAAACTCTATGCCCCAAAACAGCACTCGTCAAGCAACACACTGGAGATCCTTTCCTGTCGCCAGCAGTCTTACAATCTTGGAAGGTTGCGCTCGAAGTTAGCTTCCGATATACTTGGCGGCAAGCGAAACAATCGAGCCAGCTCTTTCCGAGGGTACAACCCAGGTGCTCTGATGCGCATCCCACAATGTGCTCCGAATGCCCTATTCCTTTTAGCAGTTCTCTCTCTGGCAACTGCTTCGTTGGGGCAGAATTCGCCAACGGCAGCTCCCCCTCCACCCGCCTATTACGGCGCAGCGGAAAGGGTTGACGGAGCGCACATCCTTCCGATTCCCGGCGCTTCTTTTTCCGCCAAGGCCGAAGTGGCAACGACCCTAACGCTGCCTGATGGAACAACCGTCACTCACACGACCTTCAACATCATCGCCCGAGATTTTCGTGGCCGGACTCACAACGAGATGCGTGCTTGGATTGCAGCGGACGGTTCAGAGCCTAGGCTGACTTACAGCATTCTGTATGACCCTGACACGCGCACCAAAACCTATTTATATCCTTTAACGCGGCTGGCGCGACAGTTTGCCTTAAAGCCTGCCCCTGCCCAGTCTTCCACCTCTACTGGCACAACCAACCCTCTCGCTCCTACGATTCAAAAGGAGGACTTGGGCACCGACTTCCAAGACGGCCTGCAACTAACCGGAATTCGCGAAACGAAGACTTACCCGCCCAATGCTATCGGCAACGATCGCCCCCTGTCCATTACCAACGAGTATTGGTATTTCCCGGATTTGCGTCTCAATATTTCCGTCAAACGCACGGATCCGCGTTTCGGAGTTCAAACGGTTCGCATAACGAACCTGCGGCGCGACGAACCCGAGGCCTCTCTCTTCGAAGTGCCAACGGACTACAGGCTCGTCAACGAAAATGGCCCCGACAACGTGGCATCGGCCGAAGGCAGTATTCCGCCAGGCCACCGTTTGCGCATAGGAGGAAATCTCCTCGCGGCAAAAATAATCGATCGCGTTCAACCAGTTTATCCCGCACTGGCGCGCCAGACCCGGATACAAGGTGTGGTTCGGCTGCACGTGATATTGCACAAGGATGGAACCGTTCAGCAACTCGAAGTCATATCGGGGCATCCCTTGCTAGTGCAGGCTGCGATCGACGCCGTCCGGCAATGGCGCTATCAGCCCACGCTGCTCAATGGCGAGCCGGTTGAAGTAGACACGACAGTTGACGTCGTGTTTGCACTTAACCTGCCCCCCGCTTCAACTCCCTAAAGCCCTTCATAACCACCACTTCCCGCGACACAGCGACACCAGAATCCGTTCTCGTTTAATGGTGTAGCCAACAAACCGAACGACGTCTTCCTCTTACTGTGAACTGTGAACTGTCGACTGTAAACCTCCCTTGCGGCTGCGCGGTGCGGCGAATTGTGGCAAACTGAAATGTCACACGGCATGGTTTTGCGCGTTCTGGTGTCTTTGCTCCCCGAAGCATGCAGGTCCTGCCGGTAACTGAAAAAATCCACGCGGTCGCCAAGCTAGGCGATAATCGAGTTACATGGACCCGAAGTTCATACGCAATTTCTGCATCATCGCGCACATCGACCACGGCAAGTCCACGCTGGCCGACCGTTTGCTCGAAATGACCGGCGCGCTTTCCGAGCGCGAAATGCACGAGCAAGTGCTCGACTCGATGGACCTGGAGCGCGAGCGCGGCATCACCATCAAGGCGAAAAGCATCCGCCTGCACTACAAGGCGAAGGACGGCAACACGTACCGCTTGAACTTGATCGACACGCCGGGCCACGTCGATTTTTCGTACGAAGTTTCGCGCGCGCTTTCCGCCTGCGAAGGCGCGCTGCTGGTTGTCGACGCTTCGCAAGGCGTCGAAGCGCAAACCGTCGCGAACACCTTTCTCGCCGCGGGCCACAATCTCACCATCCTTCCGGTGATCAACAAAATTGATTTGCCCGCAGCGCAGCCGGAATACGTCAAAGAGCAAATCGAGAGCGTGCTCGCGATTCCCGCGGACGACGCATTGCTGATCAGCGCGAAAAGCGGCCTCGGCGTCGAAGACGTGCTCGAAGCCATCGTTGCTCGCGTTCCGCCGCCGAAAGGCAGCGCCGAAAATCCCTTGCAGGCGCTCATTTTCGATTCCTGGTTCGACATTTACCGCGGCGCGGTGATTCTGGTGCGCGTGAAAGCAGGCCGCGCCGCGAATCACATGAAAATCAAGCTGGTCGCGGGCGACCAAACGTATGAAGTCGAGCAGCTCGGCACGCTCACGCCGAAACCCGTGGCGCTCGACGAACTCGAAGCCGGCGACGTGGGCTTCATCGTCGCAAACATCAAGCGCGTGGCCGACGCGCGCATGGGCGACACGGTGATTGAAGTCGACCGGCCGGCGCCCGCGCTGCCTGGATTTGAGGCCATCAAGCCGATGGTCTTCGCGGGACTTTTTCCAGTGCTCGCCGACGATTACGAGCCACTGCGCGACGCGCTCGGCAAACTGCAGTTGAACGACGCGGCGTTTTTCTACGAGCCGGAAAACTCCGTCGCGCTCGGCTTCGGTTTTCGCTGCGGCTTCCTCGGACTGCTGCACATGGAAATCGTGCAGGAGCGGCTGGAGCGCGAATTCGGGCTAAACCTGATCACGACGGCGCCGAGCGTGCGCTACCGCATCACGCGCGTCACCGGAGAAGTCATCGAAGTCGATAGCCCGGCGAAATTTCCCAATCCCAGCGATATCGACAAAATCGAAGAGCCGATCATCAAGGCGATGATCATCACCAACGAAGACTCGGTCGGCGGACTGCTGCAACTGTGCCAGGAAAAGCGCGGCACGCAGAAAAACTTCGAATATCTTTCGCCGACGCGCGTCATGCTCACCTACGAATTGCCGCTGAACGAAATCGTGCTGGACTTCTATGACCGCTTGAAGTCGACGTCACGAGGCTACGCTTCGCTCGACTACCAACTCGCCGGGTACCACGAATCGGACCTGGTCAAGCTCGACGTGCTGGTGGGCGGCGAACCGGTCGATGCGCTGGCGCTCATCGTGCACCGCGATTTTGCCTACGAGCGCGGGCGCGAACTGGTAACGCGCTTGCGAAAATTGATTCCGAGGCAACTGTTTGAAGTGCCGATTCAGGCGGCGATTGGCAGCCGCGTGATTGCGCGCGAAACGGTGGCGGCGATTCGCAAAAACGTGCTCGCCAAATGCTACGGCGGCGACATCACGCGGAAACGCAAGTTGCTCGAAAAGCAGAAAGAAGGCAAGCGGCGCATGAAGCGCGTCGGCCAAGTCGATATCCCGCAGGAAGCGTTTCTGGCAGTGTTGAAAGTTTCGTCGTCCGACGAAGAATAGCCTTAGATTCAAGAAATCCGAGAACAACGATCGGTCAAGCCTCCTTCTTTTTCACTTCTGTCGACAGTTTCCCGCGGTGGAGTTGCAGGGAGACGGAGTCGCCGAGTTGGACTTGGGCGGAGTCGCGGAGGACGATTCCGTTGGAATCGGTGGCGATGGCGTAACCGCGTTCGAGGACTTTCAAGGGGCTGCGCTCTTCGAGCTGCAAAGCGAGGCGAGCCAGGCGTTCGCGCTTGGCGCGAAGCAGGCGCTCGGCGCGGAGGCCAAGGTCGGCGGCGCGTTTTTCGAGGCGCAGACGAAACGCAGCAATTTTCGCGCGAAAATCAAACGAGACGATGCGCAGGTGCGCGGCGGTGAAGCGTTTGCGCGATTGTTCGAGGCGCGCGCGCAGGCCGAGCGCGAGGCGGGAAGTCATTTCGTCGGCGCGCTGGCGCTGCTGGCGAAGCAGGTCGAGCGGACGGCGGAAGCCAGAACTCGCGGCAAGTTCGTGGATGCGGCGGCTGAGGACGAGAATGCGATAGCGCATCTGCTCGGCAAGGGCGCCGCGCAAGTCGGCGATGTGCTTGTCAAATTCGGCGCGCGTTTGCACGACGAGTTCGGCGGCAGCGGAAGGCGTGGAAGCGCGCACGTCGGCGACAAAATCAGCGATGGTGAAGTCGGTTTCGTGGCCGACGCCGGAGATAACGGGAATCTGGGATTCGGCGATGGCGCGCACGACGATTTCTTCGTTGAAGGCCCACAAATCTTCGAGCGAGCCGCCGCCGCGCGCGAGAATTAGGACATCGACAATCTGCCTTGCGTTGAAAAATTTCAGAGCCTTGACGATTTCTTCGGCGGCGCCTTCGCCCTGCACGCGCACGGGATAGAGAGTCAGGTGCACGTTGTGGAAGCGGCGGCGAAGAATGCGCACCACGTCGCGAACGGCGGCGCCGCGCGGCGAAGTGATGAGGCCGATGCGGCTGGGAAGAAGCGGCAGCGGTTTCTTGCGCGCGGGGTCGAAGAGGCCTTCGGCTTCGAGGCGCTTTTTTAGCTGCTCGAAGGCAAGCTGCAACGCGCCAAGGCCGATGGGCTCGATTTTCTCGACATAAATCTGATATTCGCCGCGCTGTTCGTAGACGCTGACGGTGCCGCGCACAGTGACTTGCAGGCCGTCCTCGGGGCGGAACTTGATGCCGCGCTGCTGCTGCTTGAAGAAGACGCAGCGGACCTGGGCGCGGTCGTCCTTGAGGGTGAAGTAGATGTGGCCGGACTGGGCTTCGCGGCAGTTGGAGATTTCGCCTTGGACGAAAATGTCCGTGAAGTTTCGGGCGAGGAGATCGCGGATGCGGGCGGTCAGTTCGCTGACGGTCAGGACCTGGCGGGTGGGCTGGAGGTTAAAGGAGAGTTGGCTCATAGAAGAAAGTGGCGAGTGGCGAGTGACGAGTTAAAAGAAAGGAGAACGGTGGTTAACGAAATATGCCAAGCCCCCCGGGGGGTCCTGCAAGTGTGGCAAACAATGGACTTAGAGGAGGGGGTTTTTGGATGTGTGGCAAATAAAGGAGTTACGGGCGAAATCCCGGAAGTGTGGCAAGGAAAGAACTTAGCGGGCTTTTGAATCGAGGTAAGAATCAGGCCGCGGAGGATTTGAGAGACCGCGTGGCGGGAGAGCATGGTCAATTGAGGCACGGCGAGCCGTGCCCCATGAAATCCAAGTATAGCACACTTTTTCATATTGTCAACAGAATACTCATAAATGGTTTCGATTCAACGAGATGGCCCTTTGAGCGGAGGTGCACAGACGGAAGTCTGCGCTACTACCGAGATCAATCCCAGAGGCGGCGGAGTTTGTACTCATCGAAAACGGGGTCGGCGCTGATGATAGGCAGGTTTTCGGCATGGGATTGGGCGATCAGCATGCGGTCAAAGGGATCGCGGTGTGGACCCGGAAGAAGGCCGGCGCGGGCCGCGTGAACGGAAGTGATGGGAAGAGATTGGAACAATTCCTGGGCGAGAATTTCGTCAAAATGCAGGGACAATTCGCCGCCGAGCGGGAGTTTGCCAATTCTGAATTTGGTGGCGACCTCCCAGGCCGAGGCGGCGCTGACAAGAATGGTGTTGGAACGAGCGCGGATGGCTTTGCGGGCGGCATTGGGAAGGGACGGGTCATCGGCAAGCCACCAGATCAGGGCGTGAGTGTCCAAAAGGAGCCGCAGAGATTACTCCCAATGCTTGAGTTCGTCTTCCGCGAGAGGCTCGAAGAACTCCGGACCTAGGGTGATTCTCCCTTTCATGCTGCCGGGCTTGCGCTGACCTTTTTTGCCGCGAAGAGGCTGGAGGCGAACCAGGGGCTGGTCGTCACGGGCGATGATGATCTCCTCACCTTCGCAAGCCTGCTCGATGAGGCGGGAGAGGTGAGTCTTGGCGTGATGGATTTTGACGGTGGGCATATGGACTAAGCTAGGTTAGCTAAACTCTGCAAGATTGTCAAAGAAATGAAGGATAGGCTCTGGACGCATTAGAGCACGCGGCCTCGCTATCTGGCGAAACCCGGCAGGCACGGGATTGGAATGAGGTTCGACTGCTGCCCCCCGCGATTGATGCTGCCTGCCAAAGCACAGACGGCGGAAGAACAACCTCGAAAGTAATCGTTTGGGTGTACCTGTCCATGCGGGCAATGGACCGGCGCGACTTTTGGGGCGATAAAGGGTTTAGTGAGGCAGGAAGCGCCGATGGTGGAAGCGGCGCGCCAGCCCGAACGTTGCGTAAGAAAAACGCGGTACCAGGAAGGTGATTGCCATGCGCACTTGGAAAATAATTCCATTTCTTTTCATCGCACTCGCGATGCTCGTCCTGCCGGCTCCCTCGCAAGCGCAGATCGCGGTAGGCGTATCGATACGGATCGGGCCGCCAGTGCTGCCCGTGTACCCGCAGCCGATCTGCCCTGGGCCGGGCTACATTTGGACGCCGGGATATTGGGCATATGGGCCGGATGGATATTTCTGGGTGCCGGGAACGTGGGTGATGGCGCCAGCGGTCGGGGTGTTGTGGACTCCGGGGTATTGGGGCTTTGCCGAGGGAGTCTACGTGTGGCACGGAGGTTATTGGGGACCGCACGTCGGGTTCTATGGCGGAATTAATTATGGATTTGGATACGGCGGAGTCGGGTTCGTCGGCGGAGAATGGCGCGGCGGCGCGTTTGCCTATAACACGGCGGTGACCAACGTGAACGTGACCGTTGTCCACAACACCTATGTGAACAACACGACAGTGATCAACAACAACACCACCGTGAACAAAAACGTCAGCTACAACGGCGGAACGGGCGGAACCACCGCGCAGCCCACAGCGACGGAACAAGCTGCGGCGAAAGAGCAGCACATCCAGCCAACTTCGGAACAGATGCAGCACCAACAAACGGCGAGCACCAACCGGGCGCAGCTGGCTTCCGTGAATCACGGACAGCCGACGGTGGCGGCGAGCGCCAAGCCGGGAGTGTTTAGTGGAAACGGCGTAGTGGCAGCGAAGGCTGCGGCGAATGCGAACCGGCCGCCATCGGCCAACGCAATCTCGGCCAACAAGCCGGGAAACAGCGGAAAGAGCACGGTGAGCAGCGCCGCGAACCGGAGCGACCGTCCTCCCAGCGCGATGAGCAAGAGCACGGTGCCGACGAGCTCCGCGAACAGCTCGAAAACGGCGCAGTACAATTCGACGACGAACAAGCCCAGTTCCAGCGGATCGCACTCGTCCAACGGGTCTTCTTCGTCGAACCGGCCACCCTCTTCACCGCACGGAAACGCACCGCACCCCAGCAACAAGGGGGAGCGAGGGCCGGAGCACAACAACCGCCCGTAAGAGACGTGCTGGCTCGGAAATCGCACCAGCCGGGGACACAAGTCAGAGTCCAAGGAGAAAGGCCGGACGACAAGCGTCCGGCCTTCTTGTTTTGGATGACGAGTTCGCAAGGCGGAAAAGACGTGGCCTGCGCGAAAACTGAATCTAGTTGCGGTCGCCAGCGCCGTGTTTCTGGCGGCAGAGCTTGCAGAAAGTGGGCGGCTCGGAATTGTCCACGCGATGCTGCACGGGTTTGACGGTACGCAGGAAGGCGAACATGGCTTTCAAGTCGTCGTCAGTAAGATTTTTGTAGACGCTGAAGGGCATGACCGGATTGAGGGGACGAGCTTTGACCGAGCCGGTGCGCATCACTTCCAGAAAAAGCGATTCGTCGTAGTACGAGATGCCCGAAGGATCGGGAGTGATGTTCGCGGAGACAACGGTTCCCCACGGCCCGGAAAAGGGGAACCCGCCGGCGAAGGCCATGCCAGGCAGTTCCTGCCCTTTTTCCTGCGGAGTGTGGCACTCGCTGCAGCCAGCCATGTTGACCAGATAAGCGCCGCGGTCGAGGGCCGAGGAACCAGCAGGGAGATCCGGGACGGAGGCAGTCACAGGTTGGGGAACGCTGCGAATGAGGTATTTGACGGGAAAGATGATCTGAGTCGCCGGCAATTCGTCACAAACAGGCGGAAGCGAACGGAAGTACACGATGACGGAGGCGAGGTCTTCATCGGACATTTTCCGGTAATGCGTGTACGGCATGAGAGGAAAAAGAGCGCGGCCGTCGTGGCTGACGCCTTCGCGGATGGCGCGAGCGAGTTGGTCATCGGTCCAGCGGCCCGCGCCGGTTTCGGGGTCGGGAGTGAGATTGGGAGCGACGATGCGTCCGGGAAGGTCGCCGTATGGCAGAACCTCTCCGGCGCCGTCTTTGCCGGGGATATAAGGATGGCCGGGAGCGTTCCAATCGTGAGGAGTGTGGCAGTAGATGCAACCGCTGAGCGCGGTGGCGATGTAGCGGCCGCGCTCGAGGCGCTGGGGCGTGCGTTCGAACGTGCGGGAGGTTAACGGGCGCGCTTCGGGCCCGAGGAACGGGCGCCAGCCGATGGTGAAGGCGATGCCAATAGCAAGCAGTATGGCAAGCGCGCACACAAGGATGAGCAACCACTTCGCGAAGCGTTTCATCAAGTCTCCGTCGAAACCGGGAAATTGGGGAAATTATTTCGGATTGGCAGACGGCTTGACAACAAAATCTTTGGGAAGGGGGTTGTCGGCGCGCTCTTCATCCCACATTATGCTGACAATCCACCAGCGAGCGCCATCGTTAAGCAATTGAATGGAATTGATGCCGCGAGCGAAGGGAGCTTCACCCGAGGCATGGCGGGATTCATAGCTGCTGAAAACCTGCGCGACGTTCCCGAAGCTTTCCGTGCGATTCATGATGGGGGACTCGAAGAAAGCGTGCTGCTTGAAGTAATCGCCGGCCCGCTGCGCGTAATCTTCCACGCTCATGGCGTGGATGCGAACGGCACCGTCGCTGCCTTTCGTTGCGGCGGTGAGGCGACCTTGCGGAAGAAAAAGGGAACGGAAGCGATTCCAGTCGCGTTCGCCGGCGGGACCGGAGATGACGCCGTACAGCGCGGTGAGAATGCTGTCGAGCGACTTCACGTCTTCGGCGCGGGGAGCCGGCGTCTCAGGGGATGATTCGGAAGAAGGCTTCGATGCGGCTTGTTGCGGAGTGCGAGGATTGTTCGGGGAAGCGAGAGAGGCCGTGGAAAGAGAAAGTGCAATAGCCGCTGCGCACGCCCAATGCCTGCTTGCCAGAATTTGCATGATTCATCTCCGTCGGGATGCAAGATTCGTGCTGACCGATGATGCGAAGCCGGAACTATATAACAGGAAGACGCCTCACGCTCGTCCAATCGTCTATCGTCAGCGGCGGAAGTGGGAGAAGAGCCAGAGGAGAAGCGAGAGGATGACGCTGAGGAGCAAGCAGGTGACGATCGGGAAGTAGAAAGTGGTGTGTTCGCCGCGATGGATGATGTCGCCGGGGAGTTTTCCAAGGCGAAGCGGCAGCTTGCCGCCAAAATAAAGAAGAGCGCCGAGAAGAACCAGAAGACCGCCCAGGAAAAGGAGAGCCCGTCCCAGCTCGCGAAGCGGTTCCATGATTGAAGTTTACCGGAGTTTCCGCAGTGAGTCCGGGAGCCCCGCTTGATTGCCTGCCTAATTCTTAGTATTTACTAGTACATAGTTTTACGATACAGTCCATCATCACTTACTGCTTCGTTAAGTCCCCGAAGTTGTGCAGCCATCCGCAAGGAGGTACAGCCCAATGCTCCTCCGCCAGTTTCTCGCTTTCGAGTTGGCTATCTTTCTTGGGACGAGTTCCACCGTTCCCCGGCCTCCAGCCCTGGGGGTGGTCGTGGAAGCCGATCGCGTGCATGTGAACAGTGGCGAAATTTCAATCGGGGCAACCATTTACGATGGAGATCAATTCTCCACGGAACCGGGAGGCATGTTGCTCTTACGGGGTGACGCAATGACGCTCGAGCTCATCGAGGAAAGCGCGATGCTGATCCATGGCCGGACGAACGGAGCGCAGGGCGCCGAGGCGGAGCTTTCCAAGGGAACGCTCATCTTCAGCACAGAGCGGGCTGCTGCCTTGGGGATCACCGCACTGGGAGCGCGCGTAGATCCCACCGCGGATGTGCGCACCATCGCGCAAATCACGATTGCGGAGCCAAATGAGTTGCGAATCTATGCACGGCGGGGAGACTTACAGTTCTCGTATCGAGGGGAAACTGAGACGATTGCGGAACGATCGGCGTTTCGCGTGATCCTGGATGCTTCAGAAGAGCAACCCAAGAAAGCGGAAACCATCAAGCCGGGGCACAAACGAAAAGCGTTCTTGTTGATTGCCATCAGCGCGGGAGCGGCAGGCGCATCGGCGCTCGCATACGAGAGGCATCACCACCATCACAAGCCCCCCGAGAGTCCAGATCGACCGTGAATGACGTGGTTGCGCAGCAGCCGGGAGAAAACGCCGAAGTAAAGCAGACCGCGTTGGAAGTCACTGCCTAGATTAGTTCGAGGCCGGAGAAGAAGTAGCCGACTTCGAAGGCGGCGGTGTCCGGAGCATCGGAGCCGTGCACACAATTGTTGCCGATGCTGGTGCCAAGGTCATTGCGAATCGAGCCGGGTGCGGCTTTCTTGGGGTCGGTGGCGCCCATAGTGTCGCGCCATTTAGAGATGGCGCCTTCGGCCTCGAGAACCATAGCGAAGATTTTACCTGAGCTCATGAAGTCGGTAAGCTCGCCGAAGAAGGGGCGTTCGCGATGAACGGCGTAAAAGCCGCCGGCCTCCTCCTTGGTTAGACGCATCGATTTGATGGCGATAATTTTGAATCCGGCTTTGTGGATGCGAGAGAGGATCTCACCCTGTAAATTTCGCCCAACCGCGTCGGGCTTGATGATTGCAAACGTCCGCTCAATTGCCACGAAAGAATCCTCCGAAAACTTAGTTTGAAAACGCAGGGCTATTTCAAGACGGTGGCGACGGTCGTGCCGAGATCCGCGGGCGTTTCCACGCAGCGAATGCCGGCGGCGCCCATCGCGGCATACTTATCCTTGGCCGTTCCCTGGCCGCCGCTGATGATGGCGCCGGCGTGACCCATGCGTCGGCCCGGCGGCGCGGTTTGTCCCGCGATAAAGCCGACGACGGGCTTCTTCATGTTGGCCTTGATCCACGCGGAGGCGGTCTCCTCGGCGTTCCCGCCAATTTCGCCGATCAAAATAATTGCGTGAGTGTCGGGGTCGTCGTTGAAAAGTTTGATGGCGTCGAGGAATGGTGTACCGATGATGGGATCGCCACCGATGCCAATGCACGTGGACTGTCCGATGCCCAGCCTGGTCAATTGGTCGACTGCCTCGTAAGTGAGGGTGCCGCTGCGGCTGACGACGCCGACATTTCCCTGCTTGTGAATGCGGCCGGGCATGATGCCGATTTTGCATTTGCCGGGAGAAATGATGCCCGGGCAGTTGGGGCCAATGAGGCGAGTCTTTTTGAAGTCGACCACGGACGCGACGCGGACCATGTCGAGCACCGGAATGCCTTCCGTGATGCACACGATGAGCGGAAGTTCGGCATCGGCTGCTTCGAGGATGGCGTCAGCGGCATACGCCGGGGGTACAAAAATGACCGAGGCGTTTGCGCCGGTCGCTTTTGCGGCGTCCGCGACGGTGTTGAACACTGGGCGCTCGAGATGTTTGGTGCCGCCTTTGCCCGGGGTGACGCCACCAACGACGTTGGTGCCGTATTCGATCATCTGCTGCGCGTGAAACGTACCTTCGCGGCCGGTGAATCCTTGCACGATCAGGCGAGTTTTTTCGTTGACCAGGACGCTCATCGGGCACCTCCAGCGAGGGCCACGACTTTTTGCGCGCCGTCCCTCATGCCGTTGGCGATCGTGAAATTCAGGCCGCTGTCGCGAAGAATCTGCTGGCCGACTTCCACGTTGGTGCCTTCCATGCGAACGACGATGGGAACTTTGACGTGGAGATCCTTGGCGGCGGCGACCACGCCGGTAGCGAGAACGTCACAGCGCAGGATTCCGCCAAAAATGTTGATGAACACCGCTTTGACTTCGGGATCACTCATCAGAATATGAAAGGCGTTTTTGACTTGGTCGGCGGAAGCGCCGCCGCCAACGTCAAGAAAATTGGCGGGCGCCCCGCCGGCATATTTGATGATGTCCATGGTGGCCATGGCGAGGCCGGCGCCGTTGACCATGCAAGCCACTCTGCCATCCAGCTTGATGTAATTGAGACCGTGCTTGGAGGCTTCGACTTCGAGAGGATCTTCTTCATCGAGGTCGCGCAGTTCGCGCAGCTCTTTGTGGCGAAAGAGGCCGTTGTCATCGAAAGTCATCTTGGCATCGAGCGCGACCAGCCTGCCGTCGCCCGTCAACACGCAAGGATTGATTTCGAGCAGCGAAGCGTCAGTGTCGGTAAAAGCGCGGTAAAGAGCCTGCAAGAACGGAGTGGCGTAATTCATCACTTCGATGGGCAGGCCGAGGCCGAAAGCAATCTTGCGCGCTTGATAAGGCTGGAGGCCGACGGAAGGATGAATCGTCTCGCGCAAAATAGCGGACGGATTCTCTTTGGCAACTTGTTCGATTTCCATGCCGCCCGCGGCGCTGGCCATGAATACGACGCGGCCGCTAGCGCGATCCACAAGCAAGCCGAGATAAAGCTCACGCTTGATGTCGAGACCTTCTTCAATTAATAAGCGCTTGACGATGCGGCCGGCAGGCCCAGTCTGCGCGGTAATCAGCTTCATGCCGAGAATATGGCTGGCAAGATCGGCCGCTTCCTCCGCGGACCGCGCCAGCTTCACGCCGCCGGCTTTGCCGCGGCCACCGGCATGGATCTGCGCCTTTACCACGCAAATATTGGATTTCAAGCGCTGCGCGGCTTCGCGAGCTTCGTCCTTGGTGAAAGCGACTTCGCCGCGAGGCGTGGTCACGCCGTAGCGCGAAAGAATCGCTTTCGCCTGATACTCGTGAATTTTCATCGGGATTCCATCTTCCGTTCGGGCACGGAGCAGTCTTCCAGTGTTAGTATTTTGAGGTCATCGCAAACACACAAGTTTACTCGGAAGCGGAAGCAGGAGCAAGGACGCGCCGGAACATGAAAACAAAGCGCCATTGCAGGCTGTCGCGGAAGCATCGTTGTAGCGAGCGTATCACGCAATGAGCCGCTCGTTGATCGATCGCTTGGAGAAGGGACACATCCTCACGCGCCGGGAAGCGGAAGAGGTCATGGAAGAGCTGCTTTCGGGACGCGTTGAGACGCCAGAGATAGTCCGTCTGCTCACGGCGCTAAACCGGAGAACGGTCCAAGTGCAAGAGCTCGCAGGTTTCACGCAAGTGATGCGGCGGCACGCCACTCCTGTGTTTGTGAATGGCGAACCACGTCCGGCAAAGATGGTCGATACCTGCGGAACCGGCGGCGACAATTCCGGAACGTTCAACATCTCGACGGCGGCGGCGATTGTCGCGGCCGCGGCCGGCGCGCACGTGGCCAAGCACGGGAATCGCGCGGCAAGTTCGCAGAGCGGCTCGGCGGACGTGCTGGAAGCGCTGGGCGTGCGTATCGATTTGCCGTTCGAGCATTACGGACGCGCGATCCGGGAAATCGGCATTGGGTTTTTGTTTGCACAGGCGGCACACAAGGCGACGCGGCACGCCACGCCAGCGCGGAAACAGATTGGCGCTCGAACAGTGTTCAATCTTTTGGGACCCCTGACGAATCCCGCGGGAGCGCAGTCACAGGTGGTTGGAGTTTTCTCCCCAGAAGCAATCGATCTCGTGGCGGCGACACTGGCGGAATTGGGCGCGGAACACGCTTTTGTCGTGCACGGCGCGGGCGGGCTGGACGAAATTTCGCTGGTGGGGGAGACGACGGTCGCGGAAGTGCGCAAGAGCAAAGTGCGAAAATTAACAGTGGCGCCAGAGGAGTTTGGAGTGAAGCGCGCTCCGCTCGAAGCGATTCGCGGTGGAACCGCTGCCGAAAATGCCGCGCGTTTGCGGCGGATTCTCGCTGGCGAAGCCGGGCCGGCGCGGGACATTGTAGTGATCAATGCCGCCGCGGCGCTCGTGGCTGCGGGAGTTGCCGCCAATTTCCGCGAAGGCGCAGAACTAGCGGCGCAGATGATCGATTCAGGTGCCGCCGGCGAGAAGCTTGCGAAACTGATTGCGTTTACGAATGCTGGAGAATCGGGCACCAAGGAATCTTAGGAGAACTTCTTTGAAGCACGCGGTGATCGCGTTGTTAATCGCATTTGTGCCTGGACCGGCGTTCGCTCAAAAGCCCGTTCCCACCAAGCCCGCGCAGGTCGCCCAGGAAGTGCGCGAGTACCGCATGGAAAACGAAGATCGCATCGTCCGGGAACTGAGCGAGTTTCTGGCGATCCCGAATATCGCCACCGACACCGTGAACATTCAAAAAAACGCGTCGCATATTGTCGAGATGTTGGAGGCGCGAGGAATCGAGACCCACTTGCTGTCCATTAGTGGCCGCGGTCCGGTCGTTTTTGGAAAGTTGATTACGCCGGAAGCGAAACGCACGGTGATTTTTTATGCCCATTACGACGGGCAGCCCGTCGATCCCGCCGCGTGGACGGATGGCGCGCCGTTCGAACCGGTGCTGCGCGACGCCGCCATCGAAGCAGGCGGAAAGCGTATTCCGTTTCCATCGAGCGCGGCTGGACATGGCCCGCTCTATAAAGATGACTGGCGCATTTACGCGCGCTCGTCTTCCGATGACAAATCGCCCATCGTCGCGCTGCTCGCCGCATTGGACGCATTACGCGCGAAACAAATCCCGCTTGGCGTCAACCTGAAAGTCATTTTCGAGGGCGAAGAAGAAGCAGGCTCACCGAATCTGCAGAAGACGCTCGAGCTGCACAAAAACCTGCTCGGCGCGGATCTGCTGATCACTGCTGACGGGCCGGTGCACCAGAGCGGGCGTCCACTCGTGTTCTTCGGCAATCGCGGCGACATCGGAATCGAAATTACTGTGTACGGGCCGGTTCGCGCGCTGCACAGCGGACATTACGGCAACTGGGCGCCGAATCCGGCGATGGAATTGTCGCGGCTACTAGCGTCGATGAAGGACGCGAATGGGCGCGTGTTGATTGACGGCTACTACGATGACGTGACGCCACTTGGCGACGTGGAGAAAAAAGCGCTGGCGGAAATGCCGGACAACGACGCGGAACTGGAGCGCGAGCTGGGCATCGCGAAACCGGAAGGTGGTGGAAAGAAGCTTGTGGAACTCATCATGGAGCCTTCGTTGAACATCCGCGGATTGCGCAGTGCCTACGTGGACACGCAGTCGCAGAACGTCGTGCCGGATAAAGCCGAAGCTTCGCTGGACGCGCGGCTGGTGCGCGGAGAGGATCCGGGGAAAAAGTTCGAACAGATTGCGGCTTTCATCGGGAAGCAAGGATTTTTTGTGGTCGACCACGAGCCGACAATGGAAGAGCGCCGCGCGCATGCGCATATCGCCAAAGTCATTTACGAAGGCGGGTATCGTGCTTCGCGAACGCCGATGGATTTGCCGGTGTCGAAAGCGCTCGTGCAAGTCGTGCAGGACGCCACCGGGGGAACTGCCGTCATCGCTCCGACGCTTGGCGGCAGTGTGCCCATGTACATTTTCGAGGATCTTGGCCTGCCCTGGATTGGCGTGCCCATCGTCAATTACGACAATCACCAGCACAGCTCCGACGAGAATTTGCGGCTGGGCCATCTCTGGAAAGGCATCGAAATCTATGCCGCTATCCTCGCGGATTTGAACTGGTAAACATCCACTGAAGTGCCGGGCTGAAGCCCGGCCTCTACAAAGACAGGAAGTTCTTCAGAAGTTGTTTGCCGCAATCGGTGAGGACGGATTCGGGATGGAACTGCACGCCTTCGATTTTGTAGCGGCGATGGCGCAGTCCCATGATGATGCCGTCGCTGGTTTCCGCGGTGATGGCAAGCACGCGCGGCAACGATTTCCTTTCCACGATTAACGAGTGATAGCGCGTCGCCGTAAACGGATCGGGAAGCTTGTGGAAAATGTTTTTTCCGTCGTGGTGAATTTCGCTCGTCTTCCCGTGAAACAGCTTTGGAGCGCGCACGATTTTCCCGCCAAACGCCGCTCCGATCGCCTGATGGCCTAGGCAGACGCCAAGA
>Ga0187780_10001640_pt1 | contig 16953 bp, 15 predicted proteins | sample 1015_Q2_SP10_20__FD_132429 | JGI IMG/M metagenome (GOLD analysis project Ga0187780, IMG submission 132429) | Tropical peat soil microbial communities from peatlands in Department of Meta, Colombia - 1015_Q2_SP10_20_MG | ecosystem: Environmental > Terrestrial > Soil > Wetlands > Peat | place...
CTGCGACGGCGTCTTCGCTGACATCTGGAATGATTTAGGAGACAGACGATGCAGAAAGGCACCGTCAAGTGGTTTAATCCGACCAAGGGCTACGGGTTCATCAAGCCGTCCACCGGCGACAAGGATGTGTTCGTTCACATCTCCGCCGTCGAGCGCGCCGGCTTGCGCACACTCAACGAGGGCCAAACGGTGGAATACGAACTCGTTACGAACCGCGGCCGAACTTCGGCGGAAAATCTCAAAGTTGCGTGAACCAGACCGGCATCGTCCGGTTCTCGTAGCCCCCGGTCTCGCATCGGGGGTTTTTTATTGCGAAAGCGGATGGACAACAGTCAGCGCGCGCTTGCTGGGTCGCGAGTGGACGCGAATCTTGCGCGGCCGTCCGCAACCATCCGCAAGGCTTCCGGATAAATCCGGTGCTCGATCGCAAGGACACGCGCGGCCAGCGTTTCCTCGGTATCGTCTTGTAAAACGGCAACTGATTCCTGCCTGATGATCGGCCCCGAATCGGTCTCTTCGACGACGAAATGGACGGTGGCGCCGTGCTGCGCAGCGCCGGCTTCGAGCGCGCGGCGGTGGGTGTGAAGCCCCTTGAACTGTGGCAAGAGCGCCGGATGGATGTTGAGGATGCGGCCGCGCCAGCGGCCGATGAACCAGGACGTTAGCAGGCGCATGAAGCCGGCGAGGCAAATAAGATCGACCCGGTGCCGCCGAAGCTCGTCGTCGAGTGCGCGTTCGAAGGCTGCACGATCCTCGCCGAACGAAAGGTTGTCGATCACGACGGTCGCTACGCCCGCTTCCCGCGCCCGCTTTAGCCCGGCGGCGTCGGCCCGATTCGATAGGACGAGAACGATCTCCGCCGGATAATCCTTGGCGCTCGCCGCCTCGATCAGCGCCATCATGTTCGAGCCGCGCCCGGAAATCAGCACGGCCACGCGCTTCCTGGTCATCGCGCTTGCCATGACAGATCGAGATGTCCGACAAAGTTGACGCGGCTTGCGTCCGCCGCCGCGACTACTTCGCCGAACGCGACCACCGTCTCGCCGTTGTCCGTTAAAACTTTGGTCACGGCATCGGCGCTGCCGCGGTCGAGCACGGCGACCATTCCGATGCCGCAATTGAACGTGCGCAGCATTTCGCGTTCGGCGACCTTACCGGCAGACGCGAGCCATTTGAACACCGGCAAGACGGGTACGCGATCGAGACTCAAAGCAACGCCGAGATGCGGCGGTAATACCCGCGGGATGTTTTCGATGAAGCCGCCGCCAGTGATGTGCGCGAGCGCTTTGACCGCTGTAGTCGCGCGGATCGCGGCAAGGCAAGAGCGGACATAGAGCCGGGTCGGCGTCAGGAGCGCTTCGCCCAGGCTTCGCGAGGGGTCGAATGGCGCGGGACGATCCCAGGTCAATCCGGCGTCGGCGGCAATCTTGCGGACCAGTGAAAAACCGTTCGAATGCACGCCGCTTGAGGCAAGACCCACCACGATGTCGCCTGCCGCGATGTCGCCGCCCGGCAAGATTTCGTTTCGTCCGACCGCGCCGACAGCAAATCCCGCGAGGTCGTAATCGTCGCCTTGGTAGACTCCCGGCATTTCCGCCGTCTCGCCGCCGATTAGTGCGCAACCGGATTCGCGGCAAGCCGCCGCGATGCCTTTGACCACGACCGCCCCGAGCGCGGGGTCGAGTTTGCCGCAAGCGAAATAGTCGAGAAAGAACAGCGGTTCCGCGCCTTGCACGACGAGGTCGTTGACCGACATGGCGACCAGATCGATGCCGATCGTGTCGTGCCGGGAGGATTCAATCGCAATTTTGACCTTCGTGCCGACGCCGTCGGTCGCCGCGACGAGTATCGGATCGGAGAGACCGGCCGCCTTGAGATCGAAAAGCCCGCCGAAGCCGCCGATTTCGGCGCCGGCGCCGGACCTTGCCGTGGCCCGTACCAGAGGCTTGATCAATTCCACCATGCGGTTGCCGGCATCGATGTCGACACCGGCGGCCGCGTAGCGCGTATCATCCACGAAAATCACCAATACGGACAGGCGGTTTCGCCCGCCTGGGAAGCTTTGCTCGCGCCTCCTACGTCGGAATCGCCGGGTGTGCAAGCGCGCCTGCGCCGCTATAGTGCCGTCCCATCACGATGATGCGCAAGGAATCGGATATATCCAACGCGGCCGACGGCCCGTAAATCTCGTCTGGGACCGGCCGGTATACAAATGCGCGCTGCAGGCTGAGGAACGGCTTGAGCATACCTAATCTTATCACTTTGGGACGGATATTGTTGGTGCCGATCGTGGTCTGGGCGATCACGCTGGGCGAGATGCGCGTTGCGTTCCTGTTGTTTCTGGCGGCAGGAATAAGCGACGCCGTCGACGGCTTCCTCGCCAAGCGCTTTCAGATGAAGAGCGAACTCGGCGCGTATCTCGATCCCTTGGCCGACAAAGCGCTGATCGTTTCGATCTATGTGTCGCTCGGAATTGTCGGTGTGCTGCCGATTTTTCTCGTTATCCTTGTCGTGTCGCGCGATATCATGATCATCGGCGCCTTCCTGCTGGCGTGGCTGGTGGGCCGGCCGATGCCGGTCAGGCCGCTCCTTGTCTCGAAGGCCAATACCGTGGCGCAGATCCTCCTCGTTGTGCTGGTCTTGGCCGAACGAGCCTTCAGCTTCGATTTCACGCCCCTCGCGCAACTCATGATGGCCGTTGTCGCGGTCCTCACACTCGTCTCGATCGCTTTCTATTTGGCTGAATGGGTCCGCCACATGAACTCGGTCGGCGCCGGGCACTAGTTCCTTTAGGCAGCGTTAGGCAGCGTTAGGCAGCGCTACCTCACCGGTTCGTTCTACAATGGCAAGCGGCCCTCTCGATGCGGCATGTCTTCACGGGGTGGCTGAGATAATATGTCTTCGCACCCAATGCCTGCGGACCCGATTTCCACTCACCCACGTCAGCTTGCGCTCGCGCTCGATCACGCGGAAAGCTTCGCGCGCGAAGATTTCTTGACCGGTTCCGGCAATGAAGCCGCGCTCGCGCTTGTGGATTCCTGGCCCGATTGGCCGTCGCGCGCGGTCGCGCTGGTCGGGCCGGAAGGATCGGGCAAGACCCATTTGGCGACAATCTGGGCTTCAGCTGCCGGTGCGCGCGTGGTCTCGGCGCGGAGCATTGGTGCATTCGATATTCCGGCCATGTTGGCGACGGGCGCATTGGTGATAGAGGACGCCGGCGCGGCGACGGACGAGCGTGCACTGTTCCACTTGATCAATCTCGCCCGCGAGGAGGCGGCTTTTCTGCTCTTCACCGCGCGAACCGCGCCTTCGGCCTGGCCGATTTCGATTCCGGATGTCGCGTCCCGTCTGCGCGCCATGCCCACGGCGACCCTGCAGGCGCCCGATGACGCAATGTTACGCGGCGTGATGGTAAAGCTCGCCGCAGACCGCCAGCTCGTCCTGCCCGAGAGCGTCGTCAGTTATCTCTTAACCCATATTGAAAGATCGTTCGCGGCAGCGCGCGCGGCGGTGACCGCGCTGGACGAAGAGGCCTTGCGGCAAGGGCGGCCGCCAAGCCGCGCTTTGGCGGCCGAAATATTCCGCGACGGCGCGTGAACGAACCCTGTGTAACGCCTCGCTCGGATTTTGATTGTTTTTCGCGATCGATCCGGCTGGGCTTGACGGAACGGCCCAGCCCGCCGCCTTATGTCTGGCGGCACATGCATCGACGGCATATTCATTGAATTGTAACGAAAGTGGCCAATGTAGCTTTGGACGAATACGGATCGGCAATGGCTGAAAGCGCTCAAGTTTCTGTCTCATCTAAGGAATCTGCCGCGATGCGGCGGCTCGAAGCGCCGCGGGCGGTGCAGGAGGCGTCTCCGCGCCATCCGGAATCCGATCTCGCCACGAGCCCGGAGCGTTTTATCAACCGTGAATTGTCATGGCTAAATTTCAACCGGCGTGTCCTTGAGGAATCGGCCAATCGGCGAAATCCGCTCCTGGAGCGGCTCAAATTCCTGGCGATTTCGGCGAACAATCTCGATGAGTTTTTCATGGTGCGCGTCGCCGGCCTTGGCGCGCAAGTGCGCGAAGGGATCAGCAGCAGAAGTCCGGAAGGTCTCACTCCGGCCGAGCAGCTCGTCCGCATCGCCGAAGCCGTCGCTGTCCTCGTGCAAGACCAACAGGCACAATGGCGCGCGCTGCGGGCCGAACTCGGGGACGCCGGAATCGTGCTCGTTGACGGTCCTGACGTGACACGAAGCGAGAAGGCGTGGCTGGAGGATTATTTTCTCGCTCACGTCTTTCCGCTCCTCACGCCGCTCGCTATCGATCCGGCCCACCCCTTTCCGTTCATTCCCAATCTCGGATTCACCATCGCGTTGCAGCTGGCGCGAGCCAAGGACGGCAAGGCGATGAACGCGCTCATTCGCGTGCCGAACCGCATCGAACGTTTCGTGCGGTTGCCGCAGGCGCGCGAAGGCGGCGAAGCGCGGCTGATTTCGATCGAGGGCGTCACCAGCTTGTTCATCGCCAAGCTCTTTCCCGGCTATACGGTGAAAGGACTAGGCGCATTTCGCGTCACGCGCGATTCCGAAGTCGAAATCCTGGAAGAAGCGGAAGATCTGGTGCGGCTTTTCGAAACCGCGCTCAAGCGGCGGCGGCGCGGTTCGGTCATCAGGCTCGACATTGAAGCAAGCATGCCGGTCGAATTACGGCGTTTCGTGCAACGCGCGCTCGGCGTTTCCGACGACAGCGTCTTTAGCGTCGACGGCGTGCTGGCGCTGAACGAGATGGGTCAAATTGCTAATCTCAACCGGCCCGATCTCGAATTCGAACCTTATGCGCCGCGCTATCCCGGCCGGGTGCGCGATCATGGCGGCGACTGTCTGGCCGCGATCCGGCAGAAGGACTTCATCATCCATCACCCGTTCGAATCCTTCGACGTTGTCGTCGATTTCCTGCAGCAGGCTGCGCGCGATCCCGACGTGGTCGCGATTAAGCAAACGCTGTATCGCACTTCGGCGGACTCGCCGATCATCAAGGCGCTGGCGGAGGCCGCCGAAGGCGGCAAATCGGTTACCGCGCTGGTGGAGCTGAAAGCGCGCTTCGACGAGGAGGCCAATATCCGCTGGGCGCGCGACCTCGAACGCGCCGGCGCGCAGGTCGTATTCGGCTTCATCGAGCTGAAAACGCACGCCAAGCTGTCGCTCGTGGTGCGGCGCGAAGGCGCCGCGCTCGCCTCCTATATTCATGTCGGCACCGGCAACTATCACCCGGTGACCGCGCGCATTTATACCGACCTGTCGTTTTTCACTTGCGATCCCATCATCGCGCGCGACGTCGCACGCATCTTCAACTTCGTCACCGGTTATGCCGAACCTGCGGAGCTCGAGCGCATGGCGGTCTCGCCGGTATCGCTGCGCAAACGCATTCACGAACATATCGAGGAGGAGATTGCGCACGCTAAAGCGGGCCGGCCCGCCTCGATCTGGATGAAAATGAATGCGCTGGTCGATCCCGACATTATCGATGCGCTCTACCGCGCCTCGAGCGCCGGTGTGCCGATCGATCTCGTCGTCCGCGGCATTTGCTGCCTGCGGCCCGGCGTTCCTGGGCTGTCCGACAATATCCGCGTCAAATCCATTGTCGGCCGTTTCCTCGAACACGGCCGTATCTATTGCTTCGGTTCCGGCCACGGCCTGCCGCACCCGAAGGCGGCGGTCTACATTTCCTCCGCCGACATGATGCCGCGCAATCTCGACCGCCGCGTCGAGGCGCTGTGCCCGATTCTCAATCCGACCGTGCACGAACAGGTGCTTGATCAGATTGTGGTCGCGAACCTCAAGGACAACGAACAGAGCTGGCAGCTTCTTGGCGACGGATCCTCCGCGCGAATCGAGCCGGCCTCCGGCGAGGAAAGCTTCAACTGCACCACCTATTTCATGACGAATCCGAGTCTGTCCGGCCGTGGCAAGTCGCCCAAAGACTCGATTCCGCGCTTGCGGCACCGGCCGGAACCACTGTGAACGGCTCGCGAATCGCGTAGGGTGCGCCCGCTATATCGATTGTCCAGGCGAAGACAGAAAATTCATTCGAGTCCATTGTTCGCGTTCATGCGGTTACGCCTCTCGGTTGTTCGATTCATGGTTATTTGATCGATGCCTCGCGCCATCTCCGACGCCCAGGGACGTCTTGACCACGGCCCGCCGATTGCCGTCATCGACATCGGCTCGAATTCCGTGCGGCTTGTCGTCTTTGAGGGACTAACGCGCAGTCCGACCGAGCTATTCAACGAAAAGGCGCTTTGCGGGCTCGGCCGCGAGGTTCAATCGACAAAACTGCTCGCCGCCGACGCGGTTCAACACGCACTCGCAACGCTCAAGCGTTTTCGCGCGCTGTGCGAGACGATGAAAGTGAAGAAAATCCTGGCGATCGCTACGGCCGCGGTGCGCGACGCCAAGAACGGCGGCGCGTTCATCAAGCTTGCCGAGCGCACCATCGGGGCCGAGATCGAGGTGCTGTCCGGCGGGCGCGAGGCCGAACTCACCGCGCTCGGCGTGATCTCGGGCGTGCATCACGCCGACGGCGTCGTCGGCGATCTCGGCGGCGGCTCGCTTGAGCTCGTCGACGTGCGCGGCACGCGGGAGCGGCACGGCGTCACCTGCCCGCTTGGCGGACTGGCGCTCGCCGATATCTCGGCAAAGTCGATCAAAAAGGCGGAGAAATTCGTCAAGAAATCGCTGAGCGGCCTGCCGGTGCTCAAGGTCTGCGAGGGGCGTTCGTTCTACGCGGTCGGCGGCACGTGGCGCTCGCTTGCCCGCTTGCACATGTGGCAGACCGGCTACCCGCTCCATGTCATGCACGGTTACGCGATCCGCGCCGATGAGGCGCTGGAATTTGCGCGCCTCGTCCACCGCGTCGACGTCGATACGCTTGCCAATATCGAAGTGGTGGCGAACGCACGCCGGCCGCTGTTGCCCTACGCTGCGCTCGTCCTCGAACATATTCTGCGCGCCGGCAGGCCGCGTCAGGTCGTGTTCTCGGCGCTCGGCATTCGCGAGGGCTTGCTCTATTCGCTGCTCAAGAAAAAAGAGAAGGAAAAAGACGCGCTGATCGAGGCGGCGCGGCACCTCAATCTGCTTCGCTCGCGCTCGCCGCGTCACGGCGAAGAGCTGATCGTATGGACCGACCGCTTCATGGCCACCTCGGGCCTCGAAGAAACCGGCGAGGAGCGCCGTTTGCGTCACGCCGCGTGCCTACTGGCTGATATCGGCTGGCGCGCGCATCCCGATTACCGCGGCGAGCAGTCGCTCAATATCATCGCTCACGGCGGCTTTTCCGGCATCGATCACCAGGGCCGCGCCTATTTGGCTCTTGCCGTGTTCTTTCGCCATGTCGGGCTGGTCATGGACGACGAGCTTTCGCCGCGGCTGCGGGAACTCGTCTCGACGCGGCTCCTCGACCGCGCGCGTGTGCTGGGCGCGGCGCTGCGGCTCGCTTACGTCGTGTCTGCGGCAATGCCTGGCGTTCTTCCCGAGACCTCGCTCGCGATCGAGCGCCACCGCCTGGCGCTGCGCCTGCCGGGCGAATTCGGCGCGCTCGCCGGTGAGCGCGTGCTCAACCGGTTGCGCTCGCTGGCGCGGCTGATCGGCCGCGAACCGGTGATGCTGATGGGCTGATTTTCGGTTCGAAGGGTCCGAGCGTCTTATGCTTGGGAATGCGCCGAATTTTGCAGAAGCGATTTCTCCAACATGATGTGAATGCCCTTGGAGCCGTTGACCACCTGCGTGACGCGCAGATCGGCCGCCAGGCTACATAGCGTATAGGCGTCCTCGCGCGTGAGTCCGGTGCGGGCGCAAATGAACTTGATCATGTCGCGCAGCGCGATCACCACGGCGTCGTCAAGGTCGGGATCGAAAGCCATGGTGATGAAATGCGTCGGCGTTTCCGCCATCGGCCATTCCAACGCCATATCATCTCGCACGTGCAGTTCGAAGGTGCCGATCAGCCCCGTCTCGATGGCGGTGATGCACACTTCGCCGTCGCCTTGGACGCCGTGACCGTCGCCGACCGAGAACATCGCGCCGTCGACGTAAATCGGCAGATAGAGCGTGGTGCCGGTAACGAGCTCCTTATTATCCATGTTGCCGCCGTTGCGGCGCGGCGGCGGCGAGCCGATCGGTCCCCACGCCGGCGGTGGCGCCACGACCATAACGCCGAAGAAGGGTCTCAGCGGCAGTTCCAACCCCCACGGCAGCCGCCCGACCATGCGGGTGCGATCGAGCGGAATATGGATGATGCGCGTGCGTTCGAAGTCATCCGGGAGCGCGCCGGCGAGCGGGCGAATGGTATTGTAGCCCCAGTCATAATGGAGATCGATCGCCTTGATGCGGACCTCCAGGACCTGTCCGGCCTTGGCGCCGCGCACCGCGACCGGTCCGGTCATCATGTGCGGACCCAGTTTCTGCGGCACGCCGGCGTGAATCGCGGGCAATGCCGGCGGCATGATCAGACCGGATTCCGGCTTCGGCATCGCCTCGGGTGGGCCTGAAACTGTAGAGATGACGACTTCGTCGCCGGGCTCTATCGTCACAAGAGGCTTGAGCGCAGCGTCGAAAAAGCCCCAATGCACAGTATCCGGTGCCGCATCCAGGCGATGGCTCCGCATCAAAGCGCCTTTCGATTCAGAGATTCAAAGTTACGCGCGGCCTTCGTAGCCTATTGTCGGGCGCAGCTTCAATTGTGAAAAGCCGACCTAGTCACGATCGGCGGCGGCGAAGAAGGGAAGGTTTCAGTTCAGAGGTTCAAATATCCCTGCACGCCCGCCATAGGAAAAACACATCCGATCCGGGGGCATGCCGGCACACATAACCACCCTAGAAGTCCGCCGTGACAGCGCTGCGAAATTGCGGTCGATCAGCGCGTGTCAATGAACTGCACCCCGTTGAAACCGCCGTACCAAGCGTCACAGAACGCTACCAGCGCCAGGCCGAGTCCCAGTCCCGCTGCGACCGCTAAGGCAAAGAGAAGCCGCTGATGATGTTTGGCAGTTGCTGGTTCGGTCATTACGCGCGCCGATGTTCGCTGCGGGGCGACCCCGGAACAGGGTGTCGGGGGATGGGGTGTCCGGGGCCGCGTGCAATACCGGGTGGTTGGGGATAAAAACCCGGTTGCGACATGATTTGGAGACAGCGCCACGGCAGCCGTCTATTGCACATTGATTGAGTCAATCCATACGGTCGTATAGTCCCGCCGAGAAGGGATGAAGCAAAGGCGGATAGCGGCGAACTTTCCGAAGTTGCCGAACCTACTGCACAAGCATTGATTTTCACGTCAACATCGCCAAACGCGAATAATCACTATCGTCATGCGGCCTAGCGGCGGCGAGTCCGTGGAACCGCTAAACTCGCGAAGGATCGTCCCAAGCGAGTGCGAGAATTTTCGGCGCTAAGCAGACATTCCGAGCGCTGTACGGGATGTATGCTTTAGGCGGCGCGACATGCGCCTGTGTTCAATCGATGTCCGACATCGGTGGACGCGCTTTCGATGTCCGTTAAGTGCCAAAAGCAGAAATTTCGCAAAGCCAATTGACCTTAGTCAAAGTGCGGGACCTTCCGCAGGACTACGTCCAAATGACATTTGGATTGAGGGACCGTGTCGATAGGCCGCTTGTAGAGGAGAGGACCATGGCGCATCGGCTTCGTATGGCTCTTCCTTTGCCACAACTGTTGCAGTTTTCGTGCCAGGCATGATCTCGAAGCGCGGGTCGAAGTCGACCATGGTCGAAGCCACCTGCTTCAAAATGCCGGCGTCGCCATCCACCTTTGCGGTTCCGTCTGCAATCTGAGCTTGCCGCGTGGAAGTTGTTTGAACAATTCGGTTGACATCGCGCGGATGACGCCGCGGCTGTTGTGCTCTGGAGAGCCGCCTTTTGCCCCATATTGGACATTCCCGATCCCCCAGCCGACCCACTTCCAACCACCGGGTCTGCTTCGTTACGATGCCTCGCCCTAGCCAAGGGGGAGGTCATGCGACGGCGCGCATTCATCACGTTGGCCGGTGCCGCGATCGTCGTGTCGCCGCTTCACTTGCGAGCGCAACAACCCGCACGGATACGGCGCATCGGCGTTCTGCTGCCCTTCAATAACGAGAATGATGGTGCAGTGCGACAGCTCTGGCCTGCGTTCGCGCAACGGCTCGCTGAACTTGGCTGGGTCGAAGGACGAAACATCCAGTACGATGTGCATTTCACCACTCAAAACAACGAGAAAATCCGCGTAGGTGCCGCAGAACTCGTGGCGACTGCGCCGGAGTTGATCGTCGTTTGGTCCAATCCAGGTCTGGCGGCAATAAAGGAGGCGACGCAGAGCGTCCCCGTGGTTTTCGCACTGGTGGGTGACCCAGTGGGAAGCGGCTTAGTGGCGAGCCTGGCACGTCCGGGTGGGAATATAACTGGCTTTCAGAATTTCGAGCCCACCGCCAGCGGAAAGTGGCTCGAGCTTCTGAAGGAGATCGCGCCCGGGCTGCGTCGCGTGGGCCTCGTCTACAATCAGAACATCCCAGCCAATGTTGATTTTCTGCGCGTGGCGCAGGGTCTAGCAGCTTCAGTCGGTGTGACGGTAAAACCAACTGAACTGCACGATGCCGCTGACATTGATCGCGTTCTTGCTGAATTTGCGCAAGAGCCAAATGGCGGTCTTATCGTGACGCCCAATCCGCTCAATGCAAGGAACAACCAAACGATTATTGAAGCGGGCTGCACGGTTGCATTTACCGGCGATCTATCCGTTCCGTCTGGATGCTGAAAAAGGAGGCTTGGTCTCATACGCATTCGATACAATCGAGCAGCAGCGTGGCGTTGCGAGCTACGTCGATCGCATCCTGAAGGGCGAAAAGCCAGCGGATCTGCCCGTACAAGCGCCGACCAAGTATGAGCTCGTGATCAATCTTAAGACTGCTAAGGCGCTAGGTCTGGACGTGCCTGATAAGCTTCAGCAGCTTGCTGACGAGGTGATCGAATGACTAGCTGATGTCCCACGAAGCAGACATCGTCTGACGTCCACTTCATGTCCGCTTTTGAGGGGAAAGCGGACATGCCGCTTAGCGACCGGGATGTCCGCTTGAGACCCATAACCAGACATCAAGCAACCGATTTTGCTGACGCACCTATGATCCGTCGCTTCGACTCAGACCAGCGAGGGCGGCTATTGATTCAGGTCAATGACGACAGGCGGCAGTCCGTACATGTGAGCACGCGAGGCCCATGCATCCAGAGGGAAAATGAGAACCCATCATCACGTCATAGCTTGGATGACGCTGGCGATGATTACTGCCCCCGTCACCCCCAGCAGCGCACAAGTGCTGAGCGGCGCCGGCGAATCCTGCATTCAAATTCTCCACGCCTTTGCCATCCGACGTTGCGGCGCCCGATACGGTCGAGACCAGATTCGGCACGTTGCGGTTTTTCGATGGTGTCCCGGACGTGACAAGCACGGAGAAGATTTACGACAACCTGGATTTTCAGCGCGCCGTTCAGGCCTACCTTTTGGCTTTGCCGGTGGTGAACCAAGTGGCGAATCGCAACGCCATCCTTGCATTGGGGCCGGCGAATACGACGGTCCCGATCTGGGAAACGATGGTCGACTCCCGCACGGTCGAGCTGACTGCTAACGACAACACGCCATAGACTTGGTTGTGGATCGACCTGCATAACGGCCCGTTGGTGATTGAAGCGCCCCCGAAGGTGCTCGGTCTCGCAGACGACATCTGGTACCACTGGAACGGCGATATTGGCTTCACCGGGCCGGATCACGGCGAGGGTGGCAAATTTCTTTTTCTGCCGCCCGGATACAAAAGCGAAGTGCCTCAGGGCTACTTTGTCATGCGCCCGGGTTCCTACAGCGTCTGGACAGGGTGGCGAAGCTTCCTGGTCGATGGGAGCCCGAAACCCGGCGTCGAGATGACCAAAAAGACCATGAAGATCTACCCGCTTTCGCAGGCATCCAATCCGCCCAAGCTGAATTTCATCGATATGTCCGGCAAGCCGTTCAACATGGTTGCGCCGGCGGATTTTAGATTCTGGGAGATGCTGAACCAGGCCGTGCAGGACGAGCCGACCGAGACGGTCGACGCAACGACGCTCGGCTTCTGGGCCTCGGTCGGCATCCAGAAGGGCAAACCCTTCGCTCCTGACGAACGAATGAAGAAGATTCTGACCGAAGCGGCCGCGGTTGGCGATGCGACCGGGCGCGCCCTGGGTTACCGAGTGCGGCAGAAAGAAGCCTACTATTGCGACGACCGCAATTGGAAGCGACCGTTTATTGGCGGCTACAAGTTCGAATGGCAGCCAGGCGTCGCTAACCTGAGCGCGAGCGCGATGTTCTTCTTTGTGGCGACAGGCGTAACGCCGGCTATGGATACGCAGATCGTTGGAGAGGGCTCAGCCTATCCTTGGACGGCGGTCGACGCCGACAACAACCCGTTGGATGGCGGCAAGACCTACAAACTGCACCTGCCGCCGAACATCCCGGTCAAGACGTTCTGGTCAGTGATTGTTTACGACACTCAGTTCCGCTCGATGGTGCAGACAGACCAGCAGTATCCGAGCGTCAGCAGCCAGAGCAAGGCACTCCACGTCAATGCCGACGGCTCAGTGGATGTGTATTTCGGCCCGAAGCCACCTCCGGGTGAGGAAAACAACTGGGTGCAAACAATACCGGGCAAGGGCTGGTTCACTCTCCTGCGCCTGTACGGGCCGTTGGAGCCATGGTTCAAGCAAACTTGGCGACCGGACAACATCGCTTTGGTGCAGTGACCGGTTGAACTCACCACCCAAAGCGGACATCGGAGTGTCACGCCTAAGGATCCAACATGCTAGCTTGGGCCGATAGTGTGCTCGGTGCCGAGCCTCGGAGTGGCGCGCGTGAGGCGACGTGAATTCATCCGGATAATTGGCGGTGCGGCGACCGCTTGGCCAATCGCAGCGCGTGCGCAACTGACCCACTCAGTGCCGAAGATTGGCTGGATCAAAATTCAAGGCCCACTGCACACGCCTGAACAATTGCAGGCGTTCCGAGAAGGTATGCGGGCGCTCGGGATGATCGAAGGGCGGGATTTTGTACTTGAAGAGCGATATGCAGACGGCGATGAAACTCGGCTGCAGAGCCTTGCAGCAGAGCTAATTGCCTTAGGAGTAAACGTCATATTGGCAACCAGCCAACCTTCAATCGCCGCAGCTTGGCGGGTAACAAAAAGCGTGCCGGTGATTGGACGAATGGTGGACGACCCAGTCACAGATGGCATGGCGCAATCGCTGGCTCAGCCAGGTGGTAATGTCACCGGCGTCTACACGATGACAGAGGAGATGAACCCGAAGCGATTGGCCTTACTTAAAGAAGTGGCACCCGCGGCGCGCCGTGTCGGCGTGTTGTTGCGCCAGGATTTTCCAAGTGAAGGCATTGCGAAACGTGATTGGCAAAATGAAGAATTGGCGGCTCATCAACTCGAACTTGAACTGTTTGCTTTGAATGTTCGCACGGCAGATGAGGTTACGACAGCGTTTGATCAGGCATCGGCAAATGGTGTGCAGGGCATGGTAACCTTCCGTAATCCGACGGTCGTGACCTATCTGGAGCTAATTGCAGGCCTATCGCGAAAGCGTCGCTTGCCCGCAGTGTTCGACGCGCGCGAATACGTCGAGGCCGGTGGGTTAATGTCTTACGGACCGAATATTGACAGAACCTATCGCCAGCTCGCTACCTATGCATACAAATTGTTGCATGGAACGCCTGTCAGTAATTTGCCGATTGAACAGCCCACTACTTTCGAACTGGTCATTAACAAGCGCACTGCTAACGATATCGGTATCTCTGTACCCTCAAGTCTTCTGACGCGTGCGGATAAAGTCATCGAATAAACGACGTGCCGCCATCGTAGTCTGCTTTGGCACTTAGCGGACGTACTAATCTTGCTGACGCATGTCTGCTTTCGGAGGTAAAGCGGACATCGTCACCGCACATAAGTGGAGTGGCCGTCGCGAAATTTTTCGCGACCTCGTGCCTACTCGGCGATGTGCTCGCCTGATCCACCAAACTCTGCCGGAAAATCTTTAAACTTCGGGAGCCCATCTCGCATGGGCAGAACGGTCTCTGCATAGTTGACGTGGACCCCCGGTGTGCACTGGAGCGTCGGCAGGGTAGCGGCGAAAACATCGACTAAGCCGAGCGGAGGATGATTGGTCATCAGATGACCACCGCATTTTTTGCAATATTGGCGCCGACTGACTGGGGTCTTTTGATACATGCCGACATGTTCTGCACCGGCCGTGATCCGCGCCGCATCAGGTTTCCAAAGCGTGAAAGCATTGACCGGTCCCCCGGACCACGAACGGCATGATCTACAATGGCAATACCCGATACCTTCCGGCTCTCCGGAGACTTCGACCTTCACGGCACCGCAAAAGCATTCCCCATAATGAGTTGCCATAGGCGCGCACCTCCCGTCTGCTGATATCGATGCTATGGCAAATGCGTAGGCCTTTCCAGCGAGGTGGTTGAATAGCCCTATTTTTCTGCAATGCACTTGGTCCGCTGTGGCATAAAACGGACATACCTGACGCGCTCAGCGATGTCCGTTTTCGGGGGTAAAGCAGACATTGATTGGACATTTCGAAATGTCCGCTTATGACCCCAAAGCGGACATGGGCTGGCTCACTCCCGCATATAAAGACCGCGTCAACTCCGAGGTGTTTTGGTCAGGAGAGGCGGTAGTGAGGACTGGGAGGAGGGCGCCGCCGGCGACAGTACGAATGTCAGCCAAACGTTCCAGCCAGCCGGCCTGTTTTCGTTGTCGAACTCGCCATAGCCCTTCAAGTTCAGATATCCCTGCATACCGGCGACAGGAAAAATATATCCGATCTGCGGCCCGACGCCGATGACGCGGGATTCGAAGGGACATAGCACCGGGGCGCAGCCGCTGTCTGGCGTAAGCTGCTCGTAGAAATATCCGACCAGACCGACCATCAATTGTTTGGACAAAAACTGCGACGCGCCCCAATCGAGATGGGAGTCGATGCCGCTCGTATAGCCCGTCGATTGATTCTGGAAGTTTCCCGTAAATCCCAACACCGCCGAGAATTCATGACCGGTCTTTTGATCGAAATAGGTGTAGCCGACGCCGCCGTCGATGGCGCCATGGCCGAGGCCGATATTCGCCAGATTGCTCGAACTGTACAGGCCTACCGGAATGTCGCCGGTCAGATAGACCATGTAATTGTTGACGCCGGCATTCCAGCGATCGGCGAATTGCGGAATGAGGTCGGTAAAGCCCATCGTGTCTTGCTGAAGCGCAACGGATTTTGTGATGGAGATCGGAGTAGGTAGAAATGCGGTGGCGGTCCCCGTCGCGTTCAAGGATGTGTTGTTGTTGCCGTAGCCGAAAAGGAGGGTGGCGGATGCTTGTCCGCCCAAGAACGGGGTGGCGAACACGTAGGTTGGAGCGACAAACCCGAGGGTTGCGTCAGCGTGAACATTGGCACTGCCGGTGATGCTAACCGGGAATTTGGGTATTTGTCCGATCGAGACTTCACGCGCCACGGCGGCATTGCCGCTGGCTGAAACGTCGGTGTTGTAGAAGATCGACGTCAGCGACCATCCAGGCTGCTGCGGAACGGCGGCCAAGCTGCCGAAAAATCCAGGAATCCAGAAACTCGTGCCGTCCTCGTCGGCGAAGGAGATGTTTGTTGAGCACGCAACGGCTGCGAACGCGAACAATGCCGTGGCGAGGCAAAACCACGCGCGCGACAGGGCAGGGGATTTTCTACCTGTTAGCACGCTGGATGGTCTCATAAGCACCCCCGATTTTGCCGTCTGCTCACGTGAATCGCGCCAGCAGCTTAGCCAGCCAAAATCGGCATGGCAGTGGAATTCCCCTCGACTTCCATCGCCATAATGCGATTTTAGGAGCGGCGTGACTTCCCGATCACAGTGAAGCTAAGGCTTTGAGTTGTTTACTCCATTGGATCGAATCGAACGATCTAATGCACGAAGCGCTCGCTCAAACTATCAGTAGTTGTGTCCGAGTGTGTCGTTCGCGAACAGAGCCCGGTTCGGTACGGTCCAGATTGTGATGGAACCGAGGCACGTGGTCTGCGTTTTTGCAGTAACTCTTTGAACATTTGCATGAACTTACTGGCGGCGGCGTTCGACTAACACTAAGAGTGTCGCTCGGTGCGACGGCTGCGGCGGTGCTTCGCGTAAGGCCGTAAGTCTGTGCAGGAAATGTTTGCGTTTCGCATGGGCTCGAACCGTCGGTCGATCCATCCTGCCGCAATCCCGCACAGCGGGTCTGAAGCCGCGAGCGACGGCCCAACCAATCGCAAATCGAGAGTCCACGGAAGGTCCGCAACGGCGGCTCGCGTCTTGGCGCGTCCTGCGCGGCCTAACTCGGTTTTCGATCCGTCATCAGAACAGGGAGAGAAAGATGTCCAGTCAAGACAACGGCGGTAATTCGAATCTAAAACAAACCGCGCTCAACCGCCGTAACATGTTGCTTGGCGGCACCACGCTCGCCGCCGCATCGGCGATTGCAACAAGTCATCCGGTTCAGGTGGCGCAGGCGCAGCAACCGGCCGCGCTTTCGGGCAAGAAGCCGAACATCCTCGTCATCTTCGGCGACGATATCGGTCAGTCCAACATCAGCGCCTACACGTTCGGCCTGATGGGCTATCGCACGCCGAATATCGACCGCATCGCCAAAGAAGGCCTGATGTTCACCGATTACTACGCCGAGCAGAGTTGCACGGCGGGGCGGTCGTCGTTCATTACCGGCCAGTCAGTTATACGTACGGGTCTATCCAAGGTCGGTGTTCCCGGCGCCACGGTCGGCATACAGCCGGAAGACATCACCATCGCCGAAGCGCTCAAACCGCTCGGCTATGCCACCGGCCAGTTCGGCAAGAATCATCTCGGC
>Ga0187780_10001641_pt1 | contig 16950 bp, 16 predicted proteins | sample 1015_Q2_SP10_20__FD_132429 | JGI IMG/M metagenome (GOLD analysis project Ga0187780, IMG submission 132429) | Tropical peat soil microbial communities from peatlands in Department of Meta, Colombia - 1015_Q2_SP10_20_MG | ecosystem: Environmental > Terrestrial > Soil > Wetlands > Peat | place...
CGAGGCGGCCTTCATGGCCACCATGCGGGCGGACTGTTCAGAGGCCATGTTCTCCGCGACGGCTTGGTAGATCAGGGCTTCGACATAGCGCGTGAGCACGTAGTCCAGAACACCCTTCGCTTCGGGCTCGTAGATGTAGTCCCAGGCCCCTTCCGGGGCGCCCAGGCGCTCGCCGGTGAGCGGCAAGAGCTGCTCCATCACCGGCTCCTGGCGCATGGTGTTGATAAAGCGTGTATAGAAGATCATGAGACGATCGAAGCGGCTGGCTGCGTAGCCGTCCAGCATCACCTTGACCGGCCCGATGAAGGCCTCCAGATGCGGCCGATCGCCGAGGTTGGTCACTTGCGAGACAATGTTCGCGCCCAACCGCTGCATGAAGCCCAGCCCTCTGTTGCCGATGCAGCACACGTCAACTTCTTCGCTCTGAGCCTGCCAATCCTTGTATTGATGCAGAGCCAGGCGCAGCACATTGGTGTTGAGCGCTCCGCACAGCCCCTTGTCGGTGGTGATCAGGATGATGCCGACGCGCCTAACCGTGTCGCGCCCGACGAGAAACGGGTGGCGGTATTCGGGGTTGGCGTGGCTGATGTGCGCCGCGACGTTGCGGATCTTATCGGCGTAGGGGCGCGCTGCGCGCATGCGCTCTTGCACCTTGCGCATCTTCGACGCCGCCACCATCTCCATCGCCTTGGTGATCTTGCGCGTGTTTTGCACGCTCCGGATCTTCATCCGGACTTCCTTGGTACCCGGCATATTCTCCTACGCTAGTGCGCGCACAAGCGCTTGGTTAATGAGACGAGTGCTGAATCAGTAGCTCCCGTTCTTCTGCCAGTCCTTGATCGCCTCGTGCAGCAGCGCCTCGTCTTCTTTGGAAAGGTCCTTCTTGTCTTCCACGCGAGCGACGAGCTCGGCGTACGCGCCCTTCACGTAGTCGCGCATCGAGCGCTCCGCGGCCAGCGCCTTCTTGACCTCGATGTCGTCGAAGTAGCCGTTGTTTACGGCGAAAAGCGTGAGCGCCATCTCCCACACTTGCAGCGGAGAGTACTGGGGCTGCTTCATGAGTTCGGTCACCAGACGGCCACGTTCGAGCTGTTTGCGGGTGGCCTGGTCGAGGTCGGATGCGAACTGTGCAAACGCGGCGAGCTCACGGTACTGCGCCAGCGCGAGGCGCACACCGCCGCCGGTGTCGCGTCGCTTCATGATCTTGGTCTGCGCGGCACCGCCCACCCGTGACACCGAGATCCCGGCGTTGATTGCGGGGCGGATGCCGGCGTTGAACAGATCGGTTTCCAAAAAAATCTGACCGTCGGTGATCGAGATGACGTTGGTCGGCACAAAGGCGGTGACGTCACCGGCCTGCGTCTCGATGATTGGAATGGCGGTGAGCGAGCCGGTTCTGCCCTTCACCGCACCTTTGGTAAAACGTTCGACCCACTTCTCGTTTACGCGCGCGCCGCGCTCCAAAAGCCGCGAATGCAAATAGAACACGTCACCCGGATAGGCCTCGCGGCCGGGCGGGCGGCGCAGCAGCAGCGAAATTTGCCGGTAGGCCCAGGCCTGCTTGGTGAGGTCGTCGTAGATGATAAGAGCGTCTTGTCCGCGGTCGCGGAAGTACTCGCCCATGGTGCAGCCCGAATAAGGAGCGATGTACTGCATCGCGGCCGATTCCGAGGCCGAGGCGGCGATGACCACGGTGTACTCCATGGCCCCGTATTCCTCGAGTTTGCGCACGACGTTGGCGATGGTGGACGCTTTCTGCCCGATTGCAACGTAGACGCAGAACAGCTCCTTGCCCTTTTGGTTGATGATCGTGTCGATCGCGACCGCGGTCTTGCCGGTCTGGCGATCGCCGATGATGAGCTCGCGCTGACCGCGTCCGATCGGCACCATCGAGTCGATCGCCTTCAGTCCGGTTTGAACCGGCTGTGAAACCGATTTGCGCCAGACCACGCCCGGGGCCACCTTTTCGATCACGTCGGTGAGCTTGGCGTTGATCGGACCCTTGCCGTCGATCGGCTGCCCCAACGCGTTGACCACGCGCCCCAACAGCTCCGGGCCGACCGGCACTTCGAGAATGCGACCGGTGGTCTTGACCGTATCGCCCTCGGTGACATGCTCGTAGTTTCCCAGGATCACCGCACCCACGGAGTCGCGCTCCAGATTCAATGCCAGGCCAAAAGTGTTTTCCGGAAATTCCAGCATCTCGCCCTGCATGACCTCGGCCAGTCCGTGAATGCGCACGATGCCATCGGTCACCGAAACCACGGTGCCCTGGGTGCGCATCTCTGCGCCCACCGCGAGATTCTGAATCTTGGTCTTGATCAGCTCGCTGATTTCCGAAGGGTTCAGTTGCATCTTTGGCTCCTCAAGATCCAATCTCTAGTTGGCAAGCGCCGCAGCCATGTTGCCGAGCTGGCCGCGTATCGAGGCGTCCCAGACGTCGTCTCCGATGCGCACCGTCACCCCACCGATCAACTCTGGCACCACAGCCACGGTTGCCTGCACCTTGTGCCCGGTGCGCCGCTCAAGGGTGGCGATCAGTGTGGCGAGCTGTGGTTCAGAAAGCGGGAACGCGGAGTCGACCGTGGCTTCCACGATGTTCTCGTACTGCTCGCGCAGCTGCTCGTACAGCTGGACGACGTGCGGCAAAGTCGAAAGTCGATCATTGCGCACCAGAATGACAAGCAGATTGCGCGCGGCGCCGTCCAGCCGCTCACCGCATATCGCCAGAAGCAGCCGCTCGACGTCGTCTTTGGTAAATTTCGGGTTGGCGAGCGCGAGCTGCACGCGCTCGTCGCTCCACACCTCGGCCATGATGCGCAACATCTCGGACCATCGGGCCAATTCCCCCGTGTCCTTGGCCAGGCTGAACGCCGCCTGAGCGTAGGGGCGGGCGATGGTAGCGAGTTCGGCCACAGCTGCGCAATACCGCTACAGTTCTGCGGCCACCGCGTTGAGCAGATCGGCGTGCACGCGAGCGTCCACTTCGCGCCGCAGAATTTTCTCGGCCCCCTGCAGCGCGAGGGCGGCGACCTGTGCACGAAGCGCTTCCTTGGCGCGAAACACTTCTCGGTCGATTTCTGCCTTCGCGCCCGCGATGATCCTGTCGCCTTCCGTCTTGGCCTGGGCCTTTGCCTCCTCTACGATCTGCGCCGCGCGCTTGTCCGCTTGGCCGAGAATCTCCTGCGAGCGCTCGCGCGCCTGCGTCACGATATCTTCCGAGCGCCGAGAGGCAAGCTCGAGATCCTGGCGGCCCCGCTCGGCCGCGGCCAGCCCATCGGCAATTTGCTTCTGGCGCGCCTCGATGGCGCGAAGAAGCGGCGGCCACACGAACCTTGCGGTGAACCAGATGAAGATCGCGAACGCGGCGGCCTGAGCGAGCAGGGTCAAATTGATGTTCATGGCTGCTCCCTAGCAAGCGAGGTGGAACGCTGCGATGAGAATCACTGCGGGATCACCGCGAGCAGCGGGTTGCCGAACGCGAACAGCATGGCGAGACCCACGCCGATGATAAATGAGGCGTCGATCAGACCGAGCAGCAGGAACACCTTGCCCTGTAGCTGTGGGATGAGCTCGGGCTGGCGCGCGGCACCCTCGAGAAAGCGGCTGCACATGATGCCAACGCCTATGCAGGCCCCGGCAGCGCCCAACCCGATGATGAGGCCGATACCGATTCCGGTGTATGCCTGAATCATCGCCAACAACTGCATTTTATTGTCCACGGTTCGCTTCCTTTCCGCCTCTGGGGTTAAGAATAAGATCGAAACAGGTCAGTGGGTCTCGTAGGCCATCGCCACATAGACGACGGTCAGCATCATGAAGATGTAGGCTTGCAGCACGACGATCAGGATGTGGAATATGGCCCAGCCCGCGCCGAGTAGCGAACTGAAGAACGCGCCCGCGATACCGGTTGCCGCCCACAAGCCGAGCAGCAAGAAAATAATCTCACCCGCGTACATGTTGCCGTACAAGCGCAGCGAGAGCGACAGTGGCTTGGAGAGGTATTCGACCAGGTTGAACAGGAAATTAGCCGGCCACAGCAGCACATGGGAGCCGAACGGAGAGCAGAACAGCTCGTGGATCCAGCCTCCCAGGCCCTTGACCCGGATGCTGAAAAAGATCATCAGCGACAGCACCGAGAGCGACAGCGCGAAAGTGGTGTTGACATCGGCGGTAGCGACCTGACGCCAGTAGGCGAGGTGCAGCACGTGCTCGTAGAACAGTGCGGTGATGTCCACCGGGAGAAAATCCATGGCATTCATCAGCAATACCCAAACGAACACAGTGAGCGCCAAGGGGGCGAGGAAAACGTGCCGGTCGCCATGAAATAGGCCCTTCACCTGATCGTCGACGAAGTTGAAGGCGAGCTCGACGAACGCCTGCCGGCGGTTGGGCACCCCGGAGGTGGCACCGCGTACGATCCACCACAGGAAGCCCAAGCCGATCATTCCCAGCAAAGCGGACACCACCACCGTGTCCACATTCAGCGTCCAGAACGAACCCTGGCCCACCGAGTGGGTGAGGTTAGTCAGATGGTGCTTGATGTAGCCGGTAGCTGTGAGCTGCTCTTCGGCGGCCATTTTATAGACGCTGGTTCACGCTGAAGTCCCGTGTACGGGACAATTATGCTTCGCGCACAAAGAAGGCCATCGCGAAAATCAGGATCGAAACGGCGAACGAGCCGATGAAACCGAGCGCGACGACGTCCCTGTAGGTCGCGAATACGAGCCATAACAGCACTGTGGCGACAGCGATTTTGGTCGCCTCGGCCCGAAAGGCCGTAGCCAGAGCTCGCCACGCCGAGTCCGTTTTGCTGAGCGAGATGACAATCGAAAACGCGAGCCCCGCGCCAACGCTCACCAGGCCGCCAAGCATAGCAGACACGGCACCGTGAACGCTCGCCACGACGCCGAAGACAAGCGTCATGGCGGCGGTCGCAAGCAACTGCCAGCGCAGGACGGTTTGGATCGCTTTGCTCCGCAACAGAACCATCCCAAGCTAGCCCTAGTGTTGCCGCGCAAAGGGGCCGATTTTAATCAGCTTGCGCGCTGCCCGTCAACGCTGTCTCGCGATGCAACACACCGGGGCGCGGGAGGCGCTCAACTGCGAAGGCGCGCCAGCACCACTTCGAGCTGATCTAGCGTTGCGTAGTCGATCATCAAGCGACCGCTACCCTTCTTGCGCGGGGTGATCGACACGCGCAAGCCCAGGTGCTCGGAAAGCTCGTCTTCGAGTGCGACCAGGTCGCGATCGCGCGCCGGGCGCTTGCGCGACTGCGGCGCCGACAAGGCCTGGCTTACCAGGTGCTCGATTTGGCGCACCGACAGATCCTTGGCCACAACCAGATGGGCCAATTCGATCTGTCTAGCACCAGGCAGCGCCAGCAGAGCGCGCGCGTGTCCCATGTCGAGTTTGCCCTGAAGAACCATGTCTTGCACCGGCTTCGCGAGCGAAAGCAGTCGTAGCAGGTTGGTCACCCCGCTGCGCGAGCGGCCCACTGCCTCGGCTGCGGCCTCATGCGTCATCGCGAACTCATCGATCAGCCTCTGGATCCCGGCGGCTTCTTCCATCGGATTGAGGTCTTCGCGCTGGATGTTCTCGATCAAAGCCATGGCGAGCGCCAAGTCGTCGCGCACCTCCCTCACCAAAACCGGAATCGAATCCAGACCGGCCAACTTGGCTGCTCGCCAGCGGCGCTCGCCCGCGATGATCTCGAAATGCCCGTCGCCCAGCGGACGCGCCAGAATCGGCTGCATCACGCCTTGGGCTTTGATCGATTGCGCCAACTCTGCGATCGCCCCAGGATCCATCTGTGTGCGCGGCTGATATTTTCCTGGGCGCAGCTGCGTGAGCGCCACGTTCATCAGATGCTCGGGCGATTGCTGCTCGTCGCCGCCGAGCAGCGCATCCAAACCGCGTCCCAGACCCTTCAGCTTAGCCATGGACAGCGTGGGCAGGCCGAGACAGCATCTCCCCGGCCAGCGCCAAATAGGCGAGCGCGCCCTTGGACTGGCGATCCAGCGTGATCACCGGGACTCCATAGCTCGGCGCTTCGGCCAGACGCACGTTGCGCGGAATCACGGTGCGATAGACCTTGTCGCCAAAGTGCTGTTGCAGCTGGTCGGAAACCTGCTGGGCCAACGTATTGCGCGGATCGTACATGGTGCGCAGCAGGCCTTCGATTTCCAGCCTGGGATTGAGGTGAACACGCACTTTCTTGATCGTCTGCACCAGGTCCGATAGCCCCTCCAGGGCGTAATACTCGCATTGCATCGGGATCATCACCGCGTGCGCCGCACACAGGCCGTTGACGGTCAAAAGGTTGAGCGAGGGCGGACAGTCGATCAGGACGAAGTCGTAGCGCGGCTCGATCTCCCGGATCGCCTCTCGGAGGCGCGTTTCCCGCTCAGGCATGTCGACCAGCTCCACCTCTGCCCCGGCCAAGTCCCGGTTCGCTGGGACCAGGTCGTAGTTAGCGCTTACTTTTATCTTGACCGCTGTCAGTGGCTGAGCTCCAAGCAAGACATCATAGACCGTGGCCTTGGTGGCCCGCTTGTCCACGCCGCTGCCCATGGTGGCGTTGCCTTGCGGATCGAGATCGATCAGCAGAATTCGGCGCCCTGCCAGAACCAAGCTCGCGGCCAAGTTTATGCTGGTCGTGGTCTTTCCCACGCCCCCTTTTTGGTTAGTCACTGCCAATATGCGCGCCATCACGCCTCGGCTGTGGACAACGGTTCGACCAGCACCAGGTGTCGGGCCGCCCGCACCCCAGGGACGTGCAACGCGACGATCTCGCGTAGCTTGACGTGCGTGCCGAGCTGGGCCAATTCCTCGACCGGGTAGACTCCCTTCATGGCCGCCAGCACCCCGCCCGGTCGGCACAGATGGCGCGCCGCCTCAATGAAGCCGGACAGCTCCGAGAACGCGCGGGAGATGACCACGTCAAAGCGCTCCACCGGCCGCCACTGCTCAACTCGATCGGTCACGACGCGGGTGCTCCGGAGGTTCAATTCCACCACCGCCTGGCGCAGAAATGAACTCTTCTTGTGGTTGCTTTCCACCAGCGCCACGCTCCAGTCCGAACGCACGATGGCCAGGGGCACTCCGGGCAACCCGCCCCCGCTACCCACATCCGCGATCGTTTTGGTCCCCTCCAGATGCGGCAAAACGGCGAGGCTGTCCAACAGGTGATGGCTCACCATGCGCGAAGGCTCGCGGATCGCCGTCAGGTTATAGGTGCGATTCCATTTCGATAGCAGCGCCACATATTGCAGGAGCCGGGTCTGAACCTCCCAAGGCAGCGTCAAGCCGAGGCCGGCGAGCCCTTTGCTGAGCTCCGCCGCGGCGCTCATCCCGGCGCGGCAGATTGCGGCGGCTGGTCAATGGCCTGCGTCGCCTGCCCACGCGTCGCCACGCTCTCGCAAGCGCCCAGTCCCCGTTTGAGGTGCACCAAGAGCAGCGAAAGGGCCGCCGGCGTAACCCCGGAAATGCGCGCTGCCTGTCCCAGGGTCTCGGGCCGGTGCCGGTTCAGCTTCTGCTGCACCTCCACGGACAGCCCGCGCACCGTTCCATAGTCCAGATCGAGCGGAAGGCGCGCGGTCTCCTGCGCTTCTCGGCGCACCACTTCGTCGCGCTGGCGATCGATATATCCTTGATATTTGGTTTGTATTTCAATCTGCTCGGCTACCTGAGGATCACTCACCCCGGGCCCCGCGCCGGGCAGGGTCATCAGCGTCCCGTACCCCACTCGGGGACGCCGCAGCAACTCGTCCAGCGTGTACTCCCGTTCCAGGGGTGCGCCAAAAACGGCCTCCGCCTGCGTCTGCGTGAGCGCCTTCGGATCGACCCAGGTCACCCGCATCCGTTGCGCTTCCCTTTCAATTTGCTCACGCTTGCGCTGGAACTGCGCCCAGCGTCGATCGTCGACCAGGCCGAGACGACGGCCGAGCTCGGTGAGGCGCAAATCCGCGTTGTCCTCGCGCAGACTCAGACGATACTCGGCACGGCTGGTGAACATGCGATACGGCTCGCTCACCCCGCGCGTGATCAAGTCGTCGACCAATACCCCAAGGTAAGCTTGGTCGCGGCGCGGGGACCAGGGGGGCTGCCCCCGCGTCTGCAAGGCCGCGTTGATGCCGGCCAAAAGACCCTGTGCGGCCGCCTCTTCGTAGCCGGTGGTGCCATTGATCTGTCCGGCAAAAAACAATCCGTCGATCGCCTTGGTCTCAAGGGAAGATCGCAACGCCCGCGGATCGAAATAATCGTATTCGATGGCGTAACCGGGGCGGGTCAGATGTGCCTGCTCTAAGCCCTTAATCGAGCGCACAAACTCCACCTGCAGTTCAAACGGAAGGCTAGTCGAGATCCCATTGGGGTAGATCTCATGCGTGGTCAGGCCCTCAGGTTCCAGGAAAATCTGGTGCTGTTGCTTGCCCTCGAACCGGACGACCTTGTCTTCGATCGAGGGACAATAGCGCGGACCCACCCCTTCGATGACGCCGGTGTACATCGGAGAGCGGTCCAGTCCGCCCTTAATGATCTGGTGGGTATGCGCGTTGGTGTGCGTGACCCAGCACGAGACCTGGCGCGGGTGCTGCTCGCGCCGACCCAAGAAAGAAAAGATCGGTGTGGGCTCGTCACCCGGTTGCTCGGTCAGCCTGGAAAATGCAATGCTGCGCCGGTCCAGACGAGGAGGGGTTCCAGTTTTCAATCTTCCCACCGGCAACGCCAGTTCCCGTAGCCTTTGCGCCAGCCGCAAGGCGGCGGGTTCGCCGGCACGACCGCCCTGGTGGTGCTTGAGTCCCACGTGAATCAAACCCGACAGGAACGTCCCGGTGGTCAAAACAACCGCCCGTCCCCGCAGTTCGAGGCCGAGCTGCGTGACAACGCCCGCCACCCGACCGCCTTCCAGGACCAGATCCTCCACGCTCTGCTGGAACAGCCACAAGTTCTGCTGGGTCTCGACTCGGCTGCGAATCGCGCTCTTGTACAGCAGACGGTCGGCCTGTGCGCGTGTGGCTCGAACCGCTGGTCCTTTGCTGGCGTTGAGGATGCGGAATTGGATGCCCGATTCATCCGCGGCGCACGCCATGGCCCCGCCCAGCGCATCGATCTCCTTGACCAGATGTCCCTTTCCGATCCCGCCGATGGAGGGGTTGCAGGACATCTGACCCAACGTTTCGATGCTATGGGTGAGCAGAACGGTACGCTGGCCCATGCGCGCTGAAGCCAACGCGGCCTCGGTCCCCGCGTGGCCGCCGCCAACGACTATAACATCCAGTTCCTGTGGGAAAAGCATGGGGAGAATCGCGCCGAGAGGGCGCAAATCATAGCGCAAGATCCTGCTGCCGGCGAACGTTCCACGTGGAGCAGTGGTTACTTACCGATGCAGAATTTGGAGAAGATCTCGCCGAGCAGGTCCTCCGCGGTGAATTCTCCGGTGATCTGCCCGAGCGCGATCTGGGCGAGGCGAAGCTCCTCCGCAAATAACTCGGCCTGGTCAGGGCAACCCTGCGCGGCTTCGAGGTGAACTGCTGCGCGCCCCAATGCTTCGAGGTGCCGCTCGCGGGCCAGAAACACCCCTTCGGACTGCACCAGACCGCCGGTCGCGTCCGCCATCGCCGCCTTCAATAGATCCATCCCGGCCCCGGTTTTCGCCGAAACCTCGACCGTGATCGCGCCCTTATTGGCCTCGCGCCTCGCACCGCGATCCAACCGGTCTATTTTGTTCAACACCATGATTCTGTTGGTCTTGTCCGAGAGTCCATCGAGGATCCACTGAGCGTTGGAGGAACCTGGATCAGTCGCATCCGCGACCACCAATACCAGGTCGGAGTCCTCTACCGCCCGCCAAGTCCGTTCGATGCCAAGCTGCTCGATTGGATCGTGTGTTTCGCGCAGACCGGCGGTGTCCGCCAGATGGATCGCGACCCCCGCAATCAGGACCTCGCTTCGAACCGTGTCTCGGGTGGTTCCCGGGAGCGCGGTGACGATGGCCACATCGTCGCCCGCCAACCGATTGAGAAGGCTAGACTTCCCCACATTGGGGGCACCGATGAGCGCGACCCGCAGACCATCGCGGAGCAGCTTTCCCGAAGCCGCGCGCGCCCGAATGCGCTCCAATTGGGCTTGCAACGCATGCAGAGCAGAGCGCGCTGCCGCTTCGGATAAAGCGCCGGCATCTTCCTCGGGAAAGTCGATGTTTGCCTCCAGCTCAACCCGCAGCGCGGTGAGATGGCGCACAAGATCTCGCACTTCCTCGGAGAACTCCCCCTTGAGCGAGCGCAACGCCGCGCGCACCGCTGCCTCGGAGCTTGCCGCAATCAGGTCCGCCACCCCCTCCGCCTGAGCCAAGTCTAGCTTTTGGTTCAAGAAAGCACGACGGCTGAACTCCCCAGGTTGGGCCAGGCGCGCGCCCAAGGCAAGGCAGCGACGCAGCAGCAACTGCAGCACGGCGGGCCCTCCATGCCCTTGCAGCTCGAGCACATCTTCGCCTGTGTAGGAGTGAGGGCCAGGAAAAAACACCGCAATGCCGGTATCCAGAGCCTGTCCGCTGGAGTCCAGGAAGTCGCTGAGCGTGGCCCGCCGCGGGGCGATGGGACGCCCCAGGAGGGGCGTCATGAAGCCGCTCAGCTCCGGGCCCGATAGCCGGATGACTCCGATCGCTCCAGGGCTGCCTCCGGTGGCGATGGCCGCAATGACGTCAGCTTCCCTCATGAGCGGCTTTGGCCCGCTCGAGCACGCGTGTAATGCGCCACTGTTGGGCGATCGAGAGGATATTGTTCACGAGCCAGTACAGCACCAAGCCCGAGGGGAAGAAGAAGAAGAATACGCTGAACGCGATCGGCATGATCTTCATGAGCTTTGCCTGCATCGGGTCCGGCGGCGTCGGGTTGAGCCAGCTCTGCACGAACATCGTCGCTCCCATCAACACCGGCAAGATGTAGTAGGGATCGGGCCGTGACAGGTCTTGAATCCACCCGACGAAGGGCGCCTGCCGCAGCTCCACGCTTAGCAGCAACACCCAATACAGAGCGATGAACACCGGGATCTGCACCGCGATCGGCAGACAACCCCCGAGCGGATTGATCTTCTCGGTCTTGTATAGCTCAACCATGGACTGATGCATGCGCTGGCGGTCATCGCCGTATCTTTCCTTGAGGCGCTGCAGCTTGGGGGCGAGCACCTTCATCCTGGCCATTGATTTATAGCTCGCCGCCGACAACGGATAGAAGATGAGCTTGATGATCACGGTGAGCAAGATGATGGCAACACCCCAGTTGTTGACCATCTGATGAATCTCGTTGAGCACCCAGAACAATGGGACGGCCAGGGGACGCAGCCAGCCGTAGTCCACGGTGAGTTCCAGCCCCGGCGCGAGGCTCTTGAGCAGCGCTTGTTCTTGCGGGCCTGCGTAGAGGCGAGAGACCACTGAGTGGGTTTGGCCCGGGTCGAGACGCCCAACCGGCAAAATCACGCCCGCGGCGAACAGGCCGTTGTCCAGATTGCGGATGAAATATTCGCGCTGCGCGCCCGCGGCGGGTAACCAGGCGCCGAGGAAATAGTGTTGAACAATGGCGATCCATCCGTCGGTGGCCGACTTCGGAAAACTCACCTTGTTCTTGACGATGTCATCGAACGAGGCCTTGCGCAGCTTATCCTTCTCGGTGTACTGCTCCACGCCGCTGAACACCGGCACCATCTTCGAATCGCCCACCGACGGTTTGGTGTCGCGCACGAGCTGAAAATAGGCAAATGGCTCAACGCTGCTGTTGCCGGCATTGCTGGCTTCGAAACCGACGTCGATAGCGTAGCTGCCGCGCTGGAATGTATAGCTCTTGACCAGCTGGATGCCATTGCCGGCAACCGCTTGCAGGCGCACCGTAAGCGTTTCGGCGCCCGCGTCAAGCTCGTAGGAAGTTTGTCCGGCCTTGAACAGCGAGGTGTGGTTGGGCAGTCCTTCGCCGATCAGTCCGCTTTGCGCAATGTAGACATCGTGCTCCCCATCCTGCAGCAAAACGAAGTTCAGACGCCGATCAAAGGTGTCGCGAAACTTGGTCAATTCGACCTTGCGCACGTCACCACCCAACGTGTCGATCTCGGCACGGAGCACGTCAGTGGCCACCTGGATGCGCTCGCCCCGGTTAAGCTTGGTTTCGCCTGGGCGAGCGGATGAGGCAGGGGTCGGAGCGAGGTTCGCGCTGGGCGCGGGCGGTGTCGTATCGCGCAGCGGGCTGGTGGCAGGCGCCACCGGCGCCGCCGGGCTCTTCTGGTGCTCGCGAACCCAAGCGTCGACCAACAGAAACACGCTGATCGCAAACACGATGCCCGCAAAGATGCGGAAACTGTCCACCGGTCAGGGTCGCTCTAGGCTAGCGGGCACCGGGTCGTAGCCCCCGGGGTGCCAGGGGTGACAGCGTGCCAGGCGCCGCGCCGCGAGCCAACCGCCTCGCGCCAGGCCGTGCCGACGAAGGCTCTCCTCAGCGTACTGCGAGCAAGTTGGATAGAACCTGCAACGTGGACCGAGAAGCGGACTGATGCATACTTGGTATGCGCGAATCAAGGCCAGCGCAACGCGCGTCATTCGACTGCGGCGCTAAGAAGGGTGCGCAACTCCTCGCGGGCGGCACCGCGCTCGTCGCGCAACAGGGCACGCCGCGGGCGCACCAGCAGGTCAAAGCCGGCCAATTCGCGCTGCCGGTGTCGGAAGCTCTCTCGCACCAGACGCTTCAACAGGTTGCGGTCCACGGCCCGCCGCGCGACGCGTTTGCCGACGATGATGCCGAGGCGCGCGAACTGCTTGCCATTCAGGGTGGCCTGCACGAGGAAGCGCTTACTTCTCGCGCTGCGGCGCGAGCGCAACAGAAGCTCAAATGCGGGCGCCGCAGTGAGGCGGGCGCGAGGCCGAAACGCCTCAGACCGCAAGCCGCTTTCGGCCCTTGGCACGGCGGCTGTTGATAACTTTGCGGCCACCCAGAGTTTTCATGCGCGCGCGAAATCCATGCGTGCGCACGCGGCGGATTTTAGACGGCTGATAGGTGCGTTTCATCGCGACTTCCGAAAATGAGCAGGAAAAAGCTGGCTATTAGATGGTGGAGGCAGCGCGATTGTCAATGCATTCGCGCGCAACCCAGGTGCTGTGGATAACTTCCGGCGGGATGGTAGAATGTTTAATTGCGTTTGACACAAGAGAAACTTGTCAGAGGCTTCGCTCAGCTCACCTGCCATGGATGGCCTCTGGGATCACTGCCTCAAGCACTTCGAGAAGGAATTGCCACCCCAGCAATTCCGCACCTGGATCCAGCCGCTCCAGGCGCTATCACAGGACCGTGTGCTCACCATCACCGCGCCCAATCGCTTTGTCTTGCAGTGGGTCAAGGATCGCTTCCTGCCGGTCATCGAACAGCTGGCCCGGGAGGCAACCCCACATCGAATCAACGTGGTGCTCCAGCTCGCCGACACTTCCCAGGCCAGTGCTTCCTCCGCTTCCGCGGCGATCGCGACGGCACCTGCGGCCGAGCCAATCAAGCCCAAGGTGCGCGAGCACACGCGACTCAACCCGGCGTTTACCTTCGATTCCTTCGTGGCAGGCCGAGCCAATCAGCTCGCGCGCGCCGCCGCGCTACAGGTTGGCGAGCATCCGGGCACGGCGTACAACCCGCTATTCATCTATGGTGGGGTGGGTCTGGGCAAGACCCATCTCATCCAGGCGATCGGCAATCTGGTCCACGATCACAGCCCCCAGGCCAAGATCCGCTACATTCACGCCGAGCAATACGTCTCCGACGTGGTCAGGGCGTATCAGCACAAAGCATTCGACGGTTTCAAGCGCTATTACCATTCCTTGGATCTGCTGCTGATCGACGATATCCAGTTTTTCAGCGGGAAGAGCCGCACCCAGGAAGAGTTCTTCTACGCCTTCAACGCTTTGATTGACGCGCACAAGCAAGTGATCATCACCTGCGATACCTATCCCAAAGAGATCGAAGGCATCGAGGATCGGCTGATCTCGCGCTTCGGTTGGGGCTTGACCGTCGCCATCGAACCGCCGGAGCTGGAGATGCGGGTCGCGATCCTGATCAAGAAAGGCGAGGCCGAAGGGGTGCGGCTGCCCGAGGACGTCGCCTTTTTCATCGCCAAGCACATTCAATCGAATGTGCGCGAGCTGGAGGGCGCGCTCAAGCGCGTGCTCGCCTACTCGAACTTTGCCGGTCACCCGCTGACACTGGAGCTTGCGCGCGAGGCGCTCAAGGACGTGCTCGCGATCCAGTTTCGCCTCGTGTCGATCGAGAACATCCAGAGAACCGTTGCCGATTACTACAAGATCAAGGTCTCCGAGATGTACTCGAAGAAGCGCTCGCGCAACGTGGCCCGTCCGCGACAGATTGCGATGGCCTTGGCGAAGGAGCTCACCCAGCTCAGCTTGCCCGATATCGGCGATGCATTTGGCGGACGCGACCACACGACGGTGCTACACGCCTGCCGCAAGATCGCGGAGCTCAAATCGGAAAGCCCCGATATCCACCGCGACTTCGAAGCGCTGCTTCAGGTTCTGCGCAGTTGACAGCGCATGTACATCCTGTGGGTCAATGTGACCCGATTCGCACGAGAGTGCAACGACTCACAATTTGTCCACAGTACAGGCAGCATTTGTCCTACGGTTTTGAACATCGGCTTGCCCCGGCAGGATCGGCCAAACCGGGGTTTTCCACAGCGGTGAGGCATGTCTATTAGCACTTATCAGGAATAATAAACAATGGATTTGCTACAAGTAGACCGAGACCTCTTGTTAGCACCTCTGCAAGCGGTAAGCGGTGTCGTGGAACGACGCCACACCCTTCCGATCCTGTCCAATGTTTTGTTGGAAGTGGGTGCTGGCAAGCTGTGCCTGACCGCAACCGATCTGGAGATCCAGGTTGCGTGCGAGGCGCAGTCCTCCGAAACCGGCCCGCGACAGTCCACCACGGTGTCGGCGCGAAAGCTGCAAGACATTCTGCGCTCCTTGCCGGAAAACGCGGTGGTGTCGCTGCAGCTGCAAGACAAGCGCTTGCAGCTGAAGGCGGGCAAGAGCAAGTTCAGTTTGCAGACCCTGCCGGCGCAGGATTTTCCCAAGATTGCGGGTGGCGCCGAGACCGGGGCCGAGGCAAAGTTGCCTCAGAAGGAGCTCAAGCGACTGCTTGCGCTGGTGCAGTACGCGATGGCACAGCAGGACATCCGCTACTACCTGAATGGGCTTCTGCTGTCTTTGCGCGAGGATGCTCTGGTGGTGGTCGCCACCGACGGGCACCGTCTGGCCCTGGCGAGCTTGGCAATCAACCTGGGCAGCGCGCGCGGCGAGGTGATCTTGCCGCGCAAGGCGATTTTGGAGCTCACCAAGCTGCTTGCGGACACCGAGGACGCGGTGACGCTGCGTATTCTAGAAAATCAGGTGAGCTTCAGCTTTGACGCGGTGAGCTTCGTCACCAAGGTGGTGGACGGGAAGTTTCCCGATTTCCAGAAGGTCGTCCCAAGCGGCTACAAGAAGCGCTTCGTGCTGGACCGCTTGACCCTGCAGCAGGCGCTGCAGCGCGCCGCGATCCTGTCCAATGAGAAGTTCCGCGGCGTGCGCTGGGTGCTCACCAGCGACAGCCTGCGCATCATTTGCACCAACAGCGACCAAGAGGAAGCGGAGGAAGAACTCGAAATAAGCTACGCCGCAGATGCGCTGGACGTCGGGTTCAACGTAAGTTACCTGCTCGATGTGCTGGCCAACATTCAGTCCTCCCAGATCGAATGTTCTCTAGGCGATTCCAACAGCAGCATGTTGATGACGATCCCGGGCGATGCCAACTTCAAGTATGTCGTCATGCCCATGCGCATCTAACCTAAACCACGCAACGGATGGATCCCTCTCCTAACAACGCAACGTCGGACTACACGGCCGGTAGCATCAAGGTCTTGAAAGGCCTTGAGGCGGTGCGCAAGCGACCCGGCATGTATATCGGAGACACGAGCGACGGCACCGGCTTGCACCACATGGTGTTCGAGGTCGTCGACAACGCGATTGACGAGGCCCTGGCCGGCTACTGCGATGACATCAAAGTCACCATCCACTCCGACAACTCGATTACGGTGGTGGACAACGGCCGAGGCATTCCCACCGAAGTTCACCCCGATGACGAGCTTGGCCGCTCCACCGCCGAGATCGTGATGACCGTGCTGCACGCGGGCGGAAAGTTCGATGGCAGCTCGTACAAGATATCCGGCGGCCTGCACGGCGTGGGTGTGTCGGTGGTCACCGCGTTATCGGAATGGCTGCGCTTGACCATCCGGCGCGAAGGCCACGTGTACCAAATGGAGTTCCGCGACGGCGAGCCGATCGCGCCGCTCAAGGACATGGGCGCAACCGAGCGCCGCGGCACCGAGGTCCATTTTCGGCCGAGCGCCGCCGTATTTGGCAGCGTCGAGTTCCACTACGACATCTTGGCCAAGCGCCTGCGCGAGCTGTCCTTTCTCAACAACGGCGTGCGCATCGAGCTCGTCGACCAGCGCAACAACAAGGACGAGATATTCCAGTTTGCCGGCGGCATCCGCGCCTTCGTGGAATTCATCAACCGCACCAAGAGCGTTCTGCATCCGCACATCTTCCACGCGTTGCGCGAGCGCGACGGCATTGGCGTGGAGGTAGCGATGCAGTGGAACGATTCCTACCAGGAGTCGGTCCTGTGCTTTACCAACAATATTCCCCAGCGCGACGGCGGCACCCACCTCACCGCTTTGCGCGGGGCGATGACCCGCACGCTGAACCAGTTCATCGAGCAAAACGAGTACGCCAAGCGCGCCAAGATCGAGACCACGGGCGATGACATGCGCGAGGGCCTGACCTGCATCCTGTCGATCAAGCTGCCCGACCCGAAGTTCTCCTCGCAGACCAAGGACAAGCTGGTGTCCTCCGAGGTGCGGCCCGTGGTC
>Ga0187780_10001642_pt1 | contig 16941 bp, 14 predicted proteins | sample 1015_Q2_SP10_20__FD_132429 | JGI IMG/M metagenome (GOLD analysis project Ga0187780, IMG submission 132429) | Tropical peat soil microbial communities from peatlands in Department of Meta, Colombia - 1015_Q2_SP10_20_MG | ecosystem: Environmental > Terrestrial > Soil > Wetlands > Peat | place...
ATCGAAACTGACTTTTCGGCTATTTGAGACAAAAATGTTCTCACATCGCTGCACTGCATTTCGGTCACCAGTCGATGATTGGGAATTTCTTAATTAAACGTTGCTCTCCTAGACTATTACCCACGACCAGTTCAAGACTTTGTCCCTCATGTGCAAGGTCAATAACTTCATCATCCTTGAGAGCCTCTCTAAGAAGGTATTCGAACTGCACTTTCCTGTCCGTCATTCCTCCGAACCTTATGGATCGTTCTCGTTCTATCTGTTCATAAGCATACATGAATTCGTAAAGTGACCTGTATATCTGATCGTCTATCTTCTCTTGAATATTCTTTTCCCTAACGGTTATCCATTCCAAGCCTTCAAGGTCTACGAAGTAAATGGTGCCGTCTGGAGCGAGAACTGCATCCTTGTCCAGCCAGACATCGTAAAAATCCAGTCCACTGAAAGTTCCATCCTCGTTATTTTTTATTGACCTAGCGAACAAGGTTAGGAACGCGATCCCACTCCTAACAAAATTCTTCAGAAACTCTAATGCCTTATCATTCTCGTCTATTCCAAAGAGGTCAAAGATTGAGCTTATGTTCCCGCCGACTGTGCTCCCAGAATGAAAATAAATCCTCACATTGGAAGGAACCAGTCTTGTTTCCTGAACCATCCTTCCCCCAAATCTCCGATACCAATATATTTTCTTGATTTCATTCTCAAGGCTTTCAGGAAGGAAAACTATTTTCACAAGTGGCGCGACTCGAAATCCGTGAATGGAGGTAAGTTCGGCCATTTCTGACACTCTCATCGAAGTAGCTGCGTGCTGGAGCCCCTGCCCCCCGTACGGGGAGCCTCTTAGCCATAATTCTCCTGTAATGTATCGTGGAGCTCTTCCCTCGGAATTCACGATTCTGTCTTTCAGTCTGGGATCTTTCAACAGGTTACATATTTCAGCTTTCCCGAGAAGCTGATGAGAAAACGGATTGGTTGTTGAACCTATGCCTTTGACTGAAAGGTAAAAATCAATGCCGTCCATTTTCAAAGAAGGTAAAGTGGAAACTGCTCCTCTGTTATCGTCTATAACAAACTCCTTCGTACTCAAGGGGCTAAGATCCGTGAAAGGTCTCATGCTCTCCGGAAGGTAAATCCTTTCAAACTCAGGCATTTTGAATTCTTGAAAATGCTTGTTTGTCAGTACTTCAGAAGTTTCATAAATGTTCAGATTAAGCGGCAAACCTTTCAACTTCATGGGACTTCGACACTTCGTAAGGACAGTTCAACTCTTAAATGTTCTCGTCCTCGCTCTGACGTGCTTGGCAAGTACACAGTAACGGTTATTGATTCATTTTTCGCGCAATTAAGCAGTAACCGCTATAATGCTCAGTTGCGCGATGAATTTCTTCAATATTATAGTTTTCAAACAGTCTCAGCAGTTCTTTTTTTGCAAAATGGTGGTGGAGAATGCCTTTCTCTTCACCGGACGAATACAAGTAGGTTCTGGGCTCTGGTTCTTCGCAGTTCAGACCTTCCTGTTTCCATTTTAGTGTTTCCTCGTGTGAAAAGGCAGCGACTTGGAGAAATAAGAAGCCTCCTTTCTTTAGTACGCGGTCAATTTCCTTGACGATTCTCTTGATATTATCCATGTAAGTGTGATGTATTACTCTTAACGCTAATACAGCATCGAAGAATCCGTATTCGTAGGGCAATGGTTTCGTCATATCCCAAACTCTTAGATCTGCAAATAGACTCTCACTCTTGAGAAGCTCCTTTGCATGTTCTATTGCAGTTTCTGATGCGTCAAAACCATGTACCTCAAATCCTCTCTTCGCAAAATATACTGCGTGTCTCCCAGCTCCGCAGCCAAAGTCTAATATTCTTAAAGCATGATTTTCCGTTAAAAGTTCTGCCAGTTTGGGTATTTCAGGTTCGACGGTTCCTTCTTTTCGAGTATACCACTTTTGCCAAGTATTTGAACTCATGAGGTTAGTGTCCTTTCACCAGATATTTAACTACACACATTTACTGCCAAAGAGTGAGCGCGCGCCTGTTCCTTATTTCAACTAAATACGCTCGCTATTTTGGGAATCCATGATTTCCGTTCATGCCCCGTGCGCTCTAAGTTCAGTTTGTTCAGGATTATCTAGGATGGCGACGCAAAAACTTAAGCCGCTGGAGGCCCTGAAAAACCAAGGAAAGAGCGGTGCATGAGGTTTCAGAGGCTTGAAGAGACTTTACCCAGACGGGCCGATTGTAGGCGTCGGGGCAGTTATCATAGAGAACGGTAAGATCTTGCTCGAAAAGAGAGGAAATGATCCCGGAAGGGGTAAGTGGAGCATTCCCGGGGGTATAGTGGAGCTCGGTGAAAGTCCTGAGCAGACCGTGATAAGAGAGGTTCAGGAAGAAACTGGCCTCGTGGTTGATGCGCCTGAACTCATCGATGTTGTCAGCCCGGTTACTTTAGATGAAGGTGGTAAGGTGAAGTATCACTTTGTAATAGTCGACTACCTCGTCAAGCTTAAGGGCGGAACGGCCAGAGCCGCGAGCGATGCTGCAAAACTTGAATGGGTCCCTTTTGAGGAAGTTGAACAGAGGGATCTGACAAAAAGTTTCAGAGGCTTTTTCGAGAAGAACAGAAAGACGTTAGAGAAATCAGTTCTTTTCCCCAAGAATAATCAACGCTTATAGCGCGCGCTAGTTAGTGTGTTTAATGTTGTAGTTGGTAACATATGGGCGCGCCAGCATTTCCCAGAAACCCGATTGTTAGACTGTTCTTACAAAAACTGTCGCAAGAAATGTTGAAAAATGTCTTTTCAATAAATGCGCGCTATTGTTGGTCGGTTATCCGAAGAAGAGTCTTGTTTCACCCATGGTTTTGACGTCCATTGGTTTGATTTTGGCAACGATGGGAAAGTCTCTCACTGCTTTTCCGAGGACCAGACAATTGTGAGGTGGCAGGTCCCTCGCTATGGATCTCACAGTTTCCGCATCTACTCTCGAAGCTCTTGAAACGACGTCCAAGTCATGCTCGTTTGTGAAGTTGAAGAGGAATATGTTGTCTGCTTGGCGGTAGATGTTCTCCTTTATCGTGTCCGGTTGATTGGTTATGAACGTTGCGAAGATGCCGAAGTGGCGCATTCGGGTGACGATGTCGTCCCAATAGGTCTCGCGTAGGTACAGGTGGGCTTCTTCTGCGAAGAGGAACACCGCCTTGAGCTTCCAGTTCGTGAGGGATTCAACGAGTTTTCCTAGAATGTGCTCTACGACTATCTGCCGGTCGATCGTCGACGTGTTCCTGAGGTTTATGATTATGGCGCCTCCTTCTTCCTTTGCTTTCAGTAAGGCTTCTTCCAGTGAAGCGGCTTCAGCAGCGTTGTCTGTGAAAAAGCCGGAGTTTACTAGCGTGTGGTATCGTGAGAACAGTGCATCGCGCACGTGCTGGTTGCAGTTGCAAGTGCGTATGGCTTCTCCCAAATCGTGCAGTGTTAGGCTGTCTTTCTGTTTCAACTCTTTCCATATGTGTCTGAACTCACGGGCAGACGTGCCTGGGAGATGAAGTGCGTGAACGAGGATGCCGAGTAGAACGTGAAGGCTCAGCTGTTTCAGCGCAACCTTGAAGTTTTCTGAAGGCGTAAGAACGTGTATCTTGTCATGGTTGATGTTTCTCTTTCCTTCAGAGGTTACTCCTAGGCTAACGTACTCGCCGTTCAAGTCGAAGACGACGACCGTGGCCTTATAGCTCACCAGATTTAGCATCAAAAGCTTAGACAGGTGGGACTTGCCCGTTTCCTTTTTTCCTGTTATGATGTTCAATCTTCCGTCAAGGGATGAAGCATCTATCGTTAGAAGCGAGGAGTCTTTCATGGAGCCCAAGACTACTGGAAGTTTTCCGTTTATCTTGGCAAGATTGAGAAGCGTAGATATCGGTAGTTTTTTTATCGTCGACTGTGAACGCGACGGAAGCCAAGAGGTACTCGGGTTCAAGCTGTCGTTCTCAACGGTTGCTCTTATCTTGCATATCAGCAGGCTGGCGTCCTGAATGTACGTGATATGCGGGGCAATCTCAAGAGGATCAACGTCCTCGCCTTGAAGCAGTTCTCCGCCATCTGGCAGACTGCGGAGAAGCTCTTCTAAAACGCCTGGAACTGCGGCAAACTGCACGTCGATCACTTGTGCGATCAGGGCCCTTCTCGCCTCATCGTCCTCAACGAGCAGGTAATCACCTTTTTCCACGGCTTCGCCTGGGAAACTCAGAATGTAAATCGCGTTGCCCTCTTTCTTGTAGAGTTTCATGGCTAACTTTCTCCTTTGCCGAAGGACCCGAACAACAGTTTATGCATGTCTGGCCTGTTGACAATATGAAGCCCGCACTTTCGCGTGATGAAATGTTGCATTGCAAGTACTTCATTTGCAGTGAACGTGCAGAAGATATGAGCCAGGCGAAGTGTTTCTGGATAGCCTTGCAAGACCAAGTCATTGCCTAGCAGTTTCTCAACTGCTTCGACCCTAAGCTCACGAGGAATCTTCGCATCAACGTCGACCCTGAATGCACAGTTCCCACTGCTCAACTTGGCGACGTAGACCTCTCCCAACGGAACCATAGGAGGCTTAAGTCTCAAACCAACGGTCTCCACTAGGTAGGGAGGTCTCTGTTCAAACGTGAGTTCTGTTATGAGGGAACCGTTGACCCTTAAATTCGTCATTTTTGAAAAAGCCAAGATCGCGTTGCCCCTTTCCCTCCCATCAATCAAAATCTCCTTCATACGCCATGTCGGCGAGTCTGCCGTTCCAGATGTCAAAGATCCGTCGAAAAGGATCAGTCCGTTGCTCAAGGTTTTCGTAAGCATCGCCTGCAACCATCTTTCAAGCAGGTTCGCTATTCGCATCGGCATCTGCAAGAGACTCGGCGTGCTTTGGTGACCAAGTTCGCGTGCAGAACCCAGATATGCTCTTTCCAACGTGTCGTAGACTTCTCTCCTGTTTTCTTCCGTCACCTGAAAGATGAACGGCCCCATTCGACTGTATCTGTAGCTTTCTCCTTGTTTCCAGATGTTTGCGCCTCTGACAGCTATCACTATTCCTGCGCTTGTCTCGGCGATCTTCATGGTTGACGTGTCTACTGCTGCAACAACGGTTCGTTCATGCTTGGGTCTGAGGAATATGGGTTTAACGTTAAGTCTTAATGTTTGGAAGGTTTCTTCTGTGCTGACTTGTTGAATTTCTTGCTCCTTTTGTTGAAAGTACTGATCGCGTGTGTGACCTAAAGAGTACAAGCTGAGTTTGGTGAACTGTTGCGGGAGCGTGGTGTCCATTGCGGGTTGTGGAAAGTTATATTTTGGTGTTGTTGTAATAGGGTATTGTGCAATCACCAATATTCACCAATAGCCAATTGTTTGAGGAGGACGTATTTAAGTGTTGTGCATGTACATGATGTACAACACAATAAACAACAAGGTGAGCCCTTGACCGAGAAAGAAGCAAAACAGCCCATACGGCTAAAGATGAAGATAGGCGAAATAGAGTTCGAAATAGAATGTCAAGAAGACCAACTGCAGACAACCGTAGACAAGATTCTCTTGACCGTGACTGAGAGATTGAAAGAAACTCCTCTAATGACAGAGAGGTCTGCAATGCCCCCGAGGGCCGAAACCTGCAAGGGCATAATTCAGAAACTGTGGGAGGAAGGCTGGTTCGCAGCTGCCAAAGGCCTCAGCGAGGTGCACGGCGAGTTGGCAAGAAGGGGTTTCCACTACGACCGGACCGCGGTCGCCCACGCCTTGATCGACTTGGTTAAAGACGGCGTCCTGACGAGAGAAGGAAAACCCCGCAGGTACCAATACGCTCAGAAAAGACCAGCTTCCTAAAAGATGCACGATCATACATCGGGTTGGATGCCAGTTCTCGCCTTGATTCTTGGTAGAACGTCTTTTTGAATCTGGACCAGGCCGAAGGTTGTGATTTTGTATTTGTCGTCAGCAGTTTTCTTCACCGTCTCGTTTTTTACGAGTTCGCCCAAGCGTGTGCTGGTTATTTTTGCGTCTTTTCCAAGTTTTGCCTGCAGTTCTTCCTTAGAAATACCATCGGCCTGTGTCTTGCCTAATCGGTGTCCCATATAATTAGCCAGAAGCAGCAGAGCGAGAGTCTCGTTGTCTGTCAACTTGTCTCTTGGCACGAGTATGCAGGGTCCCTCTTCTGCAAAAGCTAAGATTTTCTCGCTGTCCTTAGCCAGGGTCTTCAGGTCAACGGTTAACGTTAGTCTCCTTGCAGTTTCGAACGTTGGAAGTAGCTCGTCAAAGAATTTGTTAAGCAGCAACCAAACCTCTTCCGGCGAGCCTGAGAGTTCTTTTTCAACGTCCCTGTACTTGATGTGAACCATCAAGCTGCTCGGTTGTTCAATCAACCCATCTTACCTCTGAGTCTTCCCAGAACTTCGCCTTCAACCCATCTCTCGCCTTGGACCGTTAGCTTAAACTCAGGTCTGTTGGGGTCTGGTTTGAACACCTGCCCTCGCTTCGTCATCTCGTTGAGTCGAGCTGGGACCATGCATTTTATTCCGCTTGACTCTAGAAGCTTCGTTATCTGCGCCGCAGTGTTCTTCTTCGCCTCTGAAGCAAACAGCGTCACCCCTATTGCTTCGTAATGCGTCAGATCTTCGTGAGCCACTATCACAGGCCCTTCCGTTGTGGATTCAACAATGCCTTTCAGCTGAACCCCCGACGGAACCAAACGGCTCGAGACAATTTCAGACACTTTCTGCATGAAATTGTCTGGAAAGCCCTCGAGTATCCTCAGGACATCCTGGGGGCTTTCGCCTTCCACTATGATTTCACCGAAGGGCGTCTTGATTCGTGCCTCAACCCTGTTCATTCAGCGTCACCTCGTGAACGCAGAGCTTCTTTTTCAGCGAGAATGTACACGTAGCCGGTCTCAGTGCTCCAACGTCTGACCTTCTCCTGCTTGACCAGCTCCATCAAGACTCCAGCAAGGGTGCGCACCGAATGTTCCAGTCTGTTTGCTTTCAACGCTTCACTGAGCTCATCGATCGTGCGGGGACGCCATTTTCCCCAATCGGTTTCTAGAACCTTTAAAATTGCCTCACCGAGTTTTGCCGTGTGCGGTATCTGCGGGTACTGTTGGGATGATGGTCTTTCTGCGTTAGGAGCCGCCGTCTTGACGGTTAATGTTGCAACCTTCGTAGGTTTCACTTTTTCAAACGCCTTGTCAATGTTGCCTATCAGACTCGGCAAAGCTTTGATCGTGTCGAGAACTTGTTCGTAGGTACCGTTAACCTCGACCTCATAGTCTCCCATTCTCAACCGAAAGGCAAAACTTCCACTAGTGTTTCTAGCGTTCTTCTTTTGCAAACCTATCCCAAGCTATAGGAAAGTGACAAGTCCTTTTAGGATTTGCGCATATGGAAATGTTTCCACAGTATTCTAAGTTTTCTATTTCCTCTTTCTGAACAGCTCGATATCTTCATATCACACACGTATTCGAATTCGCTCTCTCTCCGTTTCTTTGCCTCTTCTATTGTTGCCCCACGCCAACGAGAGCGGCGCCTCTAAGCTACACTTGGCCCTTCAGCCATCCTCGAATTCCCAGCTCCTTCACTGTAACAGGTGCTTGCTCAAGCTCGCAGAATTTATGTTCGCCCGTCTCGCCCATGTATCTGATTTTTGGTGCAAACGTGAATTTTCCTTTTCTCTTAGGCTTTAAAATCAGTTTTATCTCAGCCGTTTCAAGAGGCGCCAGATTTCTCCGCTTAAGGTTAAGGCCTGAATCGTTAATCACACATTTTTCAGGTTTCTCAACCAGATCGAACCCTTCTGGAATCAGCTGTTCAATTCCCATCAAAAAAGCTGTTTCTTTACCCAGGTTAGCCAGTTGAATTTCTAAGTTAAGAGCTTCACCGACTACAAGCTCCTTTGGGTGGATAACCAAGTTTGCTTCGACGAATGCTCGCTCAAACTTCACAAGACCAATCGGTTCTTCCACGGTCATGCCAGGCGGTGACATTATGCGAGTACTGGATGCTTCAGCAGGAGCAGTGAGCAGTTCTCCGAGCGACAGCGCAAATTCGCGTTTTTCCCTCAAGTGCGTTAAAGTCCTTAGAACTTCATCTCTTCTGCCCACGTAGCCTGCTTTTTCGAAAAGGTCGGCTGATCTTCCCAAACACTTTTCTGCAAGCGAATACGCTTTCGATTTTTCGTTCGGATTGGCCTCTGTTTCTGCCTCAGTCATGTAGTTACTAGCGTCAAACAGCATTTCCGTTCCGCTCGTCCATGATGAAGCGCTGTCAAAACCGGCTTTCAGATAACAGTTTGCCGCATTTTCAAGATACTGTTTTGCCATTAAGAAATCGCTTCTTTCTCTCGTTGTTTCGAACGTCGTCCCATGCTCCAAGGCTTTGCAGAACGCGCCGTTGCCAGAAGCCAGCAAAGCAGTCTTGTCTTTCACGCTTTGTTCTTTCGCCTTTAGAAACAACTCAGAGGCTTCGCAGTAAAGTTCGGGGGAGATTCTGCTGTCGGCCATCTTCATTTTTTGCCAAGCGCGGCACATTAAGGCAATCTGCCTTATCTCTTTCTCGTCGGGTTCTTTCTCCGATATCCCTTCTAGTACTGTCGCGGCTGAATCGTACTTTGTGGCGCTTTCCGCATGATCCCCGTTTCTATCCGCCACCCTTGCTTCCTCAACATTTATTCTTGCAATGCAATAGTCTTTTCTTTCAAGAGAGGCTTTGCATAGCTCAATCGCTTTTTCTTTCTCGTCTGGATTCTCGATTTTACTGATTTCTTGCTCAAAAGCTTCTTTGGCTTCTTTGAAGAGTTCTGCTGACTTGTTGAAGGCTTCTATTGATTCGGGGTAGTTCTCTTTTCTGCTCAGGTCCTCTGCTTTTTCGAGAAGTGACCATGCTTTAAAGTTTGAAGAAAGGTGACCCCATCGCCTTGAGGGCTCAAGAACGGTTGCTACTTTTTCATAGTGTTTTGAGGCATCGGCATAGTCTTCGTGATCGTGTGTAGATTTGGCGCTTTCAATCTCGCTCCATGCATTCATATAAGCGGCATAGTCCAGACAGAAGTCTGCGAAATGCGGAATCATTTGAGCTGCCTCTTTATACTCGGCAAACGCATTTCCAAAATGCTCTGCCGCCTTGATGTATTGACCTAGACGGTCTTGGTTAATTGCCATTTTCCAATATGACTCTGCGGCGCGGCTTGGCAACTTGGTCTTCTTATATTGTTTGGCAGCGTCTTCGTATGTCTCGATTGCTTTTTGCAGGGATTTTTCGTCCTTGGTCAATTCGAAAAGCTCGTTGAGAATTCCCCCAAGGGAGTCTTCGTAGGTTGCTACAGAGGCTATGTTCGTTGGTACTGGACGAGAAAAAATCCATCTCTTGCAATGTGTTACGCTGTCCTCAATGTCTGCCGCAGCGTTTTCGAGCAAGGCTTTCTTCTTTTCGTTGTCAGCTTCTACTTTGACCATATCGAGCTTTATGAGTCCCTCGTAGTTTTTGTAGACTCCGGTGATCCAATCATTCGATGGATATACTTTCTCTATCAGTTTAAGGCCATCGCACCTGTAAACCAGAGCTTCCTCAAGCAACTTTTTCTTCTCATCTTTGTCGACTTCAAGATTAGAGTAGAAGTGTAGAGCTTTGCTCAAAGCGTGAAGGGCGGAGCCAAGAGCATCAGGAGAACCTGAGCGTTCCGCGTGTTCCAAACCTTTGCGTCCCGCTTCGACTGCTTTTTTCAGAATCCTTCTTCTCTCTTCTGAACTAACCTCAACGTCTGATCCTGAAGCCGAGTAACTTTCAGCATAGAACAAGTAGCTCTGTGCGACATAAAAATCTTGGGAAACCAATTGAAGGCAACGTATCGCATGCTCCGAAAACTCGATGATCTTCATGTGTCCTTCCTTTTTCTTGTCCGGATCCCCTTCCCTCATCGTACTCCAATCAGTCACAAGCGCAAGGAGATAGTATGCAACTCCCTTCAAGTAATTGTCTCTAATCTCGACCCCCTGCTTCAACATCTCCTCAGCATATCTAAACGAGTCTTCAACATTTTCAGTGAAGATGATAGTAGAATAGGCTGCTGCCCAGTTTGCCATAGCGACGAGGGAAGGATTTTCCACTTGCTTTGATAGTTCAAGTGCTTTCTCTGAATAACAAATGCTTCTTTGCACAAGTTCTTTGCGTGTCCTCTCATCCTGCTCACTGAAATTCGCCGCATACCAGTTCAAGAGACTGGCCGTGGAATAGGCAGCAAGCAGATCTTCCTTATCCGCAAGCTTTGACAAAACGTTGACCGCGTCAAGGCCGTAGCTGATCGCCTCATGAGCAATGTTTTTGAGTTCCCTCCAATCAGATGCGATGCACAGTCTCTCGAAAAAGCAAAGCAACAAGTCATTGCACATTTTTCCATAGCTCGCTTCATCCGTAGATTTTTTGTATTTTTCCAGGCTTTCTTTTCCGAGCTTTACGCACTCATCGAGCATCGTTCTTTTTTCCGCGGCGGTCGGTGCTAACCAAGAACTGACAAGCTCTGCGATGGCGCTGAGCTGAGCCCTTTTTCCTTGATTTTCAAGCCTGTCCTCGCTCTCCAGAGCTTTCGCTGAAGACCTGTAAGCTTCCACTGCTGATTGCCGGAGTCTCACAAATTCCTCCACGGTTTCAGCTTGCTTGCTTGCGGAGTCATAGCAAGAGCCGATTTTCTCCCATACCGTGCCTACGAATGAGGCGTCCTCCGTTCCCGAACGTAGCATTTCCTCATAGCATTTTGCCGCTTTGAACCACTCATATGTTTTCTCTTGTTCTTTGGCTTTTTCTTGAAGCGATCGTGTATCAAGGTGTGAATTCATCGGCTCTCATCTTGATTTAATTATCGGCTGGAGTTATGAAAGGTTTTCGCATGATACATCTAGCTTTGACATGGATGTGTTTCGATGGTCAAAGTACTATTACACCGCCTTATAGAAAAAAGGGGATTGTGCGAAAGAAGTCTCCATTATTTTCGGATTTTGCGTATTTGGACATGTTACGATTTTCGATATATGTCGCGCGTGGGAAGTATTGTATTAAATAGTAAGATACAATAGTCTATCCTGCATCGCACACTCAAAAGCGGTGAAAATCCTTGGCAAACAAAGGGCTTTCCGTCTGGATCTTCAGCTCCCTCACATTCGTGTCGGTTGCGAACCTAATTGATGCAATCTACGCTTTTATTTCTGGAACCGGGATCAAGCTTCTTCAGCTCTACCCCTTTGCCGGCGGAGTTCTGGGCAACGTTTCGCCCGTTCTGTATCTGTGGCTATCCGCTGCGGCGAGCTTGGTTTTCTGGGGAATCACATGCGCGATAGCCTTTGAAAACCCCCTGGAAAAGCTTCTGAAAAAGGCGCTCACAGACGCTAAGAAGCAGAGTGCCGCCGAGAGCCAGGTGGTTGAGGACAAGAGCGAAATCCTCGACGCGATGTACGACACGATAGAGTCCAGCAGTGAGACCATCGCAAGTGTCAAGGACATGATCTGCAACGTGAGGTCGGAAGTGAAGGAAATCCAGCCTTTGTCGACGACGGTAGACCTGATCAGGCTAGAGTTGAATGACCTAGCGAAAGACGTGGAAAAGCTGGAGGCCAACGTGAAGTACTCTTACGTATGCATGGCATGTGGAAAGCCGTTGTTGCCTGAATTCAAGATATGTCCATATTGCGGCGAAGACACCAAGCTGCTGAGGACCCCTGTCATAGCTGTGACCGATCAAAAGCAGAAGTAGGCGTCTATTCAAGGGCTTCTTTGAGCTTTTCTTTCAGCACCTTGCTCACAAGTGCTGCGTCTGCCTTGCCGCGTAAGTTGTTCATCGCTATGCCCATCAGCCCGCCGAAGCTGCTTTCTCCTTGCTTCTTGATCAACTCTTTGTGTTCCTCAACGATCTTGCTGACTAACTTCTCCAGTTCAGCCTGAGGGATGGCTTGCAGGCCGAGGTCTCTGATTGCTTCCTCAATAGTCTTTTCCTCATTCTTTGACAGCCAAGTGAACACTTCCGACATTGCTTCTTTCGCAAGTTTTCCCTCACCCACGAGTCTGAAGATGTTGCCCAGTTGCCTGTCTGACACTTTCTCCACTGCAACGCCGTCTCGTTTCAGCGCCTTCAAAGTCTCAGTCATGAACGCTGCGACGGTTGTCGCTGGAACTTTGCTCTGTCTCACTACACTTTCAAACAGTTCGCTAAATTCAGAGTTCAGGACCTGCGTAGCAAGCTTGTCATTAAGCCCGTACTCTTTCTGCAGCCGTTTGTGCTTCTGTTCAGGAAGTTCTGGCAGGTGAGAACGAATCTTGTCCACGTAGTCTTGTGAGATTTGAACGGGCGGGATGTCTGTTTCCGGGTACATCCTTGCCGCACCGGGACGAGGCCTCATGTAACGTGTCGTCCCGTCAGGATTTGGCCCTCGCGTTTCCTGCGGTACGACTCGTATCGCTTCCCTGGCTCTTTCAACAACCGCTCTTAAGGCGTCTCTAGCGTTTTCCTGATCGTCTGCGACAAGAACCACGGCGTCCTCGTCACGGACTTGAAGTTTCTTTCTCAGATGTTCAACCTCTTCAGCCGTTATTCCGTAAGCTGGCAGCTCATCCGTGTGGAATATCCCACCTACTCTTCCCCAAAACTTGGCTCGGTCAGCCATCTCTGTTCCAAGCCGCAGGCCAGGACTCAGTTCCCATTTCAGGAGGCCCTTAAACTTCGGCAATCTAACGGCCAGAACCTGCTGCTTCTTCTCCAAAGCCTTTTGAATGACTTTGCACTTCGTGTTCTTGAAGACGTTTTCTACGCTGAAAAACTCCGCCTTTATCGAGTCTTCTTCAACCCCGCTTTTCCTCAGCTCTTCACTTATTCTCATGAGGTTCAGCTGACGACGAACTTCATACTCCACGACGATTGAGACAAGATCGAGTTCTTGTAGACCCTTGATTTCTATGAGAGCTCCTCCAGGGATCGATATGTTCACGTCCTGCCGGATCGACCCGAGGCCGCGGATGACTTTTCCAGTTGCTCTCAGCATCCTTCCGATCGCGAATGCAACTTCTTCAGCTTCACTAGGCGACTTTATGACTGGCGCGGTGGCCACTTCTATCAATGGTATACCGAGACGGTCAATGCGGTATTTTATCGTTTTTCCTTTCTCTTCGCCTGTTTTTCTCGCAGCGTCCTCTTCCAAGCTTGCGTGCTGAATTGGAACCGTCTTCTCACCGACCTTAATTTTTCCGTCTAGAGCGACCACGCATGTTCTTTGAAAACCCGTTGTGTTTGAGCCGTCTATCACCGTCTTGCGCATCACGTGTATTTCGCCGACGGGTTTAGCGTTCATCATCAGAGCTACTGTCATAACCGTCGCGACGGCTTCCATGCTCAAAGCGTGCGGAGGTTCTTCATCCATCTCGACGAGACACGACGTCGCATTGTTCGCCTCGTAGAGAATCTTGACGCCCTTTTGAAATTCGAAGAAAGCCGCAGGGTCCACTTGGCCCAGCTCGCTCTGGGTCGGTCTGAGTCTGCGCAGAAAAGTTATTTCAGGTTCTTCCTTGAAGAGCGCTGGCCTGCAGTTGCAGAACAGCTTCGTCGACGTGTTAAGTTGCTGGTGTATTTCCAAGCCTACTTTCAACCCGATTTTTTCGTAGTTCAGCTCCAAATGCAACCACCTTTGCGTTATTCACAACTCATCTTGTTCGCAAGGGTTCTCGCCGAAAGCTCTCCTGCCATGTTTGTTTTCAAGAGCTTCTTTGCCTCCTCGCTGTCTTCTGTCTGTCCGAGGACCCACATGAGTTTGACAAGAGCCGTCTCGGGAAGCATGTCCTCCAAGGCGATCACGCCTAGAGCCTGCAAATCGCGGCCTGCATCGTAGACGTTCATGTTTATACGTCCCCAGATGCACTGAGACGTCATCGCAATGATGATACCCTGTCCCACAGCTTTTCTCAACGCGTCGTAGCAGGCTTTGCTGATGTGACCCAGACCCGTGCCTTCAATTATTATGCCCCTGTACTTCTTCTCCGTGTAGAATTGTATAATCGCCGGATCCATTCCAGGGTAGAATTTTATCAACGCGACTTTTTCCTCGAAGTCCGGCCTCAGCACGAGCGTTCTCGATTGGTCTATTTTCTGATAGTCCGGCGTGAGCATCATTATCTTGTTTTCTTCTGCCCTCGCGATCGGCGTTGCATTCACTGACTTGAACGCGTCTCTTCTGCTCGTGTGGCACTTCCGAACTTTTGTTCCCCTGTGAAACGCTATGTAATTGTCTGACGGCGTCTCGTGCATTGCAACTACAACTTCGGCGAAAGGCGCTTTGGCCGCAGCCAAGACAGCTCCTAAGAGGTTTGTGGCTGCATCCGAGCTCGGACGATCCGCTGAACGCTGCGAGCCGACGACTATGACTGGGACTGGAAGGTTTTGCAGTGCAAAGCCGAGAGCTGCGGCAGTGTATCCCATAGTGTCTGTTCCGTGGGCTATGACGACCCCGTCGACTCGTTCTGAAATCTGCTTTGCGATGGCATGAGCAATTTGAGTCCACTGTTGGGACCCAATGTTTTCGCTGAAGATGCTGAGGAGTATCTGAGTTTCTATGCGTGCCACGTCTGCCAGTTCGGGCACAACGCTGTAAAGGTCGTTCGCGGTCAAAGCTGGCCGGACCCCGCCCGTACGGTAGTCCACGCGGCTGGCTATCGTTCCACCAGTGCTTATTATTGTGACTCTTGGAAGCTCCGGCTTCTGTACCGGAAGAGGCGGCGCCACAAAGGTCGGTTCTATACCTCCTCCGACTTTCTCAACTTTCGTTTCTTCCGTTATGGCTATACCGATGTTATAGCCGTTTTTCAGCTTCACCACAACGTGCTTTTCGTCACCGTACTCGGAGCGGGGGATCAGAATTCCTTCATAGGTTTCGCCCTCTTTCGTTACGCGAATCACATCGCCTACGTTAGCCCGAGCCTTCTTGATTGCCTCAAAGGCCTTGCCTCGGTAGCCAGTTTCTTTTTCAGCCATTCTCAATTCTCCAAAGTTTTTGACATGTAAACTCCGTCGTAATCGTAACCGAACCGCTTGTAGTATTCTTTTGTACCAAGGGCACTTATAACCAGAATCTTCTTAAAACTGTACTCTTCCACAGTCATGCGCTCCGCCTCAGCCAATAGAATACCTCCGTAACCCCTGTGCTGCCAGGCTTTTGCCAAGTGCTTGCCGACGGGAACAAGTGAACCGTAAACGTGCAGTTCCCGCACTATCGTGCACCTTGTTGCCTGCACTTCTGGTCGATGAGCCTTTTCAGACGGAACCCTAAGTCTCAGATAGCCGATCAAAACATCCTCTTCTGGGTCTTCTGCAGAGATGAAGATCTCCTGGCCCTCCGACGCCTCGTATCGTTGGGCTAGAATCTGAATTCTTTCTGGCTCAAGCTTCACGTTACCGCTTCTCATTCTGTGGCCGACTTCTCTGCAGCGTACACACCTGCATCTGAAGCCCTTTTCTTGAACCTTCTTCTGAACTAGTTCCCGGAGATTGCTCTTGTTGACGCCAGCAACTATCAGAGGCGCAGGGATATCGCGTTGGACTCGCATCACCCGTATCCACGGCGGGATGATTCTTTTGACTTCCGCTATGAGGTCTGCTGCTTCCTCGGTTGTGTAGGGCGTGTACGTGCCTTCGCGGTACCATTCATAAGCTTCTGTGTCTTTCAAAACTAGGCATGGATAGATTTTGACCATGTCTGGTTTGAAATCTGGGTTTGTGAAAATCTCCTTGAAGGCTTCAAGGTCTTTTTCTTGGTTCGTGCCAGGCAGCCCTGGCATCAGATGGTAGACGACTTTCAGCCCAGCATCCTTCATTATTCGTGTTGCCATTACAACGTCTGAAACCGAGTGTTTCCTGCCGACGAGACGATAGATTTCGTCGTTTGGGTGTTGAACGCCCATTTCGACGCGGGTCACACCCATGTTGAGCATTTGGTTCACGTGCGGTTCTTTCGCCCAGTCTGGACGTGTTTCAACGGTTATTCCCACGTTTCGCATTCTACTTGTCTCTGCGTTTTTCTTCGCCTCTTCCAGGCTGGTTGAATCTTTGTCAGTGATTGCATCTAGGCAGCGTTGGATGAACCAGCTTTGGTAATCTGCCGGAGTTGCTGGGAAAGTTCCTCCCATGATTATGAGTTCAACCTTGTCGACTTTGTGTCCTATTGCTCTCAACTGTTGGATGCGCGTCTTCACTTGTAAGTAAGGGTTGAACTCGTTTTGCAGTCCCCGCATCGCCGCAGGTTCAAAGCCCGTGTAGCTCTGCGGAACTCCCAGCTTCGGTCCTCCGGGGCAGTAGGCGCAGGGCTCATCTTGGGGACAAGGATACGGCTTAGTCATTACGGCTACAACTGTGACACCCGATAATGTCCTTGTCATCTTTCTCCGTAGAAGCGGTAGAAGCTTGCGTTTTTCATCCTGCCTGAGCTTGCTTATTATTTCCGAGTTTGACGGTGTCCTCTGGAGTTGATACTTGGACGCTGCTCTCGTCTTTGCGCGGTCTAGGTCGCTGGAGGTAGGTGTGGGAATGCTCATGAGATTTCTGATTATTTCCTCTATCGGCTTGTCCTCTTTCAACCTGAAGGCGACCATTGTAGCTTAATCCGAGACACACAAATAAACTGCGCTTTCAAGATGATCGTTTAGAATAGACAACTTTTCCACCGACGATGACCATTTTCACGGCTACGTCGCGTATCTTCTCAGGAGGAATCTTCGTCGGGTCTTCCGACAGTATCGTCAGGTCAGCGAACTTTCCAACCTCAATTGTTCCTTTCTTTCCCTCGTCGAAGGATGCGTAGGCTGCGTTCAAAGTGTAGGTTTTCAATGCTTCTTCCACGCTCAAGCTCTCATCTTCGTTGTCTTTTCTCGCAACAGCTGCCCAGATCCCCAGCATGGGACTGATG
>Ga0187780_10001645_pt1 | contig 16937 bp, 18 predicted proteins | sample 1015_Q2_SP10_20__FD_132429 | JGI IMG/M metagenome (GOLD analysis project Ga0187780, IMG submission 132429) | Tropical peat soil microbial communities from peatlands in Department of Meta, Colombia - 1015_Q2_SP10_20_MG | ecosystem: Environmental > Terrestrial > Soil > Wetlands > Peat | place...
GACCGGCGTCGCCGACACGGGTGGGGTCTATTTCGTGCCCGCGTTCGTCGGCCTGGGCGCGCCATACTGGGAGCCGCGGGCGCGCGGCACGATCGTCGGTCTCAGCCGCGGCACGACGCGCGCGCACCTGGTCCGCGCGGCACTCGAGGCGATGGCGTACGGCACCAAGGAGGTGCTCGACGCGATGGTCGCCGACGCGGGATTGTCGCTCTCCACGCTCCAGGTCGACGGCGGCGCGGCCGAGAACGACTGGCTGATGCAATTCCAGGCGGACGTGCTCGGCGTCTCGGTCGCGCGTCCGTATCTCGTTGAGACGACGGCGCTCGGCGCCGCCGCCCTCGCCGGGCTCGGCGCGGGCGTCTGGCACCGGCCCGAGGACTTCATCACGGGCCGGAAGCTGCGGACGTTCGCCCCCGGGGCCGGTGCGGCCGCGGCGCGCGCGGGGGAGCAGGGTTGGCGCAGGGCGGTGGATGCCGCGCTGCACTGGGCCGGGGCGCAGGACGCGGCGGGGTCCGGGGGGAGTGGGGGGTAGTGGAGCAGGGGCGCGCCGGCGCTGTATAATTGGAGACTATGAAAATGAACGCGGGAGCCAAATTCGCCATCGGCGCCTTGCTGATCGTCGGCTCGGTCGGCTACCTCATGGCGTCGGGAATCAAACAGACCGGCCAGTACTTCCTCACGCCGAGCGAGCTGTCGCGCAAGGTGGCGGTCGACCCTTCCTTTTATGATGTGGGCATGAAGGTCGGGGCGCACGTGGTGCGGGGTACGGTGTCCAAGGACGTGGCGACGCAGACGCTGAGCTTCACCATCTCCGACGGCACCGCGAGCTATCCCGTCACCTTCCACGGCCTGCCGCCCGACACCTTCAATGACTCCGTCGAAGTCGTGGTCGAGGGCCGGCTGAAGCAGGACGGCGTCATCCACGCGACCAACGTCCTCGCTAAGTGCGGGTCCCGATACGAAGCGGTGCCGAAGGCGTAGATGACGACCCTCGGCACGCTGGCGCTGTGGGTCGCGTTTCTCATCGGCATCTGGGGCGCGCTCGTCGGGTTCATCGGGAGCGCACGAGGACGCATCGATCTGCAGCGCAGCTCGCGCAACGCCGTCTTCACGATGTGCGGCGCGCTCCTCACCGCCGCCTTTTCGCTCGAGTGGGCCCTGTTTCACCACGATTTCAACGTCGAGTACGTCGCCGCCTACACCAGCCGTAACCTGCCGATCTTCTATACGTGGTCGGCGCTGTACGCGGGCCAGAAGGGTAGCCTGCTGTTCTGGGCCACGGTCCTCGCGACGTTCGGCTCGCTGGCGCAGGTGCTCACCGCGCGGCGGCACGCCGTCTACCTCCCCTGGGTGGCCGCGGTCGTCTGCACGGTCACGACGTTCTTCGTCACCGTCATGCTGTTCGCCGCGAATCCGTTCAGCCGGCTCCCGTATACGCCACTCGACGGGTCGGGGCTGAACCCCCAGCTGCAGAACCCCGGGATGGTGTTCCATCCCCCGATGCTCTACCTGGGCTACATCTCGATGACGATCCCGTTCGCCTTCGCGATCGCGGCGCTGGCCTCGAAAAAGCTCGACTCCGACTGGCTCGTGGCGATCCGGAAGTGGACGCTCGTGTCGTGGCTGTTCCTCTCGATCGGCCTGGTGCTCGGAATGTGGTGGGCGTACGTCGAGCTGGGGTGGGGCGGCTACTGGGCGTGGGATCCGGTCGAGAACGCGGCGTTGCTGCCCTGGCTCACGATGACGGCGTTCCTGCACTCGGTGATGATCCAGGAGAAGCGCGGGATGCTGAAGAAGTGGAACCTCGCGCTCGTCATCGGCTCCTGGCTGCTCTCGATCATGGGGACCTTCATCACGCGCTCCGGCGTGATCTCGAGCGTCCATTCGTTTACCGAGTCGCCGGTCGGGTACTACTTCGCGTTCTTCCTGATCGCCTCAGCAATCGCGAGCTTCACCCTCTACACGCGGCGCCTGCCGTTGCTCACCGCGGAGGCGAAGCTCGAATCGATGGTGAGCCGCGAAGCCACCTTCCTCTTCAATAACCTGCTGCTCGTCGGGATCGCCTTCTCGGTGCTCTGGGGTACCCTGTTCCCGATCCTGTCGGAGGCGGTGCAGGGGACCAAGGTCACCGTCGGCCCGCCGTTCTTCAATCAGGTGAACATTCCGCTCGGGCTCGGCCTCCTCGCGCTCACGGGCATCGGCCCGCTCATCGCGTGGCGCCGCGCCTCCGTGCCGAATCTGCGGCGCCAGTTCGCCGTGCCGGTCACGGCCGGGGTCTTCACCGGTCTCGCGCTCCTCGTCTCCGGGATGCGGGATTTCTACGCGTTGATGGCGATCTCGATCGGCGGTTTCGTGCTCGCCACCGTGGCGCAGGAGTTCGCGCGCGGCACGCGGGCGCGCCACCGTCAGTACCATGAGTCGTACGTCGTCGCCCTCGGCAGGCTGCTCGGCAGGAACCGGCGTCGCTACGGCGGCTACATCGTCCATACCGGCATCGTGGTGCTGTTCGTGGCGTTCGCCGGGATGGCGTTCAAGACCGAGACCGAAGCCACGTTGAAACCCGGCCAATCGGCGAGCATCCGGAGCCCGTTCGGCTGGACCTACACGTTCACGCACCTCGGCATCTCACAGTACGACCAGCTCAACCGCCAGGTGACCGCGGCCACGATCGAGATCCGGCGCGACGGCAAGCGGCTTGGGTTGCTCACCACCGAGAAGCGCCAGCACGTCGACGCCCTCGGACGGCCGACCTTCCAGCCGTCGACCGAGGTCGGGATCCACAGCGACCTGCGCGAGGATCTCTACGTCGTGCTGGGCGGCGTGGTGAACGGCACGGAGCAGGCCGTCTTCCGGTTCACGATCAACCCGCTCGTCTGGTGGGTTTGGTACGGCGGGATGATCGTCGCCCTCGGCGGGCTGATCGTGATGTGGCCGGGCGGCGGCTCGCCGGCGGTGAAGCGCGCGCAGGCGGGGTATGCGGTGAGGCTAGTCGCGGAGGGATGAAGCAGATGGTCAGGCGGTCAGGCGGTCAGGCGGTCCTGTCCCGGCGGGGCTTTTTCCTCACGGCCGCCGGCCTCCTTGTCGCGACCGTGCGACCGACCGACCGCCTGACCGCCCAGACTCCTGATTCCCTCCCCGGCTCCGGCGCCGGTCGGCTGTGGGATCCCGCGCGTGCCGGCCGGCCGCTCGATCCGGTGGTCGCGCGGGACAATGACGCCGCGATTCAGGCGATCGAGAAGCAGCTGCGCTGCACCTGCGGCTGCGGTCTCGACGTCTACACGTGCCGCACGACTGATTTCACCTGCACGACGAGCCCGGAGATGCACCGCCAGGTGCTCGCGCTCGCCGATCAGGGGAAGACCGCGCAGCAGATCGTGGACTCCTTCGTCAAGGACAACGGGATCGCGATTCTCATGGCGCCGCCCCGGCGCGGGTTCAACCTCGCCGGCTACTTCGTGCCGTCGCTCGCGATCGTCGCAGCGGGGGTCCTGCTCCTTCTCGTGCTGCGGCGCTGGACGCGCGAAGCGGAGCCCGCGGCCGTGACGCCGCCTCCGCCTCCCGACGCGTCGCCCGCCGAGCTCGATCGACTGCGCCGGGAGCTCGAGCAGTTCACCGACTAGTCGGCCGTGCTCGAATTCGTCGTCGGAGTGCTCCTCGCGTCGGCCGCCGTGTGGTTTGTGCTGACCCCCATTTTTCGCTACGTACCGGCCGCCGCGTCCGATGCCGACCTGATGGAGGACCAGGATCCCGAGGACGACATGTCGCCGCAGGCGGTCGCGCTGCGGGCGCTCAAGGAGATCGAGTTCGACCGGGCGACGGGAAAGCTCTCCGACGCCGACTACGACTCCTTGCACCGACGCTATACGGCCGAGGCGCTTGCCGCCTTGCGCGCGGGAAGCGCCACTCCCGCTCCGGCAGCCGAGCGTGCGCCCGCTGCGGCGAAGGCTCGGCCCGCTACACCCACCTGTCCGACCCACGGTCCCCGTCCCGAGCCCGATGCCGTCTTTTGTTCCGACTGCGGCCGCCGGCTGGGTGCGGCGCCCGGATACTGCGCCCGCTGCGGCACCACGCTCGAGCAGGGCGCGCGCTACTGCAACTCCTGCGGCACCCGCGTCGCCGCGTAACATGATGCGTCTTGCCTCCGCGATCGCCGTCCTGGCCGTCGCTCTGCCCGGGATCGGTCACGCGCAGCGGCGCGTCGTCCGCGCGCCGATCACCGAGAGCCCCCAGATCGGCGGTCACGTCGGCTACAACTTCGATGCCGACCATCTGTTCGTTGGAGTCCAGGGCTCGATCCCGGTTGGCCCACAGGTCGATTTCTATCCCTCGCTGGACTACTACACGATCCCGCACGTGACGGAGTGGGCGCTCAACCTCGACTTCAAGCTGCTCCCACCCAAGGCGCCGTCGTGGTACTTCGGCACCGGCCTGACCCTCTTCCATGCCGGGGGCAACAAGTCGCACCTCAACGTGTTCGGGGGTTGGCAGGCGCGCACGGGAGGGCTTCGGCCCTACGCGGAGGCGCGTGAGATCCTGTTTGGCGGCAGCTCCTTCCAGGTCGCGGGCGGGCTGAACCTGCTGCTGCATTAGTCTCGCCGGTCCGTCTCGAAAAACGCACCACTCCGCGGTGAATTGATACCGCTCAGCCTCGGTCGCGGGCGCACGTTGGGCATATGCGGGCCGCGGTGAAGCGAATGGGCGAGCGCAAGGCAGTCACCGATACGAGAGCGGCGGTCTATCTCTCGGTCATCACCCTCCTTGTTGCCCTGGCGGGCTGGCTCGGCAGGTGGGCGATCGACAACGTGCCACCGCCGAGCGACTGGCTGACCTGGTCGATGATCGTCTTCGGGGCGGCGGGCGTGGCGGGCGTCGCTACGGGCTGGGTGTTGGCGTTGCGCGCGATGCGCGAGCGCCGGGGGCAGTGGTTGACGCGTGCCGCGCAGGCGGTGCAGGCGAGCGTGTTCGCGCTCTTGCTGTCGGCGCTGTGCTACTCGCGCGCCACGAGTGACCAGTGCATCGAGGTGACCAATCCGCCGCAGGGGCAATCTGTGTCCCACGTGGCGGCGTTTTGACGTCATGACGTCAAAACGTTACTTTGCAACCATGAGCAAGCCGAAACGCGCCACCATCTATCTCGACTCCAACCTGCATCGGGCACTTCGCGTCAAAGCCGCCGAGACCGATAAGAGCGTCTCCGACCTGGTCAACGCGGCCGTGCGACAAAGTCTCCGCGAAGACGCCCATGACCTCGAGGTCTTCGAGGCTCGTGTCGGCGAACCAGCCTTGCCGTTCGAGGGTGTTCTGAAGGACCTAAAGCGTCGTGGGAAGTTATAGGCTCCTGATCAAGCGCTCTGCCGCAAAGGAGCTCGAACGGCTGCCGGTGAAGGCCCGCCGCCGGATCGCAGCACAGATCCGTACCCTTTCCACCACACCCCGCCCGGTCGGCATCCAACAGCTGTCCGGGCAGCAGAGATACCGGCTCCGTCAGGGCGACTACCGTGTTCTGTACGCGATTGACGACGAGACGAGGACGGTGACTGTGGTTGCGGTTGGCCACCGCCGTGATGTGTACCGCTGATGGACTCCCTAGAACTCGAAGCTCTCCATCTTCTTCAGCCCCACCCGCAGCGGAACGACGGTCGCCACGAAGCAGATCAGCCCGGCCACGCAGAACCAGAAGATCATCATCGCGTCGATCACCACGGGTTGATGCTCGTAGATCGCGCGCACATACGCGTACACCGCCTGCCACAAGGCGACGATCACCGCTGCCAGGAGACTGATCGTTGCCATCATGAAGATGAGGCCTCCGAACGACGTCGGAATCTGCGCAGCGTTCTCCGTCTCGAACTGCGGGTAGAGCGCGCCGAACCCGAGAGCCATCGCGGCGATCGCGAGCGTCAGGCCGCAAATCGTCACCAGTCCCACGATCATCATGAACGGCCGCACCTCGAGCAGCACGTTCGTGAGTCCCGTGAGGATGAGCGCGAGCACGAGCAGCGGAATCGTTCCCACCCAATACTTGGACCACAGCAAGGCGCGCAGATCGAGCGGGCTCGAGCGCAGCAGCCACATGTGCCGGCCTTCGAGGGAGATGGCCGGGAAAATGAAGCGCGCCGCGATCGAGGCGAGCACGAACCCCGCCAGCCCGAGATTCAGGAACGAGACCAGCGTGACGTAGAAGAATCCCACGTCCTCGCCTTTGTGCAGTGGCAGCGCCTTCACGTTGAACAGATAGACCACGACCAGGACGCCGAGCAGGATCAGCTGGCTCCATTGCGTCGTGTCGCGGAAGAACAGCTTGATGTCCTTGAGGACGAACTCCCGTTTCGAGACCGGCAGAAATCCGAGCGCCGTGCCAACGGTGCGCCGCCAGAACACTCCCCGCACGAACCGCTCGGCGCCCTCCTGCGCCTTGGAATAGCCCTGCGAGTACAGCTGGCGGTGCAACATCGCGCCCAGGGCTACGAACGCGGCCGCGGTCGTCCACAGAAGAATGAGGGGCAGGGGATCGAACGGGCCCCGCAGCTCGCCCATGATCGCCTGGCTCGCCCATTCGCTCGGCAGGAACGGCGAAGTGGGCGTCCGCAGCACGGTGATGAAATCCATCAGGTTGCGGAACCCTTCGGGCCGCGCTAGGCGCTCAGGGCGGACGAGCCGGAACACGAGCACGACGCCCGCTCCCGCGCCGAGCGCGATGATCGATAGCAGGTCACGCGTGCGCCGGGCCGGGAAGATGTTGACGAGGATCAGCGTGAGCGCGGTCCCGGCCACCGCCGGAAGCACGAGCAGTGGGAATATCGTGAGCGCCGCGTACGGCCCGAACAGCCAGCCGCCGTGATAGATCACTCCGTACGCGGTCAGGATCGGCACCGCCATCAGCGCCACCATCCACGACGAGTGCACGAGCGTTTCCCCGAGCTTCGCGGCGTAGAGGCGCAGCCAGTCGACCGGCGCCGAGACGAGGAAGTCGAGATCCTTCGCGAGAAAGAAGCTCGAGAGCGCCGTCACGACATTCGAGAGGACGAGGACCGACACGAACGACAGGAGGACGAGCCCCAGGAGCTTGGCGGCGAGCAGCGGCCCGAGCTCCTCCACCCCGCGGAAGTATCTGAGGATCCTGTACAGCACGCCGAACGCCGCGAGCCAGAAGATCGCGCCCACAATGCCAAGCACGACAGTGCGCCCCACGCCGCGCGAGCGTTCCTCACGCAGGCGCTGGCGCGCTGTGCGGAGCTTGGGCCCGACGACGTGCAACAGCGAAGGCTGCGTCAGACGCCGTCGTCCCCGAGGACGGCGGCAAGCTCGCGTGCGTGCACGCCACCGGTGAGCTTCAGGAAGAGGTCCTCGAGACTCACGTTCCCGGCCGCGGTCTGCTGGCGCAGCTCGTCCATCGTGCCGCTCGCGACGATCTTCCCGTGCTGCATGATCGCGATCCGGTCGCACATGGCTTCGGCGATCTCGAGGGTGTGCGTGCTCATCAGCACGGTGCCGCCGCGACCGACGAACTGCCGGAAGATGTCCTTCAAGAGTCGCGCGGCCTTCGGATCGAGTCCCACCATCGGCTCGTCCACGACGATGCACGCCGGCCGGTGGATCAGGGCGCTCGAGATGATCAGTTTCTGGCGCATCCCGTGGCTGTAGGCCTCGACCAGCTCGTCCCGCCAGCTCGTCAGCTCGAACACCTCGAGCAGCTCGTCGATGCGCCGGTCGATCGTTGCGCCCTCCTGCCCGTACAGCCCGGCCACGAAGCGCAGGAATTCCGCGCCCGTGAGCTTCTCGTAGACGAAGGGTCGGTCGGGGATGAAGCCGAGCCGCTGCTTGGCGGCGATGGGGTTCTGGTGGACGTCGTCCGCGCCGATGAAGACGCGCCCGCCACTCGGCCGGAGAATGCCGGCGATGAGCCGGAACGTGGTCGTCTTCCCCGCGCCGTTCGGGCCGAGAAACCCGAACAGCTCGCCGGGCCGCACGTTGAGCGAGATGTCGTCGACCGCGACGAAGCTGCCGTAGAGCTTGCTGAGCTGTTCGAGCCGGATCATAGCACCTCGAGCTTCAGGCGCCCGATGAAGCGAATCAATTCCATCTGTCGCGCGAGCCCGCCCACCACGAACCGCAGATGCCCGGCGTCCGCCGGAAACTGATCGAGTGTGGGATCGACGGCGACCCAGTTCCCCAGGTACACCTCGGGCCACGCGTGATAGTAAAAGCGGCCGCCCAATTCTACGAGGCCCGCGGCGGGCCGGGCGGGGAGACCGGCGGCGCGCGCCAGCGCCACGTACAGCACCGTCAGCTCGTTGCAGTCCCCCCGCCGCTGCGCGAGCACGGCGGTCGCGCTCGGCACGCCCATCGTGATCTCTTTGTGCACGTAGTGGGAGACCCAGGTGTTCAGCCGCTCGGCCGCCCGGCGGGGATCGCGCTCCTCGCCCAGGATGATGTGCGCCTGGCTGCGCATGGCCGGCGTGCCGCTCTCCATGAGCGGCTCCGGACGGAGCCACGGGGCGAGCGCCGGGTCCCGCGCGGGCAGCGCATAGCTCGGCGTGAGCGCGGCGTCGCCTTCGCGGCGCACGATCAGCGTGTCGCCGTGCCGCTCCTGGCGGCCGCCGGCGAGGTCCAGCCCGTCCAGGTCCACACCCGACAGCCGGACGCGCAGCTCGCCGGACGAAGCGCCGTGCGCGGCAGACGCAAGGGATGCGTGTGCCGTCAGCGCGGTGGTCGCGATGATGTCGCCCACTCCCGCCTCGGCGCCGAGCACGCGCAAGGTGTCGCGGTGCCGGAAGTTCTCGTACGCGAGCTCGTACGCGGAGCGCTCCATGGTGAAGCCGACCGGACCCGCAGCCCGCACGATCCGTCCCTGCGCGTCGATCCAGGCGCTCGTCGTGAGTCCCGCCGCCTGTTGTTCGATCTTGAACGCCCGGACCGTGTCGTAGTGCGCGGGCGTCCAGGCCATGACCGTGGAGTCGAAGACCGCGCTGTCGGGGACGGCGAACGTCGACTCCGCGGCGATCGTCACGCCGACGTCCCGCTGGGTCAGCTCGAGCGGGTCGAACACCCGGATCGAGTAGGTGCGGCCCGGCTTCAGTGCTCCGCCGAAGGCGAGGCGCAACGGGAGCAGCGTCGGCACGACGATGGGACCGGCGAGGTGAAGACGCGTGACCTGCGAATCGCCGCTCGCCGGGACGAGCGTGACTGTCAGCACCGAGTCGCCCGTGACGACGGCGCGCGCCATGAACTGTCCCTCGTCGCCATCGAACGCCACGTCGAGCGTTTCGAGCCGGAGCGCCCGGCTGACGACGGCCACGCTTTGGGCGCGCGTGCGATGCAGGCGTCCCATCGCGGGGAGATCGAGGCGCAACAGGTCCGAGACTCGGAGCGTGGTGGCGGCGGTGTCGACCGTCGTGGACGCGAACCCGACCTGTTGGCCGGCGAGATCGAGACGGTAAAAGGCGGACCCTGGGGCGACCGAAAGGGCGGCCTCGGCGAGGCGCTCACCCGTCGAGCGGAAGAACTCCCGTTTCACGAGCCACCCGAGCGACGCGGCCCAGGCGGCGAAGATCACCACCGCCCAGCCGCGCCGCGTCACGACAGGGCGGCGTCTTCGCGACGCAACGCCGCCTCGAACGCCGCGCGCTCCTCGGGGGTCTCGACCACGATGGCCACGTCACTCGGAAACGCCGTGTTGCCGAGCTGCGCCTTGAGCACGCCCACCATGATCGCCGCGGCGTCCTCCAGCGTGAGATTCCCCGCCCCGATCCCCAGTGGCGGCGTCGTGAGCCGTGCGAACTGCCATTCGTGGGCGCGCTCGAGGGCAGACAACCAGGCCCGGGCCACGCCGTGCGCGGTCACGGGCTCCGTCGAGCTCTGAATCACGGCGTGAATGATGAATTCCGCGGGAATGTCGCCTCCGCCGCCCGTGACGACCGCGGCGCCGACGGCGAGATCCTTCTGCAGTTTGAGGCGGTCGAGAAACTCGACGCCGCCCGCGCGCTCGAGGCGGCGCACGGCGGGGGTGGTGGAATCGAGACGGGCGGTGGCAGGGCGGACGATCGCGTCGGTGGCCAGAAACGCGAGATCGTCTACGACCACGCGAATCACCTGCCGGCCGCCTCCCGGGAGCGCCGGTACATGTGCGTGGCGTCTTGCGGCCGGTTCAATCGGTCGAGCACGATGCCGAGCCCGTACAACGCGCGCGAGTGGCTCGGGTCGAGCTCGACGGCGCGCTCGTACGCGGCGCGCGCACCCGACAGGTCGTCGAGGCGATTGAGCGACTCGCCGAGCTGATACCACACGTGCGGATGACCCGGCTCGAGCTCGACCGCCCGCTTGAAGTAGGGCAGGCCTTCCAGCCAGAGTCCCTTGCGGCACAGCACGACTCCCAGGGCGGTCAACGCGTCGACACGCGCCGGCTCGCGCTCGAGTACGAACTCGAGGTCGCGGCGCGCGGCCGCGTAGCGCCCGGTGGCGCTGAACACCGCCGCCCGCTCGAGGTGCAGTCCGGCGTGGTCGGGGGCGTTGGCGATCGCCAGGTCGAGCGCCGCGAGCGCGCCGTCCCAATCGCGCCGCGCCGCCGCCCTGCGGGCGAGCACCTCGGGTGCCGGCTGCGCGGGCGCCGTCCGCGGCGTCGGTACGGACCCGCCGTTCGACCCGGCCGGCGGCGCCGCGTGGAGCGGCGGCTCGCGCTCGTCGCGACTGACGTCTCTGGGCGTGGCGATCCCGCCGGTGCGCGTAAGCGACTCGGCTTCCTCGATCAGCTCAGCGGCGACCCGAGCCCGCTCCGAAGCCGTCAGCCATCGCGGCTCGCGTTTGCGCATCACCCGACCACCTCGTTCGTCAGCCATGAGAGGTACAAGTCCAGCCCGCGCTCCACCGGCAGCGCCAGGAGCTCGGGCACTTCATAAGGATGCAGGTCGCGGACGGCGGCGGCCAGCGCATCCCAGCGCGCCACGTCGGTCTTGAGCAACACGACCACCTCGCCCTCTTCGGTCACCTCGCCTTCCCACCGGTAGATCGAGCGAGCCCCCGGGAGCAGCGTGCCGCAGGCGATCAGCCGTGCGTCGAGCAGTGACCGCACCAACGCCCGCGCTTCGCCTTCGGAGCTCAGGGTGGTCAGCACGACGAGCGCGGTTCGCTCCATGGGGAGGGCTAACGTACGGGCCCGACAGAAGTTAGGCAAGAGAGAGTTGACCGCGGAACCCCCAGCCGTTAAGCGTACGAGGCTATGGCCAGCGATACGCTCATCGTCCGCGGCGCCCGCGAGCACAATCTCAAGAACATCACGGTCGCGATCCCCCGGCAGGCCCTGACGGTCGTCACGGGCCTCTCCGGGTCGGGGAAGTCCTCGCTTGCCTTCGACACCATCTATGCCGAAGGCCAGCGCCGGTACGTAGAATCGCTCTCGGCGTACGCGCGCCAGTTCCTCGGGCTCATGGAAAAGCCGGACGTGGATGCCATCGAAGGCCTCTCGCCCGCCATCTCGATCGAGCAGAAGGCCGCGGGCGCCAACCCCCGCTCGACTGTCGGGACCATCACCGAGGTCTACGACTACCTCCGTCTCCTCTGGGCGCGGGCCGGCACGCCGCACTGCCCGAACGACGGATCGGCGATCGAGCGCCAGAGCTCGTCGCAGATCACCGATCTCATTCTCGCGTGGCCCGAAGGGACGAAGATCGAAATCCTGGCGCCGCTCGTGCGCGGGCGCAAAGGCGAGTTCCGCGACCTGTTCGAGGCGGCGCGGAAGCAAGGCTTCGCGCGCGTGCGCGTGGACGGTGAGAGCTACGATCTCTCCGCGGTGCCGAAGCTCGCGCGCCGCCAGAACCATACGATCGCCGTCGTCGTCGATCGCCTTGCGGTACGAGCATCCGACCGGAGTCGCCTCGCGGATTCGATCGAGACGGCGTTGAAGGCGGCGGAGGGCACCGTCGAGGTCCTCGCGCGCCGGGGATCGGGTGCGGAGACGGCGACGGTGTTCTCCGAGCGGTACGCGTGCCCCAAGTGCGGGCTCTCGCTGCCGGAGCTCGAGCCGCGGCAATTCTCCTTCAATTCTCCGTTCGGCGCCTGTCCCGCCTGCTCGGGACTGGGCACGCGGCGCGAAGTGAACGCCGACCTCGTGCTCGGCGATCCGAGCCTCTCGATCCTCGAGGGCGTGATCCTGCCCTGGGGCGAGCCGAGTGGGTACCTGCGCAAGGTCGTGCTACCCGCGCTCGCGAAGGCGTTCAAGTTCGACCTCGGTGCCGCGTGGCGCGATCTCCCGGCGGCGACGCGCAAGGTCATTCTCGAGGGCGTGCCCGGTCGCAAGGTCACCTACCAGTACGACAGCGATCGTTGGCACGGGAGCTACGAGTCGTCGTGGGAGGGCGTCCTCAAGCACGTCGAGCGCCGCTATCGGGAAACGGCGTCGGACAGCGTGCGCGAGCAGCTCGAGGAGTACATGGTCGAGCAGGCGTGCCCCGAGTGCGGCGGAAAGCGGCTGCGGCCCGAGAGCCTGTCGGTGCTGGTCGGCGGTCGCAGTTTGGGCGACGTCGTGAACCTGTCGGTCGGTGACGCGCTCGCGTTCTTTGAGACACTCCCCGTGCGCGGGAACGGGCGGCCCGGCCTCGACCGCGAGATCGCGGGTCCGATCCTCAAGGAAGTGAACGACCGGCTGCGCTTCCTGAAGAACGTTGGGCTCGACTATCTCACGCTCGGCCGGTCGGCCGTGTCGCTGTCGGGTGGGGAAGCACAACGCATCCGTCTGGCGACGCAGATCGGCAGCCGTCTCGTCGGCGTGCTCTACATCCTCGACGAGCCGTCGATTGGCCTGCACCAACGCGACAACGCCCGCCTCCTCGCCACGCTCAAGGAGCTGCGCGACCTCGGCAACACCGTCGTCGTCGTCGAGCACGACGAGGAGACGATCCGCGCCGCGGATCACGTGATCGACCTGGGCCCGCGCGCCGGCCGGCACGGCGGGGAGGTCGTCGTGGCGGGCTCGCTCACCGACGTGCTGCGCCATCCCGAATCGCTCACCGCACGCTACCTGCGCGGCGAGCTGCGGATTCCCGTTCCGCTCAGGCGCCGCCCGCCCGACCGGGAGCGCACGATGCGCGTGATCGGCGCGCGGCATCACAACCTCAAGAACCTGACCGTCGAGTTCCCGCTCGGGACCTTCGTCGCCGTGACCGGAGTGTCGGGGTCGGGCAAGTCGAGCCTGGTGACGGACATCCTGTATCAGGCGCTGGCCCGGCACTTCGATCGCGCCAAGGTGGTGCCCGGCGCGCACGAGCGCATCGAAGGACTGGAGCTGATCGACAAAGTGATCGACATCGATCAGAGCCCGATCGGCCGCACGCCGCGGTCCAACCCGGCGACCTACACCGGCCTCTTCACGCCGATTCGTGAGCTCTTCGCCGACCTTCCGGAATCGAAGCTCCGCGGCTACGGTCCCGGCCGCTTCTCGTTCAACGTGAAAGGCGGCCGCTGCGAGGCGTGCGAGGGAGACGGACTCGTGAAGGTCGAGATGCATTTCTTGCCGGACGTCTACGTGCCGTGCGAGGTGTGCAAAGGCCGGCGCTACAATCGTGAGACGATCGAAGTTCGCTACAAGGGCAAGTCGATCGCGGACGTGCTCGATCTGACGGTCGCCGACGCGCTCGAGGTGTTCGCGAGCCAGCCCCGCATTCGCTCGAAACTCGAGTTGTTGAACGACGTAGGGCTCGGCTACATCCACCTGGGCCAGTCCGCGACGACGCTCTCCGGCGGCGAGGCGCAGCGGGTGAAGCTCGCGACCGAGCTCGCCAAGCGCGACACCGGCCGCACCATGTACATCCTCGACGAGCCGACCACGGGGCTGCACTTCGAGGATGTCCGGCTGCTGCTCGAAGTGCTGCACCGGCTGGTGGACAAGGGGAATACGGTGATCGTGATCGAGCACAACCTCGACGTCGTGAAGACCGCGGACTGGGTCATCGACCTCGGCCCCGAGGGCGGTGACGCCGGCGGGACGGTGGTTGCCGCGGGGGCGCCGGAGGCGGTGGCGCGCAGCGCGGGCTCGTTCACCGGCCAATACCTCCGCAAGACGCTGGCGGCGCCCGATTAGGCTCATATGTTGAACCGACGGAGGACGGAGAGCGATGAGTGACTGGGCGCCGGTGGTCGGATCTCTGGGGATGGCCGTCGTGGTCGGCACGACGGTCGTGCTCCGCGGGCCGGTCGGCAAAGCGCTGGCGGACTGGATCCGGGGCTGGTCCAAGAACGAGGCGGACTGGATGGCGCTCGAGGCGCGCAAACACGGAATCGCGCCCGAGAGTGACGCCGTGCGGGGCGACCTGGCCGACCTGCAGCATCGCGTGGCGGAGCTCGAGGAGCGCCTCGACTTCACCGAGCGGATGCTGGCCCGCTCCCGGACCGACAAGGTGCTCGAGCCCCCGGCGGAGCGGAAGTAAATGGAAGACATTCTTGCCATCGTCCTCATCTTCGGCGGCGGGATCATCATCGCGCTCGGCTTCTCACCGATCGGCAAGGCCGTCGCGGAACGCATCCGCGGCCGGCCCGCCGCCACGGTCGACGACGCCCAGATCGAGTCCCTGCGCGACGAGCTGGAGCAGGTGCGGCGCGAGATGGGGGAGCTGCAAGAGCGTATGGACTTCACCGAACGGCTGCTGGCCAAGCAGCGCAACCCGCAGCAGGTGGGGCCGGGGTCGTCGTGATCCAGGACATTCCGGCGCCGCCGTTCGACCCGACGCACGCGTTCAGCCAGCTGATCCACACGCTGGGCACGGTCTCGGTGTTCGTGGTCCTGATCTTCGGGGCCCGCTGGCTCTTTCACACACCGGTCGGCGACGCGCTGGCCGAGCGGATCCGGGAGGGCAGCCGGCGGCGGCGCCACTGGAAGGGGCTCGGCGGCGAGTGGGTCGACGCGCCCGGGGAGTCCTCCGGCGAGTCCGGTCGCGTGGCGGCGCTCGAGGAGCAGGTCGCGATGCTGAACGGGCAGGTGGCGGAGCTTGGCGAGCGGTTAGATTTCGCGGAGCGGATGCTCGCCGAGCGGCGAGAGCGCAAGTTGGGCGCGGGGCAGTGACGGCGCGCCACCACAACGAGGATTCTCATGGGAATCTTTGATCGTCTGTCGGCGCTGATCCGGTCGAACATCAACGACCTGATTTCGCGCGCCGAGAATCCCGAGAAGATGCTGAACCAGCTGATCGTCGACATGCGCAGCCAGCTCGCCAAGGCGAAGCAGCAGGTGGCCGCGGCGATCGCGGACGAGAAGCGGCTCGCGTCGCAGGTGGATCAGGAAAAGAAGAGCGCGGAGGACTGGCAGCGGCGCGCCGTGCTCGCCGTGCAGGAGGGGCGGGACGACCTCGCGAAGCAGGCGTTGTTGCGCCAGAACGAGCACGCGCAGAGCGCGATCCAGCTGCACGACACCTGGGTCAAGCACCGCGAGGAGACGGAGAAGCTCAAGATCTCGCTGCGCCAGCTGAACGACCGCATCGAGGAGGCTAAGCGGAAGAAGAACATCCTGATCGCGCGCCAGAAGCGGGCCGAGGCGCACAAGCGCATCCAGGAGACGATGTCGTCGATTGGCGACAAGAGCGCCTTCGAGACCTTCGAGCGCATGGCGGAGCAGATCGAGCACGAGGAGCGCAAGCTGATCGCCGCGTCCGAAGTCAACGAAGACCTGTCGGGCGACACGCTCCTCAAGCAGTTCCGGTCGCTCGAGGTGAAGAGCGACGCCGATCAGCAGCTCCTCGAGCTGAAGCGGAAGATGGGCCTCCTCCCCGCGGGTCCCGGGACCGAGTCGAAACAGCTCGGGAAGGGCGCGGCCGAGGCGCAGGTCGTCGAGGACGATGACGCCGGACCTGCCCACTGAGCGCTGAGGCTTCTCCACCATCCCCTAGACTCTCGGGCGCCACCTTCGTGGCGCTCTTCGTTGCGGGGCTCGTCGTCTGGTTTCTGCTGCGCGTCGTCGAAGTGCTGCTCCTCGTCTTCGTCGCCGTGCTCGCCGCCGTGTACCTCTCCGCCATCACCGACCTGCTCGAACGCCGGTTCCGGATGCCCCGCTGGGCGGGGTTGATCTGCGCCGTGACCGGCACGCTGGCCGTGCTGGTCGGCGCCGGCGCGCTCATCCTCCCGCCGGTCATCGATCAGACGCAGGCGCTCGTCGCCACCCTGCCGAAGAGTCTCTCGGACCTGCAAGGCGTGCTGGCGCGGCTCGCGAGCCAGTACCCGGTATTGCGCCGAACGCAGCTCGCCGATCCCGCGTCGGGCATCGTGGTGCGCTTGATCGACGATGCGACGAACTACCTGCGCGGCTCGCTGCTGCCCTACGCGCGTGCCGGCGGCAGGTTCTTCATCGAAGGCGCGAGCGTCCTGGTCATGGCGCTGCATCTCGCGCGGCAGCCCGGTGTGTATCGCGCCGGCGTTCTCGCCCTCGTGGCGCCGCGCTACCGGCCACTCGGCACGCGCGTCCTGACCGATGCGGCCGCCACGCTACGCGCCTGGGTCGTGGGCCAGCTGCTCGACATGATCGTGCTGGGCGCGGTCACGGCGATCGGCCTCTGGCTCCTCGACGTCCCGTACTGGCTCGCGTTCGGCATCTTCACGGGCCTCGTGGCGATCGTGCCCTTCTTCGGAACCCTCGTGTCGACGCTCGTGCCGGCCCTCTTCGTCCTCGGATCGGGTGACCTGTTCAAGGCCGCGGCCGTCGTCGTGCTCGGGATCGTCCTGCACCTGTTCGAGGCCAACCTCGTGGCGCCGTGGCTCATGGAGCGGACCCTGGCACTGCCGCCCGTGCTGACGATCGCGTCGGTGCTCATCATGGCCAGCCTCCTCGGAGCGATCGGCCTCGTCGTCGCCGTGCCGATCGTCGCCGTCTCGCTCGTGATCATCCGGCACGTCCTGCAGGGGGAGGTGTACGGCGATCCGACGCACCTCGAGCCCGCCGTGCTGCGCTCCACCGGCGAGCA
>Ga0187780_10001646_pt1 | contig 16920 bp, 13 predicted proteins | sample 1015_Q2_SP10_20__FD_132429 | JGI IMG/M metagenome (GOLD analysis project Ga0187780, IMG submission 132429) | Tropical peat soil microbial communities from peatlands in Department of Meta, Colombia - 1015_Q2_SP10_20_MG | ecosystem: Environmental > Terrestrial > Soil > Wetlands > Peat | place...
CCGACCATTGACGCGGAGGCCTTCAAGTATGTGCTGGCGGATATGGTGCTCGATTCGGGGATCACTGCCTACCTGGATTGTTGGGGTGTGGATGCCATTGTAGACGCGAAAGGAGCGGTGCAGGGCGCCGTGTTTGAGAGCAAGGCGGGGCGGCAGGCCATCCTTGCCGATATCGTGATTGATGCTTCGGGAGACGGTGACATTTACGCGGCCGCAGGGGCGGCGTTCGAAAAAGTCAAAGACAACATCGGTCTGGTTAGCCGAATCGGGAACATCGAAGAGGTCGACATGGCCCCGGGACGCGGATCTGAAAACCCGGATCAGCCACTGACCGGCAAGGTTGGGTCAGGCCGGCCCTCGCGCGGCCGGGTGGAGGAGTTCAGCGGTCACGCCGGGAATTCAACGCCGGCGCCCCATGTGAACTGGCTCAACATGAAAGGCCCTATCGGGGACGCCCTGGACGTCGCGGACCTGACCGCTATGGAACTCAAGCATCGCCGCGGGACCTGGAGCAATGTCGAGAAGCTCCGTCAAAAGCCGGGAAACGAACAGGTCTACTTGGTCGAAACAGCGCCGCAACTGGGTGTGCGGCTCAGCAGGCTGCTGGGCGGCGTCAAGAAACTTACCGTGCAGGACATCCGGAGCGGCGCCAAATTTAAGGATGTCATCGGCTATTCCGGTACATACGCGAATGCTCCCGAATTCCAGATTCCTTACGGCTCCCTCGTCCCCTCGAAGGTCGAGAATGTCCTGGCGGCCGGACGTTGCATTTCAGCCGAATTCGACGTTGCGGACATCACCCGCCTCATTCCGGTTTGCTGGGTGACCGGACAGGCGGCCGGCTTGGCTGCCGCATTATGCATCCAAGACAAATGCAAGCCTCGCAACGTAAGCGTGACGAAGCTGCAAAACCTGCTTCGACAGCAAGGGGCGTATTTAGGATGACGTTTGGTAAGCGCCCGCCACGGCGGGCAAACCCGCCTGCCGGCAAGGCAGGCGTGCCGCGGCGGCGGATTCAGCTAGTTTGTTTTGCGGCCGCGGTCGTGCTGATTTGGCCGTTGCTGCCGTGGGCAATCGCGCCGAGGCTTTTCCAACAAGCGAGTCCGTTCGTCGTTCTCTCATCGAGCATCGCCGCGCGCTCCATCGGTGTGGGAGCGGTTCTTGCACTGATCGTAGCCGTCGCGAGTTCATTTCGAAAGCGGTGGTTCTGCCTTTACCTCTGCCCGACCGGTTTCCTGCTCGAAAATGTCACACGCAAGGGGTTACGTAGGACACGGTGGTGGAGCAAGTGCCCGCCCGTAGGGAGATATGTCGCGATACTGACGGTGGTGGGCGCCGTGGCAGGGTATCCGGTGCTGCTGTGGATGGATCCCCTGTGCATTTTCAGCAGCCCCTTCGCCTTGAACCGGGCGACGAACCCGGTATCAGTAATCCTGGTCTGCCTCGGCCTGGGTGTTTTGGTGGGAGCCACTTTCGTCGTTGGCATGCTTTGGTGCGTCCGTATCTGCCCGCTCAGCGGACTGCAGGACATGCTGTTTGCTTTCCGAAAGGCGCTCTGGACTCGCATGGCTGCGAGCGCCTCCGCGCAAAGGTTCCGTTTCGCTCCCTTCGACTCCGCTCAGGGTTTTCGACGGCGTGTGTTCGTCGCCGGCGCGGCGGGCGCGGTCGGCGCGTTGCTCGGCCCTTTGGCGCGCCGACTGGGAGCGGCGCGATACCGCGCCAGTGACACGCTGCTGCGTCCCCCCGGCGCGGTTCCGGAGGATCGTTTTGCCGGGCTGTGCATCCGTTGCAACAACTGCGTGCACTCCTGCCCGTCGAAAATCATCCGTCCCGATACCGGTCATGAAGGTGGTTTGGCAGGCTTCGGGGCGCCCATCATTCGATACGACAGGGAGTACAAGTACTGCCTGGAAACGTGCAATGCCTGCACCCAGGTGTGCCCGACCGGGGCGTTGACGCCGCTTGGTCTGCAGCAGAAGAACAGGTACATCATCGGAGAGGCCCTCGCTGATAACAATGTCTGCCTTACTGCCCTCGGTAAGAAGGAGTGTGACGCCTGCGAGCTCGCATGCCCGTACGATGCAGTCAAAATCAAGTGGGACGAGGAACAGTACATTGCCTACCCTGTGATTGACCCCACTAAGTGCAACGGCTGTGGTGCGTGTGAAGTCGTATGCCCGACCAACCCCGTCAAGGCCATTCGCGTGTGGACCCAAAAGCCTTCGTGATTGTTCGCCCGTCCTGGAGTGCTTGCCGCCCAGGTTCAAGCCACCGTACCCGCTATTCGAGTCAGTCGCGGCGGATATGGGCGGTTGTACATAGTCATTCCGACAGCGTACATGGTGATCATGCCGCCGATGTAAGACGGCGCGGCCGTGCACACGCTGTGCGCGACTGAAGTTTAGGTGGGGGGACCTTGCCGGACACGGTCGAAGCATTTCCGGACTTTATCCGCGGCCATATCTCCTTCGATCCACCATGTCGCGCCAGCGTCTGCGTACGGCCGGACGATTTCCGCAGGACGTTGGGTTTTCTTTGCCGCCGACGACCCGCCAGTAATGATGTCGAAGGCGCCTTGCCCGATGCGATGCTCCGCAACGTAGGCGCGAAGTTGTCGTATTTCGTCCGGGGACAGGGGGTCATAGCTGTCGTATTTCTGAGGAATGACGCCGTCCCATGACAACATACGCCGCATGGACTTTGGTTTCTGCCAAACGGCGACGACCCATATGGGAATTCTCGGCTTCTGCACCGGCGAGGGAATCATTGTCATTCCCTCGACTCGGAAGTGCTTCCCGGCAAACGTGTATGCTGTTCCTTTCCATAGGCCATCAAGGATGGCGAGACCTTCGTCGAGCCGCTCGGCGCGCACTCCCAAATCCATCGCCTCACCAACTTTGTAGAATCCTGCGTCATCTTTCGCCGCGCCTAAGCCCACCGACAGAATCAGCCGGCCTTTGGACAGGTGATCTGCCGTGACGCACTCGCGGGCGAGTTTCCACGGACGCCGGCGCGGGACTGGAGTGATCATCGTGCCGATGCGAATCCGGGACGTACGCGCCGCAATCGCCCCGAGAACAACCCAGGGATCAAAGAGCGGCAGCGGGCCCAGCTTGGGAACGTCAATGGCGATTCCATCCGGAACGAAAAACCCGTCCCATCCCGCTTGCTCTGCTTCACAGGCCAGATCGATGACGGCGTTGAAGTCTTCGGCGGCGTTGATGCAGTAGGCGTAGCGCATATGGAACGTCATGATGGCGCAATCGTAATACATATGTAACAGACTGCCTATCCAGCCGCAACGGGACGTACTAGCTCTATCACCACCGCGTCGAGCTTTGCCGGCTCCTCGAACGCGGGCTCGTGCCCCGACTCGCGTACACGCCCGATCAGCGCCGTTATCAGAAACTGACCGACACCAGCCCGGCGGAAGCCAGTCTCGGATTGCGGGGAAAGGCTTGATGTCGTAGGCTGTAGCAGACTTGGGGAGGCTCCTGGCTCGGGTTTCCGCCCTAACCCTGGGCGGTGCCGGGTAGGCGCGGCCAGGCTCGAATCCTCGGGCACATGGAGCGTCTTGGAAGAGGAAACGCACCCTCTCGCGAAAACGTCCCGCTGAGCGCCATGCCAGAAAACGAGCCTGCGACACAATCCAGAGTCCCCGGCCTTCTCGGTTACGGCCTGGCGCTGGCGTGCCTGGTCTGGGTCCTGCACGATTTCCACATCGTCCGGGCGCTGCATCAGATGGCCAGCGTAGACTGGAGATGGGTGCTGCTCGGGATGGCGCTGGATGTTGTCAGCTACGGCATCCAGGCACTGCGCTGGAAGCTCCTGCTGACGCCGTTCGGCAACGTGCGGCTGAGTCATTCCATTCGCGCCGTCTATTCCGGGCTGTTCGCCAACCTGGTCTTTCCGCTGCGGCCCGGTGAATTCTTGCGCAGCTACTTGCTTTCCCATTCCGAACAGATCCGGATGGGGAGGGTGCTCGGGTCAGTCGGCGTCGAACGCCTGGTGGATTTGGTCATCGCCACCGCAGCACTGGGTGTGGTTTCTCTGTTTGTGGAACTTCCGCGGAGGTTCGAGCGCGCCGCGGACACGCTGGGCATCGTTGCCCTGGTCCTGCTGACGATCCTCGTGCTGTTGATCCTGTATCTGGAGATCAAATACGGAAGTAATCCGGAGCCGCCGGAAGAGCCCCGCCGCTTCCGGGGCAAGCTGATGGCGGCGCTGACGGGCCTCCATGCTATGGGAACGTCGCCCAGCTTCTACACCGCGGTACTGACGTCGCTGTTCATGCCTTTCTGCCAGGTGCTGGCGCTGTGGGCGATGATGCACTCGTATGGCGTGCATCTGTCTCTGCCGGCTGTGCTGGTCGTCCTGGTGGTAATCAATCTGGGCGTGTCGCTCCCCAACGCCCCGGCCAATGTCGGCTCCTATCAGTTCTTTTGCGTGCTGGGATTGAGCGTCTTCGAAGTGGATAAAACGACGGCGACGGGCTTTTCCATCTTCGCCTTCCTGGCCCTTACCCTCCCTTTCATGTTTCTCGGCTTTTGGGCCCTCTTGCGCAGCGGAGTCTCCCTGCGCGCCCTGCGCTCTATGCGCGCGCCGGCCGGTAGCCTGACGGAAGAAGCCTCCTGATCGAAGTTGCCCGCTTAGGCGACTTCGATACCCATCCTGCAGCGTCGTCAGCACACGGCCCTCATTTCGTTGTGAGGGCCTCAGGCCCGGCGTTATATAGTGGAAGCACGAGCGCGCGGCGGATTGGGAAATGGTTCCGGATTTCCCGCCGCTCCCGAGCGCGCCAGGGGGCAGACGCGTCCGCATGGCCTTGGACCTCCAAAAGCGCCTCGAACGAGCGCGCCGCAATCTGGAGAAGAACAAGCTTCGTGATGCCGTCGAAGAGTATCAGGCCGTCCTCTCCGAAGCCCCCGGCCATCAGGAAGCCCTACAGGCGCTGGCCGATCTCTATACGCGCCTCAACGAGCCGGCGCGGGCTGCCGAATACTACGCCGCGCAGTTCGACCGGCTGGTCGAGGCCGGCGACGCCGCCAAAGCGACCGCCATATTCACCCGCTTTCTGCAGCCGTTCCCCCAGCCTCCCGAGCGCCTGATGCGCTACGGCGCCCTGTTGCAGAAGCAGAACCGTTCCGCGGACGCCATCGAGCAGTTTACTGCCGCCGCTGATCTCTTCGCGAAGCAGGAAAAAGACGCGGACGGGCTGGCCTGCTACCAGGCCCTGGCCCGTCTCGATTCGGAAAATCCGGAGCGCCACGCCACGCTGGGCGAGATGGCCGAGCGTCTCGGGCGTCCGGAACTCGCCGCGCCGAGCTACGTGCGTGCGGGGCAACTTCATCAAGCTGCCGCGGCCCCGGAAAAAGCCCTCGATTATTTCGGTCGCGCTCACCGCCTACAGCCCGCCGACCGCACGAGCGCGCTGCTCTTCGCCGAGGCCAACCTCCGAAAGGGCGATGCCGGGACAGCGGTGGCCACACTGGAGCCCCTCGCTGCAGTGGAAAAGGATCCGCCCTTCCTGGCGCTGTTCGGAGAGGCCCTGGTGCAAACGGGACATCTGGACCGCGCGCAAGAAGTGCTCGAAGCCCTCTACAAACAGAAACCGGAAAGTGTGGCGAAGCTCTTCGATCTGGTGGGAATTTATCTGCGCAAGGGCGAAGACAAGAAAGGCTGCTCGCTTCTCACGCGTCTCAAGGAATGGCTGTTCTCCGCGCGCAAGGACGCCCAGCTTATGGCGGAGATGGATCGCTTGGCGGCGGATTTTCCGGAGTCGGTGCCGCTGGCCGAAACCATCGCGCGCATGTACGAAGAGCTGAACCGCGAGTCGAAGTATTTCGACGCGCTGATGCGGCTTTTCGACCTCTATCTTCCCGCCGGGCGGCTGAAGGAAGCCTGCGACACTCTGGACCGCCTGGTGGATATTGATCCCTATGATTTTCGCAACCAAGAGCGCATCGGCAAGCTGCAAGGGAAGGCCGACCCCGCCTTTTTGCAGAACATCTACTCTCGCGCCGCCAAGGCCGCGACGCTTTCCTCGCGCAACGAAGGTTTTTCCGGCGCCGCCGTGGAGGATTCCGAGGCGCCCCATCCGGTTGCCGAGCAACCGCGCACCCAGCAGACGCTCGACGACCTCATCGTGCAGGTGGAAATTTTTCTGCAGTATTCGCTGCAAGCCCAAGCCGTCGAGCGCCTGAAGGAGATCGCCGAGATTTTCCCCGGCGCCGAGGCCACCAACGAACGCCTCTATGCGCTCTGCGAACGCGCCAGCTGGTGGCCGACGGGGGCGCCTCCGCAGTCCCCCCAGCGGCGCGGACCGGCCGCACGCGGGCCGTCTGAAGCGGGCACGCCTGCAACGGAGGGCGCAGCCTCGTCTGCGGAGACCCATCGCGATCTTGCCGCTATTGCGGAGATCAACCGTCTGATGTATCGCCAGCCCACGCCGCGCGACGTCGTCGCGGCAGCCGCGGCGGAGATCGGCAAGCATCTGCGTGTGACACGCTGCCTGCTGGCCATCGGTGCCGCGGGCGACGCCGGACAACTGACCGCCGAGTATTTCACGCCCGACGTGGCGGCCGTCGGCGCGCCGGCGATTCCCGCGCTCATGGCCCTGGCCACGCGCGAATCCCCCGATGCGCTCGGCGGCATTGAGTTGCAGGGCGCTCGCGTTCCGGCCCTGCGCGAATTCGGCCTCGAATCGGCGCTGGCTGCCGTTCTCACGGACAAGGAAACGCAGACGTCTGTGGGAACCGCGCTCGTCGGTGAAGCCGGCACGAGGAAATGGAAGCCCAACGAAAGCTTTTTTTTGCAAGCCGTGGGGGACCAGCTCGTCCTTGCGGTGAACCATACGCGGCTTCGTTCCTTGCTGCGCTCGCTGTCCGTCGCCGACGAAAAGACCGGCCTGTTGAGCCGGAGCGCCTATATTGACTGCCTGCTCGGGGAATCGAACCGGGCGCGCACCCGCAACGCTCCGCTTTCCCTGCTGGTCGTGCAGGTGGACCGGGGCGAGGAACTTCAGCGGCAGCGCGGAGAAGCGGCCCTGGAGCAATACGTGGAGCAACTGGCGCGCGCGCTTTCCACCTCCGTGCGCCAGAGCGATATCGCGGTAAAATACTCGGCTTGGACGCTGGTCTTCGTTCTGCCCGATACGCCGCTTTCCGAGGCGCGCGCTCTGGCGGACAGGCTTCTACAGGCTGCCGCAACGGTGCGACCCCCATGGGACGCGCAGGACACGACCGTGAGCGCCGTGGTGGCTCAGGTTTCTATGCGGCCCGGCGATGACGCGGAAGACCGCGTGACCGAATGGATTAACCGAGTTGAAGCGGGAATCGAAGAGGCCCGCCAGCGCGGCGGCAAAATGATGCTGGCGCTGGCGACTCCGTAACTTTATAGGCGAGGACGAATGGCCGGTGAAAGCAAAGGGAGCGCGGTGAGCGGCGAGCTGAATGCCGCCGGGCTGCGCTTCGGCATCGTGGTGAGCCGCTTCAATAGCTTTATCACCGAGCGGCTGCTGGCCGGCGCGCTCGACGCGCTCCGGCGCACGGGCGCCCGCGACGTCCAGATTGAAATCGTCCGCGTTCCAGGGTCGTTTGAAATTCCGCTGGCGGCCAAGAAGCTGGCAGCTACGAAGCGGTGCGATTCGGTCATTTGCATCGGCTGCATCCTGCGCGGCGACACAGCGCATTTCGACTACATCGCCTCGGAAACGGCGCGGGGGGTGCAGCTCGCGCAGCTCGACACGGGCGTGCCTATGGCTTTTTGTGTGCTCACCTGCGACACGCTCGAACAGGCCATTGATCGCGCCGGACTCAAAAGCGGCAACAAGGGTTACGAAGCGGGGCTCGGCGCCGTCGAAATGGCGCGTCTTTCGCGCAAACTCTCCGCCTCTTCCGGCGCTTCTTCCGCCCGCTCGCGCCGGCCCCGCCGCCGCTAATGACCCTGCGCCGTAAATCGCGTGAGTTCGCCCTGCAGATGCTCTTCGAGTGGGACATGGCGCGGCAGGACCCTGCGCGGGTCGAGCAGCTTTTCTGGAAATCGGCGCGCGCTAGCGACGAAACGCGCCGATTCGCCAACCAGTTGTTCGAGGGAGCCGCAGCGCAGGCTCAGACCAGCGACCAGCAGGTGGGAAAGCTCTCGGAAAGTTGGCGGCTGGACCGCCTCGCGGCCGTGGACCGCAACATTCTCCGCCTCGCCCTTTACGAACTGCGCGCCGGCACGGCGCCGCCGAAGGTCGTGATTGACGAGGCGCTGGAACTCGCCAAGAAGTTCTCTTCCGCGGAGGCACCCGCGTTTCTGAACGGCATCCTGGACGCCGCGCTAAAAAGCCTCGCGCTTGAGAGCGAGTGATCTCCGGCGATTTCTGAATCGTCGGGCTTCCTGGCGGTTCGAGTTCTTCGGAATTGTCTTTCAGAGCCGGCGAACCAGCGCGGCCACTTCTTCGAGCAGGAGCCGCGTCGTTTCGGGACGCGCCGTTTCGGCATAGAGGCGCAAAAGGGGCTCAGTGCCGGAAGCGCGCACGAGTAGCCATCCGACATCACCGAGATAAACCTTCACGCCATCGAGGTCCTCGCGGCGCACCACCGGCCAATCGAGAAAGTGTTTTAGTTTCGCGTCGCTGAAATGCGCCAGGGCGCGCTCTTTCTGGCCGTCGCGCAGGTGCAAGTCCACGCGGCCGTAGTGATGCTCGCCAAATTCGCTGTGCAGCAAAGCGACGAGTTCGCTGAGCCGTTTGCCATGCCAGGCCATGACCTCGGCAAGCAGGAGTGCGACAACAGTGGCGTCGCGCTCGGGCAGATGGAGCTTCGTGCCGATGCCACCGCTTTCTTCCCCGCCCAGCAGGATGTCGCTTTCGAGCATGCGGTCGCAAATGTACTTGAAGCCGATGGGCGTCTCCCAAACCTTGCGGCCGAACCGGGCGGCAATCTTGTCAATCATTTTGGTCGTGGAGAAAGTCTTGGCGACATCGCCGGTAAGCTGCCGCGTGCCTCCCAGGTGCCAGAGGAGAATGGAGAAAACCTGGTGCGGCGTGATGAAGGAGCCGTCGCGGTCTATGGCCCCGATGCGGTCGGCGTCGCCATCGAAGGCAAAGCCCGCATCGTAGGCGCCGTCGAGTACGGCGCGACGGAGGGCTTCGATGTGCGGCTCGATCGGTTCGGGATTCACGCCGCCGAACATCGGATCGCGCGCGCCGCGAATTTCGTCCGCCTGGATGCCATGGCGGCCGAAAAGCCCGCAGAGCAGGCCGCGGCCCGCGCCATGCATCGGATCAATCACGAATCGAAATTTCGCCGTACGCAGGCGCTCCCAGTCCACCAGTCCGGCGAGCGTATCCAGGTACGGCGTGCGCACGTCGAGCGAGTGAATCAACTGCGGGCGCGGCGGAAGGGGAGGAATACCATCGCGCAAAACTTTTTCGAGCTCCGCCTCGATTTGCACCACGATGGCGGGCGAAGCGGAGCTGCCGTAGCTGGCCTTGAACTTCACGCCGTTCCAGCGATACGGATTGTGACTGGCGGTAATCTGGATGCCGCCGGCGGCGCCGCGCTGGCGAACCAGAAGCGAGAGCGCCGGCGTGGGGCAGGCGTCCTCGGCCAGCCAGACGGGCGTGCCGGTAGCGGCCACGGTTTCGGCTGCAGCGCACGCGAAACGCTCGGAGCCAAAGCGAGTATCGTAGCCAACCAGAACACCGCTGCCAGGTTTTTCGGCGCGCACTACATAGCGGGCGATGGCGTGCGCTACCTTGCAGACATTGGCCACGGTGAAGTCTTCAGCGATGACGCCGCGCCAGCCGTCGGTACCGAAAGCAATCGAGACCGGCGTGGCTTTCCCGGGCTCAGTGTAGTGTCGATTAGACTGCGTCGCAGACATTTGTCTTCAACAATTTACGGCGATTTTGTTCGGCAGCATGTGTCGAATAAAACGCGTGGGCTCTAGCCCGCACAGGGATGCATCTTGCGGCACCTTGCCGTCTCCGACGACCTCCTGCCATGAACCTGCCATGAATTGCAATGGATTTCAAATGGTAGTTCGTGTGGACAATTCTGGAGGCTAGAAGTTAGAAGCTGGAGGCTAAAGCTCCGGGGAATTCTCGTTGAGGGTGCCTCCGGAAAAAGCGAGTGCGCTAGAGCAGCTCTGAGCGGCGATGCTGCTCGAGGTATTGGACGATGCGGGAGACGTCCTGGGAGCGGTGGCGGGAACAGAGGAGCAGGGCGTCGTCGGTTTCCACGAGCACGAGGTCGCGGATGCCGATGGCGGCGACGAATTTCTTCGGGCTCCAGAAATAGTTGCCTTCGGCATCGAGCGTGAAGAACGGGCCAGCGGAAACGTTGGCGCTAGGCCTCGCGGCGAGGAGTTCGTAAACCGCCGCCCAGGAGCCGATGTCGCTCCAGCCCACCCGGGCGGGAATCACGGAGACGCGCGACGCGCCAGAGTTTTTCGTCGCAGGTTCCATGACGGCGTAGTCCACGGAGATGTTTTGGAGCTGCGGGTATATCCGCCGAAGGGCAGCGGGATACCGGCGCGTGCCGATGGTCTTGGCGAGTTCGTCGAGGGCAGCGTGCGTGGCAGGCAGAAAGCGCTGCACATTTTCGAGAAACGTCGAGACGCGCCAGAAGAACATGCCCGCATTCCAGAAATATCGGTCCGATGCGGCGTATTTGCGAGCCAGCGCCAGCGGCGGCTTTTCGGTGAAGCGACGGACGGCGTAGGCCGGGACGCGGCGCGGCCGCGCGACGAGCGTGCCGCGTTCGATGTAGCCGTAGCCGGTTTCCGGGCGCGTAGGAGGGATGCCCAGAACCACGAGGTTGCCCGGCGTGCGGGCCAGTTCGAGCGCGGCGCGCACCAAGGTTCGATAGCGCGGAGCGTCGGCGACATAGCTATCCGAGGGCAGTACCGCCATGAGTGCGTCGCCATGCTCGCGGGCGAGATGAAAGGCGGCGAGGCCGATGGCGGCGGCAGTGTTGCGGCCTACCGGCTCCGCCAGTATGTGAGAGGCAGGGACGCCGCGAAGCTCGTTCTGCACGGCGGAAGCCTGTTCGACGTTTGTGACGGCCCACAAGCGATGCGGGGGAAATAAAGGGCGCAAGCGGGCGGCCGTTTCGCGCAGCATGGTGTGCGGGCCGGCAATGTCGAGGAGTTGCTTGGGCGTGCGGGCGCGGCTGCGGGGCCAGAAGCGCGTTCCGCGTCCTCCGGCGAGAAGAACGGCGCAGGCAGGGAGCTTCGCAAGGTGTGCGCCGCTATTGGGTCGCTGGCTCATCGGTGAAACGAGATTATGCCGCAGCAGCGGTGACTTTGCGACGATTTGTGGTTCAAGAGGAACCAAAGGCGAAAGTCAGGCACCAACAAGGCGAGTAGGCGGAGGCGGGTTACTCTTCGCGGGTGATGAGGAGCTGGCGGTAGGCCTCGCGGCGGGTGAGGCCGCGTTCGCGGGCGGCCTGCTTCAGCGCTGCTTTGCGGTCGAGGCCGCGTTCGCTCATGATGGCTTCGACGCGCCGCGCCAGCGGCAGCGCGCCGGCCGAGGCTGCTTCGGTGCCGGCGTGCGCGGCTTCTCCATCTGGCGGACCGATGAGCAGTGTGATTTCTCCCCGGGGCGGCTTTTTCCGAACGGCTTCCAGTAGGCTCTCGAGGTGCCCGCGCAGGAACTCCTCGTAGACCTTGGTTACCTCGCGCGCCAGCACGGCGGGGCGGTTGCCAAGGATTTCGAGCGCGTCTTCGAGCGTGTCGAGAATGCGGTGCGGCGCTTCGTAGATGGCCAGTGTGCGCGGTTCGCTAGCCAACGCACGAAGCGCCTTGCGTCGCGCCGTGGGCCGCGGGGGCAGGAATCCCAGAAACACAAATTCACTGACCGGCATGGCGGAAGCCGAAAGCGCCGCCAGGAAGGCGGAGGCGCCCGGCACGGGCGTCACGTCAATTCCATGCCGCAGGCAGAGGTGGACCAGGCGATAGCCGGGATCGGAGATGGTGGGAGTTCCCGCGTCGCTGACCAGCGCCACTTTTGCTCCCTGCTCGAGCTCGATGACGATTTCGGGGGCGCGCGTCATCTCGTTGTGTTCGTGATAGCTGGCGAGGCGCTTGGAGATGCCGTAGTGCGAGAGCAGCTTCATGGTCTCCCGCGTGTCCTCGCAGGCGACCAGATCCGCCTCTTTAAGAACGCGCAGGGCGCGCAGGGAGATGTCCTCGAGGTTGCCGATGGGCGTAGCCACCACATAGAGGCGGCCCTTGGCGGCCTCCGCGGCTTTCAGTTTCCCTCGGGTCTTGGCCATGACGTCGCCGGAGAGTTCGGCGCCACACAGCGTAAGCCGCGGGGCGTTTCTTGGCAAGGCGGAAGCGGCGGCAGAGCATTCGCGGCGCGTCACGCTCCCGTGATATGTCCGATCGGGCTTGTGCGCTACAACTGCCGGTTCTTCCCCGCCCTTTTTTTGATATGCTCGCCGCCGTGCTGTACCTCCTCTACGTCCTGTTGACCGTCCAGATTGCCCTGGGACTCTACTCGTTCTGGGACGGCTGGGAATGGCTGCGCATGGTGCGGCGGAGGCTGGCCTCGCACGCCGGCTTTTACGCCCCGGTCGTGGCAATCATTTGTCCCTGCAAGGGCCAGGAGCCAGGGCTGGAGGAGAATCTCTCGGCGCTCACGCGCTTCGACTATCCAAACTACGAAATCTACTTCACGCTGGCTACCAGTCTCGATCCCGCGCTCAAGGTTATCGAGCGCGTGAAAGCTGCGAGCCAGAAGCCCGTGCACATCGTGATTGCCGGCCCACCCACGGACTGCGGCGAGAAGGTGTACAACCTGCGCCGCGCCATGGAAGAGCTGTCAGAGAAATTCGAAGTGGTGGTCTTCACGGATTCCGACGTGCGCTTCTCTCGCAGCTGGCTCAGCAAACTGGTCGCCCCGTTGGAAGACCCGCGTGTGGGGGCCACGACGGGCTACCGCTGGATCATTCCCGGCACGAGCGGAACTTTTCCCGGCACGCTGGCGTCCGCGTGGAACGCCTCGATCGCCACGCTCCTTGGCCGGGAGCGCGAAAATTTCTGCTGGGGCGGCGCTACGGCCATTCGCCGCAAGACGTTCGAGGACGCGGGTGTGCTGAATGCTTGGAAAGGGTCCGTGAGCGACGACCTGTCGCTGACGCGCGCGCTGGGGGAGGCGGGTAAGGCGATTATTTTCTGCCCTGAGTGCCTGGGCATGACGCGGCATCCGTGGACCATGGACAGCCTGCTCGAATTTACGCACCGCCAGATTTTGCTGACGCGGGTCTATTCGCCAGGCCGATGGGCGCGGGGCGCGGCCGCGCATCTCGGCTATTCGCTGACCGCGATATACACTGTAGTCGTCCTGATCGCGGCCATGATCGCCGGCGACCCCTGGATTCATCTGGCGCTGATTGCGCTGCTCATTCCATTTCTGGCAGCCATGAAAGGAGCGGTGAGGACCGTCGCTGTGAACGAGCTCTTGCCTGAGTGGAGGCAGCAGCTCAATGCGTGGAGTTGGGTGTGGACGGTTCTCGCGCCGGTCGTCCCGTTCTTGTTCGCGTGGAATTTTTTGGCGTCGCTGGTCAGCCGGCGCATCCGGTGGCGCGGCGTGCGCTATAAGCTGGTGGCTCCCGGCGCCACGCAAATCTTGAAGCCGTAGCGTTGCGGAGCCCGCGCAACGCTTGAAATATTTCCCGACCCTGGCGCGTAAGTAACTTGAGTACCCGGCCCCCATCTCAGCGTAGAGGAGAAAAGACGTGGCCACGACTACAGTTTCTCCGGCGGAAACGCCCGAATCGGTCAATTCCTTTGGCCGGCTTTTCGGCGTGCTGTTCAGCCCCAAGGCTACGTTCGCGTCCATCGCGCGGCGGCCAACGTGGCTCGTGCCGGTGCTGCTCCTGTCCATTCTCTCTGTGGCGGCGACCTTCACCCTCGGCGCGCGCGTGGGCTGGCGCGCGATCCTTGAGCAGCAAATGCAGAGGAACCCCCTGGCCCAGCGCCAAATGGAGCAACTGAAACCGGAGCAGCGCGAGCAGATTATCCAGCAGCAGTTGAAATACGTACCCGTCATCGGCTACGCGGGAGCCGCGGTTGCAACGGCGATTACCATGGTCGTCATCGCCGCGGTGTTCCTGGGGATCTTCAACCTGGCCTGCGGAACTTCGATGCGCTTCCCCGTCTCTCTGGGCGTGGTGGCTTACGCGTGGGTGCCCTGGGCCATCTACCAGCTTTTGGCCATCGTCATTCTGTTGTTCAAGGATCCGGAGACTGTGGATGTACAGAATATCGTGGCCTCGAATCTGGCTATCGTTCTTCCGGACGGCGCGGCTCGGTGGCTCGTCGTGCTTCTGAGTTCTGTGGACCTGTTCAGCGTGTGGACAATCCTGCTGCTGGCGCTCGGCTACCGGGCCGCGGACCCGCGGAAGCTGTCCTTGGGCAAGGCGCTCGCCGTGGTGATTGGGACGTGGCTGTTTGTCGTTCTCCTTCGCGTGGGCGTGGCTGCGGCGTTCTCCTGATACACTCCCGTGGATGGGTTTTCGCTTCGAAGTTCTGGCCACCGACCCAACCGGCGCTCGCCTGGGCCGCCTGACTACGCCGCACGGTGCCATCGAGACGCCCGTGTTCATGCCCGTCGGCACGGCGGCAACGGTCAAGGGACAGACGCAGCAGGACCTCGAAGAACTGGGCGTTCAAATCCTGCTCGCCAATACCTACCACTTATATCTGCGTCCCGGCCATGAGCTGATCCGTGAGATGGGCGGGCTGCACCGCTTTATGTCCTGGCCCCGGCCCATCCTCACCGATTCAGGCGGCTACCAAGTCTTCAGCTTGGGCGATCTCCGCAAAGTAGCGGACGACGGCGTCACCTTTCGCTCGCACATTGACGGCTCCGAGCATTTTCTTTCGCCAGAGAAGGCGCTCGAAATCCAGATCGCGCTGGGCGCGGACATCGTGATGGTGCTCGACGAGTGCGTCGAAGCGCCCGCGGAAGAAACACGCGCCCGCGAGGCTGCCGAGCGCACACTCGGCTGGGCGCGCCGCTCGCGCCAGTATTTCGAGCGGCACAGCGACGTCGAGCGGCAAATGGTTTTCGGGATCGTGCAGGGCGGGACCTACGCCACGCTGCGCCGCGAGAACGCTGACGCCCTGGTGACGCTCGATTTTCCCGGCTACGCCATCGGCGGCCTCGCGGTGGGCGAGTCGCACGAGGTCACCTGCGCTATGACCGAGGTGGCCGCCTCGCGGCTTCCGGCGGACCGTCCCCGCTACCTGATGGGCGTGGGCAAGCCCGAGCAGATTCTCGACTACGTCGCGCTCGGCGTGGACATGATGGACTGCGTACTGCCCACGCGGAGCGCCCGGCACGGGTGCCTATTTACCTCCCAGGGACGCCTGCTCATTCGCAATGCCCAGTATGCCCGCGACCAGAGGCCGATTGACGAAAGCTGCTCCTGCGCCGTTTGCCGGAGGTATTCCCGTGCCTATTTGCGGCACCTTTATTCCACCGGCGAATTCTTGGCCACCATCCTCAACACCCACCACAACTTGTACTTTTACCTTGACATGATGGGGAAAATCCGCGAGGCTATCCGGTTTGGAAACCTAGAAAGACTCCGCTCTGACCTTCAAGCACGCCTCACCTAGCCATACCCAACCGGGCGCTGGGCGCAGGAGAAGAGGGAGCAACGTCTTTGCACAGACGCTATTAGGGCGGATTTGCTCCGGCCGGGGCGGCCGGGCAGGGAATGAGAGGTAACAACCGTGGCATTCGGCGTAACACTTTTGGCAAGATTCTTCCTTTTTTTGCAGACGCCTGCCCAGCCGGGCGGGTTTTCGCTCTTCCTCCCACTAATTCTCATCATGGTGATCTTCTATTTCCTGATGATTCTCCCCGCCCAGCGCCGCCAGAAAAAGGTCGCTCAAATGCTTAAGAATCTGAAGAACGGCGATAAGGTGATTACCACCGGCGGCATCTATGGAACCATCGTGGGACTGGAAGATGACGCCGTCCAGCTTCGTATCGCCGACCAGGTGAAGGTCAAGGTGGCGCGCAGCGCCATCTCCGCAGTTCAAGCCGAGGGCAAGGAGAGCTAGCCAGCCCGCATGAGTTCCCAGCTCAAATGGAAGTTTGTTTTCATCTTGCTCGTCGTTCTCCTTTGCATTTTCGGGATTGCGGGGATGAGGGAGGGCGGCCCGCGCTTCCCGACCTCTTGGGAGCAGCTCAAAGAGAACATAGCGGACCGCATCAAGCTCGGTCTGGACCTCAGGGGCGGCAGTCACCTGGTCCTGCAAGTGCAAATCAATGAGGCCATCGGACAGCGCTGCGATCAGGCCATTGACGAGCTCACCCGGCAGCTTCACGCCAAGAACATCGGCTTCGGCGAGATTCGCCGCGTGGATGATACGCACATCCTGGTGCGCGAGGTCGCTCCGGCTACTTCGGCCGGTTTCCGCGACATCGTCAGCAGCCAATTCCCCGACTGGAACGGTTCGCCCGCCGCCGGGGAAGAGAACGGTTACTTGCTCGCCATGAAGCCCTCGGTTCTGGCGGACCTGCGCCGGCAGATTATGGACCAGTCGCTCGAATCCATTTCCAACCGCATCAACCAGCTCGGCCTCACCGAACCGACAATTGCCTTCACCGGCCGGAGCGACGATGAAATCCTGGTCCAACTCCCTGGCGTCGGCGACCCGACGCGGGCCAAGGAAGTGATTCAGCGAGGGGGGCAGCTCGCCTTGCAGCGCGTGGCCGATGAACAGACCTATCCATCCGAGGCGGCGGCACTGGCGGCGCACGGCGGGATTCTGCCGCCCGGTTCCATCATTGTGCCCGGCAAAGTCGAGAGCGCCGCGCCCGGACAGCCCCAGCAGGTGTTCTACATTCTCGACCGCCTTCCCATCGTGACCGGCCAGGACGTGCGTAACGCCACGGCCCAGCCCAGC
>Ga0187780_10001647_pt1 | contig 16903 bp, 14 predicted proteins | sample 1015_Q2_SP10_20__FD_132429 | JGI IMG/M metagenome (GOLD analysis project Ga0187780, IMG submission 132429) | Tropical peat soil microbial communities from peatlands in Department of Meta, Colombia - 1015_Q2_SP10_20_MG | ecosystem: Environmental > Terrestrial > Soil > Wetlands > Peat | place...
CCTACTCGGCAGGACCCTTTCTGGGCCTGCTGCTGTGCAATCTGACGCGGTTTCGGGGTTGGTTTCTTGCGCCGTACTTCCTGATGCTCGTGCGCGTCGTCGTGGCCACTTTTTCGCGCGGCGCCTATCTCGGTTTGGGCCTCGCCGCCGTCTGCGCCGCCTTTTTCCGGGGTCGGGTGTTTTTTGCCGTCTCGGCCTTGGCGATGACTGTGCTCATCTCGCAATTTCCCTCGCTGATTCCCGAATCGATGATGGAACGGCTTGGCCAGACGACCATCACCTCGAACCAGCAGGACTCCTTCGACAAGAGCGCCGAGACACGCCTGACACTGTGGAATGCCGCGATCGACATGACGCTCGAGAACCCGATCCTGGGAAAGGGTTTCGGCTCCTTTGCTGGCCTCAAATGGAAGTACACGGAAACGACCGTGGAGGAAGCCGATAACCACAACATGTTCCTATTCATCAGCTCGCAAATGGGCATCCCGGCGCTCGTCGCGTTCGCGTTGGTAATCCTGCGCATGTTCCAGTTGGGCGCAACCCTGTATCGGCGCTGTTCGGACGGTTTCGGGCGCTCCGTCGGTCTGGGCGGGGTGGCCATGGCCGCGGCCGTCATTGGTGTAAACATGTTCGGCAGCCGCATGGTGGATATCTGCGTGTCGGTCGAGTTTTGGGTTTACCTGGCGGTTTTGGCCGTCATGTGGCAGCAAATACGTACGAGCAGCGCCAAAGCTATCCAATGATTCCGGCCGACGATCCGCGTCCCCTGGTCGCACACTTGATTGACGAACTGCCGCCACACGGCGCCGAGCGCCTGATCGTCGATCTCATGGGGCACCCTGACCCGCAGTTTCGATACGTCGTCGGCTGTCTGATCCGCGGCGGACCACTCGAAGACGAGTTGCGCGCCCTGGGCGTGCCGGTGGTGATCTTCGGACGACGTGGCCGCTTTGATCCCACGTTGGTGCTGCGCCTGGCGATGTGGATGCGAGCGCAGGGCGTAAGCGTTGTGCACACGCACCTGTTCACGGCCGATGCGTTCGGCAGACTTGCCGCGCGTCTGGCCGGCGTGCGTGCGGTGTTTAGCACAGTGCACAGCGTCGTCAACGTCTGGAAGACCCCCGCGCACCGCTTCATCGACCGCGTGCTGGCGTGGGCCTCGTACCGCGTGATCGCCTGCACGGCGGAGGTGCATCAGGCGCTGCTCGAGCGCGACGGGCTGCCCGCGGGCCGAGTGACAACGATCGCAAACGGCATTGACCTGCAGCGTTTCTTGTCCGCGTCGGGGGGCGGCGTTCGGGAAGAATTCGGCGTTCCTGCGCAAAAGGCGCTGCTTCTTGTGGTGGGTCGCCTTGAGGCACCCAAGGGGCATGCTGACTTGTTGGGTGCGCTCGCGGAACTGCGCGCGCGCGGATGCGAGGACTTTCTTTGCCTCTTCGTGGGAGAGGGTCAGTTGCGCGCCGAACTCGAAGAGGAAGTCGCGCGCCGCGGCCTGCAAAGCCTCGTGCGCTTCACCGGTTTGCGCCGCGACGTGCCGCGGCTGCTTGCGGCCTGCGACGTGTTTCTGATGCCGTCACGCTGGGAAGGTCTGCCGATCGCGATGCTCGAGGCGATGGCCTGTGGAAAGGCAGTGCTCGCAACCGCGGTGGGCGGCGTCCCGGACGTCATCGACAGCGGCACCAATGGAATCCTCGTTGCGGCCGGCGACATGACCGCGTTCGCCTCGAGCCTGCTCGGACTCATTGAAGATCCGGGCCGTCGTGAAGCGCTCGGTACGCGCGCTCGCGTGGACGTTTTGCGTCGCTTCGATATCGCGCGGACCGCCGCCCAGTACGCCGCGCTGTACCGCGAGGCGCTGGGACTGCAATTGCCTGCCAATGCAACCGCTAGCTTGACCAATCGCACTTGAACAGACTTCGAGGGCTACTCCGCCTGGGCGCTGCATTGCCCTGGCTTCCCGGCGCACTGCTGGAGCGCAGCCTGCGGCCTGGGGTGCGCGTTCTCATGTATCACCGGGTGCGCACCACGACGGGCTTTGACCAGCTGTCGGTTCACCCGGATCGCTTCGAGCAACAGATGGCCCGATTGCAGCAATCGCAATGTGCCGTCACGCTTGACGAAGCACTAGACATGTTGCGCCATGGGCCGATCGACAAACCGGCTGTTGCTGTGACCTTCGATGACGGTTACCTGGACAATCTGCGCGACGCGTTGCCCATTCTGCAGGCGCATGCGATTCCGGCAACCATTTTTGTCACGGTTGCGTTTTGCGACCAAACGGCACGGCATGCACGCTACAGCAACGAACGCGGACGGCTGCACCTGGACTGGGACGAGGTGCGCGAACTTTCGGCGCAGCCCGGAATTACCATCGGCTCGCACACGCTCACGCATCCGCACCTCCCCCAGCTGGCAAGCGCGGAAGCGCAGCGTGAAATCGCGGAGAGCCGCGCGCGCATTGAATCGCAGATCGCGCGGCCTGTTTTTCACTTTTGCTATCCGTCCGGTGACCTGGGCGATCGCGAGGCAAGGCTGGCGCGTGAGGCCGGCTATCGCGCAGCTGTCACCGTCGCACCGGGCGTAAATCGGGTCCATGCGGACCCGTACCTTCTGCGTCGCACTGAGGTGACCGATCGCGACGACGAGTGGGCGTTCGCGCTCAAGCTGGCGGGCTCCTACGACCGCCTGCATAGTGTGCTGCACCGCCGGCGTGTCCGGCAATTTCAACGTCAGGCGCTCGCTGTCCAAGCCACGGTTGCGCCGGACGGGAGAGCGGGATGAGACTGCTTTACCTGATGACGGAGCCTTTCGGCATAGGCGGCGTGCAGTCCGACCTGCTGACCCTGTCCGAGGATTTGAGTGCGCGAGGGCATGAAATCTTCGTGGCAACCACGGCGGGGGTTTTGCTCGAGGAGCTCAAGGGCCGCGGTGCGCGTCATGTCGACATCGACTTTCATTACCGTGGCCTTGCCGGTTTTACGCGCTCAGCACAGGCACTTCGCCGCGTCGTGCGCGCCGAGCGCATTGAACTTGTCGCGCCGCAGTCCGTGCGCTCGACTATCGCGGCTCACTTTGCGCTGCGTACTGTCCCCTTTGGCTATCGCGTGCCGGCCACGGGGCGGCGGGTGCCTATCATTACGACAGTGCACAACATCCATAACCCGGTGCATTTTCGCTATGGCGGCCATCTGCTGCAGTGGTGCGCCGATTACGTGATTTTCGAATCGCACTACGAGCGCAACCGTCTGCTGCAAAGCGGACTGGGCGAGGACAAATCGAGCGTGATCCACAGCGGAATCGATACGGCTCGCTTCCGGCCGCTGCCGCGGCCGCTCGAACTGGCGCGCAAGTACGGTATCGATCCGCAACGCAATGTCGTCTTTGGCATCGTTGCACGCTTGTCGGAGGAAAAAGGTCACCGCTATCTGGTCGAGGCCTTTGCGCGCGTCTATCGCGATCTGCCCCACGCCCGTTTGCTGATCGTCGGCGACGGTCCGCTTCTGGAGGAGGTGCGCGCGCAGGTGGCCGCGGCCGGCCTGAGGGAGGCCGTCGTCTTTACCGGCTTACAACGCAACGTGCCCGATTTTCTCGCGCTCATCGATGTGTTTGTGCTGTCTTCAACGCGTGAATCGTTTCCGCTGGCCGCGCGCGAAGCAATGGCCGCCGCCAAGCCGGTAATTGCGCCGCGCATCGGAGGTTGCCCGGAAGTCGTCGACGACAGCGTCACCGGTTTCCTCTTCGAGGCCGCCAACGTGGAGGAGTTGGCCGCACGCATGCGTCAGATCGTCTGCGAAGATCGTCACCGCGACTTCGGGCGCGCGGCGCGCGAGCGAGTGGAGCGGCTGTTTTCGCGAACGTCCTGGGTCGACGGCGACGAACTGGTCTACCGGCAGTGGACGACCGAGGACCACCTCCCTCGTGCCGCCACAACGGGCGCGGCTCCCTGAGTAAACCCGACGCGAGACGGTAAAGACCGAGATGGCTGAGCCGATAGCGTTGTTTGGCTGGTCCCTCGTGGCCATCACGGTGATCTGCGCGCGCCCGTTGGCTTTTGACTGGCGCTGGCGCGCATGCGCCGCGCTAACCGTGGTTTACTTTTTTTGTTGCAGCCCGGCCGGCGCCAATTTTCTCGTCGGAGAACTTGAGCGGCGGGCCGCGGCCGAAGCGCGCCGCTGCGGCGATCCGCCACCGAAGAGTTTGTTCATTGTTCTCGGCGGAGGCGTCACCGGCTCCACCCACGATGCGGGCGATTACGCGCGTCTGCAGGCAGGCAGCCTGCGCCGCTTAATCGGCGCGGTGGAGCTGGCTCGTCGCGCACCCGAGAGCGTTCTCTTGCTGAGCGGCGGCGCCGAGGACGGCGGTATTTCACAAGGGGAACTGATGGCCTCGATGGCGCGGGCGCTGGGCATGCCGCCCGCGCGCTTGATGGTGGAGTCGCAGTCGGCCACGACATACGAGCAGGCACGCAACATCAATCGGCTCTTGGGTCCGAACGGCTCGCAGCCCCGGTACCTCGTTACCTCCGCGCTGCACATGCCCCGGGCGCTTGCGACTTTCTTGAGCAGCGGGATGCAGGTCTGCGGACTGCCCGTGGACTTCCGTCAAATACCCGCACCCTGGTTTGAGGCCCTCGTCCCACAGCTCACGGCACTTACGAAGACGAGCGAGGCTGTGCACGAACTCGCGGGCTACTCCGTTTACGTCCTCAGGGGCAGAATCGCGCTCTGAGCGCCGAAGGCCGCACGCATCCGAGGCCCGCGACACATCGATTGGCGTGCCGAGGCCTCGCACTGCGGCCCGCTTCGAGCTTCCACGGCAAGACGCTACCGCCTGTGGCCGCTTACCGTCGCGTCCCACTGCCCCAGCCCGGCGGATTGGGCAATTTGATGGTCCCGGCGCGCTTGGCTGCTGCCGTCTTGCTGGCTTCCGCGCTCGGGAGCGCGCGCACGAGTTCCAGGAGGGTCGCGATATTGCGCTCGAGGCGGTCCAACCGGGCAGTGATGGAAGAGACCATAAACGGGCGCACCACGTCGCCGCCCCGGGGTTCGGCGCCGTTACCGTTCGAGTGCAAAAGCTCAGAGCTCGGCAAGCCCTCTGCAGGCAGCGCGTCCGTGCCCAATTCGTCCCGCAACTCCGCGACCGCGGCTTCCACGTCCTCTGGGCTTATGCGGTGCTGTTCGGCAAGGTAGGCCCCGAGCATCAGGCGATTGCACAAGGAATTGATTCTGCGAGGAATGCCGCCTGTTGCGCGGTGCAAGGGTGCAAAGGCCTGATCGTCGAATTCCGGGTCGTTATGCCAGCCGACGTGGTGCAGACGGTGCTCGACGTAGGCGCGCGTTTCGTGTTCCTCGAGCGGTCCTAGGTGATAGGAGGCAATGATCCGCTGGCGCAACTGCTGCTGCGAGGGGGCGCGCATCATCTCGCGCAACTCGGGTTGGCCGACGAGAAAGCTTTGCAATAGCGCACGCTGACCGAGCTGGAAGTTCGAAAGCATGCGCAGCTCTTCCATTGCCTGCGAGCTCAGATTTTGCGCTTCGTCCACCACAAGCAGCGCGCGCTGGCCGCGGGGCACGAGCGACATCAGAAATGCTTCGATATCTCCGAGCAATTCGGCCTTGCCGCTCGCTTTGGCCGGGATGCCAAATGCCATTGCCACCGACCGCAGCAGATCGTCCGCTTCGAGCTGCGTACTCACGAGTTGCGCCGCGACGACCTTTTCCGGGTCCAGCTCCCCCATCAGTGCGCGCACCAACGTCGTTTTGCCCGCACCCACCTCGCCGGTCACGACGATGAAACCTTCTCCCTGGAAGACCCCGTACTGCAAGAACGCGTGCGCGCGCCGATGCCCCTTGCTCTCAAAGAGAAAGGTCGGGTCGGGATTGAGCTGAAAGGGACTGGCGCTCAGGCCAAAATAGGACTCGTACATGGATGTGGACAGCAAGCGGGCCCAGACTGCGGCCTCTCAGAAACGGTGACTCAGGCCAGCAAGCACCGCTTTTTCGCGTGCCTCTGGGGTGACGTTCGATTCGATGTCCTGCATGCGTCCCCCGATAAAACCCGTGGTGCGAAGCGACAAGGCATGGTTCAGTTGCAAGGTCAGAATATTTTGGCGCGTATACGTGCCGCTGGCCACACCAATGCCCTCGATCTTCGCCATCCGTCCATCGGCCGTAACGCTGGTATTCGGGGCCAGATGGTGCGTCAGCGTCAGATCGATGCCGTATTGATCATTCTGGTCGGACTCGTTGACCAGCGTGTAACTCGGACTCACTTCGGGGGGTACCTCCGTGCGCATGTAGTAACCCGACAGGCTAATCGCATCGCGTCGGCCCAGCCAGGTCAAGGCGGCCTTGTTTGAGGTTAGCAGCACGGGGGCAGCCGCATAAATCGTCGTACCGGCCGCGAGCGTCTGGGGCAGGTTTTGCTGCGCCAGCATAGCCTGTACTGCCGAGGCACGCTCAACCGGGTCCGGGTGCGTCGGCAACAGAATCGCATCAAGCAGCGCGGCCATGTCCCCGCCAATGGGCAGGGCGAACACGGTCTGAGCCGAGGTAACGACGTCGCGGCCGCCGGTTAAGGTCACGATGAGCTGCGCCTCTCGGTGCTTGAAGGCGTAGTCCCACTGCGTGCCATAAAAGCGACGCTGCCCCAAAGCCTCGAAGCTTGTACGGTCATCCGGGTGCCATTCCAGGCCGCCCCCGTAGACCGCTCTGGGCCCCGTGCCCAGCAGATAGTTGTCTTGTTCCATTCCACCGCGCCCGCTCAGGATGATTTGCGGGTCGGGAGCGACCTTCAGGATGCCTACCGCCAGTTCCTGCTCGATGATTGGGGTGGTTGAGTCCGTATAGTCGGTCTGCGACGCCTCCCCGTGCACGCCCCAGCCAAAGGGGCGCGGCGCGCGGTCCAGATCGATACCTTGCATCGTCAGACGCGAGTCGACGACGGTTGCATAGGTCCCGAAGGCGCGCTGCAGCATGTTGTCGCTGCGCACGAGATACGTGATCTGGTCGGGCAGTTCCCCCTTGAAATAGGGGCTGACGCGATAGGTTTCCGTGGTAAACACGTTGTAGGTCGACGGCGCCACGGGAGTCGCGCCGTAGATGTTTTCCCGTCCCTGCGAAGCAGCGGCGGCCGCCTCCAGAAAAAAGTGCTGGTCGAGTCCCTCAAACCGCGCTTCGACCCCGCCGGTGGGAAGCAGCCCGGAGGGCTGGGTTCCATGCAGATAGTCGATCGCGTCCACGGCCATGTTCACGCTGACCTGCAAATTCTTCGTCACCCCGAATAGCACCAGCGAGGGAATGAGCTCGCTGATGACATCGTTTTGGGCCTGAGCGGTAATACCGAAATTTGCGTTGTCCGTGTACGTCTCGCGCCATGTCAGCGAAGGCGCGACAAAAAGATTGTCGGCCGCGGCCGGCCCTGCCAGAAGCAGCAACGCAAGCGCCGTGCTAGCCAACGGCCGCGACGCCCCGGAGTCAAGCCGCTGCGCGCGCGCGCGCAGCGCGCCCGACCACTCAGGCATAACTGCCATAGCCGTACCCGTAGGAGCCGACAGCGCCTCCGGTTGCCTTGTTCAACATGGTCATAACCACGGGGCAACCTTCGAGCAAAGCGAGTGCCTCGCTCACCGTGCGCCATCGGGTCTTTTGCGCCTCGACCACAACAACGATCTGCCCGACGTGCGACGCGAGCACCCGCGACTCGGGAGCTGCCAGCAGGGGAGGCGCATCAAAAATGACGACCCTCTCGCCGCGGGAGGTGATGAGATCGTCGATGACTCGGCGCATCGTGTCGCTGCTCAAAAGTTCTGCAGCACGGGCGCTGGGTCCCCCGGCCGGCAAAATGGAAAGATTCTCGATGTTGGTGCGCAGTATCAGATCCGAAAGCGGCGTCTCGGGCGCGCTGAGCTTGTCGAGCAATCCTTTGTCCTCCGGCAGGCCCAAACGCTCCAAAACCATAGGGCGGACTACGTCCGCATCGACCAGTAGCACCTGAAAGCCCACCTCCATCGCCATCGATAGCGCCAGGTTAATCGCCGTGAACGTCTTGCCCTCGCCGGGGATGGAACTCGTGATCATGATGCAGTTGGCGCGCAGCACCGGTGCGGCGGACTCGCCGCGCACGTTGGCAAGTAGCGGTCTCTTGACCGCGCGAAACTCATCGGCCAATCGACTGCGCTCGCCCGAGGGGGCGACAAATCCGTGCGCGACCAGCTTGGCCACGTCCACTTCAACTCGGCGCGAACCGATCAGCCCCGCGGCCCCCGCCGCTCCCGGCTGTGGGCCGCCGGTGATCAGTTTTATGGGCGAGAGCGTCGTTTCGCCCGGCAGCCGATCAACGGACGGCGGGCCCTCCCAAGGGGCGGCGACATCGATCCCAGAGCGCCGCAGTTCCTCGAGGCGCCGCGCGGCCTGTTCAATAATGCTCAAATCTCCACCTTCTCACCGTAAGCGATGCACGCTTGCCACTTCGCGGGGCAAGCATCCGCACTTCAACTGCAACGCGCATCCGCTTCGCGCGTAAGCGCGTAGATCGGCGCATGCCGCGCATTGAGCATGACGGCACTTCGGCCGGCCGATCTTGCGGAAAAGACCTCGCATAAGTAATATGGTACCGCCTCTACGCGATACGCGTTTGAGTTATTTCGTTTGGCTGATCAGCGGCCGGCCCGCGGCCACGAGTGGTGACTTGCGCTCAAGTCAGGAAGATCCAGTACAACAAGGCGAGGATCAGCACGTACTTGCAGGCATTGAAAAGGGGCTTGTTGGCCGACTTGGCCCGTCTTAGCCACTCCTTGAGCACGCCGACGGGCTTGTAGGCTCGGTTGATCCAGCCAATGTCCTCCGTGGCGTCATTTTGGGTGGCCGCCGCACGCAAAAATACGCGCTCGAAGGCCCGATTCAGGGCACGCATCGGAGCGCCATGCAAGGGCCGCTCTACGTCGCAAAACAGGATCAAGCGCGGCTTGTCCGTCCGGTTCTCGGCAAAGTGCAAATAGGTTTCATCGAACATCACGTCCTTGCCATCGCGCCACGAATACGGTTCTCCGTCGACGTTGATAAAGCAATCGTCACTGTTGGGGGTGATGAGCCCGAGGTGATAGCGCAGGGAGGCTGCGCTCGGGTCCCGGTGCTCGTTCAGACGCGCACCCGGCGGCAGCAGGGCGAACATCGCGGCGTTGACCGAGGGGATCGACTGCAGCAGCGCCACCGTCTTCGGACACAGCGCGACGGCCGACGGCGGCGGCGCGTCGTACCACTTGAGATAAAAACGGCGCCAGCCGCGCTGGAAGAAGGAATTAAATCCGATGTCAACGTGGTCGCTGGCCGCTTTCAGTCCGCCCCCGCCCAGCAGCGCCCGCGCCTCGTCGCGGATCGTCTCCCAGTTATCGCGCAGCACCGCCATCTCGGGAAAATTCTTCGTGTCCAAAAACGGCTTGGTCGGCACGGCCGAGAACGCATACATCAGCACGTTGTAGGGTGCGAGCAGCGTCGAGTGGTTGCCGATCTGGCGCAGAATCGGCAGGCGCAATCGGCCGCGAAAATGCAAGTACAAGGAAGAAAAGACGAAGACGTACAGCACCAGAAACTTTGGGGCAAGAAAATTGATCGACATGTCACGCTCTCGTTGCCGTACACGGTGAAGAAAAAAAACTTGCTGCCTCGGGCTACCGTGCCCGCAGCGCTTGCCCGCACGATGACCGACAAGCGCCCCCTCAGAGGCTTCGTAAGCGGTACATTTTACGGCGCCGCGCTCGCGATGAGTACACTCGTTCGATGAAATCGACCACGCATCAAAGTGACGAGTCTCCGCCGCCGCCGGGGGCGGATCCGCAGGCGTCGGCGCCGCGGCGCATTCGCTCCTTCGCAATGCGCCGCGGACACATGACCGCGGCGCAACGACGCGCCTATGAGGAACTGCGCCCGGCCCTGACCCTGCCCTACGAACCCCGACGGATGGATCCGAGCGTGGTCTTTGGCCGCAATGCGCCCCTAGTGCTCGAAATCGGCTCCGGCATGGGGGAAACGACCGTGGCCGTTGCCCAGCGCCACCCCGACGTCGACTTCTTGGCCGTGGAGGTCTTCGTCGCCGGGGTCGGCGCGTTGGCGCGCCGTCTGCACGAAGCGCGATTGCGAAACGTTCGCATCATCGAACACGACGCGGTCGACGTCGTCCAAAATATGATCGCGCCCATGAGCTTGCATGCAATTCACGTCTTTTTTCCGGATCCTTGGCCTAAGACGCGACACCATAAGCGCCGGCTTATCGCGCCGCCTTTTGTCGGAATCTTGGCCGAGCGCCTGCAGGTTGGCGGCGTATTGCACTGCGCAACCGACTGGGAGGACTACGCCCGTCAGATGCTCGCGGTGCTCTCGGCAGAGCCGCGTCTGCGCAACTTGCACGCCGATTACGCCGCACAACCCCGTAGCCCCTGGTGCGAACGGCCGATGACAAAGTTCGCGGCGCGAGGCGCACGCCTCGGGCACGGAGTCTGGGACCTGGTATTCGAGCGGCGCTGAGCTTTCGCCCAAAGCACGGATGGGCGAGGCGCCGCAGGCTTCGGTCTTGCAACGCAACTGAGAATCAGTCGCCCTTGTTGCTCCAATCCACCCAGCCGAAGGCCGCCGTCAGCACGATCACCCCGCCGAAGGCGATCCGGTACCAGGCAAACGCCCGAAAATCGTGGGTCGCGATGTAGCGCAGCAGCCAGCGCACTGCAATTAGCGCAGAGATGAAGGCAAAAAGCGAACTGATCGCGTAAACGCCCGCGTCTTCCAGCCGCAGCTTGTCGCGTGCCTTGTACAGCGAATAAGCGGTCGCACCGAACATGGTCGGGATGGCGAGGAAGAACGAGAATTCCGTCGCAGCACGCCGTGACAGGCCGAAAATCAGCCCGCCAATGATCGTCGCACCGGAACGGCTGGTGCCGGGAATGAGCGCCGCGCATTGGGCCAGTCCGACCTTCAGCGCGTCTTGCCAGCGCAAATCGTCGATCGTCGCGACCCGTTCGACATAGCTGCGCCGCTCGTGCGCCCGCTCGACCACCAAAATGATCAAGCCGCCGACGACCCAAGCGGTAGCCACCGGAATGGGATGAAACAGCACGACCTCGATCATCGGTTTAAATAGCACCCCTACGACCGCGGCCGGCACGAACGCGACGAGAACGTTGCGCGTGAGATTGCGCGCCTTCGTGTCGTGGCCCAGGTCCACGGCCGTGCGCCAGAGTCGCTCACGAAACTCCCAGCACACCGCCAGGATGGCCGCGGCCTGAATTGCGATCGTGAATGCCTCGAGGCTCTGCAAACGGAAACGTATCAGATCCTCGGCAACGATCAGGTGCCCGGTGCTCGAGATGGGCAAGAACTCCGTCAAACCCTCGACGATTCCGAGAATCGCCGCTTTGATCGCCAGCAAAACATCCAAGGTCGCTCCCTTCACCGGTTTTTCGTGGGTGCCAGCGGCGCATTATCCCCGTTCCGAGCACAGGGACGTTGACCCTAGTATCCTTCGGCCTCTGCGCAGCCCGCGCGCAACAGGGCGCTGCGCAACTTTGCCGATGTCAGCCATAGCAGATCTGCCGCCGCCCCCGATTGTCCGCTCGCCTGCGCGATGATCCACATCGACTGGATTTTGGTGATCGTCGCGGGCTGGCTCGCACTAGGCGTATGGGCGCTCTTTGCGCTTCACCGCACCAAGTTCGTCGCACGGCGTCTGTTCCCGCTGGGCGGGGTTTTGGGACTCGCGCTGGCGGGCGTGGCACTCGACGCATTGTTTTCGACGGCGGAAGTCGCCGAACTCGTGATCGGCCTCCCGGGTCTGCCGATGCACTTGCGCCTTGACGAGCTGTCCGCGTTTTTTCTTCTCGTCATCGGCGCGGGCACGTTCGGAACTTCCATGTTCTCGGCCGGGTACTTTCGCGCCGGCGAAGGAACAGCGCCCGGACTGCTATGCCTGGAATACCACGTCTTTTTGGCCGCAATGGCCCTGGTCACCCTTGCCGACGATGCCTACTGCTTCATGGTGATGTGGGAGACGATGGCGCTGTCGTCTTTTTTCCTCGTCACCGCGAACCACCGGGTGGCCAGCGTGCGCCAAGCCGCGTACCTGTACCTGCTGCTCGCGCACATCGGCGCGATCGCGGTCTTGCTGTGTTTTGGTGTGCTGCAGGCCAACACCGGGGACTATACCTTCGCCAACTTGCGCGCCCAGCATCTCGATGCGGTTTGGGCCTCCATTGCCTTTGGTTTTGCCGTCTTTGGATTTGGTGCCAAAGCCGGCCTCGTGCCGGTGCACGTGTGGTTGCCCGAGGCACACCCGGCGGCGCCTTCCCCGGTGTCCGCGCTCCTGAGCGCGGTCATGCTCAAGACCGCAATCTACGGACTGCTGCGCATCGGATTTGACCTGCTGCACGGCGGCCTTTGGTGGTGGGGTGCCGTGTTGCTGGCGCTGGGCCTGATCAGTGCCTTGGTGGGCGTGGTATTTAGCACGGTGCAAACCGAAATGAAGCGCCTGCTGGCCTACTCCTCCATCGAAAACATCGGTCTCATCGTCACCGGGCTGGGTCTTGCGCTGATATTTCGCTCCTACGGCATGGGCAACCTCGCCGCGCTGGCGCTAAGCGCCGCGCTCGTGCACGTTCTTGCGCATGCATTTTTCAAGAACCTGCTGTTCCTGGGAACCGGAGCCGTGCTCCACGCCACCGGGGAACGCAACCTGGGCAAGCTCGGCGGCCTGATGCGCTCGATGCCGTGGGTCGCCTGGTTGGTGTTCGTTGGGGTGCTTGCGGGTGCGGGACTTCCGCCGCTGGCGGGATTCGTCTCCGAATGGCTGCTGCTGCAAAGCTTCCTGTTCACCACGGCCCTGCCCAACTCGTTTCTGGACATGCTCATCCCGCTCGTGGCCGCCGCCATTGCGCTGGTCGTTGCGCTGGCCGGCTACGCCATGGTGAAATTCTTCGGCGTGATCTTTCTTGGACAGCCGCGCGAAGAAAAACTGTTGCGCGCCCATGATGCGGGCCTCTGGCAGCGAATCGGTCTGGCGTGGTTTGCCGCGGGATGCCTCGCGATGGGTCTGCTGCCCGTACCGCTCATCGACATTGTCGACCGCGTGACACAGCGCCTGCTGGGAGCCGGACTGGCGCAGACCGTGCACGCAAATGGCTGGCTGCTGCTTGCGCCGATCGGTCTGGAGCGAGCCAGCTACGGCCCCGCAGTGTTCCTGGGCGGAGTGTCTGCGGGTGTTTTGCTGGGCGTGCTCATCGCCCGCCGCCTCTACCGGGGCACCCTGCGGCGCGCCGACCCCTGGGCGTGCGGCTACGTCGGCATCAACGCACGCATGCAAGACACGGCGGAGGGCTTCGGTCAGCCGATCCGGCAGATCTTCGAGCCCTTTTTCCGCATCACCCGAGAGCAGCCTTCGCCTTTTGACGCCCGCCCACACTATCGCGTCGACGTGCAGGACCGACTCTGGCACGGCCTTTACCTGCCGATCGCGCGCCTCGTCGACTGGCTGGCGCGTGCGGTAGGCCGGCTGCAGCAGGGGCGAATTTCGACGTATCTGATGTACAGCTTTGTCACGCTCGTCATCATGCTGCTGCTCGTACGAAGATGAACGTCAGCACCACCGGCATCCTTGCGCAGTCCTTGGAGATCGCCCTGGCACTGGCGGCGGCGCCGCTGCTGCTGGGCTGGGTGGACCAGTGGCGGGCGCGCCTGCAAAACCGCTCGGCTCCTCCCATTACGCAGCCCTACCGTGTGCTGCGCAAACTCTTTCACAAGGAGTCTGTGGTCGCCGGATCGGCCTCGCCCCTGTTTCGATTCACGCCCTATGTCATGTTCGGCTGCATGACGCTGGCGTGCGCGATCGTGCCCACGATCTCCACGGATCTGCCGCTGGCCACCGCCGCCGACGCAATTGCTCTCGTTGGCCTGTTTGCCCTTGCTCGCACTTTCATTGCGCTGGCGGCGATGGACATCGGCACGGCCTTCGGGACCATGGGTGCGCGCCGCGAGATGCTCATCGGGTTCCTGGCCGAGCCGGCACTGCTCATGGCGCTCTTTTGCACTTCTTTGATCACCCATTCGACCTCGCTTGCCAACATGGTGGGCACGATGTCGCATCGCCATTACGTGCTCGAGCCCAGCCTGGCGTTTGCTGGTGTGGCCTTCACGATGGTCTCGCTGGCGGAGAACGCGCGCGTCCCGGTGGATAACCCGGCGACGCATCTGGAGCTGACGATGATCCACGAGGCCCTGATCCTGGAGTATTCGGGTCGGCACCTGGCCATGATGGAATGGGCCGCCTCGCTCAAGCTTTTTGCCTACTCGTGCATCGGCCTGGCCCTGTTCTTCCCGTGGGGGATTGCCGAGGTCGACTCGCCGCTGGCGATGCTCTTTGCCGTGCCGGTGCTCGTCTTCAAGCTCGCCATCGGCGGCGTGCTGCTTGCGCTCATCGAAACGGCGAGCGCCAAGATGCGCATCTTCCGCGTGCCGGAGTTTCTGGCCACCTCCTTTTTGCTGGCAGTCATCGGGCTGTTGGTGCACCAATTGCTGGAGTCCTGACCGTGCACGCGCTGCTCAACCAAAGCATCAACCTGTACGCGGCCTTCTTGCTGATCGTCTCCTTTGCGATGATCTCGCAGCGGCGCATCTTGAGTCTCGTGCACCTGTATACAACGCAGGGCGTGGCACTGGTCCTTGCAACGGTCACGGTCGCATATCTCACGAGCCAGCCGCACCTGTTTTACTCCGCCGTCATCACGCTCGCGCTGAAGGTCTTTCTGATTCCCATCATGCTGCACCGGGTCATCGACCGGCTCGACGTGCGCTGGGACATCGAGCCGCTGATCAACATCCCGACAACCATGTTGATCGGCATCGTTCTCGTGGTCTTTGCCTTCAACCTGGCGCTGCCGATATCGCAGCTCTCCTCGTCCATCGCGCGCTCCACGCTCGGCATCGCGCTGGCCTGCGTGCTGCTGTCATTCATGATGATGATCGTGCGGGCCAAGGCGATTCCGCAGGTGATCGGCTTTTTGGCGATGGAAAACGGCCTTTTCTTCGCGGCCACCGCCGCCACCAACGGCATGCCGATGATCGTGGAGCTGGGAATCGCCCTCGATGTGCTGGTCGGAGTGCTGATCCTGGGCGTGTTCATGTTTCAGATTCGAGAACAGTTCGACAGTCTCGACATCCGGCATCTGGAGCGGCTGCGGGAGGAATGAGGTGAAGCGCCGCTTGCCAATCCACGCCACGCTTGGCCTAGCGGCGAGGGCGGTACGCTGATGCCTGCCACCTTGCCGCTTTTTCTCACCTTGCTTTTGCCCATCGCGGGCGGCGGCGTGCTCGCGCTCTTCGGGCACCTCGAGCGCGGGCCCCAAATCAACGTGGCCTTCAGTTTCGCCACCTTCGCGTCCGCCCTTTGGCTGACGGCAGAAGTCATTCTGGGCACTCCCATTCTGGGTTTTGAGGAGCGGTTTTTCATCGACCCGCTCAACGGCTTTCTGGTCGCTTTGACCGCGCTGGTGGGATTTACCACCTCGCTGTTTTCGCAGCCTTACATGCGAATCGAACGTGAGCACGGCAAGATGACCGCTCCACGCATGCGCCTTTTCCACAGCATGTACCAGCTATTCATCGCGATGATGCTCATGGCGCTCACCACCAACAATCTCGGTGTCTTGTGGGTTGCGATGGAGGCGGCGACGTTGACGACGGTTTTGCTCGTGTCGGTCTACCGCACCCCGGCCAGTCTGGAAGCCGCCTGGAAGTACTTTATCTTGTGCGGCGTGGGAATTGCGCAGGCGCTGTTTGGCACGATGCTGCTCTACCTTGCCGCCGACCGGGTGATCGGGGGCGGCGAAGGAGCCTTGCTCTGGACGCATCTGGCGGCGGTCAAAACTCAGCTCGAACCCAACATACTGGCCCTTGCCTTTGTCTTTCTGATGCTGGGCTACGGCACCAAGGTGGGACTCGTGCCGGTGCACAACTGGCTGCCCGATGCTCATGCCGAAGGGCCCACGCCGATTTCCGCCGTGCTCTCGGGCTTGTTGCTCAATGTGGCGCTCTACGCGATTTTGCGCTGCAAGAGCCTCGCCGAGGGCGCGATGACCAACGGTCTTGCCGGACGCACGATGGTGGCCTTTGGCATCGTCTCGGTGGTCGTGGCGGCGTTTTTTCTGCGTCGCCAGCGCGACGTCAAGCGCATGTTTGCCTACTCTTCGATCGAGCACATGGGCTTGATGACCTTCGCTTTTGGTCTGGGCGGACCAATCGCGAACTTTGCCGGTCTGCTGCACATGACGGTGCATTCCCTTACCAAATCGGCGATCTTCTTTGCGGTGGGCCACGCCACCCAGCGCGCCGGCTCCCAACTCATGGATGACATCCGCGGCCTGCTGCAATCGAGTCCCACCCTGGGCTGGGGTCTGGTGCTGGGTTCGCTGGCGATTCTGGGACTTCCACCCTTTGGCGTGTTTGCCAGCGAATTTTTGATCCTCACCAGCGCCATGCGCCAACTGCCCTGGGCCACGCCCGTGCTGCTGCTGGCACTGGGCGTTGCGTTTGCTGCGGTCTTTGGGCGCGTGCAGGCGATGGTGTTTGGCGAATCGACACAGCCGCCGTTGCCGCATCGGCCTGCGCTGGTGCCGGTATTTGTGCATCTGGGGCTGACACTTATGCTCGGCATCTTTGTCCCGCCGTTCCTCAATGAGTGGTATCAGCAGGCCGCCGCCCTCATTGGTGGTTGAATCCAGGTGCATGGACAGCAGACGCTTGACGGTGCTTGAGCGCGATCGAGGAAACAGAGCCAGTGATGATAGACGAGCCGGGTAGGGATGCGAGCGCGGCGCTGGCCCAAGCCGGGCTGCGCGCGCAAACGCCCGCCGCCCCAAGTGCATTTC
>Ga0187780_10001649_pt1 | contig 16898 bp, 13 predicted proteins | sample 1015_Q2_SP10_20__FD_132429 | JGI IMG/M metagenome (GOLD analysis project Ga0187780, IMG submission 132429) | Tropical peat soil microbial communities from peatlands in Department of Meta, Colombia - 1015_Q2_SP10_20_MG | ecosystem: Environmental > Terrestrial > Soil > Wetlands > Peat | place...
ACGCGGGTGCGCAGCGCCTCACCCACGGTCAGGTCGCGCGCATTGCGGACCAGCGTGCCGTCAGCGCGAGTGACGATGGCGTAGCCGCGTTCGAGCGTGGCGAGTGGACTGACCGCATTGAGCCCTCGCACGGCGAGCTCGAACTGTGCCCGGCTGTCGCTGATCAACCTGAGCACGCGGTGCGTGACTTGAAGCGCCGCGGTCGCAACCCGCGTCCGCGCGGCCGCCAGCGCCGCCTCCGGCGACGCGCGCCGCAGTAGCGCGCCGCGCTCCGTCAGGCGCGCGCGTGCCCGTTCGAAGCGCGATTGCAGCGCGCGCCGGGTGCGGCCCTCGAGTTCATCCAGGCGCTGCGCCCGCTCGCGCAGGCGCCGACCCGGGTGCAGCTGGACCAGTCTTTGTACGCGCCATGCGACGGCGTCGCGCCAGGCGGCCAGCCGGCGGGCGAGCGCCTGCGCCAGACGCCCCTCTGTTGCGACCAGCGCGCGCAGCCACTCCGCCGAATCCGGCACCGCCAGCTCCGCGGCACCGGACGGAGTCGGCGCTCGCACGTCGGCCGCGAAATCCGCGATCGTGACGTCGACCTCGTGTCCGATACCGGCGATGACGGGGATGCGCGAGGCGCGAATCGCGCGCGCCACCAGCTCCTCATTGAAAGCCCAAAGGTCCTCGAGCGAGCCGCCACCGCGCGCCAGGATCAGCACATCGGCCTCCGCACGTGCCGAAGCCAGCGCGATTGCCGCGGCGATATCCTGCGCGGCGCCCGCACCCTGCACCGGCACCGGATAGAGCACGACCGGAATCGCAGCGAAGCGCCGGCGCAGCACGTTCAGGATGTCGTGAATCGCCGCGCCGGTCGGCGAGGTGATTACGCCGATCGTGCGCGGCACACGCGGCGGCAGTCGCTTGAGCGCGCTGTCAAAGAGGCCTTCCGCGGCGAGCCGGGCCTTGAGTTCCTCGTAGCGCCGGCGCAAGAGCCCTTCGCCGGCCTCCTCCAGGTGCTCGACGATCAGCTGAAACTCGCCGCGCGCCTCGTACAGGCTGACGCGCGCCCTGAGCAGCACCTGCATGCCGTCGCGCGGAATCACCCGCACGCGGAAATTGGCGCCGCGGAACATCGCGCAGCGCACCTGCGCCTGTTCGTCCTTGAGCGAGAAGTACCAGTGGCCGGAGGAGGGCCGCGACAGGTTGGAGAGCTCGCCTTCGACCCACAGCGTCGGCAGCGCGCCTTCCAGGATCGCCTTGGCTTCGCGGTTGAGCCGCGAAACGCTGTAGACGTCGACCTCACGCGCGGCGCCGCGCGTACCCCCGGTGCGGTTCACGGGTCTCCGGTGCCGGCACTGGGCTCGACGCGGCACTCGACACGGGTGCCGGTGCCCGGGAAGGACTCGACGCCGAGCTCGGCGCCAATGAGCCGGGCGCGGTAGCGCATGAGTTTCAAGCCCATGCCGCTCACCGGCGCGGAGGGATCAAACCCGACGCCGTCATCGTGAATGGTCAGGAGCAGGCAGCTGCCGGAAGCCGACAGCGTGATCGCCGCGCGCTGGGCACGGCCGTGGTGCGCGGCATTGGTCAGCGCCTCCTGGCAGATCCGGTACAGCTGGTGCGCGGCGGAGCCACTCGGATCGAGCGGCGGCGCATCCTCGGTGCGCACCGAGATGGTGAGCCCATAGAGCTGCTCGACGTGGTCGGCCAGCCTGCGGATGGCGACCGCGAAGCCATCGGCCTCGAGCCCCACCGGCGACAAGCCACGCGCCATGCGCCGCGTGCTCTCGATGGTTCGGGCCAAAATGCGCGTCAGCTCCGCGAGCTGCTGCGGGCGCAGGCGTTTGCCGTGCTCGAGCTGATTCGACAGGCTCGTGAGCAGCAGCGACAGCCCGGTCAGCTCCTGGCCCAGGCCGTCGTGCAGCTCGCTGCCGACCCGCGCCTGCTCGCGGTTGACGGCTTCGAGCACTTCCTGCTCGAGCGTGCGGCGCTCGGTCAGATCCTCGACGTAGGCGAGCTTGCGGGCCTCGTGCCGATCGGATTCGCCGGGCAGGGCGACCACGGAAATCCGCACCCAGCGACGCTCGCCGTTGCGACAGGCGAGCTCGCCTTCGCAGGATGAGGCTGGCCTTCTGCCGGCGTGCTCGGTCGCGCGCCTGAGCTGCGCAGCCAGGACATCGCCCGCAGCGAGCGTCGAGAACGTGCGTCCGGCAAGCTCGGCAATCGTGTAGCCGGTGATCGCGGCCAGGGCGGGATTGGCCAGCACGGCGCGGCCGGCATTGTCGAGCAGGGCGATACCGGCCGGCGCGTGCTGCAGGGCAATGCGGAATAGTGCTTCCGTCGACAGCCGCGCCTGCTGCTCGCGGCGCCGGTCGGTGATGTCCTCGCCCATGCCGATGGCGCCGACCACCGCCTGGGTGTTGGGATCGCGCAGCGGCCGGACCGCAATCCGCAGCCAACGCTCGACGCCGCGCGCGTCAATGATGTGGGTGACACCGGCGACGTCCTCGCCCTGAAGAATGCGGCTGAAGCCCTGTTCGGACGCGGCGCTCGCATCCGGGTGCAGGAATGCGCGCCAGCCGCGGCGCGAGTATTCCTGCGGGCTGCAGCCGTAGACGTCGGCGAAGCCGGGCGACGCCCAGATGATGTCGACCTTGCCGTCCGGGAATAGCGTCGCCTCGTAAACGTAGCCGGAGCTCATCTCGGCAACTGCCCGATAGCGGGTCTCGCTCTGGCGCAGCGCCGCCTCGGCGCGCTTGCGCGCGTCGATGTCGAAGCTGACGCCGCTGGCGCGCACGGCACGCCCGTCCATCAGTTGCTCGGTGACCCGGCCGCGGTCGAGACGCCAGCGCACCGTGCCGTCCGGAAACAGCAGCCGATACTCTGTTTCCAGAGCGTGAGGCTCGCCGTTCAGGCCGCGCAGGAGCCCGCGCTGGTAGGTGAGCGCGTCGTCGGGGTGAATTCGTGCCGGTGCGTCACTGTCTGCGTCACCCGCTGCACCATTGATCGGGAATCGCCGCCCGTCGCTCCACTCGACGACGGCGCGCGGCAGATCGCAGTCCCAAAGCGCAACATCGGCACCGGCCAGCGCCCGGTCGAGCTGCTCGCGGGTCGCAGCCAGCGCCTCTTGCGTGCGCCGGTGGCCGTCGACGTCGAGGCAAATGCCGGACAGGCGTTGGGCGCGCCCGTCGCGACTGCGTTCGACGACGCGCCCGCGGTGCAGGAGCCAGCGCCAGCCGCGATCTCCACACCAGACGCGGCTCTCGACATCCCACAATGGAGTGGTGCCGGCGAGCACGGCGGAGAACTGTGTGCGCGCGCTCTCGAGGTCCGCGTCGTGGAAGGAGTTGAGGAGATCAAACCCGGGGCCGTGCGGTTCAAGGAGCAAACCGCGCAGCTGAAAGTAGTCCTTGCCGGCGATGAATTCCCCGGCCGCGACGTCGTATTCCCAGAGTGCCGCGCCGGAACCCTCCAGCAGCAGGCTCAGGTTCTGGTGGGCGTGCACCAGCGCCAGCAGCACCCGGCGCCGTTCGCCCAGGTTGCGCAGATAGACGGCAATCTTCCGTCCGCTCGGCTGCGTCAGCGAGTAGAGCGACACCTCCAGCCAGCGCCAGGAGCCGTCCGCGTGCTGGCAGTGGATCTCAAGCGGGCCGTCGCTATGGGCGCCGGTGCTCGCCACCACGCGCTTGAACGCGCGCGCGACCCGCGGGCGATCCTGGGGATAGACGTGCGGCATCATGCGCTGCCCGAGCCGCGACGCGACCGGGTAGCCGAGGATCGCTTCAAACGCCGGACTCGCGTACTCGATGCGTCCTTTCCAATCGAGGAGCACCAGGGTGCCGCGCGGCGTGGCGTGCATGGCGCGCAGCCGATACTCCGCGTCGCGCGCCGCTTCACTCAGCGCTGCCGCCCGCGCCGGCTCGTCCGAGGCGAGTGGCGTGTGATCGTCGAGCCGGGTGAGCGATAACAGCAGGCCGCGCGGCGTTTCGGTCCAGGGCTCGACGCACAGGCGCAGCGCGCAGTCCGCTCCCGGCAAGTGCACGACATGCAGCTGCCCGGTGCCGATCAGGCCCTGCTCGAGGGCGCTGGCGAGATCAGTGCCGCCCGGCAATGCCACCATGTCCGGGCGCCGGCCGAGCAGGCGCGAACGCGGCTCGCCGAATTGCGCGCAGGCGGTCGCGTTGGCGTGTGATATTCGCTGAATACCGGCCGCGTCGGGCTCCAGGAGCACGACTCCCTCTGACGCGGACTCTGTCGATTCGATTGAAGCGCTGGCCAGCGCTCTCGCAAGCTCGGGGCGCAGCGTCTGCGGACGTCTCAAGAAGATCTCCCTGGCCGCGCCAGCGCGCGTCCGTGCCGGCCCGGGGCGGTGCGCGGACTTGTCATGCTACACGCATGTGCCGCGGCCGGCGGCGGCGCGGACTGGCCGGAATTCCGCGGTTGTCTCGGCCTGTCGCGACCGCTAGAATTGCACGCTTTACTCAGGCTCCCCTCGGCGGAGCCGACGTGTGCGCCGTATGTCGGCCCCGCCGCAGGATCCGCGGTCAAAGGCTGTCCATGCGAATCGACCAGGAAGCGCTCACGTTCGACGACGTCCTGCTGGTGCCCGCCTATTCGGAGGTACTGCCGCGCGACGTCGATCTCGGCACGCAACTCACCCGGCGCATACGCCTCAATCTGCCGCTCCTGTCCGCGGCCATGGACACGGTCACCGAAGCGCGCCTCGCGATCACGCTCGCTCAGGAAGGCGGCATCGGCATCGTCCACAAGAACATGAGCGCCGAGGCGCAGGCGCGCGAAGTACAACGCGTCAAGAAATACGAGTCCGGGGTCATCTCCGATCCGATCACCGTGACGCCGGAGCGTACCGTCCGCGAAGTGATCGACCTGACCCGCGCCAAGGGCATTTCCGGTGTGCCGGTCGTGGACCGGCAGGGCGCGGTGGTCGGCATCGTCACGCACCGCGATCTGCGCTTCGAGCTGCGCTATGACGCGCCGGTCTCGACGGTCATGACGCCCAAGGAGCGGTTGATCACCGTGCGCGAGAACGCGCCCAAGGACGAGGTCCTGGGTCTCCTGCACCGGCACCGCATCGAGAAGGTACTGGTGGTCGATCCGGCCGGCCGGCTCAAAGGCATGATCACGGTCAAGGACTTCCAGAAGGCGACCGAATTTCCGCGCGCCTGCAAGGACGACAGCGGCAGGCTGCGCGTCGGCGCCGCGGTGGGCACCAGCCCGGACACGCTCGAGCGCGTCGAGCGGCTGAGCGAGGCTGGCGCGGACGTGGTGGTGGTCGATACCTCCCACGGCCACTCGAAGGGCGTGCTCGAAATGGTGCGTGCACTGAAGCGCGCGCAGCCCAAGATTGAGCTGATCGGTGGCAACGTCGTCACTCGCGAAGGCGCGCTCGCGCTGGTTGAGGCGGGCGCCGATGGCGTCAAGGTCGGTATCGGGCCCGGTTCCATATGCACGACCCGAGTCGTGGCAGGCGTCGGCGTGCCGCAGATTTCGGCCATCGCCAACGTCGCGGCGGCGCTGGCCCCGTCCGGCGTACCGCTGATCGCCGACGGCGGTGTGCGCTTCTCCGGGGATCTCGCCAAGGCCATCGCGGCTGGTGCCCATTCCGTCATGATCGGCGGACTGTTTGCCGGCACCGAAGAGTCGCCCGGCGAGGTTGAGCTCTACCAGGGCGCCTCGTTCAAGTCCTACCGCGGCATGGGCTCGCTGGGCGCTATGGCCGAGCGCCATGGCTCGCGCGACCGGTACTTCCAGGACACCGCCACCGAGCTCGAGAAACTGGTGCCGGAAGGCATCGAGGGCCGGGTCCCGTACAAGGGCAGCCTGGTGGCCATCGTGCATCAGCTGGCCGGTGGCCTGCGTGCCGCGATGGGCTACACCGGCAGCCACAACATCGAGGAGCTCAGGACGCGGCCAAGGTTCGTGCGCGTCACGAGCGCCGGGGTACGCGAGAGTCACGTGCACGACGTGACCATCACTAAGGAGGCCCCGAATTACCGCGTCAGCTGACGTGAGCGCCCGCGCCGAGGCGCCGCTCGCGGACATTCACGCCGACCGGATCCTGATCCTCGATTTCGGCTCGCAGTTCACGCAGCTGATCGCACGGCGCGTGCGCGAGCTGGGCGTGTACTGCGAGATTCACCCCTGGGACATGGGTGCCGAGCGGATCGCCGCGTTCGGCGCGCGCGCCATCATCCTCTCCGGCGGCCCCGAATCCGTCACCGCGCCCGGCGCGCCACTCGCGCCCGCGACCGTTTACTCCGCGGGCGTGCCGGTGCTGGGCATCTGCTACGGCATGCAGCTCATGGCCGCGCAGCTGGGCGGTGCGGTCGCCCCATCGGGCGAGCGCGAATACGGCTATGCGCGGCTCGTGGTCACGGCGGACTCGCCGCTGCTCAGGCAGCTCGCCACCGAGCATGACGCCAGCGGCCGCGAGCTGCTCGATGTCTGGATGAGCCACGGCGATCGCGTCGACCGCCTGCCGCCGGGGTTCGTGCCGATCGCGGCCAGCGGCAACGCACCGTATGCCGCCATGGCCGACGAGCGGCGCCACTTCTATGCGCTGCAGTTCCATCCCGAGGTGACGCACACCAAGGCGGGTGCACAGATCCTCGAGCGCTTCGTGCGGGAAATCGCCGGCTGCGACGCCTTGTGGGATGCCGGACACATCATCGCCGACACCAGCGCGCGCGTGCGCGCGCAGGTGGGCAGCGACCGGGTGCTGCTCGGGCTTTCCGGAGGCGTCGATTCCTCGGTGGTGGCCGCACTCCTGCACCAGGCCATCGGTCAGCAGCTGGTGTGCGTGTTCGTCGACCACGGACTGCTGCGCGAGGGCGAGAGCGAGCAGGTGATGACCACCTTCGCCCAGCACATGGGTGTCGAGGTTATTCGAGTGGACGCCGCGAAGCGCTTTCTGGGAGCGCTGGCTGGCGTCGAGGACCCTGAGCAGAAACGCAAAATCATCGGCCGCATTTTCGTCGAGGTATTCGAGGCCGAAGCGAAGCGACTCAAGGGCGTTCGCTATCTGGCACAGGGCACGATCTATCCGGACGTGATCGAGTCCGCGGGGGCAGCGACCGGCAAGGCGCACGTCATCAAATCGCACCACAATGTGGGCGGCCTGCCGGCGGCGATGAACCTGAAGCTCCTGGAACCCTTGCGCGAGCTGTTCAAGGACGAGGTGCGCCGCATCGGCCTCGAGCTGGGTTTGCCGCGCGAGATGGTGTTCCGCCACCCGTTCCCCGGTCCCGGTCTCGCAGTGCGGATCCTGGGAGCAGTCACGGACGAGGCCATACGGCTGGTGCGGCGCGCGGACGCCATCTTCATCGAGGAGCTGCGCTCTCATGACCTCTATGACCGGGTGAGCCAGGCGTTCGCAGTGTTTCTGCCAGTGCGCTCGGTAGCGGTCATGGGTGACGGCCGGCGCTACGACTGGGTGATCGCCTTGCGCGCGGTGGAAACGGTCGATTTCATGACCGCGCAGTGGGCACGGTTACCGTATGAGTTTCTCGCTCACGTTTCGCTGCGCATCGTCAACGAGGTGCCCGGACTGTCCCGCGTCGTGTATGACGTCTCCGGCAAGCCACCGGCGACGATCGAGTGGGAGTGAACCCCTGGACCCAGCCGATGCGGCCCCATCCGTGCTCCCGGGCCCGCGCGTCAGCGCCTGACCGCTCTCTGGTCCTCACGTAAACTTCTTGGGTACTCGCGCGTTCAAGGAAGTCTGTGCGCGCATCAGGAGTGAGCCATTAAGCGCTCGGTCTCGATATTCCTGGGTCTCTACGCGTTAGTTGTGGTGCAGCCCGCGTCGGCAGGGCCCGACAGCAACCCGCTCGGATTCTATCTCGGCGGCGGCATCGGCTCGTCCAACCTCGGCGATACCGGCTATTACTCTTGCTATGGCTACTACGGCTGCAGCAACTACTGGAACACCGGATGGAAGTTATTCGGAGGCTTTCGCCCGATGCCATACCTGGGCGCGCAGCTCGAATACACCGACTTCGGCCACAGCAACTTCGGCCCCTATTACTACCCACCGGTTTACGGCGGCGATATTGGCGCGCACGCCGCGTCCGCTTTCGCGGTCGGCTACCTGCCGCTGCCACTCTCCATGGACTTGTACGCGAAGGCCGGTGTTTCCCGGCTGTGGAGTCACGCGGATCTTAACGGCTACTGCGGACAAGGACCTTCGCAGGTCTGCGCCCCTGGTTCGGCGCAGGACAGCACCACGACCGAATTCGGCTACGGCGGCGGCTTTCAGTGGCGATTCAGCATGTTTGCCGCACGCTTGGAGTACGAGCGCATCGGAACCGTGTCGAACAGCCCGGCGCTGTTCTCCTTCGATTTCGCGATCGTCTTCTGAGGGACCCGCTGGGCTCGTCGACTGTAGATCATCGTTTTCGCTCTGGTTTCCGAAGCCCGCCAAGTACTTCGGCGGGGGCTGGGCCCGATCGAGGTCACGCCAAATACCTGTAGTATTACCGCGTCGTGTAAAGAAGCAGCGGGACCGCGCAATGTCTCTTGCAGGCTTCGTGCGCGCGCGTGTAGGGTCTAATTGGGTCCGTTCGAATTTCTGGTTGGTGGCTGCCTAACGCTGCGTAGTCCCGGCTGTGCAGAGCCTGTCCTCACAACTCGCGCGAAGCGCCCTGGACGCGGCGCCAGACGCCATAGTCATCATTGACGATGCCGGCGTGATCCGCTTTGCGAATCGGCAGGTGTCGGCCCTGTTCGGCTACCCGCACGACGACCTGATTGGCAAGGCAATCGAGCATCTGATGCCGGAGCGCTTTCGCGACCGACACCCCTTGCTCCGACGCGCCTATACCGACAACCTGCGGACGCGGCCGATGGGCGCCGGCTTGAGCCTGTTCGGACGCCGCCACGACGGCGCCGAGTTCCCGGTCGAGATCAGCCTGAGCCCGATCGACGACGATGGCCGCACGCTGGTCGCCGCAGCGATACGCGATGTCACCGAGCGCAAGCGCGTCGAGGCCGAACTCGGTGCCCAGCTTGAGGATATGCGCCGACTTCGCGACTTCAGCGCGCGGCTTGTTGAGGCCGCGGATCTACCGAACATGCTCGAGGAGAGCCTGGATGCCGCTATCGCTCTGCAGCGGGCCGATTTCGGCAATATTCAGTTAGTCGATCCGGCCACTGCGGAACTGAAGATTGTGGCACAGCGCGGATTTTCGCCCGCCTTTCTCCAGCATTTTGCGCGCGTGGACGTCAACGAACCATCAGCGTGCGGCCGCGCATTGCGGGCCGGCGAGCGCACCATCATAGAGGACGTTCGCGAGGACCCCAGCTACTCGCCGCACCTCGCAATTGCAACGCACGAAGGCTACCGCGGCGTTCAGTCCACGCCATTTCGAGGCCGCGACGGAACCGTAACCGGCATGCTTTCGACACATTTTCGCAACCCACATCGTCCGTCCGATCGAGAACTGCAGCTCACGGATCTACACCTGCGCCTGGTTTCCGAACTCATCGCGCGAGCCCGGGATGAGGAACTCGTGCGCAATGCCCGGGATATGGCTACTCGTGCGAATCAGGCCAAGAGCCGCTTCCTGGCGACCGCGAGCCACGATTTGCGGCAGCCGCTGCAAACATTGTCGCTGCTCAATGGAACCCTGCGGCGGACCTCCATGGATGCCACGGGCAAGGAAGCCCTGGGACAGCAGGCGCAAGCCATCACGAGCATGTCGCGGCTGCTCAATGCGCTGCTCGACATCAGCAAGCTCGAGTCGGGCGCCGTTAAGCCCGATCCGAGCGATTTCGCAGTCGGTGCATTGTTTGAGGAACTGCGACAGGAATTCGCAGAGCTGGCGAATAGCAAGGGCCTCAGCCTCAGGGTGACGCCCTGCGAGGAGGCGGTTCACAGCGATCCATCACTAGTGGAGCAGATCCTGCGCAACTTGGTTTCGAACGCTATCAAATACACGCGTACCGGGTGGGTGGCGCTGCGCTGCCTGCACGACGCGTCATGCGTGCGCATCGAGGTCCTCGATACCGGCATCGGCATACCCGCCGAGCAATTGCGCTACATCTACGACGAGTTCTACCAGGTCGGAGTCTCTGCCAATACCACACGCGAGGGCTATGGCTTGGGTTTGAGCATCGTGCAGCGACTCGTGAGCCTGCTTGAGGTCAAGCTCGACGTGCACTCGGAAGTGGGCAAAGGGTCTAGCTTCGCTATAACGTTGCCGACCAGTCGTGGGCCGATGCTTCGTCAAGCGCGTCCGGAGGGACGCGCACCGTCGGCGCGTGCTGCGCCACCGCTGGCTCGAGTCCTGTTGGTGGAAGACGAGCCGGCGGTGCTGAATGCGACGCGAATGCTGTTGAAGAGTTACGGGTATCAGGTCAGCACGGCCGCCACAACGGCGGAGGCATTAGACCAGGCGCGAGCGGACCCAGGAATCGATCTGGTGGTCACTGATTACCACCTCCGTGACGGGGAGACCGGGACCCAGGTAATCGCTGCGCTGCAGGCAACGCTCGATCATCCGCTCAAGGCCCTGTTGATCACCGGCGACACATCGGCCGCGGTCAAACGTCTGCCGAGCGACGCGCGGTTGCGCATCGTGAGCAAGCCGGTCAGTTCCGAGGAACTGTTGGCGACGCTTCAGGAGCTGAGGGATTCCTGAGCGGTGCCCGGCTAAGCCTTAGCACTGATCTCCGCGACGAGTTCGATCTCAACGCAAGCACCCAGAGGCAGCTGCGCAACCCCGATGGCGCTTCGCGCGTGGCGACCCGCGGCCCCCAACACAGAGTTCAGGAGTTCCGAACAGCCGTTGGCGACCAGATGCTGGTCGCTGAATCCCGGCGTCGAATTGATCAGGCACAAGAGCTTGACCACGCGCCTGACACGACCCAGGTCACCTAGGTACGCATGGAGGGTGGCGAGCAGATCGAGCGCAATGGCGCGCGCCGCCTGGTAGCCGTCTTCCACCGTTACGTTCTTGCCCAGCTGGCCGGTCCAGGGCCGACCGCCGCGCATGGCGATGTGGCCGGAGAGGTAGAGAAGATTCCCGGTGGCGACCGCCATGTCGAACGCGGGAGCACCATCAGTCGGAGGGGGCAGTGACAATCCGAGTTCTTTGAGTCTGTCGTAGGGATTCATGTGGATCCTCGTGTCTAGATACTGACCGCGTCGGTGTTGCCCCCGCACACCAGTACCGCTACTCGTTCGCCTGACTGCGGCCGATAGGCCCCGCTCGTCAGCGCCGCCATGGCCGCGGCGCCGCCGGGCTCTGCCATGATCCGCAGCTCACGCCACAGAGTGCGCTGAGCTTCCCGAATGGCGTCGTCCTCAATCAGCGCGACCCGCTCGACGTAGCGCTGAGCCAGCGGAAACATGAGCTCGCCGACCCGGCGGGGTGCCAGTGAATCGGCGGCGATTCCCCCGGCCTCAGCGTCCACGGGGCGCCCCGCCGCGAGCGCGCGATACAGGGTGGGCGCCGCGCGCGGCTCAACACCGATGAGCCTGATCCGGCCGCCATACCACGCGGCGATGCCGCCGATCAGTCCGCCGCCGCCAACGGCGACCAGCAAGGTGTCGAGCGCCGGACACTGGTCTTCCAGTTCGAGCCCGACGCTGCCCTGACCCAAGAGCGTCTCGCGCTGGTCGAAGGCGTGTATCTCGAGCGCGCCGGTCTCGGCCGCGAAGTTCTGACTGGCGGCGAGCGCATCGGCATAGCGCTCGCCCACGACATGCAATCGCGCACCCAGGCTGCTGATCCGCTCGCGCTTGACGGCTGCCGCCACGGTCGGGACGAAGATGCTGGCGCGAATGCCCAGCCGGTGTGCCGCATAAGCCACCGCGAAGCCGTGATTGCCGCCGGAGGCTGCGACCACGCCCGCCGCGGGAACCGGTCGTGACAGGAGATGGGAGAACGCGCCGCGCGGCTTGAACGAACCGGCGTGCTGCAAGAGCTCGAGCTTGCAGGCGACTAGCCCACCGTCGAGCCCGAAGTCGCGCGACTCAACCTCGATCACCGGCGTGCGCCGCAGGTGCGGGCGGATGCGTTGGTAATTCGCCGCAATTTCTTGGCGGGTGATGGACTGCGCGGATGGCATGGAACCGCTGCGGGCTCTTGTGCAAACGGGTCGGAGGCGGCATGATACTTCGGCACTTGGCGAAGTGGCAATATGATCAACAGCGCATCGATGCGGGCGCTTGCCAGCCGCAAGCGCCTCAAGATTCTGGAGTGGCTCAAGGCGCCGCGGCGGCATTTTCCGCCGCAGGTGGACGGCGATTTGGTCGCCGACGGCGTCTGCAGCGTCTACATTGCGCGCAAGCTGCGCGTCGGCCAGCCCACGGCCAGTGAGCACCTGAGGATACTCACGCAGGCCGGACTGGTGCGACCCAAGCGCATCAAGCAGTGGAGTTTTTACCGGCGTAACGAGACGCGCATCCGGACACTGAAACGCGCGTTTACCGGGCTGTGAGGCCGGAGATACTGGCCGTGTCGGCTAGGGCGGGGCGCCGGTGACAGGAGCAGTGCCATGGCTGTAGCGGTCGTTCGGCTAGGCTCGCCGCGCACGACGGGCGAAGGTCTGCGTATCGGCACCGTGCGCAGGCCGCCACGCGGTGTGCCGAAAGCCGACTATGCGCGGCGCAACTTTTATGATGTCTGGCTGCCTGAACTCGCCCCGAGCGCCGAACTCGTGCGCCGGGCACTGGCGATGCGCACGGCGGCCGAGTGGCGCGCCTTCGAGCGCAGGTACCGGTCGGAGATGCGTGAAGCGCCCGCAGCGCGCACTCTGGAACTGCTCGCGGCGCTCTCACACGGCGCCAACTTCTCGGTCGGCTGCTACTGCGAGGACGAGTCGCGCTGTCATCGCTCGGTGCTGAAGAGCCTGCTCGCCGAACACGGCGCGCGGATAAAATAGCCCTTCGAACCTCAAAGCACCCGCCACTTGACCCCGACCACAGATCAACAGTTCATGTTGCGTGCGCTCGATCTCGCGCGCACCGGCGGCGACTCCGGTGAGGTGCCCGTCGGTGCGATTGTGGTGCGCGGCACCCAGGTCCTCGGTGAAGGCTACAACCAGCCGATCGCGAGTCACGACCCGACCGCGCACGCCGAGATTCTCGCGCTGCGCGCGGCCGGGCGCACGCTCGGCGATTACCGTCTGCTCGGCTGTACGCTGTACGTGACGCTGGAGCCATGTCCGATGTGCGCCGCCGCCATGGTGCACGCGCGGCTCGAGCGGCTGGTGTTCGGCGCTTGGGATCCGCGCCAGGGCGCCGCCGGTAGTGCGTTCCGCCTGCTCGGCGGTCCAGGTCAGAATCACCGTGTCGACAGCTTCGGCGGGGTGCTGTCCGCAGAATGCGGCGCGCTGCTCGAGCGCTTCTTCCGCGAACGGCGCTAGCCCGAGCTGCCGCTCGCCGCCGGTTCCGCGCCGGACGATGCTGTCGGCGGCGTCGCGGTCGGATCGGGCGCCAGCCAGTCGAGGATGTCGAGGTACGCGCGCACGTTGTCAACGAAGCGCACCGCCTCCCAGCCGCGCGCATAACCGCGCTTGAGCCCGGTATACCAGCGCTCCTGCGCGAGTAGCGGCAGGAAAGCGCGCACGTCCTGCCAGGCGTCGGGGTTGCGCCCCTGAGTCTGCGCCAGCACGCGCGCGTCCTCGACGTGCCCGTAGCCGACATTGTAGGCGGCGAGGGCGAGCCAGGTGCGGTCCGGCTCGCGCACCCGCTCCGGAATCATCATGCGCACCGAATGCAGGTAACGCGCGCCGCCCTCGATGCTGGCACGCGGGTCATTGCGGTCGTGCACGCCGAGCGATGCGGCGGTGTCCGCCTGCAGCATCATCAGGCCCTTGACGCCGGTCGGCGATACCGCACCCGGATCCCATTTCGATTCCTGGTAACCGATCGCCGCCAGCACCCGCCAGTCCTCGCCCGTCGCGGCTGCCACCTGCTGGAAGTCGCTGCGGTATTTCGGCAGCCGGTCCTGCACGTCGCGGACGAAATTCCGTGAGCCGACGAAGGCCGTGAGCCGGTCGTCCTCGGCGTAGTAGCGCGCGACGATCTCCGCCAGGCCCTCGCGGCTCGCGCCCAGAAACCGGTCGATGCGGTTGATGAGCGCCGGCTCACCGCTGCCGACGGCCCACGCCAGCGCTTCGCGCTCGGGCAGGTTGAACGCGATGCGCAGCTCCGGATGGAAGTTGCGAGCCATCGCGAACTCGTTGCTGTCGGCGACCGTTGCATCGAGCGAGCCGTCGCTGACCCGGTCCAGCAGATCGAGCGTGTCAGCGTCGCGATATTCGCGGACCGTCAGCTTGACGCTGCCCGCCGCCGCTTTGAGCGCGGCCGCATGGACGCTGTCGGCGACCACGCCCAGCCGGCGGCCGACCAACGCCTGCAGCGTCTCCGGGCGCGCCGCGTCTTTGCGATAGACGATGTGCTGAGGCAGATCCTGGTACGGCCGCGCGTAGTCAATGCGCGCGGGGACGCGGTCCGTGACCACGAGGCCGGCGGCAGCGAGGTGCGCACGACCGCTCGCGACCTCATCGAGCGCCGCATCCGTGGAATCAAAGGTGATGAAGACCGCGGGAACGCCCAGTGTGTGGGCGAAGAGCGACACCAGATCGTATTCCGGGCCTTCCGGTCCGTTGGCGCCCAGGTAATACGCAGTCGGACTGTTGCGGGTCGCGACTCTAAGCTCGCCGAGAGTTCGAATCTGCGCGAGGACGTCAGGGCGCTCGGCACACGTGCCGAGCAATCCGAAGGAAATTCCGGCAATGGCCAGACGCAGCCACGTCACGTACGAAGCGAAGCCTCGCGCCCCCCTGGGCGACGGTTCGGGTAGAATACGCGACTCCGGCCCGCGCTCGGGGTTCCCCTCCGGAGAGGTACCGAAGCGGTCACAACGGCACCGACTCGAAATCGGTTGGGGGCACTGCGCTCCACGTGGGTTCGAATCCCACCCTCTCCGCCACCCTCTTCTCTTTTACGAAACGATCAGCTCGAGCCGCGCTCGCGGGTGCCCGCGGACGGCGCCGCCGGGGCCGGGCCCTGCGCGGCATAGGCGCGCGCGAACGCCTCCGCGAACGCGTGCGGCAGACCCTCGGCGTTGCTCTGGCTCAGTACGCGGAACATGTCGGCGTACAGTTCCCAGTAGCGATGTTTGCCTGGCGCACCGGCCGCTCGCTGCAGCGACTGATCGAACTGCGCCTGCAGATTGGCCGGCGCGAAGCGCCGCACATACTCGTCGATGGCAAGGCGCAGTGCCGCCTGTGTTGCCAGTTCGTGGTGGCGCAGTCCGGCGCACGCCTCGCGGACCACGTCAACGGCGAGCGGGGCGCTGGTCCGCACCGGGCCGAGCAATCGCGCGAGAACAGTCTCGATAGAGTCGTTGGTTTCGAGCAGATTGTCGGTGGTGGCGGGTCCGTCGGGGCGCGTCTCTGATCGCGCCTTGAGCGCCGCGTTCAGGCCCAGCGCCATCTCCCGCAGCAGTTGTCCGGCGACACCGAGAAGCATGGAATGCCGCTCCGCCGGGATGACGGACGCATCGAGCCCGGCACCGCGTGCGAGCAGCTGTACCGCCGGCGCCAAAGGTGCCGCGGGTTCGGACTCGCGGCGCACCGCAGCTGCACTGACGACGGGCTTCGGCCGAATGGTCGGGCGCGCGGGCTCGGGCTCCGGATCCGGCGCGGGCATGGGCGCGCGCACAGCCTGCCCGTAGGCGTCGGAAACCTGAAACGGCGGAACCTGCAACACCGGCGGTGGCTCCGGGGGACCGGAGGGATCGGCCAGCAGGCTGCGCATGTCCAGATCGGCGCCGATGTCGCCGTGCGTGGCGACCGCGAAGTCCTCGGACAGGCGACCGTCGTAGGCGGGTATCGAGATCGAGTCCGGCGGAAAGTCGTTGTCCGGGCTGATGCTCACGTGAATCGCGTAATCGCCGACACGCAACTGGTCGCCGTCTTGCAGCGCACGCGCGCCGCTGTCACGCAACGGGTAGGGATCGTCGTTGAGATAGGTACCGTTGGAACTCAAGTCGGTGACGATCCACTGGCCGCTGCGGTACTCGATGGAAGCGTGATGGCCGGAGACGTAGCGATCGGGATCCGGCAGCACCCACTCGTTGTCGACCGCGCGGCCGATGCGTCCGCCATGCACGCCGAAAACGCGCGTGCTCTTGTTACCGAGCCGCGCGGCGTGATTGCTGACCACGCGCAAACGCAACGCCATCTATGCCCCCCGCGGCCACCGCCTGCGGATCTGAAGTGCAAGCCGCACCGTGAAGTACGGTACTGGCCGCGTGGGCACCGTCCCTGGCCCCCCGCCTGGGGCGGTGCCGGACCCCGGCCCGGCACTCCGTGTAATATGCCAAGTTATCCACTTTGGGATAAAGATGGGATGGCGGCGAGTCACATTTTCAAGGTGATGTTCGTGCTGCAGGGCAAGGTCTACGAGATCTATGCCCGGAAGGTCACGCACGGCGGGCTGTTCGGGTTTCTCGAGGTCGAAGACTTCGTGTTCGGCGAGCGCTCGAGCGTGGTCGTCGACCCCAGCGAAGAGCGCGTCAAGAGCGAGTTCGAAGGCGTCAAGCGCACGTTTCTGCCGTTGCATTCGGTGCTTCGGGTGGACGAGGTCAAGAAGCAAGGCGTCAGCAAGATCAGCGCGTTCGAAGGCGGCAATATCCACCCGTTTCCGGTGCCGTTCGCGCCCGCCGGCCCAGAGGCTGGACCACGCAAATAATCCTGGTCGCCGCGACCGGCGCTGCGCCAGCGTGTAAAATTGCGGTCAATGCTGCAGCTGCCCGGTAGCGCCGCACTCTCCGGCTTCCGTCTCGACAAGCTCCTCGCCCGGCTGCGCCAGGCCGAGCCGCGCATTCGCTCGCTCGCGGCCGGCTACCAGTACTTCATCGACCTCTCGGCACCGCTCG
>Ga0187780_10001651_pt1 | contig 16889 bp, 17 predicted proteins | sample 1015_Q2_SP10_20__FD_132429 | JGI IMG/M metagenome (GOLD analysis project Ga0187780, IMG submission 132429) | Tropical peat soil microbial communities from peatlands in Department of Meta, Colombia - 1015_Q2_SP10_20_MG | ecosystem: Environmental > Terrestrial > Soil > Wetlands > Peat | place...
CACGGCCCTGCTCTCCACGAAGGCGGCGGCCTGGCTGGCCCGGAGGATCGTCGCGGGGTTCGGCCTGGAGACCCTGGGACCCCTGGCCATCGTGGCCGTGCTGGCCGCCTTCCTCATCGTCATTCACCTCGGCTTCGCCAGCGCCAGCGCCCTGGCTTCCACCATGATCCCCATCGTCATCGCCACCATCCAGGGGGTGAAGACCCCGGGGCTGAACCCCGTGGGCCTCACCATGATCCTCCAGTATACGGTGAGCTTCGGCTTCATCCTGCCCGTGAACGCCACCCAGAACGTGCTGGCCTACGGCACGGGGACCTTCGAGGCGCGGGACTTCATCCGGACGGGCATCGCGCAGACCGTCATCGCCTACGCCCTGATCCTGCTGCTCAGCGCCACCTACTGGAGGTGGCTCGGCCTGTCCTAGCATGCTGCTGAAAAAGGTCCATCTGCGGCGTTGGCGCGCTCGCGCGCTCGCTGCGGCGTACCAGGAGTATGCCTCACTCGGCGCATCGCCCGCCGCCTTGCACCTGGACCTTTTTGAGCAGCCTGCAGAAAACGCGTTTTCCAGCAGCCCGCTAGGGTGGCGGGAGGGAAGGCGGGGGGTTTGTGAGGGTGCGGCTGGCCGAGGTCGGGCCGGGCGCGGCGCCATCGGGGGGGCGGGTCCCTGAGGGATGAGGCAGAGGGAGGTGGGCGGATGGACGAGAACGATCACCCGAAAGGCGCGCTGCTTTTCATGCTGGTCTACCTGGTCCTGATGGCGGGTCTGTGGGCCAACGCCTACCTGAGGCTCTGGGGAGGATGAGCGCGATGCGGCGACCCACGACGGTCTATCTCTACGAGCTGGCCTGGATCCTGCCCAGCGTCGCCATCCCCGTAGGGATGCTCGTGGCGCTGATGGTCACCTCCTTCGGCGCCGGGATCCATCTGCCCGGGGACCACGGGCGCGTGGAGCCCGCGAAGGTGGCGGAGACCGCTCCCTTCGATAAGCCGGGCCTGCTGGAGCTAGGCCCGGGCCGCTATGAGGTCCGTCTGACCGGACAGATCTGGTCCTTCACGCCCAATGAGATCCGCGTTCCCGCCGGCGCCACGGTCACGTTCGTCGCCACCAGCAGGGACGTGGTGCACGGGTTCTTCATCCCCGGCGCCAACGTCAACGTGATGCTCCTGCCGGGGCAGGTATCGCGGGTCACGGCGCGGTTCGATCGGCCCGGCGAGTACCCGTATTTCTGCCACGAATACTGCGGGATCGCCCATCACATCATGTGGGGGAAGGTGATCGTCGAGCCGCGGTCCTGAGGCGGACTGCGGCCCAGGAGGCCGAGCATGCCGACGCCCAGCATCGAGACGCCCGAACTGGGTCGCGTGAACCGGCTGGCGGGCGCGTACATCCTGGTCGCCCTCATCGCCCTGTTCGGGGGGGTGGCCACCGGCCTCTTCCAGGCTCTCGAGTACGCCGGGGTGGACCTGTATCCCTTCGCCGCGCCGGCCGTCCGGTCCTACTACCACGGCCTCAGCATCCACGGCGTGCTGAACGCCCTGGTCTGGACGACGTTCTTCATCTGCGGGTTCCTGCAATTCATCGCCGTCCGCGCGCTCGGCGTGCCGCTCGCCGCGTACCGCCTGGCCTGGGCCACCTTCTGGATCATGACCGCCGGGCTCGTGCTGGCCGCCATCCCCCTGGTGGGCAACGCCGCGTCGGTCCTCTTCACCTTCTATCCGCCCATGCAGGCGCACTGGGCCTTCTACCTGGGGCTGACGCTGGTGGTGGCCGGGACGTGGCTGGTCACCCTCGTCCTGGGGCTCACGCACCGGGCCTGGAGGGCGCGCAACCCCGGGGCGCGCACGCCGCTGGCCGCCTTCATGTCCCTGGTGACCTTCATCATGTGGACCCTTGCCTCGCTGGGCATCGCCGCCGAGATGCTCTTCATGATGATCCCGTGGTCCCTGGGCTGGGTGGGGGGCACGGACGCGCTCCTGGCCCGCGTCCTCTTCTGGTTCACCGGGCACCCCATCGTCTATTTCTGGCTGCTCCCGGCCTACGTCTCGTGGTACACGCTGGTGCCGCGGCAGGCGGGCGGCCGCCTCTTCAGCGACCCGCTGGCGCGCGTCTCGTTCATCCTGTTCCTGATCCTCTCCACCCCGCTGGGGTTCCACCATCAGTTCACCGACCCGGGCATCGGGGAGGGGTGGAAGCTCCTCCACGCGTTCCTCACCTTCGCGGTGTTCTTCCCCAGCCTCCTCACCTTCTTCAACGTGGTGGCGTCCCTGGAGAGCGGGGGCCGGGCGCGGGGCGGGAGGGGGTGGGTGGCCTGGTTCGGGAAGCTGCCCTGGGGCGATCCCTCGCTGGCCGCCCAGGTGCTGGCCATGCTGCTCTTCACCTTCGGCGGGATCGGCGGCCTGATCAACGCCTCCTTCAACCTGAACCTGGTGGTCCACAACACCGCCTGGATCCCGGGGCACCTGCACCTCACGGTGGGGACGGCCGTCACCCTCACCTTCATGGGCATCACCTACTGGCTGGTCCCGCACCTGTGCGGCCGCGCGCTCTGGGGGCGGCGCCTGGCGCTGGCCCAGGTGTGGCTCTGGTTCGTGGGCATGGCGATCTTCTCCAACGCGCTGCACCGGCTCGGGATGATGGGGATGCCCCGCCGGACCATGATCGGCGCGGCCCCCTACCTCCAGCCCGCGTGGCGGGGGGCCCTGCCGCTGGTGGGGATCGGCGGCTCGCTGCTCACCCTGAGCGCGCTGCTCTACTTTCTGAACTTGGTCTTGACGGTGGCGGCCTCGCGGGCGCCGGCCCCCGCGGCGCCCGCCTTCGCCGAGGCCATCTCGGGCCCCGAGCACGCGCCGGCGATCCTGGATCGGTGGAAGCCGTGGCTCGCCCTGGCCGTGGTGCTGATCGCCATCGCCTACGGCCCCACCCTCGTGCGGCTCGTGGCCACGACCCCGTTCACCACGCCGGGCCTGCGCGTCTGGTGAGGGGGAACGTGGACCGCCGAGACGCCAAGGGCGCCGAGGTGGATGAGGCCGCGTTGATGGCGGCCGCCGTGGCGGGCGCGGGGCGGCCGGTGAGCCGATGAACGGGACCGCACCCGGAGGGCGAGGGGCGTGATCACCGTCGAGATCCCGGGCTGGGGACGGCTGGAGGTCGCCCACCTGGTGCTGGACCTGAACGGCACCCTGGCCACGGACGGCCGCGTGCCCCCGCAGGTCGCCGAGCGGGTGCGCGCCCTGGGCGCCCTGGTGCACGTGCACGTCCTCACGGCCGATACCTTCGGGACGGCCGCCGCGCTGGAAGGGCTGGGCGCGCGCATCGTCCGCCTGGGGCCCGGGGACCAGGTGGAGGCAAAGGCGGAGGTCGTACGCGCCCTCGGGTCGGGCCGGACCGTGGCCATCGGCAACGGCATGAACGACGAAGCGATGCTCGGCGAAGCCGCCCTGGGCATCGCGGTCATCGGGCGCGAGGGTGCGGCCGTGCCGGCCCTCCTGGCGGCGGACCTGGCGCTCACCTCCATCGAAGACGCGCTGGACCTGCTGCACTCCCCGAAGCGGCTCGTGGCCTCCTTGCGGAGGGGATAGGGAGGGGGCATGCCTGCTGTGGTGAAGAACCGGCGGCTGAGCGTATGGGCGTGCGCGGCGGGGGCCGTCGCCGTCGCCGTGGGGGCGGCCCTCCTGGCGGGGAGCGGGGACGCCTTCCCCGCCGCCGTGGGCGACGCCGCGGCGCGCGGGCGAAGCCTCTTTTCCACGAACTGTGCCATCTGCCATGGCGAGCGTGGAGACGGGCGTGGGATGGCGGCCCACATGCTGGCGGAGCCGCCGCGGGACTTCCTTCCGGGGATCTACAAGTTCCGCTCCACGCCCACCGGCGCCCTGCCGACCGACGAGGACCTCCTGCGCACCGTAACCGATGGCGTACGCTGGACCGGGATGGTCGGCCGGCCCGACCTGCCGGAAGCGGATCGCCGCTCCCTCGTGGCCTTCCTCAAGACCCTCTCCCCGCGTTTCGCGGCGGGGCCACCGGCAGCACCCATCGCCATCTTCCCGGCGCCGCCGACCACGCCGGCCCTCCTGCGGGAAGGGCGGGCTATATATAAGGATGCCGGGTGCGGCGAATGCCACGGGCCCGCGGGCCTGGGGGACGGGCCCGCCGCCCGCGGCCAGCGCGATGCGTGGGGCCATCCGACGCATCCTTCGGATATCACCTGGCGGCCGCTGAAGCGGGGGGCCGATCCCGCGGGGATCTACCGGACCATCGCCGCCGGGCTGGACGGATCGCCGATGCCGGCCCACGAGGACGTCCTCGAGCCCGATCAGGTGTGGGCCCTGGTGGCCTACCTGGAGTCGTTGGTGCCGCCGGAGCAGCGGGCGCCGTCCGATGCCGTCCTGGGCGAGGAGCGCGCGGGCCGGATGATCCTGCGCATGCACGGGGGAGGGCTGGCCACGCGGACCGGCGCGCAGAACCAGTGACGGGGCCCCGCGTCCCGTGCGGCTCTGCCGCGGGCGCCGCGTGGGTGGCGGGGGAAGGGTGGAAGACGGATCGACCTGCAGGTCAGGGCGCCCGGACCGGGCCCTGGCCCGCGCCTTCGGCTGGTTCATCATTCTGCTGGCCCTGTACGTGGTCTATCAGAACGCGGGATTCCGAGCCTAGCAGGCTGCTGAAAAAGGCCCAACAGCTCTCCCCGCTGCCGACGGAACGGCAGCGGGTGGGGCGTTGGCGCGCTCGCGCGACGCTGCGACGTACGGCCCAAGTACGCCTCCGACCCACCTTCGGTAGGTACCCCGCGCATCGCACGCCGCCTTGCATCTGGACCTTTTTGAGCAGCCTGGGCAAAAGAGGGTTTTCAGCATCCTGCTAGTGTTCTGGCCCAGAAGTTCGTTGAAGACTTTCCGTTCGCCCTGAGCTTGTCGAAACATTCATTTCGCGATGGCGGGCGCCGCCCTCCACCCGGACTTTCCTGTTTCCCTGCCGGGTTCATCTGCCGCCGCCGGGTTTGAGCGGCCTGCGCGTGCGGTGGGAATCACCACACCCCGATCGGCGGCATCCCGCGTCGGCGGCCCCCTGAAGAGGGCCCCGGCGGGGACGGCGATCGCGCCGATCCGGGGGCGCGATGGGCGGCTTGACACGGGCCGGCGCATCCGGAAGGATACGTGGCCGGCCGGCGCAAGATCGTGCGGCGCCCGGCGGAGGGACGGCCGGGCCTCCCGGCGCGTGGGCAGACGATGGACGGTTCGACGGAAGTCGGCAGACGGGCGGCGCTCCTCTCGGTGATCTCGAGCACCGGACTGGTGGCGGTGAAGGTCGCCGCCGGCCTCGCCACCGGCTCCATCAGCGTGCTGGCCGAGGGGATCCAGTCCGCGGTGGATATCGTCGCCTCGCTGATGATCTACGCCAGCGTTCGGGTCGCCGGGAAGCCGCCGGACCGGCGCCACCCCTACGGGCACGGAAAGTTCGAGAGCCTCACCTCGGCGGTGCAGATGCTGCTGATCCTGGGCAGCACCGGCTTCATCCTCTACCAGGCCACCCGGCGCCTCCTGCACCCCCGGATGCCGGACGTGGACTGGGGGATCGGCGCCATGGGCGTGGCCATCGTGGTGGACCTCGCCGTCTCGTCCCGCATCCAGCGCGCGGCCCGCGAAACCCGCTCCCTCGCCCTCGAGGCCGAGGCACAGCACCTGCGGGCCGACGTGTACGCCTGCGCCGGCGTCCTCCTGGGCCTCGTCGCCGTGCGCCTCACGGGCTGGGCGCCCCTGGATCCCCTCATCGGCGCCCTCCTGGCCGTGGTGGTGATCGTCACCGCGGCCCGCTTGATGGGGGCCTCGCTGCGGCCCCTGCTCGATCAGTCGCTCCCGGCGGCGGAGGAGGCCCTCCTCCGGCGGGCGCTGGATGCCGATCCGCGGGTCATGGGTTACCACAAGCTGCGCACGCGGCAGGCGGGGGCCCAGCGCCACGTGGACGTGCACATCATGCTGGAAGACCGGCTGACGCTCGCCGAGGCCCACGCCATCGGCGAGGAGGTTGAGTGGGCGCTGCGCCGGACCCTCCCGAACCTGGACGTCGTCGTCCACGTGGAGCCCTACGCCGAGGAGCTCTCCCACCAGGCCGCCCAGCACGGCACCCCCGATCCGAACGAGAAACAGCTTCGGCTGGAGGACGCCCCTGCCCTCCGGCCGATGATCGGCAAAGCCGAGGCGGAGGCGAAGCGCAGCGTCAAGCAGGACGAGTAACGGGAGGCGGACTGAAGCGATCCGGAACGCGGGGGAACCGGGCGGAAACCCGCAGGGAGGCACCGGGACGGAAAAACGGACGGCCGGGGACGTGGGGCCCCGGCCGGACGCGGGATGGGACGTCGCTGCAGGATCTCACGCGGCCTTCTTCACCTCCGGCGGTTTGAGCTCTTCCGCGACGCGCGTCGGCTCCCGGAGCTCCCGCCCCATTTCACGAAGGGCCCCCAGGTCCAGCGGCTTGCGCTCCTTCATGGCGAGGGCCGGCTCCTCAGTGACCCACCCGTACACCATGGCGCCAAAAGTTATCAGGAAGAGGAGGCACCCCAACACCAACGACCCCATCACCGGCACGAACTCCGATTCCAGGAACATGACTTCCATCGGTTTCACCCCCTCCAGCGGAAAGGCCCCTCTCTGGTAGAGGCGGCCGGCCATGCCTCCAACCACCAATGTAAGGCCAAGGTCACGGCGCCGCCATGATGGATGGCACGGCCCCGCCTGACGCCCCGGCACGGCATGTTTTCCAAGGGTTACGCGGGGGCGTTCGGGGGTGGGCCACCGCCCCGGGCCGGCCGGCGCGGGCGTGGCCCCGGGGCGGCTCTCGGTGTACAATCGGCGCGGGACGGCGGCCTGCGGGGGTGGGCTGCGCGCATCTCGCTCTGCGAGAAGGAGGCGCGCCATGGATGCCCTGTTTGGCACCTATTCTTCCTGGTCGCTCCTGATCGTGCGTATCTTCCTGGGGGTGATCTTCTTCGCCCACGGGGCGCAGAAGGTCTTCGGCTGGTTCGGGGGCCACGGCCTCAGGGGGACCATCGGCTACTTCCGGCAGGCGCTCGGGGTCCCGCCGGCCCTGGCCGTGCTGGCGGCGTTCACGGAGTGCTTCGGGGGGGTGGCCGTGGGGGTGGGGTTCCTCGCCCGCCCGGCGGCGCTGGGGCTGATCGCCGTGATGCTGGTGGCCATCGCGAAGGTGCACGGGCGGCACGGCTTCTTCCTCAACATGGCGCAGACGCCCGGGATAGGGCACGGGATCGAATTCAACTTCGCCCTCATTGGGATGGCCCTGGCCGTCCTGGTGGGCGGGGCCGGGGCGGCCTCCATCGACCGGCTGATCGCCCCCCGGTAGCCTGCGCGGGTCCCGCCACGGCGTCGTGGCGCCCCGGGGCACTGCCTGCCGTCCTCGGCGCGCGCGTCCTCGTCACCCTCGCCGATCTCGTGCCATACTGTTGAGGTCTTCGTGGAGCCGCTGACGTTCTTCCTGGTCCTGTTCGCGGGGTCGGTGGTGGCGGGGGGCCTGGGGGCCCTCCTGGGCACCGGCGGCGGGGTCATCATCGTCCCCATGCTCACCCTGATGGCGGGCCTCAACATCCACTACGCCATCGGGGCCAGCATCGTCTCCGTCATCGCCACCTCCAGCGGCGCGGCGGCCACCTACGTGCGGGACCAGATCACGAACCTCCGGTTGGGCATGTTCCTCGAGATGGCCACCACCACGGGGGCCGTGGTGGGGGCGCTGGTGGCCGGCCTGCTGCCGGGAAGGGTGCTCTCGGCGATCTTCGGTCTCATGCTGGCGCACGCCGCGTGGACCATGATCCGCTCGCCCTGGGAGGAGCTGCCCAGCGGAGTGGAGGGCAGCCCCCTGGCCACGCGCCTGCGGCTCCACGGGGCGTACTACGATGCGGCGCTCCGGCGCAGGGTGGACTACCGGCTCACCGGCGTGCCCCAGGGGTTCGGCATGATGTGGCTGGCCGGATTGATCTCGGGCCTGCTGGGCATCGGCAGCGGGGTGTTCAAGGTCATCGCCATGGACATCATGATGCGGGCGCCCATGAAGGTGTCCACCACCACCAGCAACTTCATGATCGGCGTCACCGCGGCGGCCAGCGCCGGGATCTACTTCCTGCGGGGGGACATCCACCCGTTCATCGCGGCCCCGGTGGCCCTGGGTGTGCTCCTGGGCACGGTGGGCGGCACCCACCTGCTCCTGCGCCTGCGCAGCACGGCCATCCGCAAGGTGTTCCTGGCGCTGCTGATCGTGATCGCGGCGCAAATGATCTGGCGCGGGATCACGGGGGCGGTGCGATGAGCGGTCCCCAGGGAGAGACCGCGGGCCAGGAGGGGGTGGCGCCCCTGACCCGGATGGAGCTTGTCATCAGCTACGGACTGCGCATCGGGGTCCTCGTGAGCGCGGCGATCGTCTCCATCGGGGTCCTCTGGATGGCGGCCACGCGGGATACGGGCTATGCCAACATTCTGCCCCATCACCTGCGGGATATGCTCACCTTTCATCAAACCAGCGGGCCCGGCTATTTCCCCACCTCGCTCGCGGCGGTTGTCCGCGGGGCGGCGGCGGGGAGGCCGTACGCCGTCATCGGGCTGGGGATGCTGCTGCTCATCGCCACGCCGGTGGTGCGGGTGGCCCTCTCGGTTTTTTTCTTCCTGGCCCAGCGGGACTGGCTCTACGTGGGGATCACCCTGTTGGTCCTGGGGGTGCTGCTGGTGAGCCTCTTCAGCGGCATCGGATAGTCCCCTGAGTCAGGAGCCCCTGAGCGGATCGTTCCCGTGCCTCGGGCCTGGCCCGGGAAGCCTCCATTGCCACGACCGGTGGTGCTGGGGCTTCGGCATGCTGTCGGGAACGGGAACGGGTACGGGAAGGGGCACGGACCCAGAAGGGCGTTCGGGCTCAGGACGCTAACGCGGGGCACGCGCGCGCTCGCGGGGGTTGCCATGCGGCTACACGATCTACACTTCTTCCCGTACCCGCCTCTCTACCTCCTGATTTTTCTTCTGCTCCTCGGCCTGCTCCTGGTCCTCCTGCAGCTCGGGGTGATCGGGCTTGCCTACGAGCATCTGGGGCTGAGCCGGCGGGCCGCCATGGGCGTCCTCTTCGCCGCCCTCTTCGGCAGCGGGATCAACATCCCCGTGGCCCGCCTCCCGACGCAGCGCATGGTGGAGCCCCGGGTCGTCGAGTTCTTCGGCATGGAGTACGTGGTGCCCACCGTGCTGGAGCGCGGAAGCACCGTGGTTGCGGTCAACGTCGGTGGCGCCGTCATCCCGGTGTTGCTGGTCATCTACCTGATGGGCCGGTACGGGCTGAGCGGGCGGGCCCTGGCGGCGCTCGGCGCGGTGACGGTGGTGACCCACCTGCTGGCCCGGCCGGTGCCGGGCGTGGGCATCGCGCTGCCGCCGCTCCTCCCCTCGCTGGCCGCCGCCGGGGCCGCCCTCCTGCTGGACCGGCGGGCGGCGCCCCGTACCGCGTTCACCGCCGGCACCCTGGGCACGTTGATCGGGGCAGACCTGCTGAACCTGGGGGGGCTCCAGGGCCTGGGCGCCCCCGTCGTCTCCATCGGTGGCGCGGGGACCTTCGATGGGGTGTTCCTCACCGGGATCATCGCCGTGCTCCTGGCCGGCGGCCCGGGCCGGCGCCGGCGGGCCCGCCGGGGCGCCGCGCCCCCGCCGGGGTCCTGAAGAGGCCCGGCGTCTCTCCCCGCCGCCCCGCGGGGCCGGGGCAGGGCTGCGGCGCACGGAACCGCAGGGTGCCCGCTCCGTGCCGGGCCCCCGGGATGGCCTTTCAACGGCCCCGAACACCCATCAGAAAACAGGGAGGCCCACCCGCCGCAGGGCGCGGGTTGGCCCCCCCGGCCTCCGCCTCGGCCAGATCGTCGGGCGCGCTACGCCACGGCGGCCTTGGTCCTGGCCCCCGCCGGCACCTCGGGACGCCTGGCGATCGCCTCGCACACCAGCGCCACCACGGCCAGGACCGCCGCGGTGTAGAAGGCGCTCTGATAGTTCTGATACCTGTCGTACAGGACACCGCCGATGCGCGGCCCGATGATGCCCGCCACCCCCCACGCGGTGAAGAGGATACCGTAATTCACGCCCGCGTTCTTGGTCCCCCAGAAATCTGACGTCGTCGAAGCGTTCACCGAGAGCTGGGTCCCGTAGCAGTAGTAGACGATGAACACCATGACGTACAGGGCCACGGGGACCTCGGCAAGGCCGCCCGTGTGGGCCAGAATCGGCATGGCCACGGCCGAGACCGCGATCATCAGCCGCAGCACGTTGAGGCGACCGAGGGCATCGGACAGCCAGCCCGAGAAGATCCGGCCGCTGGCGTTCCCGATGGCGCCGATGAAGATGGCGGTGGTGGCCAGGGCCAGCGGGACGCCCCTGCTGCGGGCGAACGGGACGAGCTGGCTGATCACCATGAGGCCCGCGGAGGTGCCGAGGGCATAGGCGACCCACATGAACCACATGGTGGGCGTCCGGATAGCCTCGCTGGGGGTGAACTCGTAAGTCGTCGCCACGGCCTTGGCCGCCGGGGCCGGCGTCCATCCCGCCGGCTTGTAGCCCGCCGGCGGGTTCTTGAGGAGGAACGCCCCCACCAGCGTCATGAGAAGGAAGATAACCCCCAGGATCATGAAGGTGTTCCGCCAGCCGTAATCGGGGATCAGCCAGTTGCCGGCCAACGGTCCGAAGATGGCCGAGCCGCCGCCGTACCCCGCCACGGCGAGCCCCACCGCCAGGCCCCGCCTGTCGGGGAACCACTTGGCCATGACGGGGATCGGGGTCGCGTAGCCGAAGCCATTGCCGATCCCGCCCATCACGCCGAACCAGAAGTAGAGCCAGGGCAGGGTGGTTGCCCAGGCGCACACGAAAAATCCCAGGCTCACCAGCACCCCGCCGATCACCGAGATCCAGAAGGGGCCCTTCTTGTCCTGGAGCCGCCCGGCCACGATGAAGGCCAGGCCGAACACGAACACCGCGATGGTGAAGATCATGGACGTGTCGGCCCGCTTCCAGCCGAACTCCTTCTCCAGGGGCGCCACGAACACGCTCCAGGCGTAGAGCGAGCCGAGGGCGAGGTTCATGGAGAGCCCGCCCACGACCCGCCACCAGCGATTGATCATCCCATGCTGTTCTGCCATGGCCTCCTCCCTTCTTCTGCCCGCAGCCGCCCGCGGGGTTCGATGAAGACCAGGACCCTCACGCCGCATTCCACCTGTCGCGCGCCGCATCGGGGATCCGATGGAGCCGGGAGGCCCATGCCCCGCGGCGCGGTGTCGCCCCCCGTCACAGGATTCCCGCCCGGCGAAAGACCAGCGCCCCGGCGGGGTTGAGCAGCAGGGCGCGATGCACGAGCGCCGGCTGGGGAGACTCCCGCCTCCGCTCCGTGTGCCCTCCGGCCTCGGGGCCGGGGGATGACGGCTTGGCGACCAGCACCGGCATGGGGGCCTCGCGGACGATGCTGGCCGTCACATTCTTCGCCGCCACCGCGAGGCAGATGAGGTCCGGCCGGATGGCTTCGGTCAGCTTGAGGACCTCCCGATGCATCTCGGCCGCGCTCAAGACCGAGAAATGGACCCTGGTGCTCACGTTCCAACCCTGCCCCTCCAGCGCGCCGCCCACCTCCGACACGTACGCCCAGGCCCTGCCCAGATCCTCCGCTGCATCCGGGAAGGCGGGCCAAGCGGTCCAGGCAGAGGGCAATTGAGGTACCACCTGCAGGATCAGGACCTCGGTCGCCTTGGGGAGCAGGCCATGCGCCATGGTCGCCGCCTCGCGCGACGGCACCGAACCGTCCACGACAAACAACACCCTACCGACCATCGCCTTCCCTCCTTTCCGTGTCCCCCGTGAACGGCCCGGCGCCGTGGGCCGGGGCCTCCGGGAGACGCCGACACCCGCTGGCTCGCCCGCCCGCGGGTGTGCCGGCAGGAGCCGGCGGGCCCGCTCGCTTCGGGCCGGTGTCCGCGGGAGGGGGAGAGACCAGGAAGAGCTTCTGATTTACCTGGGGGTGAAGGTAGGCGGGTGGCGGAGGGAGGACAATGAAGGGGGTTACGTATGGAGTGTGAAGTCGGTCACATTTCCCAGGGCGATGGCCCGCAACCGCACCGGCCTGAGGATCCGGATATGCCCCCGACCGGTCTCGAGCAGGCCCATCTCCCGCAATTTGGCCAGCTGTTTGTTGACGGCCTCCCGGGTGGCCCCCACCATCTCCGCCAGCGCCTCCTGCCCGACGTGGAGCTCGACGGTCTCGGGGGGTGACTCCTGGAAGACGTCCCCCATCTGACAGAGGCGCTTGGCGATCCTGGACAGGAGGTCGAGAAAGGCCATGTCGGCCAGCAGTTCGGTGATGTGCCGCAGGCGCAGGCACAAGGAGAGGGCCACGTGCAGGGATGCCTCGGCGTGCCCCCGGAGGAAGTCCAGCAGCTTGTCGCGGTGGATGGCCAGGACCTCCGCCGCCTCCGCCGCCACCGCGGTGACGTAGCGGGGCCTCCCATCGAGGACCGCCAATTCCCCGAAGTGTTCGCCGGGGCGGAGCACCGCCACGAGCACCTCGGGGCCCGCCTCGGAGGGCAGCGTGAGCCTGACCGATCCGTTCATCAGCACGTACATGGCGTTCCCGGGGTCGCCGCGGTAGAAGATCATCTGGCCCTTGCGGTAGCGCTGATGGTGCGCCATGTCCGCCAGGATGGTCAGATGCCCCGGCTCGAGCATGCAGAAGATGGGCACCTGTCGCAGATATGCCGCCTTATCCATTGCGCCTCCCCCCCTGCCCCTCCGCGGCCCGGTCCTACCGGGGAGCCTACCGCAATGGAGGCCTCCCGCAAACCCCCTTCTGCGCGGGGCGCAGTTTGCCGGTCCCGGCCCGGGGCCTTATGATACTATCGAGAGAGCGCGCCGGGGAAAGCGCCCGACGCAGACGGCGATGTGGCGCGGCTGGAACGTCCGGATCAAGATCGTAGTGCTGACCATGGGGGTGGTGCTGCCGGTCATGGCCGCGGCCACGGCGCTCACCGTGCGCATGTCGCGCACTGCGTTGGAGGCCGATATCCGCAACACGGGGCTGGCCATGGCGCGGGAGCTTGCGGCCTCGGCGGAAAACGAGGCCGGCGCCGCCGGGGAGCAGGCCCTCCAGCAAGAGGTCAGCAGCCTGTTCGGGAAAGGTGGTGTGGCGCGCGACGTGGCCGTGTACGCGGTCCGGCGCGAGGGACTGGTGGCGCGCGCCCGCGGCGGAGAGGCGCGCCCGCCCGGGCCGGAGGACGAGATCGCCGCCCGCGAAGTTCAGGAAGTGGTGGTGGTGCGCAGCGACCTGCGGGGCCGCGTGCTGCGGGTGGCCGTGCCCGTCCGGAGGGAGGGGCGGAGCATCGGTGTGGTCTCCATCGGGCTCCCACTAGAGCGGGTGGACGCTCTGGGGGAGCGCGCGGAGCGGCAGGCCATCGCCCTGGGGGTGGCCGCCGTGGTCCTCATCGTGGGGAGCCTCTCGGCCTTCATGAACCGGGCCCTGGCGGCGCCCCTCCGCCGCCTGGTGTCGGTGATGCGCAGGGCCGAGGAGGGGGATCTGGGCGGCCGGGCCCCCGAGGACCGCCAGGACGAGGTGGGACAGGTGGGGCGGGGCCTGAATCGGATGCTGGAGCGGGTGGGATCGTTCCAGGCGGAGCTGGCCCGGCGCGTGGCCGAGGCGACCGTGGAGCTGCGCGCCGTGAACCAGCGCCTCTACGCGGCCCGGCAGCAGGTGGGGCGGAACGAGCGCCTGGCGGCGGCCGGGGAGCTGGCGGCCACCATGGCGCACGACGTGGGGACGCCCCTCACCGCCGTCTCCGGCCACCTCCAGTTCCTGGAGGAGGAGGTGACCGACCCGCAAGTGAAGGAGCGCCTGCGGATGATCCAGGGCCACCTGGACCGGGCCGTGTCCGCCGCGCGGCGCTTCCTGGATGCGGCGCGCCCGGAGCCCTCGCGGGCGCCGGTGGACCTGAACGCACTCCTGGAGGACCTCCTGGTCCTGGCCTCGCCGGAGGCCCAGCGGAAGGGGATCGCCGTGACGCGCCGTGCGCCGGAGGGCCTCCCCCGCGTTGTCGCGGATGAGGGGCAGATGCAGGAGCTGTTTCTGAACCTCATCAGCAATGCCCTGGAGGCCATCGGGACCGGCGGCGGAACCGTCAGCGTGGCCACGGAGGCCGTGCCGGGGGCCGGCGGCGCGCCCGCCGTCCGCGTGACCGTGGCCGACACGGGGCCCGGCATGCCCCCCGAGGTGACCGCGTGCGCCTTCGACCCGTTCTTCACCACCCGGGCCTCCCAGGGGGGCACCGGCCTGGGCCTGGCCATCTGCCGCCGCATCGCCGAGGATCACGGAGGCACGATCCGCCTCGAGAGCGAACCGGGGCGGGGGACGCGGGCCATCGTGGAGCTGCCGGCGCCGGCGGCGCAGAGGGAGTAGGGGCGCGTGAAAGTCTCCAGCATCCTTGTGGTGGATGACGATCCCGCCATCGTGCACCTGCTCACGGAGCTGCTGGCGAAGGAGGGTTCGGAGGTGACGGGCTGCGGCACCGGTGGCGCCGCCGTGGCGGCCGGTGGAGAGGGGCGGTTCGACGTGGTCCTGGCGGACATCCGACTCCCGGACATGGATGGGCTGCAACTCCTGCAGGCCTTCCAGAAGGCCAGCCCGGAGTCGGCCGTGATCCTCATGACGGCCTTCGGCACCGTGGAGACGGCCATCCAGGCCATCAAGGCCGGCGCCTACGACTACGTGCCCAAGCCCTTCAAGCTGGACGAGGTGCGGATCGCGGTGGAGCGGGCGCTGGAACGCAAGCGCCTGCTGGAGGAGAACCGGCGGTACCGGCAGGAGCTGCGGGGCAAGTACCGGCTGGAGAATGTGGTGGGCGCCAGCGGGCCCATGCTGGAGGTCTTCAAGACGGTGGCCCGGGTGGCCACCACGCGCAGCACGGTGCTCATCCAGGGCGAGAGCGGCACGGGCAAGGAGCTGATCGCCCGCACCATCCATTTCAACAGCGACCGGGCCCAGGGGCCCTTCGTCACCGTGGACTGCGGGGCCCTGCCCGAGACGCTCCTGGAGAGCGAGCTGTTCGGCCACGAGCGGGGGGCCTTCACGGGGGCCACGGCCCTCAAGCGGGGGCTGTTCGAGGTGGGCCGGGGCGGGACCTGCTTCCTGGACGAGATCGGGGACGTCTCCCCGGCCGTCCAGGCGCGGCTCCTGCGGGTGCTGCAGGAGCACGAGACCAAGCGGGTGGGAGGCACGGACTCCATCAAGGTGGACGCGCGGGTGATCGCCGCCACCAACAAGAACCTGGAGGTGCTGGTCAAGACCCACCGGTTCCGGGAGGACCTCTTCTATCGCCTGAGCGTGGTCACGCTCACCCTCCCGCCGCTACGGGAGAGGCCGGACGACATCCCCCTCCTGGCCGAGTTCTTCCTGCGGAAGTATGGCAAGGAGGCGGGCAAGGTGGTGGAGCGCATCGCGCCCGAGGCCATGGCCCTCCTCTCGGCCCACCCGTGGCCGGGCAACGTGCGGGAGCTGGAGCACGCCATCGAGCGCGCCGTCGTCCTCACGCAGAACCCGACCCTCCTCCCCCAGGACCTTCCGCCCGAGTTCCAGGCCCCGCAGGGAGGTCGAGCCGCCGCGGAGGCCCCGGTGCTGCCCCTGCGCGAGGTGGAACGGCGGCATCTGCTCTTCGCCCTGGAGCGCGCCGGGGGAAACCGGAAGCGGGCCGCCGAGTGGCTGGGCATCACCCGCCGCACCCTGTACCGCATGGCCGCCCGCCACGGCATCGACCTCTCCGCGTCCCACGAATAACCGCGCCCGCCGCCATCCCTCTTCGACCCCCGCGGCGTGTATCGTCCGGACACACTCCTGCCAGAAGTATCCACTTCCTTCCAACCCTCATTGTGCGAGAACTTAGCAAGATTGTGCTGGCCCTCCATGCCACCCCGGCCGCACTGCAGGGCGTAGGATCTCCGACGCCTCGATAGCTCCCCCAGGAGCCCGATCCACTATTTCTGGAGAGTTATCTCGCATATGGGCCGCGCCGCGCCGCCCGGCATCCGAATTGCGTCTCCCCCCTGCCGGAGGCGATCGAGTGGAGGTTCCCCTGATAAAGGGCGCAGGGATGGCGGGAGTTCCAGAACGAGCGCAGGCGCAAGCGACCCGTGTTCTGGTCGTGGACGATGACCCGGGGGTGCGCGAGGTGATCATCGGGGCCCTGCGGAGCCACGGCTGGCGGGCCGCCGGGGCAGCCGATGGCCTGGATGCGCTGCGCCGCCTCCAGCACGAGGAGTTCGGTGCGGTCGTCACCGATCTTCAGATGCCCCGGCTGGATGGGTTGGCCCTGCTGCGGGAAGTCCGGCGGTTGGAACATCCGATCCCGGTGGTGGTGCCGACCTCGCTGCTGGACAAACAAGTGGAATCCCGCCTCCGCTGGGCCGGGGCCTTCCAGGTGCTGAGCAAGGGTGGGCCGCTGCGGGACCTGGTGCGGTCGGTCGAGGAGGCCTGCCTGCCCTCCAGGCGCGATCCGGCCCGCTGCGCCTGATGTGTGGGGCTGGGCTCGGGGGGGTTGGTACACGTGCGGTACGGGTACTGCTTCGATGCGGTCATGGGCCTGATCCTCGTCACGGCCCCCCTCGTGGGCGCCCTGGCGCGGGAACCTCGGGTGCTCTATGTGGATGTGGTTGTGGGACTCTCGCTCCTGGCTTGGGCCATCATCGCGTACCTACATCCGGGCAGCCAAGACATCCGGAGGAGGCGATTGTCCCACGTATAGCGGCGGGATGCCGCAGGAGGGAAGCGGAATGCGTGGTGTGAAAGTGTTCATGGCAGTGATGGCGGGGGCGGCCCTGGCCTTCGGGGCGGGGATCGCCCTGGCGGCCAA
>Ga0187780_10001652_pt1 | contig 16887 bp, 18 predicted proteins | sample 1015_Q2_SP10_20__FD_132429 | JGI IMG/M metagenome (GOLD analysis project Ga0187780, IMG submission 132429) | Tropical peat soil microbial communities from peatlands in Department of Meta, Colombia - 1015_Q2_SP10_20_MG | ecosystem: Environmental > Terrestrial > Soil > Wetlands > Peat | place...
ATTCACTCTGGACACACTGGCCGGCCTGCTCGCGGGGCGCCGGATGCAGATCAAGGGCGTGCTGCGGGACCAGAGCATCATCGCTGGCATCGGCAACGCCTACTCCGACGAGGTGCTGCACGCGGCCAAGATGTCGCCATTCAAGATCGCGGCCAGCCTGACGCCGGACGACGTAGCGGTGCTGTATGACGCGATCAAAACGACGCTGGGCGAGGCGGTCGAGCGGTCAGCGGGCCTGGCGGCCGCCGACCTGAAGGGCGAGAAGAAGAGCGGCCTGCGCGTGCACGGCCGGGCCGGCCAGGAGTGCCCGGTCTGCGGGGACACCATCAAGGAGGTGTCCTTCGCCGACTCGGCCCTGCAGTACTGTCCCACCTGCCAGACCGGCGGCAAGCCCCTGGCTGACCGGCGGCTGTCCCGGCTGCTGAAGTGAGGGCGGATGGGCCTGGTCCCTGTGAGGGACGCGCTCTAAGCGGCGGGTTGCGGGTACCCTGGGCGGGAGACATCTCGGGGCTATAGCTCAGCTGGAAGAGCGTCTGGTTTGCATCCAGAAGGCCAGGGGTTCGAGTCCCCTTAGCTCCACAGGGGGTTACCGACAGAACTGCCGGTGTCGCACCGACAGAACTGCATCGGTGGCCTGTTTCTTATTGTGCCTGCGGGGTCTGACATCGGCTCTGGCCGCCGCGTGAGGCATGTTTACGGGACGTCGGCTGCCGGTCGCGGTGTTCTGGCGGTCTGGGGTGGTTGCTGCGCGGCTGGTGATTTTGATCGGTGGTGGCTGGGTGCTGGGGGCTGTCAGCCGTCGGGTAGGTAGTCGCGGAGGCTGCCGCGGCGTTGGTGTGCTCGCTGGGCGGTGGCGGCCTTGTCGCTGCCGGGGAGTGCCCGCCAGGCGCGGATTTTGCGGATGTTGGCGGCGATCAGCAGCAGCGCGGTGAACAGGGAGCTGGCGGCGATGCCGCGGACGCGGTGGCGGCCGGGCTGGGCGAGGGCCTGGTGGGCGGGGTCTTTGGCGTAGCCGTTGAGCCCTTCGATGGTATTGCGCAAGGTGGCGTAGCGGGCGTGCCAGGCCGGGCTGCCATAGGGGAGGTCCTGGCGGTAGCGGGCGCCGATGTCGGGGGCGATGGTGATCGCGGTCTGGCGGCAGAGCCGGGGCGGTTCTGGCGGGGGCTGGAGGACCTTGGGCCGCCCGTCGCGCGGTGACAGCGAGGCCGGGCGCAGCGGGCAGATCAGCCCGGGGTGGCTGCCGGTGGCAGGGCAGGAAAGGCGCTGGTAGCCGTCGGTGTCGGGGCCGTCTTTGCGTTTGAGCTGGTAACGGGCCCGGGAGGTAATCTGCTGGTCGTAGAGCTCGCGGGTGATGGCGTGGCCGCGCAGTTGCGTGGTGGCGGTGATCAGCGGCCCGGGCAGGGCGGGGCAGTACCAGGTGCCCTCGACGAGGATGGCGCCGCCGGTGTTGGCCTGGATGCCGAGCTGGTCGTCGCGGTAGTCCATGACGGGTTTGTAGCCGAGCGCCCGGGCCGGGAGGTGGAAGCGCCCGGGGAGCGCCTGGGTGTAGGCGCGGTCGTAGCCGAGCCAGCCGGTCTTATGGCCGCGGGCGGCGGCCGATGCCAGGACTCGCGCGCCGGTTCCGCCGGGGTCTTCGCCGGGCCGGGTCAGGACCAGGCCTATGGCGAGGTTCGGGCAGGCGGGCTTGGCGTGAGGCGGCCGGGCCGTGGTAGCGATGGTGGCTTCCAGGGCCCAGCAGATCTTGCGCAGCGGCTTGCCCTTGTCGTCTTCGCGCTCGCGGTGGTCGCCCTCGCGGACGTACCAGCCGCCGTCGGGGTCGCTGGCGCACAGCCCGGTCCTCTTGGACGGGCCGCGGGAGAACAGCGGCACCGGGGTGGCGTCCAGGCCGGTGCCGCCATCGAAGGCGGCGCGTTCCTCCTCGTCAAGGACCGAGATGCTGGCCTCCAGCAGCGCATTGACCAGAGCTTCGAGCCGGTCCCGGGCCGCGGTGGCCTGGTCTGGGGTCATCGGCTTGATGCGGGCCTTGAGCTCGTCGGCGGTCAGCCGCCGGTTTTTCGGCAGCGCCGAGGGGTCAGCGACGGACACGATTGCATGGAAGCAGTACCGGACCCGGCGGTAGGCGGCCTTGAAGGCCCGCTCGGTGGTGACGGTGCCCGGCACGCCGAGCAGCCGCCGGGACGCGGGCGGCAGCTGGCAGAACAGCAGCCGGGTGACCTCGGTCAAGAACAGCGGCCGGTCATCCAGGGCCAGGCACAGCAGCGCGGTGAGCACGGCGCGCACCGGCAGCGGGCGGGGCCGGCCGGTGCGGTGGGCCAGCGCGGCCTCGATGACCGGGGCCTGCCCGCTGCGGTCGATGAGCCCGGCGGCGAACGCCACGGCCTGCTCGTCCGGGGCGCTGCCCGGCCCGGGGATCTCCAGCCCGCCGCCGTCCATCAGCGTGCCTGGTGGCGCCTGTCCCAGGCCCGCAGCGCGGCCTTGGACGGGGCGCCATCGACGTGGCGTGCGTAGCGGGCCAGCGACTCGGCCCGGCAGATCCCGGTGATCGCCAGCAACTTGCCCACCGGGGTGCCCGCGGCCAGGTGGCCGCAGATGAAACTGGACCGGCACCGGCTGAGGGTCAGCCGGGGTGCGGCCGGGTCAGCGGTCAGGGCCCGGGCGAAGTCCGTGACGAAGTTCTTGTAACCCCGGTCGGCCGGGCCGGGCCGGAACAGGTGACCATCTCCCGCGCCGGCGGCCAGCCCGGCCGCCCGCCCGGCGTAAGCCGCGGTGACCGGCACCACCCGCGCGGCCGGCCCGCCGACCCGGACCGTCACCTGGCGGCCGCGGCGGGAAACGTCGCTACCGCGCAGCGCCGCCAGCTCGCCGGGCCGCAGCCCGGCCCCGATGCCGAACACCACTACGGCCAGCGCCGAGGCCCGTCTCGCCGGATCGCGCTGGGCAGCGGCGATGACGGCCAGCTCCGCGCGGTCGGCCAGCGAGTACGGAGGCGGTGGCTTCGCCCCGGCGAACGGCGTCGCCCGCTGCCCCGGCTGGCCGTGCACCGGCCTCGCGAGCTGGTACAGCGCCGACCGGTAGGTACCCCGGGTCGAGCACGCCCGGCCCGCCAGGCCGGCCACGCAGAACGCCTCGATCACGTCATAATCCAGCAGGTATTCCACCCCGGCCGGGATCCCGCGCGCCCGGGCGAACCGGGACAGCCCCCGCAGCGCCGGCCCGGCTGCCGCCTGCCGTCCTGGGCTCTGCGCTGCACCGCTCACCGGCGTCCTCCCGGCAGCATCACCGGATACCCATCAGCGTATACACTGACGGTCCCGCGATCCCGGAGACACGCCGGCCGCCCGCAGGCCGGCCCGGCCCCGATGCGCGATCCTGGCAAGGGGACACGCGATGCCAGCAGCAGACGACCGCAGCGCAAACCAGGCCAGGGCGGAGATCGAGGCCGCCCTCGGCCAGATCGGCTACGCCCTGCCCGGCAGCATCACCATCCGCCGCACTCGCTGCGGCAAGCCCCGCTGCGCCTGCAAGGCCGACCCGCCCGCCCTGCACGGCCCCTACATCCAGTGGACCCGCACCGTCAACGGCAAGACCGTGACCAGGACCCTCACCCAGGCCCAGTACCAGGCCTACGCCAGCTGGTTCGCCAACGCCCGGCGGCTGCGCACGCTGGCCACCCAGCTGGAGGCCCTGTCCCTGCAAGAGATGGCCCGGGCCGAAGGCTGGACCAAGATAACCCCCGGCACCCAGGCGCCCCCGCGAACCCGGCCAGTCCGGGGACCAAACCACCCCAAACCACCCAAAACGCCGGGAGACCAGCCCGCCTAACCCGGGATCAGCCCCTCCCCGGAACACCGTAACCGCAGGTCACAGAGTTCTGTCGTTAGCCCACTCAAGGGAACGTCATCCAGCATGGGTAGCGCTGCCGGGTTGCGTCCCGAGCCACTGGGCGATCTCGAGGGCGACGCCGACCTCCAGGCCGTGGCCAGCCAGCCGGTGCGGGAGCAGTCGTTCGGCGCGCTGCAGGCGGTTGAGGACCGTGTTGCGGTGGGTGTACAGGGCCCGGGCGGCGCGTGCGGCACTGAACTGCTCGCGGATGTACGCGCACAAGGTGTCGCGCAGTTCGCGGTCGGCGTCGGCGAGCTTGCCGAGCGTCCGGGCGACGAACTCGCGGGCGCGCTGCACGTCCTGGAGGGTGAGCGTGACCAGCTGGACATCGGCGAACCGCGCGGGTGTTCCTGGGCGAGCCCGCCGACCTGATGGCCGAGGTGTACGCGGCTGTGTCAGCCGCGGCCGATGAGCCACTGCGCTCCGGCACGGCCCCCTGCCCGTGCCGGGCCCGGCCCGGGACAGTCCCGGCCAGCGGCTCTACGAGGGAGAGAGACACCATGAAGATCCGCACCATCATCACCGCGACGGCCGTGCCCGCCGCCCTCGGCGGCTCGCTGCTGCTCGCCACGGGCGGGCTCGGCCAGCGCCAGCACCACGGCCACCCTGACCACCGCCGCCCCCAGCGGCCACGCGGTCACGATCGAGCGCGGCGTCGACGACACGACCAGCGTCTACACCGGCCAGGACGATCCGACCGGCAACGGCCCCATCTGGGCCTACGACACGATGGAGCGCACCGTCACGTGGCAACCCGCCGCTGACGGCCAGTCCGGCGCTTACGACGTCACCGTGACCAGCATGAGCAGCTACAGCGCGTTCGCCAACCCGACCACCGGCACGGGGTGGAAGGGCCACGGCCCGCTGTTCGAGCAGCTCACCTACACCGACGTGTCCACCACGGACGGCTCGCAGCCGGCCGCCAGCCACATCCCGGCGGTCAGCCCGAACACGCTGCGCTCGCAGGGCATCGTGGACGAGCTGTTCGGCGAGGCCAACGGCAGCTCCAATGTCCAGTTCGGCGGCATCGGCCACTACGTCGCCGTCTTCGGCGGCATCCCCGGTGCCCCGGCCGGCTGGTACGTCCAGCAGGGCTGATCCCTCTCGGCGTACCCGACCGGGGCGCGTCCCGCATGAGCCGACCTGAGGGCCCGCGCGGGTGCGCGACCCGGGACAGTCCCGGCCGCATGGATGTGGTCTCGTCGTGAGCGGTGATCTCCCCGAGACGGCCGCTGATTCCAGCCAGGCGGGCGAGGATGCCACTGATCGCGATCGTCGCGAAGATCGCCGACTGGCTGGCCAGTGCTCGCTGCTGAACGGGAGTTCGAATCCCCCGCCCGCACCCTCCGTCCGTGCCCCGCCGGCACCCTCCGAGCGCACCGCCGTCCGACCCCTTCGCCCCTGACCTGGCCCTGTTGGGGGCGGGCCGCCGGGCTCCGCGTCAGACCGCGCCGGTGCCATCATGGTGAACACGCGTTGCGCCATGGGCAAATGGCGTGTTGCTGGTGATTATCCGGCGATCACCTTATCGCCCTGGTCAGTATGGGCCTGCTAACCTAACGAATTGGGCAGCACATGCCGGCACGTTGGGATGCGTACGGTGAGCTGGCCGCACTGGTCGACCTGCCCGCTCCCATTGGCCGATAGCGCGACCGGAACTAACCGGCTAGGGAGGAAGTGGAATCGATGCCAACAACGGTATGGCGTTTCAGCGGCACCGAAGGAGCCGACGAGGCAGTCCTCAAGCTCAAGCAGCTGGAGGCCGCGAAGCTCGTCGAGGTACAAGATGTCGCCGTCATCCGCTGGCCGCAGTATGCCGCGGAGCCCACAGTGCACGAGCACGTGACAGAAGAGGGCAGCAAGGTCTCCTCGCTCATGCATAAGTTCACCCATGCCGGCATCGATACCTCGATGATCCAGGCGGCCAGTGGTGACGTGACGCCAGGGGCCTCGGTGCTGGTCCTGCTGACCCCCGATGCGGCGATTGAAGCCGTCGCCAAAGCGTTCAACGAACAGGGCGTGGAGCTCATCCGCTCTGATCTATCTGTGCAGGAGCAGGATCAGGTGCGGGCCGCCTTTGGTGATTCTGGCCAGACCGGGTAGACGGTGGGTGTGCCGGTGTAGGTCCGTCCTGGCCGGTGCGCGGCATTCCACCACGCCTGGTTCTGGCTGCTCCAGCCGCCTGCCCTGCTGAAGCGGGGGTTAACGCCACGGGAAACTAGCTGGCCAACCCGGCCACTATGGCGTCCTCGGCGCTGGCCTGAGTGTAAGAGGTGCAGACATTGACCGGGGCGCCAGTGCTCCTGCTCTTGCTCGCCGTGGGGCATGTTTTCCTGATCGGCCCCGCCCAGATCAGCCCGAATTTCTCGCTGGTACTGGTGTCGTGCACCTCTACGGAGGATCTCTGGGCCTCGAAGAAAGAATCGTATGCATGGCTCCGGGCAATGGTGGCGAGCATCCGGAGATCACGGATGAAAATGCCCTTGAACGACTGCTGGCCGGTTTGGCAGCGCGCGGGTTCGCACTTGTCGGCGAGCACGCCGTGCGGGGCGAGGTACTTGATCGTGGCGGTACCGATCTTTTCCGCCTCGATGAGAAGCGTAGCATTCCTGGTGGCGGCGTAGAGCTGGGCTAGCCCGGCTATGATCACGCCCATGTCATAACTCCAGTAAGTCCCTATGACGGTACATTGCGGGGCTTTGCTGAACCCGTTCCAGACCAGGTAGTTGCGACTGTCGATCAGCCCGCTTCGGTTGAGCCAGGTCCATTCCGCCTCGGCCCAGCTCAGATAGGCGGTATCACCGGGAAGCACGTTATGCAGCCAGGCGGTCAGCTCGAGGAACAGCGCGTTGGCGATGGCGACCCTGCCGCTTCCGCCGGATCTCGTGATGAACCACCACACGCCGCCTTGGCCACCACAGCTGGCCTTGTCGGTGTCCCACTGCTCGTGCACGAAATCTGCGTCGGCTTCGGCCACGTGCAGGTAGTTCGGGTTCTTGGTCACCAGGTAGGCCTGCAGCCAGGCCAGCCCCCACCACGCCGTGTCGTCCGTGTAACGGTCCTCGAAGTCGGGCAGCCTGCTTATCGGGTTGGGGCCGTGCAGATACTTGCGGTAGGTGCTGGCGATATCCCCGAAGTAGCTAGTCTTTCGGGTTGTCTGATCATAGGTTGCCAGCGTGGACTGCGCCAGAGCGGCCTGCCAGAAACTGCTGCCGATAAGGTCCTTGTAGGTGGAGCCATATGACTTCATCAACGTGGCAAGGCCGGCTTGCTGTGGGGTTATAGGGACAGCTGCCGACGCGCTCACGGCTGTGGACAGCCCGAGACCGGAAGCCGTCACGAGAATGATGAGAACATGCCGCGCTCGCCGGATACCAATCATGATGGCCCCTCGTCGCATAGTACGGAATCGGTACTTACGAGCAAGCGGTGCGAGGTTCAGAATATATGTGCAATTAGCCGCCCACAAGACCCCGGCAGTGAAGAAGTGGTGCTTCGGCGTCGACCGCGCGGTTCGCCTGACCATTTTCCGGGACGGACGGATTCCTCATGCTCCGCAAGAACCAGGAAAGAGCTGGCGATGCCGCGGCCGGAATCGGTGCGGGCGCGGCCACCGCGGCAGAGAAACCGCGCTCAGGGCACCCGGCTCATGGCGGTGCGAGCAACCAGCCCAGCGCAATGGGGAACTGCTGCTCCCACCACAAGTGATCATGCCCGCCGATCCATTCCTCGTGGCGACAGGGGAGCCCGGCCCGCTGCAGCCGCTCCGCCCATTGCCTGGTGGCCCGCCGGAAACCGGGCTCGAGCGTGCCAGCCGCGAGGTAGTGCCGGATCCCGGCCGAACGGGCCTCGCGGCTGATCCGCTGCGGGACGACCCCGGCACTGAATGCGGCTACCGCGCCGAGCACATCCGGGCGGCGCTGCGCAGCAGCGATCGCCCAGGCCGCGCCGCTGGAGAAACCGGAAGCGACCCAGGGCCCCTCGATCGGCCCGAACCGCTCGCCCGCCCACGGAACAACCTCGCCAGTGACGAAACGGAGATGCCCGCCGAAACGTCGGCGGTTGTAGCCGGGTACATATTCCTGGTTACGGAGGTCAGGCTGGGGGCCGGGCGCTCCTGCAGCACTGTGTACGCCGACCAACAGGACGGGCGGGACGAAGCCGGCCAGGGTCGCGGACTCCATGCTGAAGGCGAAGCTGTGCGTTGACTCCCCGTCCGCGAGCACGCAGCCGGGCAGTGGCCGGGCAGGTCCCGGCGGGCGGTAGACGGTCACCTGCCGCGGCGTGCCGAGCGCCGGGCTGTCGAGGGTATGGTCCTCGATCGTGCCGCGGAGCGGCGGGAAGGCCCGCCCGGCGAAGCCGGCTACCCCGGTAGGCACGGCGGGCGCCTGCGGGCCGCGCCATACCTGCACGTCCGGCACCCGGATGGGCGGATCATCACCGGCCAGCCGGGGTACCGCGAACACAGTGATCACCGCCTCCTCCAGTCGGCGTATGCGCAGCGACGCCTCCCACAGGTCATCGGTGCCCACGACAGGCCACAGCCGTGGCTGCACGCCGCCGCCCAGCTGAACTTCGTCCGCATGCCCTTGCCATAGCACGTGCAGAAGATCGTCCTCGGCCCAGACGGCGAGCGACTGCTCGCCCAGCCGGGCCCGCAGCTCAGCCGGGTCGCGCGGCCGCCACACTCGCACGACGTCCAGGCCGTCTGGTAGCCCGCCTGCCGCGTACTGCCCGGCGGCGCGGCTCCGGTTGCGCGGCAGCAGCGCCTGCCAGCGGGCCGCTATCGTCTCCCGGCCGGCGGCTGACCGTTCGGCGTCGGTGACCGATGGGTCGCCGTTCGGGAATTCCTCGCCCGCCTGCTCGCAAGTCCAGACGGCGAGCCGGTCCCTGGCCGACCTGGCGCTCATACGCCGCAATACAGCCGCGCTGACGGGCGCGTCAGCCGCCCATCAGCATGGAATTGATGTTGAACGACGGGTCGAAGCCGAGGAACTCTTGCATGACGTTGACCACACGCTGCAGGCGCACCGGGTCTACGGTGCCGGCCGGGCCCGTGGTGAACGGATAGTTGTCCAGCGTCATGACCGCCGCAGTGTCCCTTGACACGCCGAGGGCCACCGGCTTCATCGGCAGGTCCTCCATCGCCTGCTCCACCGCGGTCCGGTTGCTGTCGGCGATCTGCTCGCCCTCTTCGAGCGCCGTGTAGAACGCCGCCAGCGTATGGGGATTCCTTTCGGCCCACTGCTTGGTCACCACGTAACCCTCGACCGGGAAGCTGGTGGTCGCACCCTGGTCCAGGTCGACCAGCGGCACCGCGCCGTCGGCCTGTTCCGCGACGCTGGCGAACGGCTCGGGCAGCACCGCCGCGTCGACCTCGCCGGCCTTGAGGGCGGCTGGCATCTGCGGCAGCGAGTAGGTGGTGACGAAGTGCACCTTCTGGGCGGATATCCCGTGTTCGGCCAGGACCGATGCGGCCAGCAGGTACAGGATGTTGTCCGGCGCGTTGATGGCGATGGCCTTGCCCTGCAGGTCGGCGAGGGTCTTGATCTTCGAGCCCGGCATGGTGTAGATGCCCTGAGCTCCCGGCTCCATCACCGATCCCTCGGCGAAGATGTCCAGGTTGGCCTTGCGCTGCTGGTCCCACTGGATATAGGAGACGTAGTTCCCGCCGGTGATGTCGTACTGGCCCTTGACCTGCGCGGCGATCACCGTGTCGCTGCTGACGGCGGGGGTGAAGTGGACGTTCAGCCCCTCGGCCGTGAAAAGGTGATCGTAGAGCGCGACGAAGAAGCCCGCGGAATCCAGGGCCGGTACCACGGCTACGTTCAGGTCCGGCTTTTCCACGCCGGGCGGCGCCGCAACGCTCCCGCCGCCCGAGCATCCGGTGACGAGCGCCAGCGTCGCGGCTGCGACCAGCAACGCCACAACGCGTACACGCCTGGTAGTCATGGGCTAACCCTTCTGTACGGGGAAAGGGGGAGCAGCTCACGGGCGGTGCTGGCCCGGGTCTGGCCGGGGCGTATGGGCCCGCCGGTTCTGGTCCCCAGCCCTTGGCCCTCGGGCAGCATAAATCAGCGTGCGTGGTCGGTTCACGGGTTTGCCTAAACTCAGACTTAGGAGTCACCGGGTACGAGGGCGGACGATGCGGCGGAACAAGGGACGATAACGGGACAAGGAGGGGCATTGTCCCGGGCCAGGCCGCGCTGCGGCGAGCTGGCCAGTGCGGAGACCACCAGCCTTCACCGGCGGCAGGCCCCGACGGCGCCGGGTCGGCGAGAAGGTGTACGGCACGGCCCGGCGCTCGGTGAACGGCGTGGAACTCGGTGACCGGGCCAACCTTGGGCTACTATGTCTGGCCGGGGAGGTGGGCGATGGTTTCGGTGCCGTCGTCCCAGCGCCACGGCACGTGGCGGCCCCGCAGGTGCACGCCGCCGATCCACCGGCCGATGCCGTTGAGGGCGATCTGATCGGCCTCGCCGGCCAGCACCCGCGCCCCGGTGCCGGTCAGGCGCACGCCCGTTGCCCCTGCACGGGGCGGCCGGGCGGGTCGAGGCGGAGCAGCGGGTGCGGCCCTTCCGCCATCCGGTCTATCCGGCCGAAGCACGTCGTGTCTCCCATGTACGGCCGCGTCTCCCGCGCCCCCGCCCGCACGAAGGCCGTCCCGGCGTCGCGCGCGCCGTCGGCGACGGCGGCCAGCACCCGCCGCTCGGTCAGCGACAGGCCGTCCCCCGTCGCCGGATACTCCCGGCTGGGGCGGGTCGCCGGAGGTTGGGCGCGGACGGTCGCCGCCTCCCCAGGTACCCGGCGGCCGGTCCGTCGCGCGACCCCGCCCGCCTGGTGCGCTGCCGGTGAACATCTGCCGGGTTGGTCATGCGGCTTCCGGCCGGGGGCCGGGGCGGCCCCGGTCCTGCCGCGTGCCGCTGCTGTCGAGACACCAGGCCTTAGCAGACCCCGGGCGAAGTAAGGGCCACGGCCGATCTGACAAAATGTCGGCCAATAAGAGCCCCTCCGGCCGGGAACGGAGCAGCTAATGGCTGACGCCGACATCGAATCCAAGCCCGTCGATCCGGACACGCTGGTAGCGGACATCGACCGCACCCGCGCCCAATTGGCGAGCACCATCGACGCCATCACCGACCGGGTGAGCCCGAAGAAGAACGCCGAACGAGCCCTGGAGCAAGTCCGCCAGCGTGTCAGCCAGATCGACCCGGTAATGGCGGGGGCCGCGGCCGCGGTGGTAGCGGTCGCCATCACCGCCTTCATCCTGGTGCGCTGGCGCAGGCACTGACGGCAGAGCCCAATCAGACGCGAGATGATGCGTTGATGCCTGGACAGCACCGCGACAGCACCACTCTGGGCATCGGTGTCCCTGCGACGTTTGTTGACCACTTGCGCCCGGACGGCGTGATCGTCCGGTGGGAATCCCGCCACCATCGCAAGCACCAGAAGTCAGCCGTCGGGTCGACCTGGTGGGCGCCCAGGGCCCGCGGATGGTGGATCGCCATCCTGTTCGCCATCGGATCGCTGCTGTTCGCGCTGGGGTCGGTGCCCGGGTATGCCAGCGCCGTGGGAGACCGCTGGGACAGCGTCACGTACTTCGTCGGCTCGCTGTTCTTTACCTCTGCCTCCTTCCTGAGCTACCGGGAGGCGGTCGACGCCGCCCCCCCGGCGCAAAACCCCGCCCGCCGGCGCTTTTTCGTCTACCAGCCAGGACGGATCGATTGGTGGGCCACCGCGATCCAGCTGGTCGGGACCCTGTACTTCAACGTGAGCACCGGGGTCGCCATGGCGGCCAACCTGTCCGCCCAGACCGCGCATCAGCACGAATGGCGACCCGACGCCATCGGCTCGGTCTGCTTCCTGGTGTCCAGCGCGCTGGCCTGGTACGAGGTCTGCCACGGCTGGATCGCCTGGCGCCCCCGGTCGTGGTCGTGGTGGATCACGCTGCTGAACCTGGTCGGGTCGATCGCCTTCGGCATTTCCGCCGTGGCGGGATACATCAATCCGGTGACCGGCCAGGTGCAGAACGCCGGGCGAGCCGACACCCAGACCCTGATCGGCGCGGTCTGCTTCTTCATCGGCGCCGTGCTGCTGCTACCCGAACGCACCGAGGAGGTCAGCGGTCAGGTGATGGCACCCGCCGCCGACGGCACCAAGGCCAGCTAGCCAAGGCCGGCTCGCCAAGGCCGGCTCGCCCAGGCCGGCTCGCCCAGGCTCCTAGCCAGCGCTCTTGGTCAGTTCCTCGTACTCGGCCGCGGAGAGCAGGTCGGGCGGCAGGGCCGGGTCGCCGCTGCCGTCCTCGGCCACCTTCACCCGGAACATCCAGCCGGCCGCGTAGGGCTCGGCGTTGACCAAGGAAGGGTCGTCTTCCAGCTCGGTGTTGACCTCGGTGACTTCGCCGTCCACCGGAGAGTACAGGTCGCTGACAGACTTGACCGATTCCACTTCGCCGCAGGGCTCGCCGGCGGTGACCATCGTCCCGGGGGCAGGCAGGGATACGTAGACGACGTCGCCGAGCTGCTGAGCCGCGTACTCGGTGATGCCGACCAGCGCCGAAGTGCCCTCGACCGACACCCACTCGTGCTCGGGGGTGTAGTGCAACTCGGCTGGAATACTCATCGTTATCGTCTCCTGGAGTAAAACGGCAGGTCCGTGAGGTGGGCTGGGACGGCCTGGCCCCTGATGTCCACGGCGAGCACAGCGTGATCCTGGCTGGTGTCGCCTTCTGGCTGGCTGGTGTCGGTATCCAGGTAAGCCATCGCGATCGGCACGCCGAGGGTCGGGGACGGGGCGCCGCTGGTGACGGTACCGCGGGCCTCACCGTCCGCGAGGACCGGGTAGCCGTGCCGCGGTATCCGGCGGGACTGGATGGTCAGGCCGACGAGGTGTTTGCGGGGACCGGCGGACGCGCGGGCGGCGAGGGCCTCGCGGCCGACGAAGTCGCCCGGCTTGTCGAACTTCACCACCCGCCCTAGGCCCGCTTCGAAAGGTGTCATGTCCGGGCCGAGCTCGTTGCCGTACAACGGCATGCCGGCCTCAAGCCGGAGCGTATCGCGGGCTGCCAGGCCGGCCGGTACCAGGCCGGCCGGAGTGCCCGCCGCCATCAGCGCGTCCCAGATGTGCGGGGCGTCCTCGGGCCGGCAGAATATCTCGAAGCCGTCTTCCCCGGTGTATCCGGTACGCGCGACCCACGCCGCGCGCCCCGCGACGTCGCCGAACGCGCCCGTGTAATACTTCATGGGGCCCAGATCGAGCCCGGCCAGCGGGCCGAGGATCCCGGCCGCGGCGGGTCCCTGGATGGCGATGAGCGCGTAGTCGCCGGTAGCGTCCGACACGGCGGCCTCGAAACCGGCCGCCCGGCCGGAAAGCTCGCCGTAGACGGTCGCCGTGTTCGCGGCGTTCGCGATGACCAGGAACTCCTGGTCGCCCTGCCGGTACACGACGAGGTCGTCGAGCACGCCGCCGTCGGCCGCGCAGATCATCGTGTACCTGGCCCGCCCGGGCGGCACGGCGGACAGGTACCCGGTCAGCGCGTAGTCGAGCGCCGCGCCGGCGCCCGGTCCGGTCACCAGGATCTCGCCCATGTGCGAGAGGTCGAACAGGCCGGCCGCGTGCCGCACCGCGAGATGCTCGGCCGTCTCGCTGGTGTAGCGCAGCGGCATCTGCCAGCCCGCGAAGGAAATCATGGTGGCACCGAGGCGCTCGTGGACCACGTGCAGCGGGGTCTGCCTCGGCCGTTCCGCTGATGATGTCACCTGCGAATGGTATGCCGTAACTATGGACCTTCTCACCGAGCCCCAGATCGCCGCCGAGCTGGCCGCCGTCCCCGCCTGGACCCGCGACGGCAACTCGATCACCACGGTCACCGAGCGCAAGGACTTCCGTGACGCTCTGCTGTACGTCGGCGCCGTCGCCTACCTGGCCGAACGCGCCAACCACCACCCGGACATCGCCATCGCCTGGAACCGGGTGACGCTGACCCTCAGCACCCACTCCGCCGGCGGCCTGACCGCGGCCGACTTCGCCCTGGCCCGCCAGATCTCATCCCTGTCCTGACCGAGCGTCCGGACCCTGGCACGGTCCACGGCCCGGGTGGCGGACAATGGACCCGTGCTAGCTAGCCAGACCGCCGAGCCCGCGGCCGCCGGTCAGAACCCAGCGCCCCGCGACGTGGTGATCCTCGGCTCGACCGGCTCGATCGGCACCCAGGCGCTCGACATCATCCGGCGCAACCCCGGCCGCTTCCGGGTGGCGGCGCTGGCGGCGGGCGGCGGGAACCTGGACGTCCTGGCCCGGCAGGCGGCCGAGTTCGGGGTGGCGGCGGTCGCCGTAGCCAGCCCGGCCGCCGCAGCCGACCTGCAGGCCGCACTCCGCCATTACTTTTCCCGAACGGACAGTGGTGCTCCCCCCGGTCACCCGCCTCCCCCCGAAGGGGGGCCCGGGGGGGCGGGGAGCCCCCCCGTCAGCGGGGGGGGCCTGGGGGGGGCCGTCCCCCCCGGGCCAACACTGCCAACACTACTGGCCGGGCCCGACGCGGTCTGCGAGGTGGCCCGGTGGCCAGCTGACGTGGTGCTCAACGGCGTGACCGGGGCGGCCGGGCTGCAGGCGACGCTGGCGGCGCTCGACGCGGGCCGGGTGCTGGCCCTGGCCAACAAGGAATCGCTGATCGTCGGCGGCCAGCTGGTGACGAGCCGGGCCAAGCCCGGGCAGATCGTGCCGGTGGACTCCGAGCACTCCACCATCGCCCAGTGCCTGCGGGCCGGGCGCCATTCCGAGGTGCGGCGGCTGGTGCTGACCGCGAGCGGGGGACCCTTCCGCGGCTGGAGCCGGGACCGGCTGGCGGGCGTCACGCCGGAGCAGGCGCTCGCCCACCCGACCTGGAACATGGGCCCGCTGGTCACGATCAACTCCGCGACCCTGGTGAACAAGGGGCTGGAGGTGATCGAGGCGCACCTGCTGTTCGGCTTCGGCCTGGACCGGATCGACGTGGTGGTGCACCCGCAGTCGATCGTGCACTCCATGGTGGAGTTCTCCGACGGCGCCACGGTCATCATGGCCTCCCCGCCGGACATGCGGCTGCCGATCTCGCTGGGCCTGGCCTGGCCCGACCGGGTGCCGGACGCCGCGCCCGCGCTGGACTGGTCGAGGGCGGCGGCCTGGACGTTCGAGCCGCTCGATGACACGGCGTTCCCCGCGGTCGCGCTGGCCCGGCAGGCGGCCGCGGCCGGCGGGACCGCGCCGGCCGTGTACAACGCCGCGAACGAGGCCTGCGTGGCCGACTTCCTGACCGGCCGGATCACGTTCACGCGGATTGTCGACACCGTGGCCCGGATACTCTCAGAGCATGACGTCGCGCGCGCGGCCGTCATGAGCGTGGCGGACGTGCTGGGCGTCGACGGCTGGGCCCGGCGGCGGGCCCGCGAGCTCAACTCCTAGGAGGACGACCGGATGGACCTGATCGGCTGGGTCATCTTCATCGTCGCCCTGCTGTTTTCCGTCATGCTGCACGAGACCGGGCACTTCGTGCTGGCCAAGAAGTTCGGCATGAAGGTCACCAGGTATTTCGTCGGTTTCGGACCGACGCTCTGGTCGACCTGGCGCGGCGAGACCGAGTACGGGATCAAGGCCCTGCCCCTCGGCGGTTTCGTCAAGATCGTCGGAATGCACTCGCTCGATGATCCCGATGACCCGGACGATGAGCCTCGGTCGTTTCGCCGCCAGCCGGCCTGGCAGCGGATCCTGGTCCTGTGCGCCGGCTCGTTCATGCACTTCCTGCTCGCCTTCGTGCTGATCTTCGGGCTGGCCCTCGCCATCGGCATCGAGAACGACAACACGACCCAGCTGGGCACGATCAGCCCGTGCGTGGCGTCGAGCGTCACCGCCCTGGACAACGGCGTCTGCACCGCCTCGGATAAGCAATCCCCGGCCAAGCAGGCCGGGCTGCAGGTCGGCGACACGGTGACCGCCTTTAACGGCAAGCCGGTGAGCAACTGGACCCAGCTAGGCGACGCGATCCGCAGCGCGCCGGTCGGGTCGCCTGCGACCATCACCGTCCGGCGCGACGGCCGCGAGCTGATCCGGCACACCACGCTGGCCAACGTCAGCGGGCGCAGCGGCGCGTACCTGGGGATCGCGCCCGCGGTGGTGTTCCAGGTGGCCAGCCCGCTGGGTGCCATCCAGTACGCCGGCTCGGCCTTCGGTCAGGTGCTCGCCGGCTCCGCCAGGGCCGTGGCGGATCTGCCCGCGGCGCTGCCGAAACTGTTCAGCAAGGACCGGGCGAACACGCCCGCGGGCCAGGTCAGCAGCGTGGTGGGCGCGGCCGAGGAGACCGGTGCCGCGGTCGCCGCGAACGTGGGCTGGCAGTACAAGGTCAGCTTCGTCATCCTGCTCATCGCGTCGCTCAACATCTTCGTCGGCGCGTTCAACATGCTCCCGCTGCTGCCCCTGGACGGCGGGCACATCGCCGTGATCATCTACGAGCGGATCCGGGCCTGGCTGGCCCGGCTGCGCGGGCGGCCCGACCCGGGCCTGGTGGACATGAGGAAGGTGCTGCCCGTCTGCTTCAGCCTCTTCATGATCGTGGTGTTCTTCGGCGTCATATTGATCCTGGCCGACATCCTGAACCCGGTGAACATCGCCGGGTGATGCTCGCCGCCACGCCGGGTGAGCGCCAGCCCGGCAAGCGACATCGACGAACGCGCCGATCGCAGTCTTCGGCAACACGGTGCTGGTCCCTGCGGGCGGCCCCATGACGTCGAGTTCGGGCGGTGGCGGCAACCCGCAGCTGGTGGCCTACACGGTTCCCTGAGCACCACGGCAGCCCGCCGGACCATGCCCTGTGACCTCGGCGAACACGGTGGCCTGCTGGCCCTGCTCGTTCGGCAGCGCGTGCAGGCCGCAGGCTTGGAACGGGTCGGCCCCTGCGGTGTTCGGCGGGCCGGGCGTGCTGTGGCAATCCGTTCCTGCGTCAATTATCTTTCCATGCGGGTCTGTCGAATTTGC
>Ga0187780_10001654_pt1 | contig 16871 bp, 14 predicted proteins | sample 1015_Q2_SP10_20__FD_132429 | JGI IMG/M metagenome (GOLD analysis project Ga0187780, IMG submission 132429) | Tropical peat soil microbial communities from peatlands in Department of Meta, Colombia - 1015_Q2_SP10_20_MG | ecosystem: Environmental > Terrestrial > Soil > Wetlands > Peat | place...
AGCAGCGAATTCATCGCAGTCCAACTTAATCGGGAATGCACTGACTCAATACAGACGACACAAACCACACCATCAGTAAAGGGCGTCCATCAACTTGGCCCTCCGCCACACCGACAGCGACTTCTGACACCAACCGGATTGATGCGCCGTCGACCCTAATGGCGTGTTATTGAATCTCGAAAAAAACCTTAAACCGTGCACATATGTTCTGCACTCGGACTGATTATCGAACGTGCGATCGGTACCCTAAGACTTCGGCATCAGGCGAGGCCGGTCAGGGTCAACTCAACCTTCGAAGACCCCGGTTCCAAGGATTGGGAAAACTTGTTTCATCTCAAAACCTAACGGCGCCATCCCCAGGTCCCAGAGTCTATCCGATAGGGGGTTTTTCCTGGGGTACGCAAGATCAAGATTGAGTTAACTAATTGTTAAAATGGAAGCGTCGCGTACTGAAGACCCCCTCCGAAAGGGGCAAATAAGGAAACCCGTAAATGGAAGAAACCTCATCCTCTCAAAGACTTTGAAGATTAGAATTCAGCGGGCGATCTGTTAGTAGAGGGAAGTACCTGACAAGGACTTCTCTGTGCGATGGATATCGAACAAATTTTCAAGTCGGCCGTCTGGGAACTCTGCAAACCTTGCTCTCTCGGTATCAGTCACACGAGGTGAATATGCTAGAGGGTTACATTTCGCTCTTGGTTATTGTAAATGGTGACATCCATTGCAACCTCTCATCAACCCACGTTACTAAAGAACCAGACAGACATGGCTCTGAGCTGACACTGCCTACCCTTATACTGTTGCTACATGATCTACCGACTTGACTAACCTACCGTTTGCTGCCAGCTGTTGCCTGCGCCAAGAGATACTCCCATGCCCGCAAAGCATGACTCTTATCGTACTGACGATCAAAGACCATCCGAGCGCGCTGCCCTAAATGCCTCACAAGTTCATCGTCCTGCGCCATTTTTAATATACAATCTGCAAGTTCCCGAGAGTCACCGATTGAAATCGTGTAACCGCAATTCTCCTGACGAAGAATACTTGGGATCTCGCTCCCTGAATCACCAACGTATAAAGTTGGTCGCCCCGCGGCCGCGACGCCATAGAACTTACTGGGAACAACAAGACCTTCGAGCAAAGGTTGTAATGAGACGAGATGAACATCTGGAACACTGAGACTGAGGGCAAGTCGTTCTCTAGGTTGATACGGCTTGAATAGGATGTTTCCGAGCGCCCTCCTTTGGACCTCATCCTTGATCCGATCCCGTTGTGGACCAGCGCCGATGAAGAGAAACACAATTTCGGTATGACCTCTGAGTGCCTCCGCGGCATCGAGAATGGTGTCAAACTCATGCGCCCGCCCCATGTTTCCCGAATAGCCCACCACAAACTTAGTTTGGAGGCCCCATTCACTTCTCAGTTCATTTTTCTGTCGCCCCACAGGCTGAATTGCAATTCCGTCTGACCAATTGTGGATGACACGGATGGCATCCTGCCTGATCCCCTCCTCTACCAATTTCTTCGCCATGTGGCCGCCGATCGCGACATTCGTGTGGGCGACCCGGAGGGACCAATTCCTTACCCCTCGAAGCACGCCGGTCAGCAGGCCAATTCCTCTAACACCGAGCGCCCCTGCGACCTCAGGAAACAGGTCTTGTGTCCAATTAATCAATCTCGCCCCCCGGATTCTCGCCGTGATCGCCGCAACGACAGAGATGAGCGGCGGGTCAGTCTTGGCCACAACAATGTCTCCACGATGGAGCAACACCAAAAGACCACGGGCGGCGCTGAGATAGAATGTCAGGTAATCCAACGCACGTCCCACCAAATTCTGGCGCCCGAACCGCGTGGTCCACACACGAACAACGCGAACCCCTTGTACTGAATCATTACTTACGAGGACGGAATCCGGATCGTCATAGGCTTGTCTACTCGTGACAACGTAAACAGACGATCCTGCCTTAGCCATGTGGATGGCTAAATCGGTCAATAACTGACTGGTCGCAGAGTGGTCCGGATAGAAATACCGGTTGAGGAAAATAACCTTCGGCATGGTACCGCCTCAGACGGGCAAGCCTTTTTCACGCTGTTGGAGTTCACGCATCTTAATGACGATCATGTATTCGTAGATGGCTAACATCCGGCAATAGGTGAATCCAGCCAGTCCATCCAAGAAACCTAGTCGCAATACATACATGTAGAGGAACCTCAGAGTCGGCCGTAGAGGTAAATAGCAGGAAGCCGCTTTTATCGCGCGCCGGCGGCGAACAGGGTCCGATGGATTGAACAGCCCCTTCCAATCAACCTTGCCTCCGTGGAGCACCTTGAGACTCTCTTGTGCTTCAAGTTCTGCATAGCGGACGTGCTTGCCGAACCATGCACTTAAACCGTTGTTAAAACTGTGGTGCTCGAGATGCCCTTCTAGTTGGCCAACGCTTCCAGCGACGCTTGGATACTCGTGAACAGCTCTCGGTTCATAGGTGATCCACTCCGGCTGGTAAAAGCGGATGAACCATGACGGATACAATGTTGACCGCTTGATCCACTTGCCCATGAAGAAATCCTTCCGCCTCATCCGATACGCGCGGTGAGATACTTCCAGTAGATTCGCAATTCTCCGGAGTTCCTCTCTCAGTTCCGTATCCACCCGTTCATCGGCATCGAGGGCCAACACCCAGGGATACTTATATCGGACTTGTACGCGCGCGGCTTCGCGTTGGCTGCCGTAGTCGTCAAATTGCCGTTGAAAGACACGGGCTCCCGCAGCACGTGCTATATCCACGGTCCGATCGGTACTGAACGAATCGAATACCACCACATCGTCAAAACCAGCAATCGTTTCAAGACACGAAGGCAGGTTTCTCTCTTCATTCAGCGTGAGTATCAGAACAGAGACACTCATGACGACCCCTCTAATCCCTCTCAACCATCGTCCACAACGAACGGTTCCCACGAGACATGGCTTCAAAACTGGAAGTAGATAAATTGGTTCGAAACTTTGAAGTACAAGAACGTGAGAAAGAATATGGCTCCATATGCTAAACCGTTCACCAGCCACCCCAGCGAAGAATGTTGAATTATCCGCTCGCGTAAGCTGATCATCCAGCGAAGTAGCAACATTCCCAGAAATATCGAGAAGACAAAAAGATAGAAGTTCTCCCGGAAAGACAGTCTTCCATATTGCGTGACATCAATCACCTTTCCCAACAACTGAAAGGCCTTGTCAAGCGACCCTGCCCGGAAGGGAATCCAGCCGAGCATCACGATTGGAATAGTCACGCCCCATCCCACAACACTACGCAGTTGCGGCATCTCCTTGAGCAAGTCCGTCCTGCTGATTACCCGATAGAGAAGGATCGCGGCAGCATGCCAGACGCCCCACACAGCAAACGTCCAGTTTGCTCCGTGCCACAACCCCATAATGACCCACGTGACGAATAAGGCGACCACGACGTGGTGAGCCGAGGGGCTCCGTTCGATGTCTAGTCCTCCTGAGGAGCGGTCCTCATATCGGCTTCCCATGAGCGGTAAGTAGAGATAGTCTCTAATCCATGAAGACAGGGTAATGTGCCATCTCTTCCAGAATTCGCGCGGGGAATCGGCGAGATACGGCCAGTTGAAGTTTTCAGGGAATCTGATGTTCACCAGTTGTGCCGACCCGATGGCGATCAAACTGTAGCCGGCAAAATCGAAGTAGATCTGGAAACCGAACGCGTAGGCCATTGTCCACACGTCGAGCCCGCTTAACGTAGAAGCCTCCGTGTTAAACGCATCATCAACGAGCGGTGCTAGTTCGTCAGCCAGGACGACCTTGAGAAAGAGGCCCAACAGTATTTTATGAGCGCCCCTGGTGACATCCTCTGGACTGGGACGGAAACTGTTGCTAGAGAGCTGGGGAATCAGCTCGCACGCACGCAAGATCGGACCCGCGATCATGTGCGGCCAAAAGAGCACGTACGTGAGATAGAGAGGAAAATTGCGGATTGGCACGAACAGGTTGCGGTAGACATCAATCGTATAGCTGATCGAGAGAAAGGTATAGAAGCTAATGCCGAGCGGCAGAATGATATGGCCAATGGTGATATATGTATACGATGAGCCAAGCAGATCAAAAAGGGAATTGATGTTCTCAACAAGAAAGAACGTATACTTGAAATAGATCAGAAGGCCGATGTTGATTGAAAGGCTGCACAACAGCAGCAGTTTTCTCCTTACGTGATCTGCCGACTTGTAGATCCGAAGAGCAAAAAAATAATCGACGAAAGCGGAAAAGACGATCAGCAAAAGGAACTCCACTTTCCAGGATCCGTAGAAGAAGAGACTCGCCGCAAGCACGATCCATTTTCTTAGGAATGCCGGCGCCGCCCACGCACTCACGACGGACAGGACGAGAAAAAACAGATAGCCCAGCGAATTGAACAGCATCTATCCACCGATCTGCTTCAGAATTTCTTTAGCAAGAAGCTGGTGCCCGGGTCCTTGAAAATGCATGAAATCCACATCATCGTTGTGGTAGGTGCCCCAATGTTCCGGAGGAACGAGGGTCTCCAGATTCAAGAAACGTGCGCCGTGGTCATGTGCCAGCCGCTCGACCACCTGCTTCCATTGCTCATACCGCTTCATGTCATACGGCAGGGGTAGGTCCTGACGTATCGGGACAATGTATACGAGGACGTCTCGCCCTTCTCGCTGGGCCGCGCCGAGGAGATCCCGAAGCGCCTGCATATTGCGCTCATAGCGGGGCTCAATGATCTTGCGGACGGTCGTCGGCTCGATGTTCAGCAGCCAATTTCTCACGTAATACAGATCGATGGTAAAGATGGCTTTCAGGTGGCTGCGATCATTCCACAAGGGAAAGTAGTATCCCAAGTCAGTCTCAAGAGCACGTTCAAGCCGTTTCTGGAAATCCTTCTCTCCGCCGCCGGCTGGGTTCATGTTGAGCGCCCCCCCCTTCTGAGCCGACTGCTTGATACTCTGGAGTATGGTTCTGCCCGCCGCAAGCTGGCCCAAATCTGCTTCCACCTGACCATCGAGAAGATCTAGCAGTTCATTTCTGATCCCGTCTTCTCGCAGGTCGTCAAAAACCAATGAGACGATGATTCCTCTAATGGGCAGCCGCTGCTCAAGGTATCGTTCGAGGACCAGATATTCCTGTAGGTTTGCGTTGGGCATCGAGACACCGATCGGCTCAGAGCATTTGCTACAGGCCAGGCCTTGTCGTAACCAATAGGGCGCGAGATGGTCGCCGTCTTTCTTCTGGTTGATCGTATGCAGCTGTGAGTTCCCAAGCCAGAGCCAATACGCATCGGCTGAGACGGAATCAGAGAACTCTTCGACGAGGCGTTTGATCAGCAGAGGAGAGTGAGCGGTAAAATGTTTGCCCTGCCACTGTTCGACGGGGGAAGTATTCTGTGGACCGAGCGCAAAGTTCTCAGCATCTACATTCCTGGAATGATAGAAGGAAACCAGCATGACGGCCACCATCGTCCCCAGCAGGAGTTCTTTGGCCTTCCAATCGCCGTAAAGCTGTTTTAGTAATTTATGCATCTGGATCGCCATCGGGGCGGCAAATCATCTACCGATTCGGTAACGGTTTCTCCGCCTCAATGATCAAGGAATACGGCGAGGTAAAATCCGATTCTTCTTCATACGCCAGACAATCGCCGACCAAGCCCCGGTGAAATGTCTGTTTTAGCGGGATACAGGGGCGTAGGGTTTGAAACCCCACCTCAGACATCACTTCGTCCAAAAATGAAAAAGTCAGGAGCGTAAGGTGCTCCCCCCGGCAAAACACAAAGTTCTCGAGGCGCCCGCCGATGCTCGTGCGTTTATCGGGATATTCTCCAAACCAGCTCTTGTCTCTCTCCACGAATTTGTTGATGGCAGTATCGCCGTTTGGCCCTCCGACACGATACACGCCGCCAGGCTTCAGACAGCGAAACACATCTCGAAAATGTAAGCTGATATTGGGAAGGTGCTCCACCATATGGTGTGAATACACGGCATCAACTGTGCCGTTATCAAACGGTAATGGATTTCTGAGATCCGCCCAGACGTCACATTTTCCAGTGAACATATTGGCATCGATATTGATCCGGCCGGGAATATAGTTTCTTTGCCCCGGTCCCAAGTGGATTTTAACCGGTCCACATCTCGGCGCACGAAGGCGACGATACAGGATTGAATTTGCCCGCATCGCGGGGCCAGCGATCGCGTAAAAAGCAGCTTTCGTCTGTCGTCTCATCATGACGATCTATACATTCCTGATCCAGTCCGGAGGGGTGCCTCCCTTCCGAATCCATTGGTAGGTCTGCACCATCATGGACGCAATCCTCTTCCACGAAAATTCTTCTTTCATCCAACTGCATCCCTGCTGGCCCATCATTGCCAGTTTGTGTGGATGCTGAGTGAGCGCTTCATTCAAACAGGCGATCAACGGGTCTATGCCAATGTCGATCCACCAACCGGCCTTCTTCTCTTCTAGCCCTTTCCATGGCGCTCCCTTGGAGACGATGGCGGGCAAACCGGAAGCCAATGCCTCTGCCACGGTCAATCCGAAGTTTTCGGAGTACGTCGGCAGCACAAATAGATCAGCTTCGCCGTACGCGTCCCATTTCTGTTTTCCTCGCAATGCACCGACAAATTCCGTTCGCTTCAACCGCAAACGAACGGCCAGCTCCTGCATCTGACCCAGATAGCCGTCATTGTCCGGCCCTGCAATCACCAGACGCCAATCCGGGAAGGAGTCCTGTATCCGTTGCCAAGCCGGAAACAACATGTCGAGACCTTTTTTAGGATGCACTCGTCCAAGAAACAGCAGGGTGCGGAGACCGCGACGTTCTGTTGTTATATGGTCTGGGATTTCGATACCGTTCGGAATGATAGCCACCGGCTGGCAAAGACCCATTCGGCGGATGTCTTCGTACTCAGATTCCGCTGTGGCATGGAAACACGTCGTCGCATTTAGGGCGGGTTTTTGGATCAGGGGCCAATATAGACGCTTGATGGCCGACCCGTTTCGCATGGCCCACTCAGAAAGCATCCCTCGAGGGGAAACGACGAAGGGGACATTGTATCGTCTAGCCACCACACCTGGGTACACATTTGGCAGCATCCAGAGTCCGTGGCTATGAATAATATCGACGGAACGTCGCATCGCACGTTCGGTCAGCCAGCGACGCATGTCAGGCGAACGCCCCAATCGGCGCGGTCCGACGCCAAAAGGAAATGCCTTAACGAAACTCGGCTGTGAAGCATTGGGCACTTCGTCAAGCACAGCAAGCGCGACGTCCTGGTCATCTGAGATCAATGCTTCGCAGAGCCGCGTTACCGAATATGATGGACCTGCCGCTTCGTCCCAGATGGTGGATACCACGTGGATCAACTTCATATCCGCTGTGTCATGCAGTCGGTTCACTTGATAGCTTCAACATAGAGTGAACCAGGTTTGTATTCGTTACCGTACCTGTCGACATCGAGTCCGAAAGCCGCCCAATCCTTGATCAGACTCGTCTTATAGCTTTGGACGCAGATTTTCGTAAATCCCAACCTCTCGAGAAGATGAGTCAGGTTAAACCGGTCATACATCCACTGATGAGTCTCGCCTCTCTTGCGCGCGTCACCCATCAACATGTTTTCTAGTCGTCGTCTCAATGGTTTCTGCCCACTCGTGCCTGACGCCTCTTTCCGCACCGACTGCTCAAGCAGTCTGGCCACGTACGTGTCGTGCGTTTTCGCAGCGCCCGGGCTCCGCTCACACTCCGAAAGGTGCTCAAGGTATGCCTTGGCCGCATTTTCGAGATTTGGGACCACGATCCGACAAATGCCGTCCGGCTTGAGCACCCGCTTCACCTCGAGCAGGAACTTGGCCGCGATATCTCGGTCAAGATGCTCCAGCATGTGGGAATGATACACAACGTCGACTGAATCCGATTCGAAGGGAATATTCCTCGACAGGTTATGAACAATAATATTGTTGGGTAACGAGCAAAAGTGATTCCAGCGATCCCCATTCAAAATCAGAGGAGCAATCAGACGAAACGCCTTGTTTCTCTTTAGTCTCAAGTAGATGGACCAATCAATGTTAGTCACCTCCACTCTATCGCTAGTTTTTACACCGCACCCTAAATTAAGTACTCTCATACCTGTCCTCGGGGGAATCCTGGCCTCCGGGTCCAATCTCATGCGGCTCATGGCGCGGACCGGCCAATAGGGGTCGCTTGGTCACAGTCTCAATACGCCAATGCGTAGTAAGCAAGTTTGACCAACTCCATCCCCACAAATTTGGCCCACACCTTATCTCGCCACCAAGCGGACGGATCCCATGTCGATGGTTCCGTGGAGATCAGGTGATATTGAATATCGTTTTGCGAACATGCTGGCCCCCATACCATCGCCAGCCGTCGCAAGTGCGGCGGGTCACTGACGACCAGGGCTGTCTTCCATTGGCGGCTTTTCATCAGCAAGGCTGTATGATTAGCTTCCTCGTAGGAAGTCGCAGACTGATCGTCAAAGAGCAACGCATCGCGCGGGACGCCTCTCTCAAGCAGATACTTAGATTCCCAGCGCGTGTAATGGTCACCACCCTGTACCCCTGAAAAACCGGTGAGCAGAATCCTTTCGGCATAGCCTCGTTGATAAAGCAGAAGCGCAGTTCGAAGCCGCTCAATTCCGCGCCCTCCGCCTAACGCGACAATAAGATTTGCTTGCGTCGGCACCCTTCGTGGTGCGGACAGCCAGTGTCCAACGTTCAATACGCCCATCAGCAGCAATCCCACAGTGAGCGCACAAGTAACGAACATAAAGCGCCTGCGGTTCATCGGTTATCCGGAGACCAACGGAAATTGCCGAGGCGTTTTTTCGCTTAGAGTGACATCATTCAGAACGCGCGGGGCTGCCGTCGAGCTTCCGATCAAGAGCGGCCGGACGGCATACTTTACGGCCATGTAAAAGAGGAGCAATTGCGCGGTCATTCCGAGGTACGTGGGTACAAACCAGTCGTCGATGCGCAGACCCAAAATGATCCCGGCCATCGGGATTGGAAGAAACATGAAGAGCCGAGCTCCTATGGTGTGCATCGCAAACCGATTGAACAAGGCAAGCAGCACTCCAATGACGGTGCAGATCACGGCGACGCCGAGCCACCCGCCATTCCAATACCCCTCTCCCATCGCGCCCAACCCGGTGAAGGTCGTACTGGTCTTGCTTCCTTCGATCAGATGGGTGAAGGCCAGGCCGGACGTCATCCCAGGCTTTTCAGGCATGATAAAACGTGGGATCAACGTATAGGGGGCCAGCCAGAACGTGGTGCCGGGGTGACCCCGGTCATATTCGCGCATCGCGAAGAGTTCCACATTCGAGTAGGCCAATCGTGTCCACCAGAGTTGCGCGTTGGGGAATAGTGGGTCTTGAACGGTTGTCCTCTTCTTATTGAATTGCTCCGCCAGGTCGATTGTCTGGGACAGATTTGTGGCCGATGCCCTATTAATGGCCACACGTGCGAACGTTACAAAAGGATTCATTACAAAAACATATGCCACAATGGTCAACAACCCGCTGACCGCCAGTTTCTTGAGGCCCGGCTTGACTATTTGGTCTCCTAACGTCACAAAGAGGATCGTCTCAATCATTCTCTGCTTGCTCAAGCTCACAAGGCCGACGAGAGATTCAGACGCGAGCAGCGCAAAGAACAGCACTCGATAGATTCCTCCTCGCTTTCTGTAGAGCCAACAGAGTGGAATGATGGCCAGACCAGAGAGCGTACCCAAGTATTTAATGCTGCCTGGGAGGACCCAGGTAAGCAGTCCCAAATCGTACGGCAATTGGAGCAAGTACTTGATCGGAAGCCCGATAATGAGGAACAATATAAGGGCAGATCTCGCTTCACCGGTACTTCGTTGCTCATGCTCCTCAGATCCATTATCCGGCATGATAGTGGGAATCCGTGGCTTAAGAATAGTCACTGTTGCCTGATAGGACGCCACGATGATTGTCACACCGATGGTGTTAAGGAAGTTTGTTCTCGCTAATCCGACGGGATCGACAAAGTACGAGGTATTGACTCTCGCCACACTATCCGGATGCCCCCAAACATGAACGAGCTGGCCTAAGGCGTAATAAAGCGTGCAGGCCAGAAGAAGCCAAAACAACGGATTCCAGATCGCGAGTGGAGAGTTCCGCACAAGTTTCCATGCGAGCAGGAGATTCGCCGCACCAAACAGTAGCGGCACAAACAGGTTCAAGAGATCGATATCATTACGAGAAAGCGCGCCTTCCCAGAACACCTGTTGCAGTATAAGAGCGAAGCAGAACGCCAGATAGGCCAGGATCGCGGTGGTCGGCAGGCGAGGATTTGCTGTGGGGTCTATCATACCATTATTCCTGGCGTATTACGGCATCAATGACCTGTCTCAACAGATCGGAACTCGAATAGCCACTTCGCTCGCACCTCGCACGACCTGCCGCCGCGATTGTTTCCCGCGCCTCCTCATGTTTTAAGTAGAACCTCGTCTTATCAAGCAGCTCCTCATCAGAGGTAAAAAATTCTGCCTCTTTGCCCTCTTCGAATAGCTCCTGATGCAAAGGCGTGCGTTCTGCCAAGAGAAATGTTCCCATCGCGGGGATTTCAAAGGTTCGGGTGGTGGACGTTTCAGGAATCCATTTTGAGAGCAGCCCCAAGGCAATCTTTGTAGACGCCAGCGCTGTGGGATAACTCTCTCCCCATATACCGTCACCGGCCAATCCTTCTGCCCATGAATGTAGGCGTACGTAACGCGGCCACCCAGGGCCCCAGATCCGCAGCCGGAGATCAAGTGACGATAATGCTTTCAGCTTTCTCGCATAATGTTTTTCGGAGCGACCGATAAAACAGACGTCCGATCCGAATCGTTCCCGCTCGGCGTGCCCGACGCTACGAGGGTAAAAGCGCCGGTCATAACCCTGGTATGTCAAGATTACACGCTTGGCTCCGGCCTTCTTATAGGCCTCGACTTCCCATTCCTTCGTGGTAATCATCACATCATAGAGTGGAAGTGAAGAAATGAAATGCCGAGACCGATGCAAGAAGATCTGTGGATCAGGCGTGTAGTGGATCGCCGTTGCACGCGTCGTGCGCTTCAACTCCTGTAACGTCTCTGGATAGATCCAGATTCCCTTGTCCACCCAAATATGTGAGATGCTCTCTAGGCCGGTGGCTTCCTGCTTTAATGTACGGTTCAACTCGATTAGAATCGGTCCAACGTTGAATCTTCCAGCGATCGACCGCAGCGGGCGACTTGAGCTTTTGGCGAATGGCATGACATCGAACGGAACGATGGAATGTCCAAAGCCTTCCAGAATCTTCATGCGTTCAAGCGCCGTTCCTCCCTCCCACAGTTGGCCGATGTAAAGAATTCGCATGAAGGCTACTTCTTGACTCCCGATATTAGGAATACACGAGTCCACACGCCCGCGCCGGAAGCACCGGTCTCTGCCAGGCTCCATATACGGAGGCCAACGCGGATCATCTGCCAAACCAAATACCGAAGGGAAGAAGTCAGGCTGCTTCCCCACGGTACCGGCCCCGTCTCCCGGGCCTTGATATCGCGAAATCCGACAATTCGCAACAGCCTGCTCAGTGCGTTCGGATTAAAGCAAATCTCATGAGTGAAGTCGCCGTATCGAAGTGAGACTCCCCATGGGCTATCCACATTGGGAGTTTGGAGAATCAGACGTCCACCCGGTCGCAATGCGTTGAAGCAGCCATCGAGGAACCGAAGCGCCTCGTCCTTGTCAAAATGTTCGATGATGTCATAGCCCGTAATGAGGTCGTAGGAGACGGGGTTGTGCTCGAGGTGATCCAGCACGCTTTCTTCTCTTACATTTGGCGTCACCTGCCTGGCCAGTGCCACCTGATCAGGGCTGATATCGACCCCTGTGAGATTCTTGTACCCTCTCTCTGAGAAGAAAAATAAGAGCCGCCCAGCCCCACATGCGAGATCAAGAATCCGCGCATCTTTCTGCACCGGTATCCAGTCCCGCAGGTGATAGGCACAGGCACGTCCCCAGCGCAGCGCTCCCTTGCGATCAAACGTCTCTCCAGCGTCCTGGAAGTCATGCCCGTAGTTTGCATAGAGTCGATCGCGATACTTTGTAAGTGCTGTCCCCATATCCAAACAACCTGCTCGAAGAACCGTTATGTAATGTGTTACTTACAAGGCTTCCGGATCGATTGCCGTCCTAGGTACGTAGATAGGGTCAGTTGAATACCGAAGAAGAGCGGCACTGCCATGGCCGCCCCTTGTAAACCGAATGCATAGATCAGCGGGAACCCGACAACCACTGCAAGAAAGGCCCCTGCTGACTCAGTCATGAGAACGCTTCTTGTTGCATCATAGGCATAGCAAATGCGCGTCGTAATATGGCTGAGGGCCAGTAGGCCGTAGCCTGCGGCGATCCAGGGCATGAGGGAGGACGCTTCTCGAAACCCTGGACCGAGCAACAGGCGAGCAAGTGGTTGCTGAAGCAGTGCAAAACACGCGCAGACGGCTGTGCCAGCGGCAAACACGATTGCAAACCACGTGACCAGATATGTCCGGCTTGCCTGCAGGTCTTGTCGTACGACGGCGGCGTAATACACCGGACGTATCGCGGTCTCGGCGATCGACGACACCATCAACAGCGGGCGGCTCGCCAAGCCATACGCCGCGGCGTACATGCCCACGTCCTGGAACGAGAGAAGACTGCCGATCATGTACCGATCTGCCATACCCGATATCCAGCCGACCAACCCCAACGGGATGAGCGGCCTTGCATAGCGCTCGAATTTGCGCAAGAAATCCCTTTCATCAATATCGCGGACAGGAGCTGCAAGAGCTGGTTCGCCTGTCGAGCTGGTCAGCGCGAGGTAAAGGACCAGTGAGACAAGTATGTATGCGACTAAGACAATTTCTGTCTGTACCCCCCACCACACGGCAGCCACATAGGCTAGCAAGGGCCTTCCCCACGCTTCTCCGACCTGCCACACTCCATAGCGGTGGTGGTCCCGCGATGCGTTCATGATGGCGGTGCGGAAAGTTCGCATCCCGTCGATGACAACCAAGAGGAACAGCAGGGCGACTACAGCGGAGTTGAACCAGCCTGCAACGACGACGAGTATCATTAGCGGCAGTGAGAGCAGTAGCGCAAACGCACCATTACTCACAATGCGTCGAAGTGCCGTCGCGCGGACGGCCGCTTCGTTGCCCGATTGGGCGTATTCAGGGTAATAACGCAACAGCGCCTGTATAGTGGGGTTCACGAAAAGCGAGATGGCAAGCGTGGACACTCCAACAGCAAGGGCCACCTGCCCGAAGACGGCGGGAGAAAGCGCCTCGGTCAGGAGGCGTATGCCGATGATCTGTCCCACAGCCGCGACGGCTTGAAAAAGCCCGATCGACAAGAAATCGATGTGTAACCGTGTGGCCATGCCCGCATCGAGGCCGATAACCCCCAAGGTCCGGCGCCATAGAGGACGCAGGGGCTTAGCCAATCGCTCGGTCAGCAACAGTTCCCTTGGCATTTGGAGCCGTCCCTCTCTTGCACTGCCATGAACATCCATCAGAGACTTCCTGCTCGGACCCTGCTCTAGCTCGGAACAAATCGCGGCAACACTTGCAATAGTTGCTTCGCCATGTCTTGCAGCGCCGCATCGGCAGCGGGCATATCAGGAACGGTGTCCATGCCGACGACAAGCCGCACCAATGCGCCATCCGTCCTTCCCTCTGTGAGGGAATCCCACAGCAGGACTGGTTTCACCATGTGTTGGCTCGCAATAATCCGTCCCTTGTGCTGAAACCAGTAATAGACCACGTGCTTCTTTCCCTCGATCGTCGCCACGAGGCGGTTGACACGGATCGGCTGCCCGCCGGGCAGTTGCCCATCACGTAGATCCTTGACACCCTCTTCTTCAATGATCCATCCATTGCCCGGAAGGCAGACCGCAGGGTTATGCGTGTAGGAGTCCTCGTAGAGCGATGGGAAATAGGGCACGAACACATTGACCAGCCCTCCTCCTGGCTTGGCATAGTTCGCCAGAAGATAATCACTCCATGGCAATGCATTGCGATAGACCACGTCCATCCGCTGGTGCTGCCCCTTCCACTCGTTGAATTCGAGCGGAAAGGAGGAAAACTGTTCCCGCTCCGGGGCGATGATGGACTTTTCCGTGAGCACCCGAGGCATCACTGCAACCGCGATCATCAGTACCAAGGCGGCTGCCAGAGCAGGTCGTCCGGCAGCGACAAATGATGTCATTTCGGCTGACAATGAATTCCCGAACCCGCCTCGAGGAACAAGTAACCACTTTGACCCGCCGCCTTTCGTTCCGGCCATCTTCGCCAGAGCCAGGTTGAGCAGCACGAGTAGTCCCAAGGCCGGAAGAAAGATGACCCAGCCCTCGAAATCATGGAGAAATCCTTCCGCCGTATTGATGCCGACGTATTCGGAGAATACGGCGGTGAGTGCGATCCTCAGACTGTTCATGATGATGGTGATCGGGATGGCCGCGAGCAAGAGCAGGGCGCCTCTCATCAGCGATGATCCACTGAAGACTGCGACGATATAGGCAAGTGATGTGAGGGGCAACAAATATCGCAAGCCACTGCAAGCCTCGACAACCTGCATTTGCATCGTGCCGATGTCAATAACGTTGCCCTCCAGGTGCACGGTGATGCCGAACAGCTCGATCATCCATGCCCCAAGGCTCGAGGATACCAGTTGCAGAGAACTTGACATGCCATTGAACAACACAGTGGGCAGTGGCACCATGAAGACCAAGAGAAACAGGGCAGCCCGATTCCGCTTGGCAGCTTCCCATCCCGCAAGAAGGAGGAACAGACTATACGTCATTGCCAGGAGGCTGAATCCATACAGGCTGACCATCTTGCCATAGTGTGCAAGGAGCAACATCAGGACGGCTGACACCAAAATGGCGAATCTCCAGTATCGGGGCTCTGGACGACTCTGGTCACGGGGAGGCTGACTGAAGAGCGTCATGTATGCTCCAACCAGAGGGATCAATGGGGCATGACTGTATTCTTCCGAGCTCCAGTGGCCGATGAGCCACTCCGTTGCAGTCGGATATCCGACCCACAAGGCTCCGAGCGGTGCCAAGAGAGATATCAAATAGACGATAAACATGGTCTTTCGCTCCAGCTCAGTGACTCGCTTTGACGAGACAGTCACTTAGCAGCCCTGTGCAATGTTCTGCGAATGACGCGAAATTAAACACATCCGCATGGTGCCTACAGTTTCGGGGCTTGTCGAGCGCCGATCGAATTGCATCCAAGAGTTCAACCGGATTGTCACAGGTCACGGCATCTCCGGCAGCGCCGTCCCGAAGCGGATCCATGCTGCCGTCGCCGTTCCCTCCGACGGTCGGAATGCCCGAACGCATGGCCTCAAGGAAGACAATGCCGAATCCCTCTTCCGTGCTCGGCATGACGAAGACGTCAGCCGTGCGGTATAAATCTGGAAGCTGCGTATCGCTCACCCTTCCGATAAACTTCACATTGTCTCCGAGACCAAGTACCAATGCCTGACGCTGAAGCTTTTCGCGGCCATCCCCCTCGCCAGCGGCCACATAGACGAGATCCGGATACTCGCGGAGCAACTGGGGCATGACTGCAAAAACCCTGTGGTGCCCTTTGTACCAATCATCCAGCGAAATACGGGAAACCGTGAGGAGTATCCGTTTGCCTTGAAGGCCGTACTGTTCCAAGATTTGCGGTGACTTGGGCCCAGGCGCGAATCGATCGGACACTGTGTTCGGAAGGACCCGCACCCTTTCCGGATGCACGTTTGCCCATGCCAAACACCTGCGTTTGGTATATCGACTGACGACGGTTACCAGATCCGATTGTTCTACTCCCCAGCGAACGACAGAGGAGGGACTCGTCCACGCATCGATCCCATGTAACTGCAACCAGAGCGGAATCTTCAGGCGGCGCGCGATCACGGCCGCCAGGGGTGCATGAAAAATGTGTCCGCACAGGACGAGATCGAACGGCCCCTTCATCACCGCCGAAGTGGTGGCACGGGCGGAGTACCCGATTTTGCTGAAGATCGGCATCTCTTGCCGTACGCGGGCCGGCAGCTCTTCCGGCCGAACGTGACCCAGCCGTGGAAGCACAATAATTTCACCCACCCCATCGGTACCGGACAAGGCTGTAAGGAGGTTGCGGTTGTACTCTGAGATCCCTCCCTGCGCTCCAAAGGCATCGGTCATCAACGCAAGGATGCGAATCTGCGTTTTCATGTTCATGAAGTCACGCCGCTGCCACCATCTGTGCCCAGCGTCGGGTCCAGAGAGATTGCTCGTGTGACGCTCCGACACCCGGGCGCGTTAATTGTTTTACGTCACCGTGATCGGCGATCCATCTGGTCACGGGAATGGCGAAGCCCGTCTTGCCTCGCATGCGAACTGCTTCCGGAAGTGACAGGCTCGCACTTCGCGCCAGCATATCCTTATTCACGAACCTGTCGCGTCGTACGAGTGCGGGAGCGAGCGCCTTGAGCAGACAGGAATCGACCAATGGCACGCGCACTTCAAGTGAATGGGCCATGCTGGCCCAGTCGGTGTCGCGCAGCAGCTGGTTGCGCATATACAACCCTGATTCCAGCACGGCGATCCTGCCTCGGGGTGACCCGGGGTCCGGCATGGCCAATTCACCTATATAATGGAGAGGCCTCAACCGCCGGAGACCCTCTCTCAGCATTCCTCTGTCCAACACCGTGTCCAGTTCGGACGGCATGAACAGCCCCCTTGTCAGCAAGTAGGCCCCGGCGTAGGTTCCTCCGTACTCCAGAACGCTCAACGCTTTGGGGTGCACCTTCAATCGACGCGGGATCAC
>Ga0187780_10001655_pt1 | contig 16866 bp, 18 predicted proteins | sample 1015_Q2_SP10_20__FD_132429 | JGI IMG/M metagenome (GOLD analysis project Ga0187780, IMG submission 132429) | Tropical peat soil microbial communities from peatlands in Department of Meta, Colombia - 1015_Q2_SP10_20_MG | ecosystem: Environmental > Terrestrial > Soil > Wetlands > Peat | place...
AATTCCTGCGCAGGGTTTTTTGAAAGGAGGAGATATGTCTGAAGAAATTTCTAAAGAGTATGACGTTATTATTGTCGGGTGCGGCATTGCGGGATCGGTTGTTGGAGCCCTGTTATCGCGTATGGGGCAAAAAAAGGTTCTTATTCTTGAGCAGGCAGGAGTGATTGGGGGGCGGGCGACATCCTTCCGGGGGGAGGGGATCAAAGACGCCAACGAGTTTCGCAAAACCCTGGCGCTGGCTGCACACTCCTGGGTTTGCGATAAGACGAAACCGAGCCTGTCCACCATGATTCAAAAGAAGATGCTCCGTGGATACGTCATCGAAGCAGGCGGCCGGGGCGCCTGGTACACCAACAGGGGACGCGTCAGCCAAGCCTTGTCTGTGTTCAACAAGGCCTCGATCTTCTATCCTAATGTCGGCTTTGTGTGGTATGACCACGATTGGAAGCCGCACGATATCAAGAGAAGGTCCAAGTACGGATGGATGAGCGAAGAAGACTATGCCGAGATGGTGAAGGTCCATAAGCGGAAGCTACAGGTGGGCTCGATCGCGGAAGCAGAAAAGCTTGACCATGTCACGCTCAAGGACTGGGTCGAGGGGATCACGAAGAGCGAGCTGGCTCAAGAATTCCACTATGCCATGGGCACCTTTCAGACGATCATCAATGATCCGGCGCTGAACAGCGCCGGGGAGAACTTGAAGGTGTTTTTACAAGTTCAGGAAACAGGGGTGCATATCACCGACGGCTCGTGGGCTTTCGCTGGGGCCCCCGGGCACCGGTTTATCACCGAGGGGTTTGTGGCTGTCGTCAAGGATGCTGAAGGGGAGGTCGTCACGAATGCGCGGGTCAAGGAAGTGATGATTCAGGGTGGCAAGGCGATTGGCGTGAAGGCGGACATAGGCGGCAAGACCATGGAAATTAAGGCGCCGGTCGTTGTCTGCACAGCCCCGCCCAAGGTACTGCTAAACCTCATCCCTGAGAAATTGCTGCCGGCGGAATTTGTCAGGTTGACGAAAAATATCATCCATACTTCCATGGTCGCCGGCCAGTTTGGGATGAGCAAACCAATGAGCGCCTTCTGTCAACTCGAGGTGGACCCCAGGTCTTTCTACCATACTTCCTGGTTGATTCCCGAGAGCGAAGGGTTGTTCATGGGCAATGTTCCACTCGACATCGTGCCAATATCTGCCGTTGCCCCCACCACTGCGCCGGAGGGCAAACACCTGCTTCAAATGGCCAGCAGCATTTTGGCCACCGAAGCGCACGATAAAAAGAAAACAGATATGGTCATCCAGCGGATATTGAAGTTTCTGGATAAGGGATTTCCGGGCTGGCGAAAAGCGCTGGACTGGATGCTCTTTACCGCCGGAGATACCTGTATCTTGTGGAGACACCCGGAGGACGAATGGGTGGATGTGAAATGTCCTACCGTTGAGGGACTCTATTTCGCCGGGGATACATACGGAAAGCGCCTCAATGAAGGAGGCATTGAGGGGGCTGCTCACTCCGGGTTTATGTGTGCCAGTGCCATCGCCGGCAAGGACTATCTCCAGCTTTTGCCGCCGATTTTCCGCTAAGCGTGGTCAAAAGAGAAAAACATAGTTCAAAAAAGGAGGCTAACCTACCGCGACTCTATGAAGCATGTCGTGACCATACGTAATGATACGGGCGATGAGGCCGCGTCGATTTCTTCTGTTAGACGTGTAGGAGATAAACTGGTTATGGAAGGCAAGGCATTGGGAACCATGCAGATGGATATGATTCTCTCCGCTGAAGACGCTCTCCGAGTCGTAAGAATGATGTTTTCGTGGCAAGGTCTGTCCTTCATTATTCTTCTTCCTTTCTTTGCAATAAGAAATCAAATTGCTAAAAGGAGAAAGAATAATACTAAATAGGATTCATTGCAGGATCAGGCTAACTCGACCGAGTTAGTCCCATCTCTTATCCAATCAGCAGCCTCCAGGGCGGCGGTGAAAAAGTGTTTGCCCTTGACATAGTACAAGAAGACGAGACCAATAAAATAATTTGTAACAAGTTCTTATTGAATCAGAAGATAAGAACCATCCCCCAGATAGGCCCAAGATTCGTCGTCTTTCATGCGCAAGAGGTCCGTCATGCTTGCATGCGCCATGGCATGGGCAAGAACATAGCCAAAAAGAAGAGAACCGAAATCCCGTTATGGGTTTATCCATACGGTCAGCTGATTTCCGGTAACAGGATACAGGTACAGGGTCTCCGTTGAGGCGTCCGTCTGGAAGGTCCTCTCCCAATATGCCGCCCCCGACGCCTTGTATAGATATATCTCCGACGTCACTTGATTCGGATTAGAGGAGGAAGTCGAGAGGTAGAGGACGAGCACCGTGCTCGTATATCCCTGATAATACAGCACAACCGGGTAGCTATCCTCAGTGTAGCTGTATATCGCCCCCTGAGAGAACGTTCCCAGATTCCTTGCCCCTTTAACGGGTTGCGAAAAAGAAACGGAAAACAGGATCATCACCAGAAACAAGCCTAAGATTATTTTCTTCATTCTTTCACCTCCTTACGGCTGAAGTATTATCAATAACTTGCTCGGAGCAGACGGGGTCTCGGCCGGTGGCGGCGGTACCGGTATTGGCGTGTAGACGTAGCTCGCCGTGTTGCTGTCCGCACTCTCGGTCCCGGCGCTGTCCACGGCTGTCACAACGAACGTCATCGTGCAACTTGCGGTCGGTCCCTCCGTAAACAAATAGGGAGATGACGACGTCCCGCCTGTCGTTGGAATGAGGGACGTGTTGATCTTAGAGCGTGTGCCGTCGGTCCTATACAGGTTAAAACCCGCTAGGTCAGTCAACTGCGACCCGTCCGTGTTGGTGGTCGGGTTTGTCCAGGTCGCCTTCAGATTGATGGTTGCACCGAGGCCGACAGTTGAAAGAGAAACCGTAGCTGCAGCCAACAAAACAAAAGCGATCTTTCTCATGGTTCATCCTCCTTTGATGATTTCTTGCCCAGCTTGTAGCTGGGAGACAAAGTCGTCCTGCTAATCCCCAAAAATTTTGCTGTCTTTTCGTCCGACCGCAGAAAATTTCTTGCGATTCTAATGGCCTCGTTTCTGAGTGACTGCATACGGGGCATCGGAAGCTCGGTGAGGAACCTCATCAACTCAAAGCTTTGATTCTCCACATTACTGATTTTCCCTATCATCACCACGTTGATCTGATTGCTTCCGCCGTCCGGCAAGGACTTGAATATCTGCTGCAGGATTTTTGGGTCCTGTATGATCTTTACGTCTTCATCCCTTTTTTCTATGTCGCCCATGTCCGTATCCCTCATCCGGTGGAATCCTACTGGCCCATCGCCAGATCGTAGGTGTAGTAGACTTTCAGAAGCGCAACTGTTTGGTGGTGACAAGGGCAAATGGCGTGCCAGAAAGATACGGAGTTTAGAAACAGTTTGATATTTAAAGAAAAGCTATTAAGGAGTGCTCTGACGGGTTCCCTTAAAAAGGAATGTTTCTGTATAGATTATCATATATCGAAGATATCGCGAAGTGTATAGAATTTCCAACACCAAGTGCGGACAGGGTTTAGGATTACTTTTCTTTATCGAGGTTTTTGAAATCCTTCGGTTTGAGGTTATGTCTTTTGACCAAATTGTAAAAATCGGCCCGGTATTTTCCTGCCAGTTCTGCTGCTTTACTTACATTGCCTTTAGTGAATTCAAGGAGGCGAACAATATATCCTCTTTTAAACTCTTCCACTGCTTCTTTGAAGGGTTTTAACGATTTCTCAGGTAGGTCCTTTGTGGAGAGAACAATCTCCTCGCTTATGACATCGTGCTGCGTGATGGCCACGGCGTGCTCAATAGTATTCTCCAGTTCCCGCACATTTCCAGGCCAGTCGTAGAGCATGAGCTTCTGCATAGCCATGGCCGAGATGCCTCTTATATCTTTCTTCATCCTCTGGCTGATTTCTCTTAAAAAATGCTCCGCCAGAAGGGGGATATCTTCTTTCCTTTCCCGTAAAGGCGGAAGATCGATCGGGATGACATGGATTCTGTAGAAAAGGTCTTCACGGAAGGAACCATTTTTCACTTCGGCTTCCAGGTCCCTATTGGTGGCCACAATCACCCTCACATCCACCTCCACGGGTTTCCCACTCCCTAATGGATAGAATCTCTTTTCTTGGAGTACCCTGAGAAGTTTTGCCTGAATGGAGAGGGACATGTCCCCGATCTCATCCAGGAAGATAGTTCCCTGATGGGACTGGGCAAATAGCCCTCGGTAGTTCCTTTTGGCATCGGTAAATGCTCCCCTCTCATGGCCGAAGAGTTCACTTTCCAGAAGGGTTTCGGGGATGGCAGCACAGTTGATATCCACAAAGGGTTTATCTCTTCTTTCACTGGCAAGATGAATTGCCTTTGCGATCACCTCCTTGCCCGTACCGCTTTCGCCGGAGATATAAATGGTGGAGTCGGTCCCAGCGATACGGGATACCAGCTCTAACACCTTCCGCATCTTTTCACTTCTTGCAATAATGTTCTGAAAATCGTATCTCTCTCTTAAAAGTCCGCCAAGCCTCTTCACCTCAGAGACAAGCCTTTGATTCTCCATTGCCTTTTCTATTTGCAACAGCAGCTCCTCAGGGTCAAAGGGTTTGTTCAGAAAGTTAAAAGCCCCTTTCTTCGTAGCCTCCACTGCGCTTTCAATACTTCCGTGGGCAGTGAGAATAATGATGGGCATATAAGGATTAATGGCGTGCATCTCCTCCATCAAAGAGATTCCATCTCTATGGACGAGCTTGAGGTCAACGATAGAAAGGGCGAACGTCTCTTCCTTGGCTTTGGCTATTGCCTCTTCTTCGGTCATGACGGTGGCCACCTCATAGGCCGCCAGCTCAAGCCTCATTCTGATCAACTTTAAAAAGTTACCATCATCGTCCACCACCAATATCTTTCTTGGAGACAGGGTGGTCATTTTGAAAGCTCCTTCTTTTTTTCATCTATCTCTATGTCCACTTGCTTCGATTTATTTATCGTTTTGTTCAACTCTTCAATTTCTCTCTTTAACTTTTCATTCTCCTGAAGTTCTCTCTTTAACCTTTCATTCTCCTGAAGTATCCCTATCCATGCTTTAGCCTGTCCGGCAAAAGGACTCTGGGGAAAAACCTTCACCAATCTCTTGAAGTGGTCAAGGGATTTCTGATAGTCCCTCTTGGGATACCCATAATGGGCGTAAATGAGCCCCGCATTAAAAAGGGCCCCATCTCCAGGGGGAACATTATTATATAATGATAAGACTTTCTGGTTTTCTTTCAGAGACCCCTCGTAATCTCCCTGGTCAAGGAGTTTCTGTGCCGTGACGAAGTATTGACGGGTTTCCCTTTTTGCCTCCATTTCTTTCAACGTAGCACAGCCAGCAAGGCACGTAAGGATCATGCAGGCAATACAAAAATAAAGATACTTCCATGTCCTATTTCGCTTTCTACCCAAACCTTACCTCCATGAGCATTGATGATGTGTTTAACAATGGCCAAACCTAAGCCTGTTCCCTTGATCTTATTGTAGCTCGTCATGGTGGCCTGCTGAAACTTGTCAAAGATCGCGTTTAAATCTCCCTTCGGTATGCCGGGCCCTGTGTCTGCCACGGAGACTCTCACCCCTCTTTCTGTCGGCAGGGCAGATATCGTAATATGACCACCGCCTGGTGTAAATTTTACGGCGTTCCCGATCAAGTTACTAAGGGCTTGAAGAATCCTTTCTCCATCTATCTTAATACAGGGTAAATCCTGCGGTATTTCCGTTTTGATGCTCACAGCTTTAGCCATCGCCAGAGGTTCCATTCGGGAAGCAGCTTTGTTCATAAGGGAGCCAATATCCGATTCCTTGAGGTTCAGGGCGATCATTCCCGCCTCCATTTTTGACAGGTCCAGCAAGGAGTTGACCAGGTCGATCAGATGGTTGCTCTCCTCCGCGATGATTGTGAGAACCTCTCTCCGTTTCTCTTTAAACTCCTCTCCTATACCTTTCAGTAAGAGATTGGTACCCTCCTTAATAGAGGCAAGGGGCATGCGCAGCTCATGGGCCATCAATGAGAAGAAGTTGGACTTCATCTTATCCATCTCCTTCAACCTATCACACATAAGATTAAAATCGTGGGCCAGATCTCCTATCTCAGGCGGAGAAGAGAAGTCCAAACTCCCATCGAAATCCCCCTTGGCGACTTGCCTCGTCTTTTTCCTCAAAAAGGAAAGGGGTCCGGTAATGCTTCTGGTAATGAAAACGGAAATAACGATTCCCGATAGGATAAAACCTGCGCCCATGAGTATCGCGACCTTATTTGCCCCTGCCCCAGATTCTCCAAACTGTTTTATCTTTTCATAGGTGTCTTGCTCCGTGTAGAGCTTCAAATTCCTCAGCCCCCCCAATATATCATCTACCGCCTTTTCCTTTTTCTCTCTGTACTCATCCTGAAGATATGTTTGATTTTTACCTATAAGTTCCACTTCTTCATTGAAGAGAGTCTTATAACGTCCGTAGGAATCCTTTATCGTGATTAACATCTCCTTTTTGCGTGCTGTATCTGCGATGGACATCGCCTCATCAATCCGTTTACCGATCTCCCTTTCGGCGAGCATAAACTGGTTGTAGAGTTCCTTGTCCTTTATGAGGATATATTTCTTTTCGTAGCGTGTTTGTGCCAGAATGGAATCGGCAAGTTTTTGCTGAAGGTCCTTCATGCGATTGTCAACCTGTAAAATACCACCCGTGACTCTGCGGAAAAGGGCAAGCTGCGAAAAGGCATAGGTACTCACTCCCACGACGGGAATGAATATGGCAAGGTAGCCAATAACCATGCGGACAAAAATAGTTGGTCTCACGCGGTGAACCTCGTCTTCCGAAGAAGCGGATGGGTCCGATACGAGCAAGGATGGGACAATGCATCCACCCGTTAGTAATTTTTGCGGTCCTTTTTGCAGACCCTAAATCGTTTCGAATCTTCTCTTCGTCAGTGGAAGCTTGCTCTTGACCCTTTTCATGACGTCACCTCGTATGTATCACATAAACGAAGCATCTCTTCAAGACCTGTTCTTCCGCATTTATGAAAGTTTCGGTGTAAGAACCATTCCCAAGATATGCTCATTCTCACGGGGCATCCAGCCTAAGTCCTGCCGCCCTGGCCTGCTGCTGCCGCGAACCAAGAGAGCTGAGAAATTATTCAATGCAGTGGACTGCATTCCTAGTGATCCGCATATACCAACGCCTTCTTTTAGGTCTACGGGAAAAGCGGTGGGGTTTGGCTATTTCTTCTGAGAGGGATTCGTTATCCTCTTGGCTGGTCTCTATTAGGGGAGATTATGAAAGTTCCTAAAAGAAATCGGATAGCTTTAGAGACAGAAAGATCTGCTTGAGCGAAATCGGAGAAAGAGGAGATCGGATTCAATTGAGGGTCGAATCGATGTCACTCTTAAGCTATCTTTTCTCTGAGATATTTAAGTGAATAGACAACCCGCAAATCCATCCATTCTTATCATCCCTTTCCACTGGTAATCCTTGCCCCCGAGTATGACTGTTATTAATGATTTGTGAGTGTTACAACCAGCCCACCCTTTTAACGCTTTCTTTCTGAGAGTTTCGGTTGACCAATTTCTATAAAATAGATATATTCCGATCAGGGATGAATAGGGTGGCGGCAGGATGGGGAATAATTCGGGTTTTTTGTGAAAAACTCTTCCACTCTTAACTTCCGTCAAAATATTGGAGTTTGAGAAATATGGAGTGGTTATGGAAGCTTATCCTGATAGCCGAGACTCGGCATCGAAAATGCAAAAACGTCCCCGGGAAGAACTTAAAAAAATGAGCAGAGGAGTTTTCCTATCCAGTTGAACCCTAGCGTGGTAGCGTATGTATGTGCAAATTTCGAAGCCGAGCTAAGGGGAGCAATACCAGGTCGTTCTTAGGAATCAACCTACTACAAAGAAAGGAGAGAGGGAGATGAGAAAATCTCTTGTTTTTGCAATTTTGGGCCTGATGTTTTTCGGGGGTCTTCCCAGTGGAGTCCTGTCCCAGTCCCAAACCCCGGTATACACCGTGGACTTTGCGCGCTCCATTTCGGGCGCGCCTATCCAGGTTCTGACTGCTATCAGTGTCGTCAACGAGGGAACGGCAAGCTGTCCGATATCGGTCGACTGGGTCTTCGGCGCTTCCCCCGCAGTACCAGCCTGCACGACCACTTTAACACTATCGACAAAGGAGGCCTTAACCCATTGCTCAAGGCACGTGGGTGATACATTCGTCAGCTGCAACGTCTCGTGTAACCCGCCGCTGACCTTTTATCAAGGCAGAGCCGTTGTGGGTACCACTGTTGCCTGCAAACCCAATATTGCAGTCGATGCCCGTGTCTACTATACGAATAGCAATGACAGTCAAGTGACCGGGGTCGCCGATGTGAAGGTTACCTCATTCACTACGCCCAGTACTGGCTATTAGTTCATCTGTGGCTGAAAGGAGGCGGGCCAATTCTTTTTTACCTGCCCCCTCAGTAAGAACCTCTGTTTTTATTATGGGCTCAAAAGGAGAATCGGAAAGGATAGCGTCTTTACGGCGGTGAACAACATTGAGAAGATTATCCTTGTCTTTGGAAGAGAGGGGATGGGTAGGAGACCACGATCGTCGGTTGAGAAAGAGAAGGGCGTGCAATCGGGGACAAAAGATGAAGAGATTCATTGTTCCGATGGCTATGGGAATGGTTATGTTCTTTGCTCTAAATTCATTTGCTGATCGTACGTATCAGATTGGAATGTCCAAACAAGAGGTGATCGAGCTATCGGGAGAGCCTGCATCAAAAGATATTCGTGGTGCTTATGAGCGGTGGGAATATAAATTGCAAGGTAATATTAGAGAGGTTTTATATTTTAACTATGGTAAACTTATTCAAATGACTCGTTGGGCAACAGATTCAAAAGGCCGTAAGCTTCGTGAAATAGATATTCTAAGCATGGCTTATAAAAAGTGCTCCCTTTGGCATATTCTGCCTTCTACGCCTTCCTGTCCTATTTCTTGATGTTCTCGCTGATGACACGCGTAACAGAACGCTTACACTTAGCCGGTTCATTCAATGATTCTCTCTCTATGAAAGATTCGGTTGACCAATCTTCATAAAATTTGTATAGTTCAATAACCAGTCAACAATCGTCAATCATTAATCAACTGGGGTGGCTGCGTAGATATTTCTTCGCCTTCAGGAAAAGAGCATGGTCCGGAAGGAAACTTTCGTGAAATATAGGGATATCAAAAAACACCTGATTAAACCAGAATACAGGAACCATCTCCAAGATCTGTAGGGAGGAAAGGTCTATGTTAAGTTTAAGGGAAAGAGCTTTTCGGAACCTTATTTTTGCGAGTGCTCTCTTATTATTTCTTATGTTGGGAGTTTGTTATACTTACGCCATTGGAAAAATTCTTTTATGCTTGGTTGGCGTTTTTCTCGTGATTATGGCCATCTTCTTGTTGACGGTGACTTTCAACACGTGGAGAAGGATGAGAGAAGAATGACTGACAACTCCCTGCGACACGGAGGACTGTCCAGTCCGTCTTCAGCGTCTTCATGCCGGAAGCATCAAGGTTGTCGCTTTTGACCATTGATAGTCTCGAGTGCCCAATGTTCACAAAATAGATATATTCCAATCGGGTGAGAAATCCACATTAAAGTCCCCACGCTTCAATCCATTTCCAAGTTTTTAATATCTTGAAAATGATGCTACTATAAGAAAGCATAATGTTTCTATCAACTCAATTTTTTAGGCGAAGAGGAACGATGAAAAAATTCAAGATTATCCTTTTATTCTCAATTTCTCTATGCGTCGGAATTTTGATTGGTGGCTATTTGTTTTCTCAGTCACAACCCAGGTCTTTTCTGGCAATAAATCGTTGCCAAAGTTGTTTAACTCATGAGGATTTACTGGGCCTGCTTGCCTCTGTTCAGATTCAGCGCTTTTCAGGCCTGATGCCTTTCAAAGTTTTTGAAACCGATAAAACAGTTGTTATTAAACATCCATTTTCCTCGGATCGAATTCACTACGTTATCATTCCCAAGAAAGACATCAAGAATATTGGGCAGATTTCTGATGCTGACGCACAATATTTGACCGATGCCTTTTTTGTTGCGAGATGGATTATTGAGCGGGAGAAGTTATCGAGGTATCGCCTCTACACAAACGGCCCAGGGTTGCAGGATGTCACTTATTTGCATTTTCATTTAGTCGCCGAATAAAAACACAATGGCTCTGTCTTTTTATACGCGTTTGAATCGGTCATCGTCACAACCGGCCCACCTCTTTGACTCTGTGCCTCTGAAAGTTTCAGTTGACCCATTTTCATAACATAGATAGATTCCAATCGACAACCCACTTTGTATCGAACGGTAACTGGATCAGAACATATGAACCATCTCCAAGACATACGTTTTTCCTTTTTAAGGACATTTCCTCCTGCAGTTTCATAATGACAATTAAAACCTGGTCAACGATTCTTCCTATATTCCCACCTCAACGAATCAGGAAGAAATCCTTTGATTTTCAAACCCCGCTATTATATATTATTGCGGTTATACGTTAGAACAAGATTTATGGATACCAAGCGCAAATGAACGTGAGACAAGGATCTTGAACATGACTCTGGATGTCCGGACAATGTATATGGCTATGGCGGCGAATTCTTTTATTGTAGCCATGGCGCTCTTCATCTCTCACGCGGGACGGTTTCGGCGTGATGGTACTCTTGCATGGACTGTCGGCTGGGTTTTTCAGGGCGCCTTCTGGACTCTGCTAAGTCTCCGCGGGGTGATATGGGACTTTGTTTCTATTGTCGTTGCCAACACTTTCCTGGCAACAAGTTTTTCCCTCCTTTACGCAGCAGTGAGGGAATTCCAGGGTCGCGCTTATAACCTGGGAACTCTCCTTCTTCCACCGGTAGCCGCGTTTGTGTTCTTCTGGTATTTCTCGACATACGTGGACAACCTATCCTATCGGATTGTTTTTATATCGCTTCTGACCATTCTGCAAATCACCGCCATCGCCCGAGCACTATTTCGGGACACCCCTATCCAGCAAAAGCGCTCCTGCCGGCTAACCGGCTTTGCCTTCCTCGTCATGGCCGCACTCTGGTTTATTCGGTTACTAGAGGGGTTTACCGTCTCCTATGCACATCTGTCTGTTTTGGAAGCAACAACATTTCGGAATGCAAGTGTGATGGCGGCGCTCGGCACTGTCATACTCTCCGGTATTGGCTTTGTATTCATGATACGGGAACGGGCCGAGGAGGAGCGGGAGAAACTGGTTCATGAGCTTCAAGATGCTCTTGCCAACGTAAAGACTCTCCGAGGCTTATTACCCATTTGTTCTTATTGTAAAAAGATCCGAGATGATAAAGGTTACTGGAATCGACTCGAATCCTATATCCGAGATCATTCTGGTGCAGAATTTACTCATGGCATCTGTCCTGAATGCCTGAAAAAACTCTACTCTGATTCGATCGGTTGACTAGTGAAAAGTATGAAGACCGAATCCGGCCCTCTTATCTTCCAGAATAGGAATACCAGAAAAGTTTCTAGGTTTTACGCTATGCCTTATCTCAATCGTCAATTTTAAAACTTTATAATCCTCAACGCTTGCAGGGGTTACAAACGGCCCACTTCTTTAACCTTTATTTCTGAAAGTTTCGGTTGACCAATTTTCATAAAACAAATGCACTCCGATCCGCAGGGAGGTGGTGCAGATATTGCTTCGTTTTCAGGGAAAAAGCCTGGGGCCAGAAGGAAATGTTCGTAAAATATACGCAAAGCCTGGAATAAGGATTCGACCCCTGAGATAGGCAAAATCAAGGATAAGGGTTAAACCCCGAAGCCGACCACAGCTTCTAAGAAAGCATGTAGATTGGCAAGCTGTAAAGATTAGATCTCTACTTGCTCGAATTGGACTCTGTGTCCTTCTTGCATCGGAATATGGCCCGCGATTCTTATCCACCAGTTCATTATGGATTGGTGAGTTACCCTCCTTGGATCGCGCCTTCTTTCCGGCAATATTCCGATCAAATGGCTATCTCCTTTTTGGTTCATGTAGTAGAATTTATATGTGGGCATTGGAAAGTTATCCTTTCAATTTCAAAATATATCAAGCGTGTACAATAAAAAAATGGGGTGAAGTATGCATTTTGTCAACCCAAGTCTGGTATTTTATCGTGTTTATGGAAAAAAAACTTTTTTTTGTAAAATAGATATATTCCAATCAGGAATCCAAAGGGTGGTGGTAAAATAAGTGTCTGGCCTGCAGCAGGACAAAAATGGCGAGACCAATAAAATAGTTTGTATCTAAACACATGAGCCGTCCCCAAAATATATCTCTACTCTTCTATGCAACCCTTCAAGTGATAATAAGCGGAATAAATCTATCATTTTGATTTTTTCCCATATCGCAGTCTTCAAGGAGGTGCGTATAGTAGCAAGTTCAACGACATGTTCAGCTTCTGGATGCTGGTGCTACAATTTAAAAAATGTTGGATCTTGACTTAAGTCAAGGATAAGTTTGCAGATACCCTATATAATAAAATGGATTTAATGAGAGTTGGAGAAGATGTCTTCACCATTATTAGAAAATAAAATCCAAATAAGGAGGATGTTATGTTTTGCTACCAATGTGAACAAACAGCAAAAGGAGAGGGGTGTACCGTGGTGGGAGTTTGCGGTAAACCCCATGAAGTAGCTAGCCTTCAAGACCTTCTGATCTATCTTGTCAAAGGGATTTCTCTCTATGCCTTAGAAGGGAGAAAGGTTGGTGTCGTAGATCGGGAGGTAAATACCTTTACTTATGAAGCGCTCTTTTCCACCCTGACAAATGTGAATTTCGACCCTGAATGGTTCATGGCCCTCATACAGCGCTGTGTGACATTACGAGAGACCTTAAAAGAAAAGGTTAAAGCGTCTAGAGGAAACGCTGATTTTGGGGAAGGACCGGCAGTTCTTAAACCGGAGACGACACTGGATGGGCTCGTAAAACAAGGAGAGAAGGTGGGTTTGAAATCTGATCCCACCGTAGACCCGAATATCCTTTCTCTCCAGCATGCCCTATTATTCGGGATCAAGGGAATTACGGCTTATGCGGACCACGCCCAGATACTGGGACAAGTGGATGATTCTATCGCCGCTTTCATCCATGAAGGCTTGGCAGCAACCCTGAGGAAAGATTTGAGCCTCAATGATTACCTGGCTCTCGTTCTTAAGTGCGGCGAAATGAACTTAAGGACAATGGAACTCCTTGACGCCGCCAATACCGGCACTTACGGTCATCCCGTGCCTACGAAGGTACCACTGGGTGTTAGAAAAGGGAAAGCGATCCTCATTTCCGGTCACGACTTGAGGGACATGGAGGAGATGCTAAAGCAAACGGAGGGTAAGGATATCACTATCTATACTCATGGGGAAATGCTTCCCACCCACGGATATCCAGGGCTTAAAAGATACCCCCATTTCTACGGTCACTTTGGAACAGCTTGGCAGAATCAGATGAAGGAATTCGCTCAGTTTCCTGGACCTATTCTTCTCACTACGAACTGCCTAATGAGAGTCCAACGAAGTTACCAGGATAGTATCTTCACCAGTGGCCTTGCAGGGTGGCCAGGGGTGCCCCACATTTTAAACCGTAATTTTACGCCTGTGATCCAAAAAGCTCTTGCCATGCCGGGATTTCCTGAAGACAGGAACGGCAGGTCGGTCACGGTTGGATTTGGAAGAAATACTGTTATGAGCATCGCTGATAAAGTGATCGAGGCAGTCAAAAACAAGGACATACGCCACTTTTTCTTGGTGGCTGGATGTGATGGTGCAAAACCCGGACGTAATTATTATACCGAATTTGTGGAAAAGGTCCCGAAAGACTGTGTCGTCCTTACCCTTGCTTGCGGCAAATTCCGCTTCTTTGACAAAGACCTCGGTACAATAGGAGGAATCCCCAGACTTCTCGATGTGGGTCAGTGCAATGATTCGTATTCCGCAATTCAGATTGCAGTGGCCTTGGCAAAAGCTTTCCATGTAGGTGTCAATGAACTACCTCTCTCCTTTATCCTTTCGTGGTATGAACAAAAGGCCGTAGCAATTTTATTGACACTCTTGCATCTCGGCATCAAGCACATCCGCCTTGGCCCTTCGCTCCCAGCCTTTGCTACGCCTGATGTACTTGATGTCTTGGTAAAAATATTTGATATCAAACCGATTACAACACCAGATGATGATTTGAAGGCCATTTTGGGTGGATAAAAATCTGGACGTTGCAGGATAGAAGGGCTCTTCGCTAAATACAACTTTGTCTAAAAGGCGATCCCTAAAAGAACCGTGTGTGTATTCAATCCGTTGTCCCTTGTATCAAACGGTTCGGAGATATGGTACAAACGATATTCCAGTCTCAATGCGGTTCCTCGACCAATGTTAAAGAGCATGCCGGCACCTGCATTAACAACCCCTGAAAAATGCTGATCTCCCAGAAGCGGGGCTTCCGAATTGCCACGGAACAGTCTTTTGCCAGCGCTATCATAACCGACCCCTGCCCCAATAAGGAGAAACAACGAACCCCATTTTTCTTGGATGGGCCTGAAAACAATATTATGACTGAGCCCTAGAAAATAGACATCATGTATCTTGGGGATGTCATAGTAAAAAAAGTTCCCTTCGAATTCTAATTCCCAATACTTCCATTTCCTATGGAGAGGCAACGTAATACGGGGAAGAAATCCATATTCCCTCATGTGGGTCTTAGTGTAGAATGCATCGCCCGTCCCTCCCAAAATCGAAAAACCCCACCTTGTTCTTTTCTCCTCCTCCTCCCCGTAAGCAAAGGACACTATTGATCCAATAATCACAAAGACAATTAAAGTGGAGAGCAAATAACATTTATACGAAACCACGATCGAATCCTTTTTCACTTGTTCTCCTTAAATAAGAATAGCCTCATATTACAACAATTCGGATTGGCAGACAATTGTAAACTGCCAGTACCTCCCATCTGCCCAAAGCGAAGAGGTGTAACAAACAGCCCACTTCTTTGATCGCTACTTTCTGTAAGATTCGGTTGACCAATTTTCATAAGATGCCTATATTCGAACTAGGAGCTCAAAGGGGCACAGCAAAATTGTGTATCAAGAACGCACCAAAAAACGGCGGGAATATATGAAATCAATCTATCTCTTACTAACATGCGTTCTACTGATACCAGCAGGCTGTGGGCACCAAACAAGGAAGGTTGACTCCCAGAGCGCTGTTCCAACCGTCGATCATATTCTTTTGGAAGTCCAGGACCTGGGTCGTTCGATTAAGTTTTATCATGATGAATTAGGGCTTGAAATACGAAGCAGATCGGGAGACTTTGCCATGCTGGAAGCGGCCAATATCGGCATTTACCTTTGGGAAAAGCACTGGAAGTGGAGCCCGTCGCCACCTGAGGGTGGACGTCCGCCGCAGGGGATGTATCCACATCTTGTTTTTCCCGATGTGAGGGGAGTTGTGGAACGGTTGCGGCGTGACGGCTATCGGATCGTGGCCGACGCGAAGAGTCACATTTATGGGACGGAAGCGTTTGTTGCGGACCCCGATGGATATGTATGGGCTCTAATCTCGAGGTGAACCAACAGGGACCCAACAGATTTACTGTTGACTTGTTCCAATCCACAGGGTGTAGTCGTAGGCACAGGACAAAAATGACGGGCCAATGAAATAATTTGTCCGTAATTGTGATTGAATCAGAATATCAGGACCGTCCCCAAAGTAATGCAGTAACCTCCATGTCTTTCTTGATTGTTGAGACCTGACCCTCTGTTACCATGCATTTCACTTGCCTTTTGGCCTTGAATTCTTAAGTTTAGTTATTAAATTTAGTTGAGACGGGAGTGCATTGGCGAGCAAGGGGGAATATTTTTTGAAGAGGCTGTAAATGAGAAGGAAAGGAGGAAAGACATGATTCCGCAGATCAAGAAGATTCTTTATGCCACCGACCTAAGCAAAAATTCTGCTTTTGCCTTCTTATATGCTACCGATATGGCAAAAACGCACGATGCAAAGATTGTCATCCTCCATGCGATTGAACCCATTCCTTCTTATGCAGAAGTCTATACGGGGGTCACGCATGAGATGAAACGGAAACAGCAAGACGAGACTGTCGAAGAGCTTGAAAAACACCTTCAGGGATTTTGTAAAAAAGCAGAGGGGCAAATTGGCCCCCCCTGCGTTGAGCTCGTATCCAAAATCCTCGTTCCCCGTGGCCATCCCCCAGAGGAAATCTTGAACGCCGCAAATGAAGAAGGGTGCGACGCAATCGTCCTTGGAACGCATGGGAAGGGATTTTTGGCCCATACCTTTCTTGGGAGTGTCTCCAATGCCGTATTGCATCGAACTCGAAAGCCAGTTTTTATCATACCTTTGCCATCTGAAAAAATCGCTTTTGACTTCGATAGCGTTTGATATCTCATTCACATATCAAAGGCGAAGAAGTCGGTAGGCAGCGCACTGGGGTAATGATTTTGCCTCATGACTCTAAAAAGGCAATAGCGTCGTTCTGCCATAAACCTTCTGTTTCCAGACAACTGAAAACCTCCAGATTTGATTTTCGTAGGTTTATCTGGCCTGATGATTTCTGTCTAAGATGGTTTTAAGTTTGATAAAAATACAGAAGCGGGTTAAAAGTCTAAGTTAGGCGTTGGCCAAACGTCTATTCCATCCTGAAGAGGAGACTCAAATGCCCAAGGGTTACTGGATAGCGCGGGTCGATGTCACCGATCCGGAAAGATACAAAGCTTACATTGCGGCCAATACCCAACCCTTCAAGAAGTATGGAGCCCGCTTCTTGGT
>Ga0187780_10001656_pt1 | contig 16865 bp, 18 predicted proteins | sample 1015_Q2_SP10_20__FD_132429 | JGI IMG/M metagenome (GOLD analysis project Ga0187780, IMG submission 132429) | Tropical peat soil microbial communities from peatlands in Department of Meta, Colombia - 1015_Q2_SP10_20_MG | ecosystem: Environmental > Terrestrial > Soil > Wetlands > Peat | place...
CCCGCCGAGCAGGCGATGGAGCAGCTCATCGACCTTGCCTGCGACATGCACCGCTACCAGTACTTCCACTCAGAGGACCCGGTCGAGGCGGCCAGGTTCGTGGTGTCCCACGCGGTCTCGGCGCTGTGGCAGACCGTGCTCGACACCCGCGGCTTCGCCGGCTTCGCCGAACGGGCCGCCTGCCAGCTCATCCGCTGGGAGTCGCCGTACGGCTGGACTGAAGGCGGCGGGAAGGTAGCACAGCACGAGACGACGCTTACCGAGGTCCTGGTCCCGCTGCTCACCTCGCCGCAGATGTGGCGGGACTTCACGATCGCTTACCTGTCCGCGCTGGATGCCGTCGCTAACAGCGAGGAGGATGCGCGGGGCCTGTCCTCGCGACGGCGCATCATGTTTTCGTCGGGAGGGGGCGATGTCGACTACCGTCGCCGGGATCGTGCGCGGCAGCTCGCCGCCTGGCACAACTGGCTCATCGAGCACCTTGCGGGGACCGACGACGCCGCGCTGCTGGACCGACTGGCCAGCCATCGCGCCCTGGCCGGACCGCAGGTTACCTATTTGCGGGCACAGATCGCCCAAGCGGGCGGGGACGCTGCCGCCTCCCGCCAGCTGATCGCTGACTGCCTGGAGGAACTGCCGGGAAGCACCGAGTTCCACGAGTTCGCCGCCGAGATCGGCGCGGCCCTGCCGCCGCGAGCCTACAAGATAGCGGCCGGCTGGTCCCGCGTCGACCATCGAGCCTGGGCTGGCTCGACCGTACTTAGCAGCGGAGCTAGCAGGAACCGCGGCCCAGCTGATATGTGGGCTTCCGTTCCCCACCGGGACATTCGTGGCGTTCCCGGGGGCGGATCTTCCGCTATCCTCACGGCGGCTACGCGGGCTGAGCCGATGCGCTGGCCCACGGTCGCCAGCTCGCCATCTCGGAAGCGCTGCTCGACTGCTCGTCTGACCTCGGGTCGCGCCTAGGGTCGCGGGGACGCGCCCAAGGGGCCGGCATACGTTTGTTCGCGAGGCCGTCATTGACTCGGGAGACTCGGGAGCCTTGGCATGAACGTCTCGCTGGATGAGCACAGGCTGGGAAACCTGCGCTGGATCACGCTGAGCGGTCCGGACTGCGACGCGTTCCGGGCGCTGGGCGAGCATATGCGGGACGAGATGGCCGACCTCATCGAGGCCTGGCCGCTGCTGCCCAGGCTTCGCAAGCACGCCTCGCGTCCGCCCGGAAGCGGCCGCCTGGCCTCCGTGCGCCAGGCCAGCGAGCTGCGCTTCGAAGCGGTCTGGGCCGAGCTCGCTGCCCTCGCCGAAGGAGCCGCGATCCCGGTCGACGATCTCGCCCTGCTGAACCTCCGAGGCGACCTCGGCACGGTGGTCGGCGGCATCGGATGCAGCGACCTGGCGTGGCGGCGGCAGCGGTCCGTCATCGGCCACAACGAGGACGGCGTGCCAGAAAACGCCGGGCAGTGCGCCCTGCTCACGCTGGCTCTGGACGGCCTGCCGGCCGTCACCGCCTTCTGGTATCCGGGCTTCCTGCCGAGTAACGCGTTCGCCGTCACCGGCGACGGCCTGGTATGCACCGTAGATCACCTCCCGGTCGCATCGCCCGGCGACGGAGCCGGTCGGCATTTCGTGGGCCGCGGGCTGCAGCGATCGGCGGGGACGGTCGACGAGGCCATTGACTACCTGCGGGAGCACCCCTCGGCCGGCGGGTTCGCCCATACGGTCGGCGACCGGACCGGCCGGATCGTCAGCGTCGAGGCCGCCGCCGGGCGCCACGCCTTCGTAGAAGTCGGGCCGGCATCGGGCCCGCTGCTGTGGCATACCAACCACGGACGGTACGTGACGGGCTGCGAACCATCACCCGGCGGAAACAGCGTGGTGCGCGGCGAGATGCTCAGTGCTCTGGCTGCCCCGGCGGACGATCCCGATCCAACCTGGTTCCTGCGCGTCCTGGCCGGCGCGCCGCTGCCGGACGGTGTCCGCTGCGATCCGGCGCCCGGCAGACCGGCGACGACGCTGTGCACGTTCATCGCCGACCTCACCGCAGGCGAGGCCGTCATCGCCGCCCGGGATGACGAGCCTGTCGCGATCCCGCTGCTCGACCTGGCCGGGGGAGATCCGAGCCGTCAGCGTCAACTCGTCTGGACCCCCTGAAGCCCATAGACCGTGACCGACGGCATAGCGAGCCAGGCTAGGACTTCCGGGTCCTCGTTCTCGCCGCCTTCTTCGGTTGTTCGATCAGCTTGACGGTGATGTCGGGGCCACCGGCCTCGACGACCTGAACTCGTTTCGGCAGCATGGAAAGGAAAGCCCGGAAGCTTCGGCACCCGTAGTTGTGCTCGTCGAAGGCCGGGTCCAGGGCTAGCATCTTGCTTTTCAGGCCGCCGGCGGTCAAGGTCTCGGAGCTGGATTCCTCGAAGGCCCGGACCAGCAGCTGTTCCGCCTGGGTGATGTCGAACGCCGCCGCGGGCCGCGCGGCGGGCTCGACCTCCGCGACCAGCGTGCCCCAGTACTTGTACTCCGAGCACACCGATACAAGCTTGCGGCTGGCGTTGGCCTCGGTCCCCACGCCCACCACCCATTTGCCGAACTCCCGCAGCCGCTGCACCAGGGGTGAGTAGTCGCTATCCCCGCTGACCAGCACGAACACGCTGACCTCGGGATGGACGATCAGCGTCTCCATGGCGTCGACCGCCATCCTGATGTCGGCGGCGTTCTTGTTCTGGATGCCGACCCGCGCGACCTGGATGAGGTCCACGCCGTTCATCGCGAGATCGTCCTGGTGACTGCCGAATCGTGGATCGGCCCAGTCCGCGTATGCGCGCCGCACCGAGGCGTTGCCGTAACTGCGGCACAGCCGGGTCAGCGCCTCATAGGGCGCCGGGTTCGCCTGGTCAGGCAGTTCCTTGACCGCGCCGAGGACGAGGTTCTCGAAATCTACGAACACGGCGACCTGCGCGGTCCCGTCAGGATCCACCATTCACCTCCGTCAGCCGATGCGGCGATGAAACGCTACACCCGTGACGGCATGGTCGCCGCCGACCTGGAACCAACATACGGCGGGCGCCCCGGCGGCCCGCTCGCCAACCCCCAGGCCGACCAAGCGCCGGTCCCGCTGCGGGGCGCGCTAGTGGACGTGCAGCCGCCAGTCTCGCGGCACGCGGCCGGTCGGTCCGGGGACGCCCTGGTCAAGCGGATGATGTTCCGGCGGGGCAAGCCCCGGGCCCACGAAGGACTCCTGCGTCTCGTAGTTCCAGAACCACTCCTCGCCCGGCTCGAAGCTCCGGATGATCAGGTGCCCGGTGGCCTTGGCGTGCGCGGTCGCGTGCTGGGCCGGGGAGGTGTCGCAGCAGCCGATGTGCCCGCACTGGGCGCACCGGCGCAGGTGAACCCACCACCCGCCGACGGCATTGCACTCGACGCAGCCTTCCCCGCTCGGCGGCACCGAGGGGTCGATTCCCGGCATCTCGGTCATTGAGCTCTCCCGTCCCGCGAGGCGGCTGTGCCGGCGCCCGGACCGTCGGCCCCGGAAGCGCGATCACCATTCGGCGGAGAAATCGGGAGCCGGACCCGGAACCGGGTATCACCCGGCGATGATTCCAGTCGAATGTCCCCGTGGTGCTTGTTCACCACGATGCGCCAGGAGATGTCAAGCCCGAGCCCCGTCCCTTCGCCCACGGGCTTGGTGGTGAAGAACGGCTCGAAGATCCGCTCCCGGATGTCCCGTGGGACTCCGGGCCCGGTATCCCCGAACTCCACGAACACCTGGTCCCGGTCCAGCCCCGTGCGCACGGTCAGCGTCCCCGTCCCGCCCATGGCCGACACGGCGTTGTCGATCAGGTTCGTCCAGACCTGGTTCAGCTCGCCCGCATACGCGGAGACCCGGGGCAGCCCTGGATAGTAATCCTTCACGACATTGATGCCCGGGGGGATCTTGCCGGACAGCATGAGCAGCGTGCTGTCCAGCAGTTCGTGCACGTCAACCACCTGGAACGGGGCCCGGTCCAGTTGCGAGTACTGCTTGGCCGCGCCTACCAGCGTCGAGATCCGGGTGGTGGAGTCCTCGATCTCGTTCATCAGCAACTCGGTGTCGACGGTGTAGTTCAGCCACCGCAGCGCGCTCTCGAGCGTCGCCGGATCCACCGTCGCCTCCACGTGATCGAGCCACGCGGTATCCAGGCCGGCGGCGACGAACGTCGGCGCCAGCTGCCAGCCATCGTCCACGCCGTGGGCATCCAGCCAGTCGGTGATCGCGTCCTCCCGGTCGGAGGCCTCCAAGGGCGCCAGCGCCTGCGCCTTCGGAACCCGGTCGGCCGCCTCTTCCTGGAGCTGGATCAGCGTCTCCAGCGTGGTCCGGTCGTACGGCCCGCCTGCGATCAAACCGAGCTTGTGCCGCATCCCGGCCACCCGCTCGCGCAGCGCCGCCGTCGCCCGGACCGCGGCCGCGGCCGGGTTGTTCAGCTCGTGGGTCAGCCCGGCCGACAGCGAGCCGAGCGCCAGCAGCCGTTCCCGCTGCCCGATCGCCTGGGCCCAGTCCTTATTGCCGAAGAACGCCCCCTCGAGCAGGTGCACCGCCATCGGGAACCACTCGTTCATCAGCTCGGCGAACGTATCGGCGTCCAGTACGAAGAACCGGGACCGCGCCGTGGCGCGCATCGATGACGGGTAGACCTGCCGAACGCGGTCGCCCATGTAGGCCTGCCACGCGCCAGCGTACGCGCCGTGCTGCGACGTCTTGCCGGTCTCGATGTCGTCGGCCCCGATGCGCTTTGACAGCACCACCGTGCCCTCGAGCAGGACATAAAAGCAGGTCGCGGGGTCGCCCTCGGCGTAGACCGTCCCCGGCTCGAGCAGTTCGACGCGGCCGCGCTCGCACAGCCACTGAAGCTGGTCGTCGGTCAGCTTCTCGAACAGGAACAGCGTGCGCAGCTCATTGACGTCGCAGGTCAGCGCCTCGGGCGAGCCGGAGCCGGACGAGCCGGCCGCAACAGTCTCAGTCATGTCTTCTCCAAGTACCGGTGCACCAGCATCACGGCCAGCGCGCCCTCGCCGACCGCCGAGGCGACCCGTTTGGCCGACTCGGCGCGCACGTCCCCGGCCACAAACACTCCGGGCACGCTGGTCTCCAGGTGGTACGGCATCCGGTCAAGGGTCCAGCCGCGCGGCCGCTGCCCACCGACAGACAGGTCCGGGCCCGCGACCACGAACCCCCGGGAGTCCCGCGCCACGACGCCGTCCAGCCAGTCGGTCAGCGGCGCCGCGCCGATGAACAGGAACAGCAACTCCGCGTCGACCGTTTCCGAGTCCCCGTTCGCGGTGTTGCACAGCACCAGCCGCTCCAGGTGCTCCTCACCCTCGGCCGCGACGACCTCGGTGCAGGTCCGGACCGAAATCGCCGGAATGTCCTCGATCTGCTTGATCAGGTAGTAGGACATGGACCTTTCCAGCGACGACCCGCGGACCAGGATCGTCACCGACTTCGCGTGCCGCGACAGGTACACCGCGGCCTGCCCGGCCGAGTTCGCGCCGCCGACGACATACACGTCCTGGCCCAGGCACGCGGACGCCTCGGTGAGCGCGGACCCGTAGTAGACCCCGCGCCCGGTCAGCTCGTCCAGCCCGGGCGCGTGCAGCTGCCGGTAGGAGACGCCGGTGGCGAGGATGACGGTGTGCGCGTCGATGAAGGTGCCGTCCGCGAACGTGACCCTGCGGGCCGAGCCGCGGACCTCCAGGCCGACCACATCCCGCGTGGTGAGCACCTCGGCGCCGAACTTCGTGGCCTGCCGCCGGGCGCGGTCGGTCAGCTGCGCCCCCGATACCCCGTCCGGGAAGCCCAGGTAGTTCTCGATCCGCGAGCTCTGCCCCGCCTGGCCCCCGGTCGCGAGCCGCTCCACCAGCACGGTGCGCAGCCCCTCCGACGCGCCGTACACCGCCGCACCCAGCCCGGCCGGCCCGCCGCCGACGACGACCAGGTCGTAAAAGTCCTTCGACGGCGTGGTGGCGAGCCCGACCCGCGCCGCCAGCTCCGCGTCGGTCGGCTCGATCAGCGGGTCGCCGTCCGGCGTGATCACCAGCGGCAGCGCGCGCCCGTCCGCTCCGGCCGCGTCGAGCAGCCGCTGCCCTTCCGGCTCGTCGGAGTTGTACCACCGGTACGGCACCTGGTTGCGGGCCAGGAACTCGCGGACTTCCGACGACCGCGCCGACCACTGGTGCCCGACCACCTTGGTCTCCGGCACCGGCCGGTGATCTGACTGCATCCACGCATCCAGCAGCGCGTCCACCACCGGGTACAGCTTCTCCTCCGGCGGATCCCACGGCTTGAGCAGGTAGTGGTCGAGATCGACCACGTTGATCGCGTCGATCGCGGCCCCGGTGTCCGCGTACGCGGTCAGCAGCACCCGCCGCGCCCCGGGGTAGATGTCCATCGCCTGCTCGAGGAACTCGATCCCGTTCAGCTCCGGCATCCGGTAGTCGGCCAGGATCACCGCCACCAGGTCGCCGCGCAGCTTCATCTGGCGCAGCGCGTCCAGTGCCGCCGACGCCGACTCGGCGCGCACGACCCGGTACCGTTCCCCGTACCGGCGCCGCAGGTCGCGGGCCACCGCGCGGGACACGCCCGGGTCATCGTCAACGGTGACGATCACGGTGCGGATCGTCTCATCTGGCACGCTCAACGGCGTCCGCCTCCAGGCCTCCCGGCAACCCACTGCATAACGCCCATACTAAATTCACGCGACCGGCCTAACATTCCCGGCGCCCTGTCCCGCCGCGGTGCCGAGGAAGGTCCCGCATGATCGTCCCGAAGATCTCTTGTATCCCGAACGGACAGTGGTGCTTCTCCCTGTCACCCTTCTCGCCCGCCAGGCTGGAACTCCAAAGCTCCACAAGATCCCACCGGCCTCAAGTGACAGTCGGCAGTGACTCCGGGCCGCCGATGGTAAAGACTGTGACTGAACAACGCCGAAGGAGGTCACGATGGCAGCTAATCCCCCCTCCACGGATGAGCCTCAGCCGACGGGCTCCGATGTGCTCGGGACCGAGGCGGGCGGCACCGATGAGCTCGGGACCGAGGCTGGCGGCACCGATGAGCTCGGGACCGAGGCGGGAGACACCGATGTACTGGGGTCCGAGGCGGGCGGCACCGATGAGCTCGGGACCGAGGCGGGCGGCACCGACATATTCGGTCCCGGTTCAAGCTGAGCCGAGCGTCACCAGCGGCCACGTGGCGCGCGGGGTCCGGGCCGGCCGCCGCCGCAGCTGGTGCCGGCCTACGGGCGCTGCCCGCCGGCCGCGGGCCCCCGCCGATGCGCGCCACGTCGGCCCCGGCGCCGGGGGCGGCGAAGTCGCGTCACCTCGCGGTCGCCCCGCGCCGACCCGGCGGGGATCCTGGCCTGAATCGACTCCAGGCCGTCCGCCCGCGGCTCTACCTGATCCACGGCAGTATGCAGCGCTCGCCGCACGAACTCGGCAAACTCGTGCCACCATGCCGGGGTACCTTCGGGGCCGGTTCTCACCATTACTCCTGCTCCAGAGCCGCGCGGAGGGCAGCCATGCCGCGGGCCGTATGGCTTTTCACGGCACCACGGCTGATTCCCATTGCGGATGCGATCTCAGCCTCGGACAGGTCCCCGTAATATCGCAGGACGATCGCCTCGCGCTGCCGTTCGGGAAGGTCGCGGAGCGCGGCGACGACCGCGGACCGCTCGAGCAGGACGAAGGCTCCGTGTTCGGCGCTCGGCATATCCGGCGGCGCCTTCTGCGGGTTCCTTTCGACCACCAGCCGGTGTCGCAGGACCGAGCGTGACCTGTTCACCACCGCCTGCCGCAGGTAGGCCAGCGCCTTATCGGTGTCTTTCAGACGGTTCCATCCGTCGTGCGTGGCGACGAACGAGTCCTGGACCACTTCCTCGGCGGTGGGGGTGTCCCGCACGAGCATGGCCGCCAGTCGCACCAGGGCCCGGTAGTGCATGGAATACAGCTCGATGACCGCATGGTCGGGGCTCCACTCCGTGCGGGCCGTCGAGGAGGCCAGGAAGGGGTCGGGCATGAAGCCGCCAGCAACCACCACGGCCAGCGGCAATGTCGCGCTTTCCGCAAGCTCCGGAGCCGTCTCCACACCATCCGGAGCTGTCGGCCCCGTGGCCAGACCGCTTGGCCCGGCGGTATCTTCCAGCACGGAGCTCTCGGTCTGTTTGCCCAGCCAGGTCCTGTACCGATCCAAGCCGGCCGTCAGGTCGTACTCGGCAGCGGCCCGGCGTTCCTGCTGCTTGATGACTTGCTCATACACGCGGGAAAGCAGCGTGTCCTCGTGCGAGCTGTTGGTCTCGCGCCCGCCGCCCCTCATGACCAGGCTCCGTCCGGGTCATCGCCGGTAAAGGGGTGGTCCGGGCCGAGCTGCGCGATCAGCTTGCGTCGTGCCCGGTGCAGGTGTGCGCTCACGGTCTTCTCGGCCACGCCGAGTACCGCGGCGATCTCGGCCTCTTTCATGTCCAGTTGCCAGCGCATGAGCGCGACCGCATGCTGCCGTTCCGGCATGCCCTGGATGATCCGCCAGCATCGCTCCAGGACGATCGAGGAAAGGGCCTGTTCGGCAGGGTCGGCCTGGACCTTCCGGTAACGGAGCTCGATCCGTGGCAGCCGGTCACGGAATGCCGCCTCACGGCGGAAGCCGCTCACCGCGATATAGGCCAAGGTTCTCTTTAGCCAGCTACCGCGCTGCTCCTCGGCCAGGCACCGCAACCCCTGCCAGACCGGGGCTGCGGCCTCGAAGGCCGCCTGGACGAGGTCATCGGCCAGCGCCCGATCCCCGCGGGTCAGCGCGTAGGCGTACCTGAACAGGTCACGGGCGTGGGCAGCGAAGCACGCGTCGAGTTCCTGGGCGTCGCGGGGTGAGATCCTCCCCTCACTCACCGCCCACCTCCGCGCGATTAGCAACCGGCATCGCCGTCGTGCCTGGCTAGAGAGCCGTACTGGTGATGGCGGTAAAGGTACTCGAAGGCAGCCGGTAGCACCGGGGGACCGGGAATAATCACGCACTTCAGTCGGACGGCGGCAGCAAAACCTTTACCGGGTTCCGCAAACCGCCCACGTTACGCTAGTGCCCTACGCCGCGTGGCCGGCCGGAGCCAGCAGCCAGCGTCGTCTCAAGGAGGAGATGCCAGATGAGTGTGTACGACTTGACCGGACGCAAGGCCCTGGTCACCGGCGGGGCGCGCGGGCTGGGCGCCGGGATGGCCGAGGCGCTGGCCCGGGCCGGAGCGGCCGTGGTCATCGGCGACATTCTGGAAGACCTCGGCCGGGCCACCGCCGACGAGCTCAAGAAGTCCGGCGCCACCGCCGGCTTCCTCCCGCTCGACGTGACCAACGATGCCAGCTGGGAGCTGGTCATCGCCGACACGATCGCCGAGCTGGGCGGCCTGGACATCCTGGTCAACAACGCGGGCGTGGAGATCACCCAGCTGGTGGCCGACCTCGACCCGAACGACATCCGGCGGATGCTCGAGGTCAACATCCTCGGCACCTCGCTCGGCATCAAGCACGCCTTCCGCGCCATGCGCCCGGGTGGCCCGGCCGGCCGCGGCGGTGCGGTCGTCAATATCGCGTCGGTCGCCGCCACCATCGCCTTCCCCGGTATCGCGGTCTACTCCGCCACGAAATCCGCGGTCGACCGGCTGACCCGGGTAGCGGCCATGGAGTCCGGCAAGCTCGGCTACGCCGTGCGGGTGAACTGCGTGTATCCCGGCCTGGTGCCCACCGAGATGGGCAACCAGCTCGCCCAGGACGTGGTGACCCTCGGGCTGTTCCCGAGCGTGGAGGAAGCCGTGGGTGCCGTGGTGGGGCTCACCCCGCAAGGCCGCCTCGGCGAGGTCACAGACGTGGCCGACGCCGTGGTGTTCCTCGCCTCGGACGCGAGCCGTTTCATTACCGGCGCGGGCCTGCCCGTCGACGGCGGCATGGGCATGTGAGCGAAGGCTGGACCCACTGAAGGCCGGAAGGCCTGGACATACCGAAGACGGGAAGGCGGCCCTCGCGCTGCTGACGCACGCGGTCGGCGTGCTGTGCTGCCCCGCTCCAAGCTCGGCAAGGTGCTGAAGCCAGAGATCAAATCGCGGCTGCGGGCCGAATAAGGCCGCACCGGGGCGGCGGCCAGTGGAACGCAACGGGTCACCGCGTGGCGAGCGCCTCGTTGAACTGGACCGCGATGGCCCCCCAACCGTACTGGTGGTCATCCACCAGCCCGGGCGGGAGCTGTTCGTGCTCGATGGTCATCATCGTCTCGGACGCGCCGTGATGCTCCAGGGTCACGGTCACCATGCTCTGCACCGACGGGTCCGGCCAGTCCGAACAGCTCCAGGTAAACCGGAGCCGCCGGGGCCGGTCCAGCTCGACATACTGCCCGGTCACGTACAGCGAGAACCCGCTGTCCTCGATGTCGATGCGCAATGCCCCGCCCACCGAGGGCTCCAGCGAGATCTTGACCGCCCGGGCCGGACGCGGGCACATCCACTCGGTCATACCCACCGGGTCAAGCCACTCGTCGTACACGACATCCGGGAGAGCAGGCAGCACCCGCCGCACCGTGACCACCCGGTCGGGAGTCACGGCTGGCGCTTCCTGCGTTCCAGCCGGTCCGCCAGCGCATCCGCTCGCAGCGACCAGAACGAGACCTGCTCAGCGATCCACTCCTCGGGCGGGCGCAGCCCAGCCGAACGCACGCTCAGCCAGTGCTCGCGCCCGCGCACCTCGCGATCGATGAGGCCGGCCGACTCGAGTACCCCCACGTGCCGGGCGACCGCCGCGAACGAGATCGGCAGCGGCGCGGCGAGGTCCGTGATCCGCGCCGGGCCGTCGCGGAGCGCGACCAGCAGGCCGCGCCGGGTGGAGTCGGCCAGCGCCCCGTAGGCCTGGTCCAGCAGCCGATCTTCAATCATTCTGTTGACGATATCAGCGTCCTGATGAGATATTCAACGAGACAATTGAACGATCATACCGGGAGGTACGAGAGTGGCCGAGCACGAGGTCGTGCCCCACGACGAATGGGTCGAGGCTCGCAAGGCGTTCCTGGCCAGGGAGAAGGAGTTCAGCCGGCAGCGCGAGGCCCTCGCGCGGGACCGCCGCGACCTGCCCTGGGAGGCAGTGACGAAGCAGTACGTGTTCGACGGACCCAGCGGGAAGCGCACCCTGCACGACCTGTTCGACGGCTGCAGCCAGCTCATCATCTACCACTTCATGTTCCCCCCGGATTGGGACGAGGGGTGCCCGCACTGCTCGTTCTGGGCCGACAGCTTCAACGGGGCGCCCGTCCACCTCCGGGCCCGTGACGCTTCCTTCGCCGCGGTTTCCCGGGCGCCCGTCGAGAAGCTAGCTGCCTACAAGCAGCGAATGGGCTGGTCCTTCCCCTGGTTTTCAGCTGGCGAGACGGACTTCAATTACGACTTCGGCGTCTCTTTCCCGGCGGAGGCGGTGGCCAACGGAACAGCGGTCTATAACTACGGCTCCGCCCCCGGGCTCGAAGACCGGGAAGGAATAAGCAGCTTCATCCGGGACGGCCAGGGACGGGTATTCCATACCTACTCCACGTACGCGCGCGGCATCGACGCCGTCAATAGCACGTACCAGTTCCTCGATCTCCTGCCCAAGGGCCGCGACGAACCAGCCGAGGGCAACCCCCAGTTCTGGGTCCGCCGCCACGACGAGTACGACCGCTGATCCTGCGACGGCGCCCGGTGCCGCGAAGACGTTCCGGAACGGACCTGCGCCTCAATTAGCGTCACTACTGGCGAACCGCTCGTGCTCGGCGGCTTGTAGCCGTAGGCTCAAAGCATCATGACAGTCACCGCCAGTGATCTTGAGACTGCGATCTCGTGCATGATGAGTGGCCTGTTGCCCGTGACCGACCGGGACTGGTCGGTACGGGCGGGCACTTTGGAGTGGGACTGCTGGCATACGGCCGAGCACATCGGCGACTGCCTGCTGTCCTACGCCTGGCAGCTCGCCGTCCAGCCCACCACGCGGTACGTACGGGCCGTGGCGACGGCCGAGAAAGATGCGTCCCCGGCCGAGGTGCTGGAGTTCGCCATCACCGGTGGGCGCGTCCTGGCGTCGATGGTACGGACGTCACCCGCGCACGTCCGCGCCTATCATCCCGCCGGAATGGCCGATCCGGAGGGTTTCGCCGCGCTGGGCTGCAACGAGGCGCTGGTGCACGGCAACGACATCGCGCAGGGCTTCGGCCTCAGCCTCCAGCCGCCGCGCGATGTCTGCCGCCGCGTCCTGGCCCGGATATATCCGCACGCGCTCGCCGAGCTGGCGGACGCCGACCCGTGGACGTCGCTACTCTGGGCGGCCGGCCGCACCGAGTTGCCCGGGTACCCACCGGCCCGCTGGCGTCCGCACCCCGCCCCGCTCAACAGCTGACGCGGACCTGGGCGACTTAAGAGGGGACTTTCGCCCTCTGGGCGACGGCTGTTCACCGGAGTTCACTAAAGGCCGTGTTCGTAGGCGCTGAGACGGTCCTCGACGTCACCTTCGATGTGGCCAGGATGCGGCTGGCCAACCTGGCTCGCACCGGGTGGCTGGCCGGCGCGTCGGGCGACGCGTACGGCGAGTGGGGCCAGGGCCTGGCCCGGGTCGGGCCCCTGGGTTCGGCGCCCGGGGTGTCGCGGCTGGTAGAGGTGCGCTTGCGGGACGTCGTGATGCATGAGTCGTCGGCGGTGCTGGCGCTGCGGTGGGAGGCGGTGGGGCCGGGCGGGGGCCTGTTCCCGGTGCTGGATGCTGACATCAAGCTGACGCCGCACGGCGAGTCGGAGACACTGATGGCGATGACGGGGGCGTACCGGCCTCCGCTGGGTGCGGTAGGCGCCGCCCTGGACCGGGCGGTAATGCACCGGGTCGCGGTGGCCTCGGTCCAGAGTTTCGTGAGCCGCGTCGGCACCGCGATCGCCGATCCCGCTGGCGCCACGGCGCCGCAGGCCGCCAGCGGGACGCCGCGCTGGCTGCGGTTTCCGCTCGCGCCGGAGGAAGCATAGGACCCGGGATCCCGGCAGCGGCCCAGATCCCCCACCCCAGGCCTGGCAAACGGCCCGAGGTAAGGTCCGTTTCTATGCCAGAAGCATGGTCCAATAAGGCCAATGAGGCCAATGAGGTCAATGAGGTCAATGACATCCAAGCTGCCAAGCTCGTCGGCCTCGACCTCCACCTGGACCTTTCCGGCACCCGGATCCGCCTGGGCGTGGAGACCGCGCTACGGGAGGCCGTCCGGGCCGGGCGCCTCCCCCCCGGCACCCGGCTGCCCTCGTCGCGGGCCCTGGCCGCGGATCTTGGTATCGCCCGCAACACGGTGGCCGAGGTCTATAGCCAGCTTGTCGCGGAGGGGTGGCTGACCGCCCGGACCGGCTCGGGAACTTCCGTCGCGGAACGCCGTGCCGCCGATCCCGGCACGGGCCTGCCGGACCGCCCCGAGGTCCCCGTTCCCCGCTACGACCTGCGTCCGGGGACGCCGGACCTGTCCGCGTTCCCGCGCCGGGCCTGGCTGGCGACGGCCCGCAAGGTACTCGCCGCCGTCCCCGACCGGCTCCTCGGCTATCCCGATCCGCAGGGGCTGCCGCAGCTGAGGATGGTGCTGGCGGGCTATCTGGCGCGCGCACGCGGCGTCACCGCCGATCCCGGGCACATCGTAATCTGCGCGGGCTTCGCGCACGGCCTCGCCGTCACCTGCCGGGCGCTGCGCTCCTGCGGCGCGGGCACGCTCGCCGTCGAAGCGTACGGCCACCAGGCCCACCGCGACATCGCCGAGGCCCGGGGCCTGCGTCTGCGGCCGCTGCCCGTCGACGGCCAGGGCGCCGTGATCAGTGAGCTGACCGGGGCCGATGCGGTGCTGCTGACCCCGGCGCATCAGTTCCCGCTGGGCGTGACCCTCGATCCGCAGCGCCGCAGGGAAGCCGGACGGTGGGACGGGGTAGTGATCGAGGACGACTATGACGGGGAGTTCCGTTACGACCGGCAGCCGGTGGGCGCCCTGCAGGCGCTCGCGCCCGATCACGTCGTCTACGCCGGCACGGCGAGCAAGAGCCTGGCCCCGGGCCTGCGGCTCGGCTGGCTGGTCGTCCCGCCGCGGCTGCTGGACGCGGTGGCGGCACAGCTCGCCGCCGACCCGGTCGGCCCTTCAGTGCTGGACCAGCTCACCCTGGCCGAGTTCATCACCTCTGGCGGCTACGACCGGCAGATCCGCCGCGCCAGGCTCGCGTACCGGCACCGCCGTGACCGCCTGGTCGCCGCCCTGCGCCGCCAGGGGTTGCACGTCACCGGAATCGCGGCTGGCCTGCACGCCGTGCTCGAATTTTCCCGGACCGACACTGAGCGGCGGGTCGTCGCCCGTGCCGCCAAGCACGGCCTGGGCCTGGAGGGCCTGCAGAGTTACCGGGCCCCGGGCGCGAGCCCGGCGGCGGAGACCGACCGGGCGGGCCTCGTGATCGGCTACGGGCGCCCGTCCGAGCATGCCTACACCACCGCTCTCGCCCGGCTCTGCGCGGTGCTGGACTCTGCAGGTCCCGCCGGAGGCTGCTGACCGTGCGCCCCGCCTGCCCGCGGTCGGCGGGCGTCGAACCGACGCGGGCTGACCACCGTAGTCCTTGGTGACGGGCGGCATCAGGAACCGCCCTGAGGCCGCGGTGGGAGACGGTCATGAGCGGGATCAGGACAAGCAGGGGCGGCGACCGGTGATCATGCCGGGCCCGCAGCAGCCGGCCAGGACAGTCGGACCGGAGGCGGCAGCGTTGGAGCCGGTCAAGCCGGATGTCGAGTCCGCCGACGGTGACGGCGGCGGCCCTGAGTTCAGCGGAGGGCTGACCCAGGTCCTCGAGGCGATCGGCGGACTATACGCGCGGCTGGCGGCGTTCACCGCCGCCCGCCAACCCGACCCCATCACGGCGGATGCGCTCGCCGCGGTGATCGGCCAGGCCGCGAGCATCATCGATGACCTGTCGACGGAACTGGCCGCCATCCAGAACGCGCTGGAGACGAAGGCCCATACCGCGTCCAGATACGGCGTCAAGATCGGCACCGACCGGCGTCCTCCGCCGCTGCCCGCCGGGCCGCCGGCCGATGCCTCGGCCGCGAGCGAGCAGTACTGGTCACTTGCTTACCGGCAGGCGTTCGAGCAGGCGATGGCGAAGGCACGGCAGGCCGAGCAGCACGCCTCGAGCCAGCTGAGGGACCTTTACGCCACGATCGAGCCGCCCCGGGAACTGCTCGCCGGCGTCATCGCTGGCACCGCGGCAGGTGGCTAGCTCACTGCCGAGGGTCTGGGCAGACAGCGTTCGCCCCGGCCAGCGCGTGGATGATGTCGTGCCGGGCGGCGCCGGCGGCGAACATGCGCCTGGCCGCCTGGAAGGTCGCGGGTGGATCGTCGTCCCAGAGCTCGGCGATCACGCGGTGCGCCGCGGTCACGAACTGCTCGCTGGTCATGCCGTCGGGCGGAGTGCAGTTGGCGAACTCGGCCTCTGCGAGCGCCTGGCGGGCGGCCGGGTCGCCGACGCCCGGCCGGTGGCCGCCGTCGTGCGACTCCGGCATTGGCACGGCGAACATCCGGCGCGCCACGTGGCCGGCGAGTTGAGCAATGTCCGCGTCGCTTGTGGCGAGATCGGCCAGGTAACCGCGGGCCGTGACGGCGACCGGGTCATCGTAGGCCTGGTCGAACCGGCCGAACACATCCGGCAGGTGCTCCGTCAGGCGCGCGCCCGCCGCCTCGTCCAGGTTCCGGTGCGCGGCGGACCAGCGGACCCACGCGGTTACCGCCGGTTCGAGATGCTGACGCTGCGCGGGGGACAGGGTGAAGGTATTCGGCACGTGGCCCAGCAGTATCTGGGCGAGCTTGCGCGGACCGACCTGAGCCGGCGGCTCGCCGGGAATGCGGCTGCTGTAGCCGGTCAGCATCTCGGCCCAGAACCGCGTGGAGTCCTCGTCGTCGGCGACCGCCTCGGCGGCCAGCGGGCTCTTCAGGAAGTCGTCCACGGCCGCTGCGCGATCGGCGGCGGTGTACGCGGGTGCCTGCGGCGCGCCCTCGGCGGGCAGCCGGCGAACCCGGGACCGGGCGATGGGCAAGGATGCGAGGGTGTCGACGGACAGGTCCCGGTCCGGCTCCTGGTCACACCGCGCCAGCGGCTCCTCCAGCCGGCGGCGCGCCTCGGCCAGCCCGGCCCGCTCGACGCGATCGAAGGGGTCGTCCTCGCGGCCGATGGCCTCCATCAGGCGGGTCGCGTCGGAGGCCACGCCGACTCCGGTGGCGACGGGGATGCCGGTCAGGTCAACCAGGACTATGATGCCGTGCTCGGCTTCGCCGTAGCGGAACGTCACCGCCAGGGCCTCGTCGTCACCGAAAACGTCGTAGCGCCGCCAGGCCTGGGCGGGAACCGCCTTCCCGGCCTCTGTCACCCAGTCCGGAGGGTAGATGCCCGCGTCGGTCAACTCGGCCAGGGCCTGGCTGGCCGCCCTCTTGGTCGCCGGCGTACCCAGGCCCATCAGCAGCCGGAGCATCGCCGCGCCCTCCGGTGACCACCGGCGGACGGCCTCGCTCACAAGCACCTTGGAGACGAAGGCCTGGACATCGTCCGGATCGAGCTGTCCCACGAGCGGCAGGGCCATGCACGCCGCGGCCTCGAGCTCGGCCCGCAGCGGATCGCCCGCCGCGATCGCCGCCCAGAGGCCGGACAGCATCCGCTCCACGAGCGAGTCGGGGACGCTGGCTGAGAGCGCGCTGCCCGATGCCGATCGGCGGCGCGGCCTGGTCTTCTTGCTCACCCGCGCAATCCTACGGCGCGGCGGCGACATTCATCCCGCCTGCTGGTCAGGCCCCGGGCATCTCCCGGACC
>Ga0187780_10001657_pt1 | contig 16863 bp, 11 predicted proteins | sample 1015_Q2_SP10_20__FD_132429 | JGI IMG/M metagenome (GOLD analysis project Ga0187780, IMG submission 132429) | Tropical peat soil microbial communities from peatlands in Department of Meta, Colombia - 1015_Q2_SP10_20_MG | ecosystem: Environmental > Terrestrial > Soil > Wetlands > Peat | place...
AACGGCGAGCCCGCGGACTTCGCCGGGGTGGCCGTCTTCCTCGCGTCCCGGGCCAGTGATTACGTCACCGGGCAGACGCTGTACGTGGACGGCGGCTTCTCGGCGACGTGAACCCGGCGTGGCTCGGCGTCCGGTTGGCGCGCAATGTCCGGCCGACAGGGCAGAATGAGCGTCATGGCAGCACGGCGTAGCGGCGGTAGTACCACGCCCCCCGAAGAATTCGAAGAGAACATCGTCGACATCGACGTCGCCGAGGAGATGCGCGGCAGCTACCTCGAATACGCGTACAGCATCATCTACTCCCGCGCGCTCCCCGACGCGCGGGACGGGCTGAAGCCGGTCCAGCGCCGGATCTTGTACCAGATGAACGAGATGGGGCTGCGCCCGGACCGCGGCCACGTCAAGTGCGCGCGGGTGGTCGGCGAGGTGATGGGCCGGCTGCACCCGCACGGCGACTCGGCGATCTACGACGCGCTGGCCCGGATGGCCCAGCCGTGGTCGATGCGGCTGCCGCTGGTCGACGGCCACGGGAACTTCGGCAGCCTGGGCGGCGACGACCTGCCCGCGGCGATGCGCTACACCGAGGCCCGGCTGACCGCGGCCGCGATGGAGATGGTCGCCTCCATCGACGAGGACACCGCCGACTTCATCCCGAACTACGACGGCAGCGAGACCCAGCCCGACGTGCTGCCCGCTGGGATCCCGAACCTGCTGGTGAACGGCGTGTCCGGCATCGCGGTCGGGATGGCCACCAACATGGCGCCGCACAACCTGGGCGAGGTGATCGCGGCCGCCCGGCATCTGCTTCGCCATCCGGGCGCCTCGCTGGACGCCCTGATGCGCTTCGTGCCCGGCCCGGACCTGCCCACCGGCGGCCGGATCGTCGGGCTGGAGGGCATCCGGGAGGCCTACGAGACCGGCCGCGGCATCTTCCGCACCCGGGCGACCGCCACGATCGAGCAGCTCACCCCCCGGCGCAGCGGCATCGTGGTCACCGAACTGCCCTACACCATCGGCCCGGAAAAGGTCATGACCCGGATCAAGGACCTGGTCCAGGCCAAGAAGCTCAACGGCATCGCCGACCTGAAGGACCTGACCGACCGCCACCGCGGCCTGCACCTGGTGATCGAGGTCCGCAGCGGCTTCAACCCCGACGCCGTGCTGGCCGAGCTGTACCGGCTGACGCCGATGGAGGAGACCTTCGGCATCAACAACGTCGCCCTGGTCGACGGCCAGCCCCGGGTGCTGGGCCTGCGGGAACTGCTGGAGATCTACGTCGCGCACCGCATCGAGGTGACCAGGCGCCGCAGCGAGCACCGCCGACGCAAGCGCACGGAACGGCTGCACCTGGTCGACGGGCTGCTGGTGGCGCTGCTCGACATCGACGAGGTCATCGCTGTCATCAGGTCGAGCGACAACGCGGCCGCCGCGCGGGACCGGCTGATGGCGATCTTCGACCTGTCCGAGATCCAGGCGCAGTACATCCTGGACACGCCGCTGCGCCGGCTGACCCGCTACGACCGGCTGGAGCTCGAGCGGGAGCAGGACACGCTGCGGGCCGAGATCGCCTCGCTGACCTCGATCCTGGAGTCGGAGGCCCGGCTGCGCGAGGTGGTCGGCGACGAGCTGGCCGAGGTGGCGAGGAAGTTCGGCACCCCGCGCCGCACCGTCCTGCTCGAGGGCGGCATCGAGGCTGCTCCCGCCGCCGTCCCGCTCGAGGTGGCCGACGACCCGTGCGTGGTGCTGATGTCGGCGACCGGGCTGGTGGCGCGGGTGGCCGTCGGTGCGGCAGGTGCCGCGGGCGCTGCGGATATTTATCCCGAACGGACAGTGGTTCCCCCGCTGGGAGACCTGACCCGCTCGGCGCACGACGTGATCATCTCGGCGGTCCGGGCCACGGCCCGGGGCACGGTCGGGGTGGTGACGTCGGCGGGGCGGCTGGTCAAGGTGAACGTGCTCGAGCTGCCGGGGCTGCCGCCCGGGGCGGGCGCGGCCTCGCTGTCCGGCGGCACGCCGGCGGTGGAGTTCGCCATGCTGGACCGGGGCGAGACGGTGGTCGGGCTGGCCGGCGTTGACACGCCGGGTGCTGGTGTCGCGCTGGGCACCGCGGAGGGCGTGGTCAAGCGGGTGCTGCCCGATTACCCGCAGAACCGGGATGAGTTCGAGCTGATCACGCTGAAGGAAGGCGACCGGGTGGTGGGCGCCGCGCAGCTCGCCGACGAATCGGCGGAGCTGGTGTTCATCACCGGCGACGCGCAGCTGCTGCATTTCCCGGCGTCCTCGGTCCGCCCGCAGGGCCGGGCCGCGGGCGGCATGGCCGGCGTCCGGCTGTCCTCCGGCGCGTCCGTGGCCTGGTTCGGCGCCGTGGACGCGGCCGCGGCGGCGGGGACGCCGGTCGGGCCCCCGGGCACCTACTCCCCCGCCGTGGTGGTCACCGTCGCGGGCAGCAGCCGGGCGCTGCCCGGCGCGGCGGGCCGCAGCGTGAAGGTCACCCCGCTGCACGAATTCCCCGGCAAGGGCCGGGGCACCGCCGGGGTGCGCTGCCACCGGTTCCTCAAGGGCGAGGACGTGCTGGTGGCGGCCTGGGCCGGCCCGGCTCCCGCGGTGGGCGCCACCGATTCGGGCAGCCCGGTCGACCTGCCGGACCCGGTGGGCAAGCGCGACGGGTCCGGTGTGGCGTTGACCCGTCAGCTCGCCGTGATCGGCGGCGCCGCCCGCGTTCCGTGACCGCCCCGACGCCAATTCGCCGCGACCGGCGGCGCCGTCCGCGTTCGTGGTCAACGGACCCAGCTCTGGTCGGCGAGAAAGCCCCAGACCGGGTTGTACTCGTAGTTGCCCAGGCGCCGGGAGGTGAAGTCGATCTCCCGTAGCGTCACGGTGGGCACCCAGACGGCGGCGTCGGTGAGCTGGCGGTCGACCGTGGCCCAGAGGGCTCTTGATTCGGCCGGATTGCTGGCTTCAAGCTGGGTGGCCCGCTGCATCTCGCGGTCGAGCCCGGGATTGCAGTAAAAGCCGTTGCTGTTGCCGCCGCCGCAGCCGAAGAACTGGGGCAGGTAGGAGGAAGGGTCGGGATAGTTGGCGAACCAGTCGCCGTCGACGGACAGCTGGAAGTGGGTGCGCATCGCCTGGGTGACGGTGGCGAACGGGACCCAATAGAAGCGGAAGAACGAGTCGACCGTACCCGCAAGCAGCCGACCGGGGCATGCGGGCCTCAGGTGTCGATGCGGGAGGGATCCAGCTCGGCGGCGCCGCCGACGATGAAGTCGCGGCGGGGCGCCACGTCGGTCCCCATCAGCAGGCCGAAGATGTCGGCGGCCGCGGCGGCGTCCTCGATGATGATCCGGCGCAGGATGCGGTGCCTGGGATCCATGGTGGTCTCGGCGAGCTGGGACGCGTCCATCTCGCCGAGGCCCTTGTACCGTTGCACCGGTTCCTTCCACCGCTGGCCGCGCCGCTCCAGTTCCAGCAGCGTCCGGTTCAGCTCCGCGTCGGAGTAGGTGTACCGGTACTTCTCCTGGCCCTTGCGCGGGTTGGTCAGCTCGACCCGGTGCAGCGGCGGGACCGCCGCGAAGACCCGCCCCGCTTCCAGCATCGGCCGCAGGTACCGGTGGAACAGCGTCAGCAGCAGAGTCCGGATGTGCGATCCGTCAACGTCAGCGTCCGCCATCAGGATGATCCGCTGGTACCGGGCCGAGTCCAGGTCGAACGAGCTGCCCGAGCCGGCGCCGATGACCTGGATGATCGCGGCGCACTCGGCGTTCTTGAGCATGTCCGCCAGCGAGGCCTTCTGCACGTTGAGGATCTTGCCCCGGATCGGCAGCAGCGCCTGGAACTCCGAGTCCCGGGCCAGCTTGGCGGTGCCGAGCGCGGAGTCACCCTCCACGATGAACAGCTCGCTCCGGTCGTCGGCCGACCGGCAGTCGACCAGCTTGGCCGGCAGCGACGAGCTGGCCAGCGCCGACTTGCGCCGCTGGTTGTCGCGGTGCTCCCGGGCGGCGATGCGGGCCCTGGCCGCCGACACCACCTTCTCCAGCACCGCGCGGGCCTGCTGCTTGGCGCCGCGCGGCGGCGTCTCCAGGTAGGACTTGAGCTGCGCGCCCACCACCTGGGCCACGATCCTGGAGGCGGCCGGGGTGCCGAGCACCTCCTTGGTCTGCCCCTCGAACTGCGGCTCGGGCAGCCGGACGGAGACCACCGCCACCAGGCCCTCGAGCACGTCCTCCTTGGTCACCGGCTCATCGCCGTTCTTCAGCAGCCTGGCCGCCCGGAGCTGGTCGTTCAGCGTGCGCACCATGGCCCGCTCGAAGCCCGCGACGTGGGTGCCGCCATGCGGCGTGGCGATGACGTTGACGAACGAGCGGACCACCGTGTCGTAGCCGGTCCCCCACTGGACCGCGACGTCGACGGTCAGCTCGCGTTCCACCTCGGTGGGCGTCATGTGCCCGCGGTCGTCGAGCACCGGGATGGTCTCGGTGAAGTGGCCCGATCCGGTCAGCCGCACCGGGTCGGTGACCGGATCACCCGACCTGAGGTGCGCGCAGAACTCGCTGATGCCGCCCACGAACCGGAACTCCGCCTGGCGGGGCTCGTCATCATCGGAGCTGCCGGACGGCTCCTCGTGGATGCCGATGGTCAGGCCGGGCACCAGGTAGGCGGTCTGCCGGGCGCGCTCGGTGAGCGCGTCGAAGCTGAACCGGGCGTCGCGCAGGAACACCTGCCGGTCGGGCCAGAACCTGATCCTGGTCCCGGTGGCCCTCCTCGCTCTGCCGCCTCCTGCTGGCCGGCCCAGCGGCCGCAGGCCGGACCGGCGGGTGAAGTCCGCGTCCGGGCCTGGCGCGGCGAACTCGCCGGTGACACCGCGGCGGAAGCTGGCCGCCCAGGTACGCCCGTCCCGGTCCACCTCGATGTCCAGCCGCGCGGCCAGCGCGTTGACCACGGAGGCGCCCACGCCGTGCAGCCCCCCGGACGCGGTGTACGAACCGCCGCCGAACTTACCGCCCGCGTGCAGCCTGGTCATCACCAGCTCCACGCCGGTGAGCTTGGTCTTGCGCTCGACGTCGACCGGGATGCCCCGGCCGTTGTCCCTGACCTCGGCCGAACCGTCCGCGTACAGGATCACCTCGATCCGCGAGCAGTGCCCGGCCAGCGCCTCGTCCACCGCGTTGTCGAAGATCTCCCACAGGCAGTGCTGCAGGCCGCGGCTGTCCGTGGACCCGACGTACATGCCGGGCCGCTTGCGCACCGCGTCCAGGCCCTCGAGGACCGATAGGTGCCGGGCGGTGTAGGCGTCGGCGGCCGCGTCCGCGGGCATCCGGGCGGTGGTGAGGGCGGACACGGGCGCTGATCTCCTTCCGGAATACAACGTATGTTCTAAAAATACCCTGTGGGCCCAGGCAGGGCCTGTCTGAAGGTTACCGTCTCTGGACCACCTGCCGTCGCATGCCACGCGGCGAGCCCGCGGCAAATCTCCGGATGCGCCGTGACGAATGCTTCGCCGACCCGTGAGTGTTATTCAGATCTGAATAACACGAACTCATGAATCAGGCGGCGTGGTCTGGGTACATGTTAGGCAGACACGGTGCCTGTGGACCGCCGGTCATGCCCTAGCGCCCGGCGGGACATGGGCATCGCGTGTCAGAAACAGCAAAAAGTGAACACGCAGCGTCCAGGCAGGGTTTCGCTTGTGGCGTACACCACTCGGAGTGGGGAACGCCGGCGCCTGGGTATGTGTTGTGCTGAGAGGCACGAGCAAGGAACCGGAGCCAGACGGATACAGAAGCCGGAGGCATGACGCGAAGAAGGCGACGTTGACTGGAGCTATGGCCCCTACGAAGCCGCTGACCGCGCTGGACGTCTGCGATCGCTGCGGCGCCCAGGCGTACGTTCGCGTGCTGCTGGCCAACTCGGGAGAGCTTCTTTTCTGCGCCCACCATGGCCGCGTGCACGCCGAGGCGCTGGCCAAGGTCGCGGTCGACATCCAGGACGAGAGCAACCGGCTGTCGGAGTCGCAGCCGTTGTAGAGCACGAATGGCCAGGTCGGCAACGGCGCCGGCCGCGGGCATGGGTGCCGACGCCAGGAGCGGTACTGGCGTCGGCTTCTTTATGCCCGGAGGGCGGAGTTGCCGGGGGCGCAAACCGCGGCCGCGAGCGGCCGACGCTAGCTGGGCTCCGGCTGCCGGTCTTCCCGGTGATGCCCGGCGGCCAGTTCGCGCAGGTCTTCGGGCGACAGCTCGGCAGCCGGGTAGGACACGACCCGGCAGTTGGTCACCGCGCGGACCGTGGCAGTTCGCCGGCCCTGCTCGAGCGACGCGCGCTCGCCCAGGAGAGCACCCGGGCCGACGCAGGCGAGCGCGGTCCCGCCCGCCTCGACCTCGGCCAGGCCGTCGAGCACGAGCACGACGTTGTCGGCTTCCTCTCCCTCGGCGATGATCGTGGTGCCGGCCTTGACCTTCGCCACCTTGGGCTTGCTGCCGCCGCCGCGCATGATGATCTGGGACAGGCGCCGTTCCACCGAGGTCTCCGCTTCGGCCGCCAGCACGGCGTTATCCTGGCCGTGCCAGGGTGAGCCCGCCAGGGCACCGGTCCGGTACCAGGTCTTGAAGTCGATCAGGGCTGATTTCCCGGCCAGCTTGCCGTCGGCGTCGTAGAGCCAGTGCCGGGGGAAGGAACTGGCGCCCACCAGCTCATGCCCGGTGGAGCCATCGGCGTGGAGGGTCAGCGCCAGGGTGGTCCACACGGCGGGCCCCTGGGTCGTCACGAAAGGCGCGTCCTTGACCAGACGGGGTACCGTCATGCCGGGCCGTCCCCCGGTCGTCTGGGTGAACCGGACGAAGTCCGCACCGACCACCGGTTGCGGCCGCAGCTCCGGGTAGACGATGGCCTCCACCTGGACCCGCATTCCTGCAAGGCATATGAGGGTGTTGGACACCCGGCCGCCGCCGACCCGCCCGTACTCGGTGATCCTGCCGTCTTCCACCTCGACCCAGGCCCGCAGGTCGTTGGCGAACCGGGCGCCTTCGGGGCCGAGCACCGAGTCCAGGTCCGTCCACTGATCGGGAGGAGGATCGTCGTAGTGCGTCACCCCCGCCTCGAACGGGATCCGGGTCACGCCGGCCACAGCCTCTGATGGGATCCACGAGATGCTGGTCACAGACGACTCAATCCGCATTACCTGATACCCGCCCTTCTGCTCTGTTCATCCAAGCCGCGGTACGCGGTGCGCCCCGCTCTGCTCTGTTCATCCAAGCCGGGCGGTAGGCGGTGCGCCCCGCGGCCACACTGTTATCCGGTCAGGCATTTTCACGGCGTCAAGGTGCCCTCCGGACAAGACCAGGTCAGCTGGCGGTCAGGGCAGCGGCGCGCTCCTGGCTGAGCTCCTCCGGTGCCGGGTCGGGTTTGCGGGCCAGTTTGCTGGGCCACCACATCCACCGCCCGACGTCGAGGTTCAGCGCGGTGACGAGCAGCAACCGCACCACGATCGTGTCGAGCAGGACGCCGAACGCGACCGCGAAACCCAGCTCGGTCAGCTCTGTGGACGGGATCGTGGCGAGGACGGCGAACGTGCCGGCCAGCACGAAGCCGGCCGAGGTGATCACCCCGCCGGTCGCGGCGAGGCCGATGATCGCGCCGTGCCGGGCGTCGCGCTTGATCGCCTCCTCCCGGACCCGGGTCATCAGGAAGATGTTGTAGTCGATGCCCAGGGCGACGAGGAACACGAACACGAACAGCGGGAACGAGGTATCCGCGCCGCCGAATCCGAAGACGTGGTTGAAGAAGAAGGCGCTGACGCCGAGGGCGGCGGTGAACGAGAGCACCACCGTGGCGGTCAGGATCAACGGTGCCACCAGCGCCCGCAGCAACAGCACGAGGATGACGAACACCACCACCAGGATGAGCGGGATGATGATGTTGCGGTCATGCGCGTACGCTCGCTTGACGTCCAGGTTGGTCGCGGTGCTGCCGCCGACCAGGGCGTCGGCGCCGGGAACGGCGTGCACCGCGGACCGCACCCGGTCGATCGTGTCGTACGCGGCCTGGCTGTCGGGCGGGCTGGTCAGGGTGCCCTGGAGGTAGGCGTAGCCGGCCCGGCTGACCGGCGGCGTCACCGCGGAGATTCCCGGGGTGGCGGCGAAGGCGGATCGCAGCGCGGCCGCCGTGCCCTGGTTGCCGATCACGATGACGGGCGTGCCCGCGCCCGCGGGGAAGTGCTCGGCGAGCACGCTTTCGCCGGTCACCGACTCGGGGTGCCCGCGGAAGCTTTGCGCGTTGGTCAGGCCGTCGGCCTTCAGGCCGGTCAGGCCGAGCGCCAGGACGCCCAGGACAATGGCGGTAGCGATCCAGGTAATCCGCGCCCGGGGGGCGATGCTCCAGCCGACCTTCGCCCACATCCCCCGGTGGGTCGGCTCGGGCGAGCCGTAGGTGGGCTTGTACGGCCAGAAGACCCCGCGGGGGAAGGTGACCAGCAGCGCGGGCAGCAGGGTGAGCATGGAGACCATGCCGACCGCGACGCCGATGGCCAGCACCGGCCCCAGGCTCTTGGTCGAGTTCAACTCGGCCACGGACAGCGTCAGCAGCGCCAGTATGACCGTGGATCCGCTGGCGATGATGGCCGGGCCGGCGCGGCGTAGCGCCTCGGCCATCGCCGGGTGGCGGCGGTCGTGGCGGCGCAGTTCCTCCCGGTACCGCGCGACGATCAGCAGCGCGTAATCGGTGCTGGCGCCGAACACCAGCACATCCAAGATGCCCGCGCTCAGCGCGTTGACCGTCAGGCCGGCATGGGCGGCGAGGAGGTAGATCACACCCTGGGCGGTGAGCAGGGCAACGACCGATGAGATCACCGGCAGCAGCCAGAGCACCGGGCTCCGGTAGGTGATCAGCAAGATCACGATGACGACGGCCAGGGCCGAGTACAGCAGCGCGCCGTTGATGCCCTTGAACACATTGTTGCTATCGGCCGCGTTCCCGATCGGGCCGGTGACATAAGAGACCAGGCCGGGCGGATCCGTGCGGGTGATCGGGTGAATGGCATCGACGGCCGTGTTCGCGGCGTTCCAGCCCTTTGAGCCCAGGTTGACCTGGAGGACGGTCTGCATCGCCTTGCCGTCCGCCGACGGGATCGGGCCGACCACCGTTCCGGGCACGACGCCGGGAACCCCGGCGAACATCGGGGCGTCCGCGGCCGCCTTTGCCCGGTCCGCGGCGGTCAGGCCCGAGGGGCGCACGTAGACGACGACCCCGGCGTAGATGTTGGGCGACTGGAATCGCGACTGCACGTCCAGCACCTTGGTCGACTCGGCACTGGCGGGCAGCCAGTACTTCAGGTCGTTCTTCTCCGCACCCATGAGCTTGGTTGACAGCGGGTACATGATGGCGAGCACGACCACCCAGACACCCACGACGATCCACTTGGTCCAGCTCCCGGCCGGGATCTCTGCGATCTTTCCCAGTTTGCTCATCAATTCTCCCCCGTAACAGGCATCATGGAACGCCCGGCACCGGCCTGCTACCGACAATGACGGCGGGCGGCCCGGCGGGCATCCGTGGAATCTCGGATGGTGGTACGGATTTTCGGCGCAGGCCTACTCGCTGCATGCGGCACCCCGCCCGCACAGCGCCAGGTGCTCGGTCCGCTGGACGTAGCCGACCAGGTCGGATCTGGGCTCGAACGTGATCGCGGTGTCGATCGGGATCGCGAGCAGGGGCGCGGCGCCGGGGGCGAAGCTGAACTGGTAGGTGACGCACCCGCCGGCGACGGTGTACATCCGCACGAGCGTGAACCGCGGCTGCATGCTCACCGGGCGCTCGAAACGCTCCGCTCCCGGCTGGTCGGACGGAATCCGCTGGGCTCCGGCCGTGTCACAGGCGGCGGTCAGGCTGATGGTGACCGCCCGCGAGCCGGCCTGGTCGGAGTCCAGCCAGAACAGCGACCGGCCGGCGCTGATGTCGGCACCCCCGACCGTCCAGCCGGACGGCAGCGCCGCGATGCACGGCAGCATCCCCGAGGACGGGACCGCCTGGGCGGACAAGATCATGGGATGACCGGTCCCGCAGACCGGGGCGGCCGTCCCGGTGCCGACCGCCGGGCGCAAGGCCGCGGCGGCGACGGCGACGGCCGCGACGGCGGCGCCGAGCATCGCCGCGGTGACGATCACCCGGCGGGCTTCCCAGCGCTGCAGGGCGATCGGCTGCCGCGGCGGCGCCAGCGCCCGGAACTGGCCGAGCAGGTCACGGGGATCACGTTTCAGGAACGCGCGCAGCTGGGTCGGGCTGGCCACCCCGCGGGTGGCGGCGAAGGCCTCGGCCAGCTCGTCGGGGGTGAAATAGGCCAGCGCCCGGCGGTACACGCGCTCGGGGTCGGTGCGCACCGCCAGGACCAGCATCATGTTGCCCAGGTCGACCGCCTGCCGCCACGGCGACGGGCGGAGCTGGGTGAAGAAGACGTCGATCAGCAGCAGCTGCCCGTCGCGGACCATCAGGTTCCCCGGCTTGATGTCCCGGTGGGCCAGGCCGGCCTCCCACAGCTTCTTGATCATCTCCAGGCCCTGGTCGATGATGGCGTCATCGATGTCCGCCGAGCCGATCTCCACCGCGCCGGCGAAGAACTCGGTGACCAGCAGGTACTCCCGGGCCGGGGTGATCTCCACGATCCCGTAGGGCGCCGCGGTGCGGACCCCGGCCTCCCGCAGCAGCCGCAGCGCGTAGTCCTCGTACTGGGTCAGCTGCAGCACCGAAGAGAACGGGTGCTCGTCCTCCAGCGAGCCGTACAAGATGGTGCGCCACAGCTTGTACCACCGGTCGGCGCGGACGTGGCCGAGGGTGTAGAGCTTGGCGAACAGGTACTGGTCCGGGTCGCCGGCGACGGTCAGGCGCAGCGGCGTGGACCCGGCCGATGAGTCCAGGCCGACCGGCCTGATGTCCAGGACGGTCAGCCCGAGCTGGTGGTGGACCGCCTGCCGGATCGCCGCGCCGCGCCTGCCGGTCACGTCGACGTGCGCGGTCCGGCCGCGGCGGTAGGCGACCGGGAACACCGCGTCCGGGGTGAAGAAGCGGAACGCCGCGACCGGTATGGCCACGCCGAGGGCCAGGCCGAACAGCACGTCGTCCGGGTGATCGACGGCCAGGTAGAGCCGGGACAGGCAGACCAGGGCCAGCACGGCCGCCACGCCGGCCTTGGCCCACGACCGCGGGCGGCCCGGCACGGCCAGGCAGTAAACGGCGCAGACCAGGAAGAACGTGAGCACCATAACGACCGCGGAGGGGGCGGAGTAGCCGTCCCACCGGCCGATGATCGGCACCCCGTACGGCCGCGGCCGGGACAGCCCGTCGTAGATCAAGCCGCCGGTGATCTCCAGGAAGAACAGGCAGAGCGTGAGCACCAGCAGGTGCCGCCAGCGCCGGAACACCGCGACCAGCAGCACGACGATGACCGCGATCAGCGGGTGCCAGGTCTCGGCGGTCGCATTGATCCAGTTGGCCAGGTCGGTCAGCCACGGCGTCCGGACGGCCGCCAGCTGCCGCAGCAGCCAGGTACTGGCCCGGTCACCGATCCTGAGCCAGGGCGTGCGCTCGGAGATCAGGAACGCGCCGGTCACGATGACGGCCGCGAGCACCACCCAGGCCGTGGCGCTCGGGCCGATCCGGTGGGGCAGCGGCGGCGGCGCCCCGGTGGGGCGACGCTGGCGCCCGGTCCGCCGGACCTCGGGCGGCGGGCTGACCGTGGCGTCGCTCACGATGCCCCCAGCACCGGCCGGGCCAGCCCGCCAGCCCGCAACCAGAGCTCGGCCACGACGCGCGGGTCGCGCCCGTCCAGCTCGACCTGGGCGTCCAAAGCCGCGAGCACCGCCGTGGACAGGCGCGCGGACACGGCGTCGAGCGCGGCCAGCAGCCCGGAGCCGTACCGGTCCACGGTCGCTCGCCGGAGCACCGGGACGACGTTCTCGGCGGGCTGCAGGCTCCGGCTGTCAGCCAGGACGACCAGGTGCCGCGCGGCGATGGCGGGATCGGTGGTGAACAGCAGCGCCACGCCGATGTCTCCGGCTTGCAGGGCCTGCCTGGTCAGCGGGCCCCCGGCGTCAAGCGCGGCAAACGCGCGGAACCGCAACCCGTACACCTGCCGCAGGCCCAGCAGGCAGTACGCGCGCTCCGGACATTCGGGCGGGCCGCCGAACACCAGCCGCGGCGCCACCCGGGCGAGGTCGGAAATCGTGCGCAGCCGGAAACGCGCCGCCGTGGCACCGGTCACCACGAGGGCGTTGCCGTCCTGGGCTGCGGCCGGCTCGGCGGTGGTCAGTCCCCGCTTTCCCATCCACCAGGCCAGGGCCCTGGCGGTGGCCGCGACGCCGGCGGTGGCGTGCGCGCGGCCCAGGCTGACGAACTCCAGGGCCGACCCGGTGTACTCGGGCACCAGCTGGATCAGGCCGACCATGAGCGCCGGGTCGACCAGTTCCCGCGCGCCCAGATCAGGCAGCACGCGCACCGGGTAGCCCCGGGCGGACAGCACGCCGGCGTACAGGTAAGCGAGCAGGACGCTCTCCGGGAAATCGAACGACCCGACCGTGATCACCGCAGAACCGCCGGCCGGTGCCGATTCACGCGGAGCCCGGCCGACCGGTGCCGTGCAGGCCGCGCAGGCCACGGCGAGCACCAGGCCGGCGGCGGCCAGCCTGCTACGCCGTCGTGGCATCCCGTCCACGCGGGCTGGTCACCTCCGGGACCCAGCTCAGCACGGCCACGACGCGGGCGAGCGGGAACTGCGCCAGGTCGTTCACGCTGCGGACCAGGTCCGGGCCCGTGGCTTCGAACAGGTACAGGCACCGTTGATCATCCGGAGCGTAGATGCGCTGCACGTAGCGGATCTGCCCGCCACGCTGGATCTCCCGGCGGACAGCCTCGCCCAGGGCCCGGTGCACGCCGGCCAGTTGCGGCGCGGACAGGCCACGCAGGTCATGCTCGACCAGGTAGAGCCGACGTTCGGTCTCACCAGCCACAGGTCTCCTCGCCACCGGTCAGGAACGCCTGGCGCTAGCTCGTTACCGACGCCTGGCGCTAGCTCGTTACCGACAATGACGGCGGGCGGCCGGGAAGGCATCCGGGGAATCTCGGATGACGGTACGGATCTTCAGGGCCGGCCGGGCTGGCGGGCCCGGGACCTGCGGACCGGTCACCAGGTCAGCGCGGCTCCGGCGCGGATGCTGGCAGCCCGGCGGCCGACCAGGCGGCTATCTGCGCCCGGATGCTGGCAGCCCGGCGGCTGACCAGGCGGCTATCTGCGCCCGGGTGCTGCAGCCGAGCTTGTCCATGATGTGCTGCACGTGGGTTTCCACGGTCCGGGCCGAGATGACCAGACGGGCCGCGATCTGGCCGTTGGACAGGCCCCGGGCCACCAGCCCCGCCACGTCCTGCTCCCGGCTGGTGAGCTGCCCGTCGGCCGCGCCCGCGCCGGTGCCTGGCCGCCGCGGCGGCGGGAATTCCCCGAGGGCGAACGCGATGGCCTCGGCCTCGCTCATCGCGGCGCCCTTGGCGAATGCCGCCCGGTAATCCAGGGCCGGCAGCGCCTTGCGGGCCGTAGCAAGCGCCGTGTCGTGGTACGCGGTGAGCGCGGGCGGCAGAAAGGCCGGAATAGCCGCCCGTACCGCGTCGGCCGCCCCCAGCAGGGAAAGGGTCCGAGCCGCTTTGTGCTGCGAGGCGGCGATCCAGCCCAGCGCGTCCAGGCATTGCGCGACCCCGATCCGGTCATCCATCTCCCGGGCGAGCCGGAGCCCGGCGCACGCCAGCGTGCCCGCGCACGCGTGATCTCCCAGCATCCAGGTCGCTACCGCGAGCCCCCACTGGGCGTGCGTCGCAGACCACGGATTGCCGCTGGTCTCGGCCAGCCGCATGCATTCGTCGAACCGGTCAACCGCCGCCTCGGGTTCGCCAGAGCACATATAGACGAATCCGTCGAACAGCAGCGCCAGCACGATGCCGATCGGGTCGGCCGACTGCCGCTGCAGCCGCAGGGCGGTCTCGATCAGATCGTGGCCCCGGTCGGTTTCACCGGTGGAAAACAGGATGTAGCCGAGGAACGCAGACGCGTAAGCGACAGCCGGGATATCGCCCACGCTGGCGGCGGCTGACAGCCCCTCCTCAAGCAGCGCGCGAGCCGAGGGGAGATCGGTCTGGACCATGGCCAGGTACCCGGCGGCCCACAGGGTCCTGGGCCGGATCTGGGCGGTCGGGCCGAGCTGGTCCAGCAGCGCGGCCAAGATCCGGCGGCCCTCGGTGAGGTGTCCGTGGGTTTCCCAGTACCGCCACAGGTCACAGGCCAGTTCCGCGCCGGACGCCGCTTCTTTTGGCTCGGCTATCGAGAACTCCAGGGCGGCCCGCAGGTTCTGGTGATCGGCGTCCAGCGCGGCGATCCACCCGGCCCGGCCGGGCCCGAAGGCATCCTGCCGCGCGGCCAGCGCCGCGTACCAGGCCCGGTGCCGCAGCCGCAGCTTCCGCTCATTGCCCCGGCCGCGCACCTTGCTCAGGCCGAAGTCCCCGATCGTATCCAGCAGCCGGTACCGCGCCGTGCCCCGCCCCTCGCGCAGCAGGATCGACTTGGCCACCAGCGTATCGATCAGGTCGGCGATCTGCTCGGGGCCGACCCGGCCCACCGCGCACACGGCCTCGGCGGCGTCCAGGTCGAACGACCCGGCGAACACCGACACCCGCCGCCACATCGCCTGCTCGGCATCGGTCAGCAGCTCATAACTCCACTCCAGCGCGGCCTGCAGGGTCCGGTGCTGCGGCTGGCCGGCCGGCCCGCCGCCCGACAGCAGCCGGAACCGGGAATCCAGCCGGGACAAGATCTGCTCCGGCGACAGCGACCGCAGCCGGACCGCGGCCAGCTCCAGCGCCAGCGGGATCCCGTCCAGCGCCCGGCACACCCCCGCTACCGCGGCGCCGTTACCGGCATCCACCGCAAACCCGGGCAGTACCGCCTCCGCCCGCTCCGCGAACAAGCGCACCGCCTCGAACCGCAGCAGCTCCTCCGGCCCGGCCGGCCCGGCCTCGGCCGGGACCGTCATCGGCGGGACCGCCACGGTCACCTCGCCGGCCACCCCCAGCACGTGCCGGCTCGTCGCGATGATCCGCAGCTCCGGGCACGCTCGCAGCAGCGCGTCCGCCATCACGGCGCACGCGTCGGCCAGATGCTCGCACCCGTCCAGTACCAGCAGCACCTGCTTGCCCTGCAGGTAATCCGCCAGCGGGGCCACCACCCACCGCGCCGACTGGTCCGACAGCCCCAGCGACCGCGCCACCTCCGCCACGACCAGCGCGGGATCCCGCAGCCCGCCGAGCTCAGCCAGCCATACCCCGTCACCGAACGCCCGCCGCGCGGCATCCGCGGCCTGCAGCGCCAACCGGGTCTTGCCGATCCCTCCCGGCCCCGTCAGCGTGACCAGCCGAGCGCTCGCCAGCTCCCGGCGGATCAGGGCGAGCTCAGCCCGCCGGCCGACGAATTCGGTCAGCTCACCGCGCAGACCGCTCGTCGGCCTCCGAGCACCCATCACCAAACGCTAAAGCCCCACCGGCCGTCCCGGCAACGACGGCCAGGTGACCAGGGACCTTGGACCTTGGACCCGAAGAGGGAAGATGGGAGTCGGCAGGAACCTGGAACGGAGGAATCGGGAGTGGAGCGCAGCCCATGACGCGGCCGGCAGGCGCCCGCGTCCCGGCCGATCTCGGCCGCCCGGCGCCACCATGGTCGCCGGCCGGCCCGCACGAGCGTCGGCTCCCCGGCGTGCTGGCGGGCCCGCAGGCCCGGCTCGGCCTGGGCGCGGCAGCGCTGGTAGCGACGGCCGGCGCGGTGCACCGGAACCGCGTCGGACCGTGGGAGGCAAAGATCTTCCGGGCCGTCAACGGCCTGCCCGACTCGTGGTACCCGCCCGCCTGGGCCGTGATGCAGATGGGCGCCCTCGGTGCCGTCCCCGCGGCCGCGGCCGCGGCGTGGCTGGCCGGGGACGGCGAGCTGGCGGGCCGGCTGCTGGCGGCCGGCGCCGGTACCTGGGGACTGGCCAAGCTGGTCAAGCAGGTAGTGCGCCGGCCCCGGCCCGCGGACCTGCTGCCGGGCATTCGCGGCCGCGGCCGTGACCCAACCGGGCTCGGGTACCTGTCCGGGCACGCCGGCGTCGCCGCGGCGCTGGGCGCCGCCGCCCTCCCCCGCTTCGGGCCGGCCGGCCGGGGCCTCATCCTGGGCGCCGCCGCCGCCGTCGGGCTGACCCGGGTGTACGTCGGCGCTCACCTGCCGCTCGACGTCGCGGGCGGCGCGGCGCTGGGACTCGTCCTCGATGCCGCCGCCGGGCTTGTCCTGGCGAGCGCCCGTCACGGCAGCCGTCCGCCCGGCCATCGGCCCGGGGGAACGTGACGCCCGCCAGGACGCGGGCCCTCGCCGGCGCCGGGAAGCAGGGCACAGCGGCGTGACACCACTGTCCGTTCGGGAAAGAGGGTCTTCAGTCGAGGTAGTCCCGCAGGACCTGGGAGCGGGACGGGTGCCGGAGCTTCGACATGGTCTTGGACTCGATCTGGCGGATGCGCTCGCGGGTGACGCCGTACACCTTGCCGATCTCGTCCAGGGTCTTCGGCTGGCCGTCGGTCAGCCCGAAGCGCATCGAGACCACGCCGGCCTCGCGTTCGGAGAGGGTGTCGAGCACCGAGTGCAGCTGCTCCTGCAGCAGCGTGAAGCTGACCGCCTCGCCGGGCTGGATCGCCTCGGAATCCTCGATCAGGTCGCCGAACTCGCTGTCGCCGTCCTCGCCGAGCGGGGTGTGCAGCGAGATCGGCTCGCGGCCGTACTTCTGCACCTCGATGACCTTCTCCGGGGTCATGTCCAGCTCGACG
>Ga0187780_10001658_pt1 | contig 16861 bp, 10 predicted proteins | sample 1015_Q2_SP10_20__FD_132429 | JGI IMG/M metagenome (GOLD analysis project Ga0187780, IMG submission 132429) | Tropical peat soil microbial communities from peatlands in Department of Meta, Colombia - 1015_Q2_SP10_20_MG | ecosystem: Environmental > Terrestrial > Soil > Wetlands > Peat | place...
CTTTAGAACATCCACATCGAGAAGCGCAGTGTCCGCAAGCCGAACTACGAAGCATCATTCGTGGTTTCTCATCGCGTTAACGCTTCTTCTAACCTCGATGGTCGCAGGCCAGGATGCCTCGACAGGCGCGGTCAAGGGTACCGTGGTGGATGCAACCGGCGGTGCCATTCCAGACGCGACAGTGGTGCTTATGAATGCGGAGACGGGGTTTCGCTACCCCATCTCAACCGATACGCAGGGGCGATTTGCCTTTGAGATGCTCCCGCCTGGAGACTACACGGCGCGCGCCACTGCGACAGGAATGTCCGCTCAAGTCACGCCGAGGCTTCAGGTCGCGGTTGGCGGGCTTACCGAATTGCAGTTCAAGCTGAATGTGGCCGGGGCCAAGGAGACCGTTACGGTTTCTGGTGCGCCCCCGACGGTCGACACGCAAGCCACCGCGGTATCGTCATGGATTGAGACACGTGCAATTGACGAGTTGCCGCTCGATGGTCGCCGTTTTACAGATCTGGCCCTGATGACGCCAGGTGTGACACAAGATCCGCGGGGCATGACGTCGGGATCGAATGGCGATTTGGCTTTTGGCGGCATTCGCGGATTCCAGTCGAGCTACCTCGTCGACGGTGCGGACAACAATAACGCGTTTTTTTCGGAAACTCGCGGCCGCTATCGCGCCCCATATCAATTCTCAAACGAAGTGGTACAGGAGTTTCGCGTCTCTTCCAATACCTACGTTGCTGAACTTGGTCGTTCGGGAGGTGCGGTCGTCAACGTAGTCACCAAGTCCGGGTCAAATCAGCTTCACGGGAGTGATTTTTATTTCCTGCGTGACAGCGGGTTCGGCGCCACACACCCGTATCTTGACTTCAAGCCGCAGCAACAACAACAGCAGTTTGGATTCACGCTGGGAGGGCCAATCCAGCGAAACCGGACATTTTTCTTCGCCGGATTCGACCAGCACATTTTTCATGTGCCAATCGTGGTCCGCTTTCTGAATGGGAGTTCGCAGGTGACGCCTCAACCTGGATTGGGGCCATACTCACCCGGCGACTACGAAGATAGTGACATGGGATTGGTGTTCGCTACCGCAAATCAGCTCACCAGCCTTGCCGGTTCGTATCCCGCGCGCATGCTGGGGAACGCAGGATTTTTCAAACTTGACGTCGCGCTCACGCCCCATGAGGCGTTGTCCGCTCGTCTGAGTACGTCACGCTATTGGGGACAAAACAATGTTTTTCTCGATCCCGCGAGTCCGCTGAGTACCTTCGGCACCAGCGATAACGGCCAGGAGCAAGTCGCGACTGAGAGCGCGTCGGTTTCCTTGACCAGCGCGCTTTCATGGAAACTAATCAGTCACCTCCGCGCACAGTTCTCGCGCGATTTGCAGCAATCATCCAGCAACAGCAGCGATCCGCTCACCCGAATTGAAGACGTGATCGACGGTTTTGGCCGCTCATCGATTCTTCCACGGCAGACGCGCGAGCATCGTCTGCACATAACTGAAACCATCAGCCTTGAAGGGCGACGCCATTCGTGGAAGTTCGGCGGCGATGCCCTGCTTACATGGATCTACAATTTTTTCCCGGCGCAGTCCGGCGGAGAGTACATTTTTGATCCGATCAAAGTAAATCCGTTCACGTTCGAGCCGATGGAAGCTGGCCTGGAACTGACCCCGTTACGCGCCTACGCTCACCAGGTCCCGAAATATTACATTCAGAATTTTGGCAATGCGGTTTCGCATCCGGACACGAATGAATATGCCGGTTTCGTGCAGGATTCGATCCGTGTGACCAATCACCTGGCAGTCAGTGTCGGGGCACGTTACGACTTGCAGACATTCACTCGCCAGGGCCTGGTGACAAACCCTCTCTGGCCGGATTCCGGCAAAATTCCTTACGAGCCTTACAACTTCGCACCTCGGGTCGGCTGGGCATACTCCATCGGGAACACGCGACCACTGGTGATTCGTGGCGGATACGGCTGGTTTTATACGCGTATCCCCCAGATTTATACGTCTACGATTGCAACTGATAACGGGATCTCATCGCAGAATCTGTTTCTGGATAACTCTGACTACAACGATCACCAGGTCTTTCCGCAATATCCGAATCCGGTGATCAATTGTCCCGTTAAGGCGAGCTTGTGCTCGCTTCCAGACAACCTCGCACAGTTTGCACAAGCCGGAATTTCTTCGTTCTCGCCATCTTTCAAGACTCCTAAGGTCGAGCAGGCGAGCCTGGGGATGGAGCGGGAGGTTGCCCATCGGGTCGCGGTAGGAACCTCTTACATGTACGTCCACGGCATCGACCTAATTCGCGCGCGCGATGTGAATCTGCCGCCGCCCCTCAATGTGGAATATCCGGTTTATGACAGCTCGGGAGTGAACTTTCTCGGAACCTATTACGACGTTCCATCCTTTTCGACGTGGCAGATGGTTCCGTCTTTCACCTGCCCCTGGCCACCGTGCATTAATCCGCTGGCGCGCCCCATTCCACAGCTCGGCGCAATTGACGTTTTTGAAAGCGCAGCTTCGAGTGTGTATCACGCGGGAACGTTATCCGTTCGCCGCCAGATGACCAGCGGTGTCTACTTCCGGCTTGCCTATACCTACGCTCACGCGATCGATGATGGGCAGGATGCCTTGGTGGCTGGCCGTCCTGCGCTCGTGCAGAATTCGTACGCACCCAATGGCGAGCGTGGCAACAGCGTAACTGACCAGCGCCATCGGTTTGTGTTTTCCTGGATTGCCGAGCCCCGGCCGTTTCATCGCGGTCAGGAATTCCTGGGGAAAATCTTTAATGATTGGAAGCTTGCGGGTGTTTACACATTCGGCAGCGGTAGACCTGTGAACGTTATGGTCTCGGGCGATCCAAATCAGGACGGCAACGACATGAATGACCGCCTTCCGGGAACGGCACGAAATTCGTTTCTTGGCCCGGACTATGCCTCCATGGATTTGCGGCTCACGCGCCGATTCTATGTTCATGACCGGCTGAAGTTAGACCTGATTGGAGAATCCTTCAATCTGTTTAACCGGGATAATGGCCTGGTGCGAATCACCGAAGATGGACTGGAGAGCGACACTGCGTACTTTGAAAAAATCAGTAACAGCATTGGAATCAATTACTTCCCCGGACATTACCAGATACCTTCGAATCCCGTGAAGATCATGAATTCGTACCCTCCCCGGCAAATTCAACTGGCCATGAGGCTGAGCTTCTAATCAGACGCTCAGAGGACTGCCGCACTCACCTGAGTGCGCTTGACTTGTGAGGTGTACCTTTGCAATAACTAACAAGTCCCAACCGGGATCAGTTTGGGGGGTGTAGTTGCTTTGGCGGAAGTCAGGTTGCAAGAGGGCGAATCTCTGGAAAATGCGTTGCGCCGCTTCAAACGCAAGGTGCAGCAGGAAGACATCATTAAGGAGGTTAAGCGCCACTCTTTTTATTTGAAGCCCGGCGAGAAGAAGCGTGTAAAAGAAGCTTTGGCACGCAAGCGCAGCCGGAAAAAAGCGCGTAAAGAACAAGAGTAACCCGAAGGCCGCAGTTGGTGATGCGGCCTCTTTCCTTTTTTTAACCGCACTCGGGAAATGCGGTTTTGTCTTGGGGCGACTGTCCGGCAAGGTAGCAGTAACCATGCCACTCCGGCATGGCGGGGCCGAATCCAGGGGCTGTCCGAAGTTTCAATGAGGGGATGAGAGCAAGGGTCTGCGCATTCTTGCGCCCGGCGGTGCACTCGACCGTCAAGCCTAGGTGTGCAGTGGGCGAAGGGAGAGCATCCTCAATGGAATTCCAAGACAAAATTCTCAAGTGCATCGACTGTGGCACGGAGTTTACATTCACCGCCGGCGAACAGCTGTTCTTTCACGACAAGCAGTTCAAAAACGAACCGAAACGCTGCAAGGCCTGCAAAGCAAAAAGGGTCGCGGTGCTGGGCACGGTTCCCGAAAGACCCCGGTTCCGCAGAGTGGAAACCCGCGCGGTTTGTTCGCAGTGCGGCAAGGAGACCACGGTACCTTTCAAGCCGACCCAAGGACGTCCGGTGTTGTGCCGGGAATGCTTTCAGGGAAAGCGAACAGCGGCATCCGCATAGAAGCTGCGAGGCAACGATCCTACAAGTTTAAACGGCTGGTCTGCGGGGCTCGCGGCCTTCCGCGGAGCGGGTATTCTTGCCCTCACGCACGGTGGCAACCAGGTGCTTCTCATCCTCATGCCGCACCAGCAAAGCCTCAATCTGCCGCAATAAATCCTCCGTCCCTATCGGTTTGACCAGCAGGGTTTGAGCTTCGTGCCAATCGCCATCCGAGGGAGGATAGGCGGTCAGCAAAGCCGTGGCCGGATTGTATGGCTGACGACGCGCCGCCCGGATCACTTCCAGACCCGCGGTCTCGTGATCCATGCGAGCATCCGTAATCACCATGTGATAGTCGCTTGAACCCAGTCTCTCGATGGCCTCGGCTGTGGAACTCGCGGTATCGACTTGGAATTCGTTCAGTTCCAATACCGCTTTCAACGTCAGGAGCACCGCTGCGTCATCATCAACCAGCAAGATACGCCGCTTGATGATCGGAAGCGTTTTCAGATCAGCTCCGGATTGTGTGTGCTTCTTTCCCATAATGTCCACCAGTATAGACAGTGATTGGGTCCCAAGGTTACTCCACCGTAAATTTTTGTTCCTCCAGCAAAATACGATGCTGCTGGTCGCGGAATACAGGTGTTACCGTATTGAGGATTAAACCGATTTAGGTTCCCCGCTGCTATTTGCTTCTCGCCAGTCGGGTTACTATAGAACGGTGGGAAGCTTCTACGTTGAGAATTTTGGATGTCGCGCAACGCAGGCCGATGGGGCCGCGATTGAACACCAGTTCCAAGAACGCGGACTGGAGCGCGCCGACACTTTTTGTGAAGCCGAGATCGTTGTCGTCAACACCTGCACGGTCACGGCAGCCGCTGACCAGGACGCGCGTGCCGCCATCCGCCGAATTCATCGGGAAAACCCGAATTGTCAAATTGTCGTGACCGGTTGCTATGCGCAGCGCGCGCCCGAGGAAATCGCGGCGCTGCCCGGCGTCGCGCGAGTGATCGGAAACTCTCATAAGCATCATCTGGCGGAAATTGCCAGCCGCTCGTTTGTACCGATTACTCAATTGAAGAAGCAAAATGCGGATGAGAGTTCAATTTTCGTTTCCGAGATCTTTGCGCACACGGAATTGCTTGCTGCGCCGGTGTTTGATGCCGCCAACGAACGTACCCGGCCCAATCTCAAGGTGCAAGATGGATGCGACAATCGTTGCTCGTTTTGCGTGATTCCCTACGTTCGAGGAAATAGCCGGTCGCTGCCCTTGTCGCGCATCCTGGAGGAGGTGAATTCCCTGGTTGACGGCGGTTACCGCGAGGTAGTGATCTCGGGCATCAACCTTGGCCGCTGGGGCCGGGATTTCACCGTCGCGGCTGAGAGGAAGACGCTCTCAGATCTCATCCGGGCAATTATCCAGCACACGTCGCTGGAGAAACTGCGCATCAGTTCCGTTGAACCGATGGATTGGACCGACGAGCTCATTCAATTGGTTGCGAACTCCACGCGGATAGCCAAGCATGCCCACGTGCCGATGCAATCGGGGAGTGACCGCATTCTCCGCAAGATGCACCGCAAGTATCGGCCCTGGCATTATCGGGAGAAGATCGAGAAAATTCGTGCAGCAATGCCAAACGCGGCGATTGGCGCTGATGTCATGGTCGGTTTCCCCGGTGAATCGGACGCGGAATTTGACCAAACCCGGAGAATGGTTGAGCAATTGCCCTTCACTTATCTGCACGTTTTTACTTACTCAGCAAGGCCGGGAACACCGGCAGCCTCCATGTGCGACCAAATCCCGATCCGGATTGCGCGAGAGCGAAATCGGGTTCTGCGGGAACTCGCTGCCCAGAAAAAACTCGACTTCATGCGATCGCTTGTAGGCGAGTCCCTTGAGGCAATCACGCTAAAGGCCTGCGGTGATGCGAGAGGAATTCCAGGCAGCAGCGCGGCTTGGACTGAGGCGCTGACAGACAACTATCTGAAGTTGCGCTTGAATCAGGATCTTCCACCGAATCGGTGGTTATCGGCACGGGTAGAGAGCGTTCGAGACGGAATTTTGCACGGCGAGGCATTGTCACCGGCAGCGCAGCTAACTCGCTACAATCGTTCTTAGGGTTTGCAGGAATCTTTCGATTTCATCGGCAGAGTTGTAATGCGCAATCCCAATCCGCAGGAAGCCGCCGTCCTTTTCAACGTCTAATCGTTCAGTTAGATTCAAGGCGTAGTAGTTTCCATCCCAAGTGAAAATACCCTGGTCACCAAGCCGATTGGCCAACTGAAGTGGCGTGTAGCCCTGGATCCGGACTGCAACTGTCGGACACCGCTTACCAAAATGCGCGGGATCCTTAATGCCATACAACTTCAGTCCTGGGATTTGCTGTAGCCCACGAATAAGTTTGCCCATCAACTCGTGCTCATGTTTGTGAATTGTTTCATACGCGGCGAGGATCGCATTTCGGCGACTGGAAGCTGACGGGTTCAGGTGGCGCCCGAGATCGGCAAGGTAGTCAACGCATGCGGTAATTCCCGCTATGCACTCATGGTTCAAAGTGCCCCACTCCCAGCGATTGGGAATTGCATCTGTGTTAGCGCGCAGCTTGTATGGCTGGAGGCGTCGTAAATGTTCGCGCTTGCCGAAGAGCACCCCCATGTGGGGGCCAAAAAATTTGTAAGTGGAGCAGACCAAAAAATCGCAGTCCAGCGCCCGAACATCAATCGGTCCGTGCGGAGCGTAGTGCACCGCATCGATGTATGCCAGTGCACCGTGGTGATGAGCAAGCTGCACAATTCGCTGGACGTCGTTGATTGTGCCAACGGCATTCGACGCATAGCCGACCGCAATCACCTTGGTCTTGCCCGTAATCTTGCGTCCCAAATCCTCCATATCAAGCGTGCACTCGTCCTCGCGGATATCCACCATGCGAATGACGACGCCGCACTCTTGCAGCGCACGCCAAGGGGAGACGTTCGCGTCATGATCGAGATGGGTCAGCACAATCTCATCGCCTTCTTTGAGCTCTCTTCCGATGGCCCTGCTCATGGCATAAGTGAGCGTGGTCATGTTCGGACCAAAAACGATCTCATCGGCCGCGCAACCGAGAAAGTCCGCCATTGCAGTACGGGCGCCCGCGATCATCGCATCCGTATTCCGGCTGGTGGGGTAGGCCCCGCCACTATTAGCATTGTTATGCCGTAAGTAATCTGATATCGCGTCCACAACGCGCTGAGGAACCTGTGTACCTCCTGGACCATCGAGAAAGAGCGCGGGCTGCCCGTTCACGTTCTGCGAAAGAGATGGAAACTGCGAGCGAATCCAGGCGAGATCGAGATCGGAAGCTACAAGGGTTTCTGTTGGCGGCAAATGATTTCCTTTCAAAACCGAATGGATTCAGCCGGGCCAGCCGCAGCTTAGCCCATCATGGTTGTGTGCTCAGGAGTGATCTTGTACATCACTCGCACTTCGCCGGCCTGGCGGTAGGGATATTTGTCTACACCCAAATACTTTTTTGCCATTTTATCGATGTGTGCGTCCGCACCCTCTTCAATAATTTCTGTGACCCGACCCCGAATCTCGAGATAACGATACGGATTTTCCGGGTCAACGATCGCCATCGCCACCCGCGGATCGCGACGCACGTTTCGGTCTTTCTGCCGGCCTTTCGCCGAGTTGAAAATTACATGTTCGCCATCAAAGTCGACCCACACCGGAGTCACCTGTGGGCGCCCATCCGGCATTAACGTGCCGAGATTCGCAAACGCCCGCTTGCTGAATAGATCACGATACTTCTCCGGGATTGCTCCAGCCATGCCAACCTCCTTACGGTTGTGTTGTGAAAAGGTCGCACTCTGAAAGGCGAACCGGAAATGATTATAGCTTTCCAATCGCGAGTTGTACCAAATGGCATGACGTGCCTGTCGCCGCCGTGATCGCCGGCACTTCTCGTTGGGAAAGGTTACGTTTACAATCTTCGCTACTCCAAAAATGAATTGCTTATCCCGAGTTGTCCCTTGGTTAGCCGCAGGATCTTTGTGGAGGCGTGTTTGATAAAAATGTTTATGGTCAAAAACCAGCCGGCCTCACGGGCATTGCTTGTCCTAATCCTCGTTGTCTCAGGCATTCTTGCGAATGCCGAAACCGCACCCAACCGCCAGCCGACGATTGTTTTTATGACGGATTTCGGCGTCCGAGATGATTCCGTCGCCATTTGCAAGGGAGTGATGTACTCGATTGTTCCCGACGTGAAAATCGTCGATCTCACGCACCAGGTCACGCCCTTTTCCATCGCCGAGGGCGCGCGCTTTCTTTATGGGGCAACTCCGTATTTTCCATCAGGTACGGTGTTTGTCGTCGTCGTCGATCCTACTGTCGGCAGTACCCGCAAAGCCATCGTCGTGAAGTCAAAACGGAATCAATACTTTGTGCTGCCGGACAATGGTTTGATGACCCTGGTGCAAGACCGCGACGGACTGGAAGCGGCACGCGAAATCACCAATCCGACTTGGATGATTGGCTCCGCTCTCTCTTCCACTTTTCATGGCCGCGACATCTTTTCTCCCGCGGGAGCTCATCTCGCATATGGGGAAGATTGGACGCAGGTAGGGCCGGAACTGGAGCTTGGCAAACTCGTGCGGTTGGACATCGCTGCAGCAAAGGTCGACGAAACGGGGCTATCTGGGCAAGTCATCGCTACCGATGGACCATTCGGAAATCTGGTCACCAATGTTAGTTCTGAAACTTTTTTGAAGCTGGGCTATTCGCGCGGACAAACAGTTCCGATCACGATTGGCGATAAGAAAATGGAAATACCATTTGTGAGAACCTTCAGCGATGTGCCGCTGAAACAGCCGTTACTTTATATCGATTCTCGCGGCAGGCTCGGGATCGCGGTGGACCAGGGCAATTTTTCACAAATCTACGGCGTTATGCCGCCGCAACCAATTTTTGTTCGACGCGCAGGACAAAACTGAAGTTCATGTTTGCAGCAGCGATTTAGCACCGAATGAGATACGATCCGGGGGGACGCATGACGTGGGAATCATTACTTCGTGAGAGGTTTAATCCATTCTTGGTTGTTTTAATTTCTGTGCTGTTGATCGCAGGTCAACTTTTCGCGCAGAGCTACCGAGGTTCGATTCGTGGCCGAGTTGTTGATCCGAGTGGAGGCGTCATAGCTGGTGCGAAAATTACGGCGAAGAATGTCGCCACAGGCCTGACGCGAGATTCGCTGACTGGTCCCGATGGAGGTTACGTCTTGGCTGAGTTGCCGGCCGGTGAATACACGGTCACAGCTGCTGCTGCTGGCCTATCTCCTGTCGCACAGAATGTCACTGTTGCGGTCGGGCTCGAGACCACTGCTGATTTCGATCTCACAAAGCTGGAAAAGCATGCTGAGCAATTGACGGTGAGTGCCGAGGCTCCGGTAATTGACGAGAGCCGCGACGTCCTTGGCGAAGTGGTGGAACGAAAACTGGTTGACGATCTGCCGCTCAACGGCCGCGATTTTGGGAAGCTCGTTGCCCTCGTGCCTGGCGCGACCGTCGAACCTGGCGGGGTTGCCGCCGTGCAGGACGGATTCGGCCAATTCAGCATCAATGGAAGCCGCGACCGCTCGAATAATTACACGCTCGACGGCACCGATAACAATGATCCGTTTTTCAACAATTCAGCCATGAACCAAACCGGCATCGGAGGCGCACCTGCCTCGCTGCTGCCTATCGATTCCATCCAGGAATTCAATCTGCAGTCCCAGTTTCCCTCGGAATACGGACGCAACAGCGGCTCGGTGATCAATATCATCACAAAATCGGGAACCAACCAGTTTCATGGCAGCGCTTTCGAGTTCGTGCGAAATGATCTTTTCGATGCGCGCAATTACTTCAATCGCGTGATCGACCCATCCGGTGTACCGCGGCCGAAAACTGCATTCCGCAACAACCAATTCGGAGGCTCCCTTGGCGGACCGATTATCAAAGATAAGACTTTTTTCTTTGGCGCTTATGAAGGACAACGGGAGCGCGTTGGCTCTGATTTTTCGCTCGTGGTTCCGACTCAGACGCAAATCTCTGACGCCCGGGCGATCATGGCGGCACTGGGAACACCGGCCAGCCCGGCACTGACCAGCATACTTACGAATTTCTTCCCAAGCAGTTCCACGGGCCTTGCCCCCGGTGTTGTGCATGACAAAAATGACGTCGATAGCGTAATCGCCAAAGTTGATCATCAGTTCAGCGACCGGGAGACCTTTTCTGCGCGCTACGCCTATGCCAGCAGCCAGCAAACTTTCCCGCTCGGTGGTCTGGGTGGATTCGGCAGTGGGTCCCGCCTCCCTGACTTTGCACAGACATCCCCCGCGCGCGTCCAGGTATTTTCCGCGAGTTTTCTCTCAAGCATCGGTGTACACAAGCTGAATGAGGTCCGGTTTGGATACAGCCGTTATCGAACATCCTTCAGTTCATTGGACGCGAGCTTTGATCCTTCAACTCTCGGCATCGATTTCGGAACGGGCAAGCTTGGTTTGCCCGAGATTGATTTTGGCGGCACGTTTGACAACCTCGGTGCCACCGCTTTCAGCGTTCCGCGCGGACGCACCAGTCAGAGTTTTCAGATTCTGGACAACTTCACCTACGAAGCAGGCCGGAACACGTTCAAATTCGGCGGAGAGTATCGGCGCGCCATTATCGATAGCTTCAACGACAACCTGGAACGTGGACTTTTTTCGTTCAGCGCGGCTGACCCCACGACCCTCACGCCGTGCACCCAGGCCGCTCCTCTAGCCGGTTGTGCGGACTCGGGCGCGCTGACACTCGTGAGCTACTACCAGGGAAATAACTTTCCCTCCATTGATGCCGGCAACACGCAGCGCACAACGTTTAACAATGGCTTCTCGTTCTTCGCGCAGGATGATCTCCGTGCCACTTCCCACCTGACTCTCAATCTCGGGCTGCGCTGGGAATATTTTGGGCCGATCAGTGAGCAGCACAACATCCTTGCCAACCTCGGCACGGATGGAGTTCTTCACATGGTCGGGACCGGAGGCGTGAATGGGGCCTACAACCGTGACCTTAACAATTTCGGACCGCGGTTCGGTTTCGCCTGGAATCCATTGCCGAAAACGATTGTTCGCGGCGGCTATGGAATTTACTACGATTACATTCCGCAAGATCTGATGATTGCAAATTTCACCAATGATGCGGGGCTGGTTACTCCGCCGCTTGGGCCCAAACCAGTGATCTCCATTAACCCCTTGACAAATTACAACCAGGCAGCATTCAGCAATCCGGCTCCGAATGCGCCCGTGTTTACTGTTCCGCCGGGACCGTATCCGCTGGCCGGTTCTGACATTTTCTTTACGCCTCGCAATCTGCCAACCCCTTATAGCCAGAACTGGAACTTCAACCTGCAGCAGGAAGTTGCCAAGAACGTGGCTTTCCAATTGGGATACGTAGGCAGCAAAGGAACCAAGCTTGACCGCTTGCTGGATGCGAATCAGCCGGACATCAATGGAAATCGGCCGAATCCGAATTATGGTTTTATGGACGAATTTGCCACCATCAGTTCATCTACCTACAACTCCCTGCAAGCAACTCTGCGGGTACAGGGATCGCACGGCGTGTCGGGCTTTGCCGGATACACGTTTTCCAAGTCGCTGGATGATGCCTCGGACGGCATCGACTATAATTTTTCAACTGTGGCGTTGCCGCAGAATTCCAACGACCTGAAGGCAGAGCATGGGCCTTCGAACTTCGATAATCGCCATCGCTTCACCGCGGCATTTACGTATCAGATTCCAAGACTCCGCGGTCCGCAGCGACTCACCGACGGCTGGCAGTTCAACACCATCTTTACGGCACTGAGCGGCCGGCCGGTGCCCATTGTCAATTCCGATGACACAAGCGGAGCTAACTCCAACGTATTTCCTACTCCATCGAACTTCCACCAAAGGCCAAACATTGTGCCCGGTGTGAATCCGATCAACTCAGACTGGGAGTCCGCCCCCGATACGATCGGATATCTGAACGGCGCGGCTTTTGCCGATCCGCCGTTTGGCACCTTTGGGAATCTTGGGCGCAATTCGATCTACGGACCCCACTTCTGGGACCTCGATTTCGCGCTGAACAAGAACACGCCGATCAGCGAACGAGTGAGCGTGCAGTTACGCGCCGAGTTTTTCAATATCTTTAATCACCCGAATTTCGCGTTGCCGAACTGGTTCGTCGTTCCCGGTACTTCAGGGCAGGGCTTGATTACTCAAACTCCGGATCAAGCACAAACCAATCCTGGCCTTGGCGGCGGGGGGCCACGGGTAATTCAGTTGGCTGCCAAAATAATTTTCTAATCGGAGGCAAAGAATCCCAGTCGTGTCCTCAGATCGAGCAATAAGGGGTCTGAATTTTGCGGCATTCACTGGCTCGCATTGGAACTGTCTCTACGCTCTTTCATTGACTTGAAAATGGGACTCACGTAACATTTCGCGCCAGTGATCGGCCAAACCATCTCGCATTACAAGATCATCGAGAAGCTTGGCGGGGGCGGGATGGGCGTGGTCTACAAGGCCGAAGACATCCGGCTGCATCGTTTCGTTGCCCTGAAATTTCTGCCGGATGACGTTGCCAAAGACCCGCAAGCACTGCTTCGTTTCCGCCGTGAGGCGCAGGCTGCCTCAGCCCTGAACCATCCACACATTTGCACGATTTATGACATCGGCGAAGAAGGCGAGCGCGCTTTCATCGCAATGGAGTTTCTCGAAGGTGTCACCCTCAAACACAAAGTCGAGAGCCGAGCTCTAAAGACGGAAGAGTTCCTGGATTTGAGCATTCAAATTGCCGATGCCCTCGATGCAGCCCATTCCCGTGGCATTGTGCATCGCGACATCAAACCGGCAAACATTTTCGTAACCGGCCGAGGCCAGGCAAAAGTTCTCGATTTCGGGCTTGCGAAAGTCAACGTAGGCCACCAGCTTGCCGGTACGATGGCTGGCTCGACCGTTGCTGATGTTAGAGATCAACTCACCATGGCGGGCAGTACTGTCGGGACCGTTGCGTACATGTCGCCTGAACAGGCGCGAGGCGAAGAGCTTGATCCACGCACGGATCTGTTCTCGTTCGGTGCCGTGATGTATGAGATGTGCACCGGCCAGGTAGCGTTCAGCGGCGGCACCTCGGCGATTATCTTCGAAGCCATTCTGAATCGTGTGCCAACTCCGCCACCTCAGCTCAATCCCAGCTTGCCAGCGGAGGTCAGTCGCATCATTGCGCGCGCCCTCGAAAAAGACCGCGAACTCCGCTACCAGACGGCCTCCGAAATCCGGGCTGAACTCAAGCGCCTAAAACGCGACCTCGACTCGAAGCGGAGTGCCTCGGTGGTGCAGGCAACGGATGCGCAACCCGTTGCGGTGCCGGCGGCACCTGAAACGTCGAAACCCTATGCATTGCGAACGATGGCATTGCTAGCGTTTGTCACCCTGCTTCTGGGACTTGTTGCAGGTTGGTTTTTGCGCGGCAGTTTGGTTCATGAATCCCAACCGTCCTATCACCAGCTCACCTTTCGCCGCGGCACGATTCGATCGGCATTTTTTTCTCCCAACGGTCAATCCATCGTCTACGGTGCGTCGTGGGAGGGATCTCCGATTGATCTCTTCATCACCAGTCCGGAGAGTCCCCAATCACGCTCTCTCAGCATTGAAGGAGCAGCGCTTTTAGCGATGTCGTCTTCGGGAGAGATGGCGATATCGGTGAACAGCCGTCCCTCCGGGCCTTACGCGCAGGTTGGCACCTTATCCAGAGTGCCGTTAAATGGCGGAGCTCCCCGTCCCGTGCTGGACGACGTGCAGTGGGCTGATTGGTCTCCCGACGGAAACAATTTGGCCATTGTGCGCGATGTCGGCGGTCGCAACCAGCTCGAGTTTCCTATCGGCAAAACGCTTTACCAAACCTCCGGCTGGATCAGCCATCCCCGAATATCCAGAAACGGCGACCTGATCGCTTTTCTCGACCACCCACTGCCTGGCGACGACGGCGGGTCGGTGAAGATGGTAGACCTGAAGGGGAATGCGAAGACTTTGTCAGGCGATTTCCAAACGGTACAAGGACTGGCATGGTCGGCCGATGGGGGAGAAATTTGGTTTACCGCGGCCGACCTCGGCCTGAAACGTGCCATTTTCGCTGTCACCCCCGGTGGCCATCAGCGCGCCATCGCGACAGTACCAGGCACACTGTTGGTCCAGGACATATGGAAGGATGGCCGCGTCTTGCTCTCGAAGGATGCCTGGCGCCGAGAGTTGATCGGACTTGCGGCGGGGGAGAGCAAGGAACGCGATCTATCGTGGCTTGATTATTCTTACCCCTCGGATCTCTCGGCCGATGGCAAGACCTTGCTATTCACCGAGGCAGGCGAGGGTGGCGGGACGAACTACTCTGTGTACCAAAGAAAGGTAGGCGAGATGTCGGCTGTGCGGCTGGGGGATGGTATGGGCCTCAGCCTCTCTCCCGACGGAAAATGGGTGATTGCCAGTGTGCCAACCGCGCCCGCACCGCTGGTTCTTCTACCCACCGGTCCGGGTGAGGTCAAGGCTCTAACCCACGACGCGATCAATCACAGCCGGGCCAAGTGGCTCCCAGATGGTCAACGTTATCTTTTCTCCGGCAAAGAACCGGGACACGCAGCGCGCATTTACCGCCAGGATTCATCGGATGCAAAGCCTGTGCCCATCTCACCGGAGGGCATTGATCCGCTGGTGTTGGTTCTATCGCCAGACGGGCAGCAGGTCATCAGCGTCGGAGCAGATCAGAAGGCCTATTCCTACCCTGTATCAGGAGGAGACCCTCGCGCCATCCAGGGCATTAACCCGGGCGAACAGCCGATTCAATGGAGCGCTGACGGAAAAGAGATTTATCTCTACAAACCAGGAGATCTGCCGGCCAGAGTCTACCGTTTAGATATGTCGACAGGGCGCAGAGGTGTTTGGAAGGAACTCATTCCCTCGGATGCAGCCGGAGTAAGCCGACTCGGCCCGATCGTGATTACTCCTGACGGCAAATCGTGCTTGTATGGCTATCATCGAATTCTTTCCGACCTGTATTTGGTGGAAGGCCTGAAGTAAATACAATCATGCAGCAAGGGTAGTTGACGGCGCGGACCATGCACGTTAAGACCAAACACGTAGCCACAACCCTCCCCGCCCGCTATTACACCGACCCCACCGTGTTCCAGCGTGAACTTGAGAACTTTTATTGTGAAATGTGGATTTGTGTGGGACGGGCTCATCAAATTCCGAATCCGGGCGACTACTTCCTGCGCGAGATTGCTGGTGAGAGCATCATCATCGTCAGAAGTAATGACGACTCGATTCGCGCCTTCTTCAATGTATGCCGCCATCGTGGTACGCGCATCTGCGCTGCAACCGAAGGGCAGTTTGCAGGGCGTATTCAATGCGGGTACCACGGCTGGACCTATGGCTTGGATGGCCGTTTGATCGGGGCTCCGCACATGCATGAAGATTTCTGCCGCGACGAATATCCGTTGAATCCGGTGCAAGCTGATGTCTGGGATGGCTACATCTTCATGAATCTCAGTGATGCTGTGGCCCCTCTAACCAGGCAATTAGCCGACCTGCCGCAGAAGTTCTCGAACTGGCGAATGGAGGAACTGCAACTCTATAAGCGCATTTCGTATGACGTGAAGGCAAACTGGAAGCTCATCGTACTCAACTACAACGAGTGCCTGCATTGTCCGGTTTTGCATCCGGCGCTCAGTTCGATTTCAGACTATTTGTCGGGCGACAACGATCAGCCTCATCCTTCTTACATTGGGGGCTCGATGGAATTTCAGGACAACGTTCAGACCATGAGCACGGATGGGAAGCTCCGACGGGCCTACCTTCCCGGCCTGACGTCGGAGCAGCGGCAGCGCGTCTATTACTACGCGATTTATCCGAACCTTCTATTGAGCCTGCATCCCGACTACGTGATGACGCACACCTTATGGCCGCGGGCAGTTGATCGCACCGAGATCATTTGCGAGTGGCACTTTCATCCCGATGAAATGGCCAAAGCAGACTACGTTGGAGACGATGCAGTCGAGTTCTGGGATATGACCAATCGCGAGGACTGGAGAATTTCAGAACTCTCGCAAGCCGGCATCGGATCGCGGGCGTATAAACCAGGCCCATACTCACGGCGCGAGGGCCTGCCTCACGCATTTGACCAGATGATCCTCGAGCACGAGAAGCAGATACCGTAAACCCGGCTTCATTTTGCGCGATAAACAATCTTGCCGCCCACCATCGTCCAAATCACTTTCGTGTCGCGCATGGCCTCAGGAGAGACGGTCAGCACGTCGCGATCCAATAGAACCAAATCCGCACGCTTGCCCGGCGCGATGCTTCCGATGGAATCAAGGTTCATAGCCCGCGCTGAATTTCGAGTATAGGCATAGAACATGGCTTGGCGCGGCATGTCCTGCGATGGGTCCAAAACTCCTTCGGCTCCTTTGCGCGTTTCCGCCTGATAAATTGCCCGGAAAACATTCGCCGTTGAAACTGGCCAGTCGCTCGCGCCCGAAATAATTCCCCCATTGTCGAGAATCGAACGTGCGGGGTACTGCCACCGGTAAATCTCGGGATCTACATACGGCTTCAGAATTTCGATGGTGTCTTTACTGGCCTCCGCCCAGAACAGCTGCAAGGCGCTAATCACGCTCAGTTCCCGGAACCGCGGGAAATCTTCAGGCTGCACGAATTGCTCGTGGGTCAATGTATGCGGCAGCCCGGAGTTCCCATTCGTCCGA
>Ga0187780_10001659_pt1 | contig 16854 bp, 13 predicted proteins | sample 1015_Q2_SP10_20__FD_132429 | JGI IMG/M metagenome (GOLD analysis project Ga0187780, IMG submission 132429) | Tropical peat soil microbial communities from peatlands in Department of Meta, Colombia - 1015_Q2_SP10_20_MG | ecosystem: Environmental > Terrestrial > Soil > Wetlands > Peat | place...
CGGAGCGGGCGACGGCGGCGCGGCCCGTTTCGCGACTGGCCGAACGACGCTGACACCGTTTGCCGCGGCGGGGTGCACGACTCCGCGGTTGGGACGCGCTGCCGGGCGCAGAACGGGTACGGGTTTTGAAACCGGGCGGGCGGCCGGCGCCACCCGCAGCGGCTCACGTGGTTTCGCGGCGGCGACTGCCGGCGCTCGCACAGGTGTTGGCGCCGGGCTTGGGGCCATGACCGGAGACTGCGGTCGAGCTGGGGCGGCGGCGACCGGGGCTGGCGCCGGCGTTGGCGCCGATGGCGCCGCAGCGGGAGGTGCGGCAGGCGCGATGGTTAGCGCGGGCGCCGTAGGTGCCACGCGAACCGCAGGCGCGACGGCAGCGACCGGTATTGCAGGTGCGGCCGGTGCCACGTTTGTCGCCGGCGCGGCTGGCTTCATGGTGACAGGCGCTGTAACGGTCGACTGTGGCCTCGGAGCTGATGGCGGTGCCGCCGGCGCCGGCGTCTTAGCCGCTGCCGGAGCCGGTGGCCGCGGTCGCGCCGGGCCTGCGCCGAGAACGCCGGCTGCCAGGTCGTGCAGCGACACCTCGGGGGCGACCGTCTTCGCAGCCGCCGGCGCGGGGCGCGGCAACTGCGGCGTCAGGACTGGCAGAGTAACCGCTGCCGGCTTGGGCCTGGCGGCGCGTGGCGGCGCGGTGGCCTCGACCGCAGCGATCATCCGGATGTCTTCCTCAAGCGCGGGCACCGCCGTGGCTTCCGGATAGTCACGCAGGAGCTCCGGCAACAGGGCTTCGGCCTGCAGCTTGGTCTCGATCGGCCCGAGGCGCAGCCGGAATACCAGCTGACTGTTCCGCCAACCCGTCACCTGATACAGATGCAGGTAGTCGAGATGCCCGAGGCTCGTCGAAGGAATGCTGATCGGGTGCGGCGATGTGCTGAGGTTGATGACGTAGGTGCCGAGCGCCTCGGCATCTGCGTCCGCTCCAGGGCGGGCCGGCGCGAGCAAATCGTCGACCGTCAGGTCCCAGATGTCTTCAGCGGTCTGGTCTTGTTTCACGCGCCCCACGTGCCGCCCGTTTCTATAGCTCTGACGGTACCGATTGTGTCGAGGTGCGCGGGGCGGAACGGTGACTCCGGTCGCTAAATCGCGACACGCTAGGGAACAAAGCTCATTATCGGCAGGGTTCGCGAGCGCTTATGTCACGAACGCGGATAGCCATCGTTCGTGCAGGAAAAAACCGCGATTTGCGCGCTGGCAGACACTTAACAAGAGCTGGTTTGACGTAACACATCGCGCAATTCCACAATCCGCTCATCACTGCAATTGGGTCCCTTGACGCCACCCCCTGCATGGCAGTGCCCGCGCAAATCGTCAAGAAAATACGGGAAATCGTAGGCCCGGACGGCTTGCTCGCGCACGCCGAGCTCGCGACGCGTGATCCAGGCGTCGATCCCCACAACTTCGGCGCGGACTTGCTGGTCCGACCCGCCGATACCGACCAAGTGTCGCAAGTGCTGGCGCACTGCCAGACTGCGCGCATCGGCGTAGTCCCGCAGGGTGGCCGAACCGGACTTGCCGGCGGCGCCGCGACCCACCCCGGCGAAGTCATCGTCTCGCTCGAGCGCTTCAACCGCATCGACTCCCTGGATCCCATCAGCCGCACCGTAGTCCTCGGCGCAGGTGTCACGCTCACCGTGCTCGAACGGGCGGCGGCCGAACACGGACTTTCGCCCGGTATCGACTTCGGCGGACGCGACAGCGCCACGATTGGCGGAATGATTTCGACGAATGCGGGCGGCGTGGCGGCATTTCGCCACGGCACGATGCGCGAACGAGTGCTCGGACTCGAAGTGGTGCTGCCGGACGGTTCGGTGCTGACCGAATTGGGGCGCGTGCGCAAACACAACGAGGGCCTCGCGGTACAACAGCTGTTTATCGGTGCGGAAGGCACTCTGGGTGTCATCACCCGCGTCGCGCTGGCGCTGGTCCCCATCGACGGGCCCGCGGCCACAGCACTGGTCGCGGTTCCGGACTTGAACCGAGCGGTCACGTTGTGCGACACACTGCAGCGCAGCCCCGCGCTGGTCGTCGGAGCCATCGAGATCATGTCCGGCAATCACGTCGAGGCGACCGTGCGGGCGGCGGGCGTGGGCGAGTTCCGATCACTGGCGGCAGCGGCGTACGTCGTGCTCGTGGAGGCATCGGCCTCGAGCGTCGAGGGTCCGGGGCACGAGTTGGTCGCAGTCCTGGGCACCGCTGCCGAAGCCGGCGTCATCGATGATGCCGTCGTCGCGCAGAACGACGCTCAGCGGCAGCTGATGTGGCGCATACGCGAGGACTGGGCCGTCGACCGAGAGCGGCCAGGTGGGTTGTGGTACGACGTGTCGGTGCCACTGTCCGCGCTGCCGTCGTACCTCGCGGCCTTCAGCGCGCGGCTGCAAGGCCACGATGCTTCGCTCGCCCTCTACGTCATCGGCCATCTCGCCGACGGCAACGTGCATCTGACCGTCAACGCGCCGCACCCGATCCCGGAGCGTTACGAAGAGATCGCCAGGCTCGTTACCGCGGATCTGGCCAAGGCGGGTGGATCGTTCTCAGCGGAGCACGGCATCGGACTTGAAAAGAAAGCGACGCTGGCCCGACTGGCGGGCCCGGTTAAATTGGATCTGATGCGACGGATCAAGCGGGCGTTCGATCCGCACGGCATTATGAATCCCGGCAAGGTCGTGCCGGACTGACCCCGGGCGCGTCGATCTCCGCTCGGGGTTCTGCCCGGAGTCGACCCAGCTCCGTCACGCCATCTCGAGCGGACGCTTCGAGCGTGGCGGTGGAAACGCCCGATCGATCGCCGCCAGTTCGGCTTCGGTGAGCCGAATTTCCCCGGCTCTCAGGTTCTCGTCGATGCGCGCCGGGTTGACGGACTTTGGTATGGCCATCACGCCTCGATTTCGCACGCACCAGGCGAGCGCGATCTGCGCCGCGGTCGCGCCGCGTTCGCGCGCGATCCGCTCAAGCTTGGGGTTGCCTGCGAGTTCGCCCATGCCGAGTGGTGAGTAGGCCATTGCCAGCATGCCGTGCTCCCGTTGCCAAGGCAGCAGATCGAAATCGATGCCGCGCGCAGCCAGGCAGTAGTAAATCTGGTTGCACTGCGCGCCCACACCCGCATCGGCAGCCGCTTCCGCAGCCTTCCACTCCTCTAGATCATCAACATCGAAATTGCTGACGCCCCAGTGACGGATCAGGCCGCGCTCGCGCAGTTCCATGAACCCCGCGATCGTCTCGGCGAACGGGTGGCGTCCCCGCCAATGGAGAAGGTAGAGGTCAAGGTAGTCGCAGCCGATGCGCTTGAGCGACGCTTCGCACGCGCGGACTGTGCCCGCGCGCGAGGCGTTTTCCGGCAGGACCTTGCTGACGATCACAACCTCCGCGCGTCGCGATGGACCAAACGCCTCGAGTGCCGCTCCGACGATTTTCTCCGCCGCGCCGTCGCCGTACATTTCCGCGGTGTCGATCAGGCGGTATCCGGCACTGAGGGCGCGCGCGACCGCCGCGATCTCCGCTCGGCGCTGCGCGGCGGAGACACCCATTTTCCAGGTCCCGAGGCCAATTGGTCCCGGCGTGGTGAATGTAGTGCTGGGCGATGTCGGCATGTGCACCTGCCTTTCATTGGGTCGTCAGGTTAATATCAATCATCGCGCCTGCTTTGGCGATTCGACCGTAGTATCTCGCGAGAACGTTACTAGCCGGCACTGCGGCCGTATTGCACGTTTAAGACCAAGTCATTGTGCACCACGGCGGCACAGCCGCCGGCGTGACGTGCACAGCGTGGGACTCGCTGCGAAGGGGGTTGACGTGATGCGCCCAAGAACGCCCTGGATCTGCGTATGGACAGCGGCAATCGGCGGTCTTTCCTGTGCCGCCGTCTCTGGTGCACCGGCAGGCGCGGGCGAGGGGCGCCTCGACGCCGTTGGCTGGCCCGGCTACTTCGAGCGCGGCGAGTCCGACAAGTCGGTCGACTGGGTTACCCCATTTGAAAAAGCGACCGGCTGCAAGGTTAACGTCAAGACCGTGGGAACCTCCGACGAGATGGTCGCGTTGATGAACCAGGGTGGGTACGACATCGTCACTGCATCCGGGGACTCGTCGCTGCGCCTCGTATACGGAAAGCGCGTTCGGCCGATCGACGTCACGAAAGTCGCGGGCTTCTCGACTATCGATCCCAAACTTCAGAACGCCCCGTGGCACACCGTCGACAACGTTCACTATGGCGTGCCCTACGTGTGGGGGCCGAACCTGCTGGCCTACAACACTAAGGTGTTCCCCAAGCCGCCCACCAGCTGGAGCGTCGTGTTCGAACCGACCGTGCTGCCGGACGGGAAGCCCAACAAAGGACGGGTCCAGGAGTATTTCGGTCCGATTCACATCGCCGCAGCCGCGCTCTACCTGAAGAGCGCGCGGCCCGCACTCGGCATCGACAACCCGTACGAGCTCAATGAGACACAGTACGCCGCGGTGCTTGACCTCCTGCGCAAGCAACATCCACTGATCCATCGGTATTGGAACGACGCCAACGTGCAGGTGCAGGACTTCACCACCGAAGGGATCGTCGCCTCCGACTCCTGGCCATTTCAGGTCAACACGCTGATCGGCAACCACCAGCCCGTTGCATCGACGATTCCCAAAGAAGGCGTGACCGGTTGGTCGGATACCACAATGGTCGCCGTGAACGCGGCGCATCCTGTCTGTGCTGGCCGCTGGCTCGAGTACTCGCTGAAACCTGAGGTCCAAGCGGCGGTCGCGGCTTGGTTCGGTGCCAACCCTTCCGTGCCGACTGCGTGCAAGGTCGGAGCACTGGTGCCCGACGGCTGCAAGCTCAACGGTTTCGACAGCTTCGAACGAATCGCGTTCTGGCGCACACCGACGGCCAACTGCAAGCAGGGGCAGTGCGTACCGTACAGTCGCTGGAGCGCTGACTATGTCGCGATCAAGGGCGGTCGCTGACGAGTCCCGTCCGCCCACTCTTGGACCCGCCGAACGTGGCCGCTAGCGCGGTCGAGCCGCCGGTTGTCGAGTTCGACCGCGTGGTCAGGCAGTACGGTGCGGTCCGCGCCGTCGACAATCTGACCTTCTCGATCGCAAAGGGTGAATTCTTCGCCCTGCTCGGCCCGTCCGGGTCCGGCAAGACCACCTCACTGCGTCTCATCGCAGGATTTGAGCGACCCGACGCAGGGCGGATCCTGCTGCAAGGACGGGATGTCGCGGCGACTCCTCCTTATCAACGCGACGTCAACACCGTCTTCCAGGACTACGCGCTCTTCCCGCATCTTTCCGTCGTGGACAACGTTTCGTACGGACTTCGAATGCGAGGAGTCGGGGCTGCGGAGGCGCGCGCCCGGGCGATGGGTCACCTGGCCCGAGTCCAGCTGCACGGATTAGAGGACCGCGCTCCGTCGGCGCTGTCGGGTGGCCAGCGCCAGCGCGTGGCGCTGGCCCGGGCCCTGATCAATGAGCCATCCGTGCTACTGCTCGACGAGCCACTCGGCGCGCTGGATTTGAAGCTGCGCGAAGAGATGCAGACCGAACTCAAGGTGCTGCAGCGCGCCGTCGGCATCACCTTCGTATTCGTCACGCACGACCAGGGCGAGGCGCTGTCGATGGCCGACCGGATCGCGGTATTCAACACCGGGAGGATCGAGCAGCTCGACACACCGCGAATTCTTTACGAGGCGCCGGCTACGGAGTTCGTCGCGCGCTTCGTGGGGTCGGCGAACGTTATCAAAGGTGTCCTGGCGGACCGGCTGCTGCGCCGACCGGGCTGCTTCGCCGTTCGGGCGGAAGACATCGAGATCCGACCGGCGTCAGGTGCCGGGCACGCAGGCACGTGCCGATGCACTGGCACGGTGATCGACGTGCAGTTCCGGGGCTCGGCGAGCCGTGTCCGCGTCAACGTGGGTGACGGTGCCGTGCTTCACGTCGAGCTTACTGGCGGCTCTGCGGAACGGATCGCGCCTGCCATCGGTGCGCCTGTCGAACTCTCCTGGCCAGAGCGTGCGCTGGTGCCGCTGCGCGAGTCCGCATGACTGCTGCGATCTATCCAGCGCCGAATCGCCCCGGGCCGTCCGCCCGCCGGGTGCTCTACACGCACCCTGGCCTCGCCGTTTTCCTGCTGCTCCTGCCGCCACTGCTGTGGTTTGGAACCGTCTATCTCGGATCGCTGCTCTCGCTGCTCGCACAGAGCGTCTATTCCATCGACGATTTCACCGGCGAGATAGTGCGCGTCCCGTCGCTCATGACATTTCGCGCACTTCTGTCGCAGCCCGCCCATCTCGACATCGTGCTCCGGACACTGGCGATGGCGGTGATGGTCGCGGCGTTTAGCGTGCCGATCGCATTTCCCGTCGCCTACTTCATGGCCCGGTACGCACGCGGGGGAATCAAGGCGCTGTTCTTCGTAACGGTCATGCTCCCGATGTGGACCAGTTACCTGGTCAAGGTCTATGCCTGGCGACTGATTCTGGCCAAGCAGGGTATCGTCAGCTGGGCGTTTGATCAGCTGGGGCTGAGCGCTGCGCTGGAGGCGGTGCTGAAACTGCCGCTGGTAGGTGGGCCGTCGCTCGCCTCCTCCTACATGGGAATGCTCCTGGTATTCGTTTACATGTGGCTGCCGTTCGTCATTCTGCCGATCGAGGCGGCGCTGGAACGGGTGCCCCGGGCGCTGGTCGAGGCATCAGGAGACCTGGGCGCGACGCCGCGCCAGACGCTGATGCGCGTGATCTTACCGTTGGCCGTACCTGGTATCGCGGCCGGCAGTATCTTTGCCTTCTCCCTCACGCTCGGCGACTACATCATCCCCCAGGTCGTCGGCGCTCCCGGCTACTTCATCGGCATGATGGTCTATGAGCAGCAGGGCACAGCGGGCAACGTGCCGCTGGCCGCCGCGTTCTCGATCGTCCCAATCATCCTGATCGGCCTGTATCTGCTGATGGCGCGCCGACTGGGGGCGTTCGATGCGCTCTGAGTCGCGCGATCAGTCAACGCCGCGGGGCCTGAGTATTGCCGCGTGGGCAGTGATCGCGTTCCTGCACCTGCCGGTGCTGGTGATCGTTCTGTATGCGTTTACGAGTGACGACCGGACGTATACGTTCCCGCCGCCGGGCCTGACGTTGCACTGGTTTGCCGTTGCGGCTTCGCGGCTCGACATGTGGGCAGCTTTGCGCAGGTCACTGGCGGTTGCGGTCGCCGCAACCACCGTGGCACTCATACTCGGTACCCTGCTGTCCCTGGCTATCGTGCGTGCGCGCTTCCGCGGTCGGGATGCGCTGACTCTTATAATTACGCTGCCTATCGCCCTGCCGGGCATCATCACCGGCATCGCGCTGCTGTCGGCGATATCGCTGGCCGGCATAGAGCGCGGATTCTGGACCGTGGCTCTCGGCCATGCGACCTTCTGCATCGTCATCGTCTACAACAACGTCATTGCGCGGCTGCGCCGCATCCCGCGCAGTTGGACGGAGGCATCTCAGGATCTGGGAGCGACGGCCTGGCAGACGTTTCGTCATGTGCTGGCACCGCATCTCGCAACGGCCTGGCTTGCCGGTGGAATGCTGGCCTTCGCGCTGTCATTCGACGAGATCATCGTGACGCTGTTTACGGCCGGTCACGAGCCAACGCTGCCGATCTGGTTCTACAACGAGCTCTTCCGCCCGCGTAACCGGCCGGTCACGAACGTCGTTGCGATTGCGGTCGTCGCTGTAACCGTCGTTCCGATACTGCTCGCCTACCGGCTGACGCGTCCCAAGGGCGACCCGTTGCGGGCACATTGAGCGTCGCCGCCCGCGGTGGTCCTTCCCGGTCGCCGCGCGCCGGACTCTAACCCACACTTTCAGCGCTATATCGGGCCAGTAGGCCGCTGCGCACAACGTATCGGAACACGGACGTGAAGGTCAGCGTGCCCAGCAGTACGTACACGAACGCCAGAGCGGCCGCCCATGCGAGTTCGGACACAGCTGGCGTGCCGCCGCCGACCACGGTGCGCAGGGCCTCGAAAACGCGCGACGGTGGCAGGATCGCCGCGACCGCCTGCATCCAGTGCGGCAGCGTGGCAACCGGGTAGAACACGCCGGCGAACGGCGCGATCAGGGCAGGTAGCGGCCAGATCAGCCACTCCGACGCCGGCCCCCACCGCAGCACCATGGCGCTACCCAGGATGCCGAGGGCGATGCCGAACAGAAATAATACGAGCACAAACGGTACCACCAGGGCGCCGAGCGCGAGGAATGACAGTCCGAAGAACGCGGTTGCCAACACCAACATGACCGCGAGACCGAACAGACTGGTGACGACGCTCGTCACGACGAGCCCAACCACGTACTCGGAGACCAGGAGCGGAGTCGCGAACAGGTTCAGGAAGTTGCGGGACCAGACGTCCTCCAGAAACGCGACGGTAACGCCTTGCATGATGCGGGTCAGGAAGTCCCACAGCAGGACGGCGCCCAGCAGCCGGGGCACGAAATTGACACCCGCGGGACCAACCGTATTCAGGTACCGCGTAATGAAGCCCCAGAGAACGATGTCGACGCCGACCCATGCAAACATCGGTACCACGCGAATCGGACTGCCTCTGAGCAGGTAGTACTGACGCAGCACAACCCCACACACCGGCCGAAGCTTCACGGGCGGGCCTCGGCGTCCGGGGCCAGCGGTTCGCGAGCGATACGAATGAAGAGTTCCTCGAGCGTGCGCGCGCCGTGCTGTTGTGGAAGCACCCGCGGATCACCCTCGAGCAGGATCTGCCCCCGACTCAGGAACAGTACCCGATCGCAGACTGCTTCCACCTCATACATGTTGTGCGAGGTCCAGAGAATCCCGCACTTGTGGTGCACAGCCAGCGCGCGGATCTGTTCGCGCACAATCTGCGCGGTGGACGGGTCGAGTGACGCCGTGGGCTCGTCAAGCAGCAGCAGCGCCGGCCGGTTCAGCAGCGCTTTCGCCAGGCCGACGCGTGTCTGTTCGCCGGACGACAGCACACCGCACTTCGTATCGCGAAGCTCGGTGAGGTCAAATTGCTCGAGCAGCGAGCGGACCCGTTGCCGAAGCGCGGATACGCCATAGATCAGACCGAATACTCGCAGGTTCTGCGCGACCGTCAGATTGCCCGGCAGACTCGCGTAGACGGCAGCAAAATTCGCATGGGCGAGCGCCGCCGACCGCCTGCGCGAGACGTCCAGGCCGCGGATCCGAATCGTGCCGGCACCGGGATCCAGCACTCCCAACACCATGTTGATCGTCGTGGTCTTACCTGCGCCATTCGGGCCCAGCAGGCCGACGACCTCACCGACTCGAACGGAGAACGAAACATCACGTACCGCGGCCAGCGTACCGTAGTGCTTGCTGAGACCGACAATCTCGAGTACAGGCGCTCCCAGGGGGGGCGGTCCTGCTGGCGATTCCGTCGTCGCTGTTGCCGTATTCGTGGGCATTCAAAGTACGGATGAAATCATGGCGGCCTCGAAGCGCAGCACTCGCGCGCCAGGAGAACCTCCGGCGCTCAACGAGCTGCTTCCGACCCGCGGAATGACCGAGCGCGCGTCAAATTCCGCGCGCGATGTGGCGCGGTCCCGTTCGCGCTCGGCTGGACGTGCAGCGGCCCTCACTCGCGCCGCGAGGGCCTGTCAAGGCTCAGAATAGGCGATTGGTTCGACGCGAGGAAGTCCCGCGAGCCGCACAAGAAGCGCGCCCCACACAAACGCAGGGGAGCTTGAAGACTGAGCGCCGCCGGCGCCCGGACGGAAGGCTCATTCCTTAAGCCCACCGGTGCCCGGGCGCGCCTGGTGCCTCACTTCGACTCGGCGGGGCCCCGCACCAGCAGTACCGGCACCGGAGTCGTACGCACGACGTATTCGGCGTCGCTTCCGAGTACCAACCGCTTGAGACCACGACGCCCGTGCGTGCCAATGACGATTAGGTCAGCTGGCCAGCGCTTGGCGTACTCGATGATGTGGTCCCCGGTATGGAGCGCCGCTCCGTCAAGCAGCACCGCCTCGCCGTCGACGCCGTTCTTCTCCAGTTCCGTGCGCGCCTCGGTGAGAATCTTTTGACCGTGCGCCCGCAGGCCGATTTCCAGATCCGGAGAGTACGACAGTCCTCCGCGAACCGGCTGGAATTCATTGACCACGTGAACGACACGGATTGTGCCACCAGCGGCCTTCGCAATTTTCACTGCTTCCTTGAGCCCGTGGCTCGACGGCTCACTGCCATCCACTGGCACCAGAATTCGCTTGTACATATACGCCTCCGGACCCCAAGAATACGCTGTGCGGCTGCCCGCGCGATATGTACTTCCCGAATGCGCTACCGGTAATCGGGCGGTCCCGGACCTTGTCCCTTACGCATAACCGCCCTCCGACGCCGTACCCGCTGGATCGGTTGCTCGCGCTCGACGCCGGGCTATGATCACCCGACCCCCATTTCTGGAATCAATCATGAAGACTGTCGAGGTCCTGAAGGAAGTGAAGGCCCAGCGCGGCAGCACGCTTCGGTGCAGGGGCTGGAAACAGGAGTCGATTCTGCGCATGCTCGAGAACAACCTCGAGAACGCGGAGCGCGCTGAAAATCTCGTGGTTTACGGGGGCATCGGCAAAGCCGCGCGGAACTGGGAGAGCTTCCACGCGATCGTCGCGACCCTCAAGGAGCTTGAGGACGACGAGACACTCGCCATCCAGGCCGGCATGCCGGTCGCGGTATTCAAGACTCATCGGCTCGCTCCGCGCGTCGTGATGGGTAATTCGAACGTCATCAATGCCGACTGGCCGACGTTCTACAAGTTGATCGACCAGAATCTCACGACCTTTTCGTCCTACACGGCGGGACCCTGGCAGTACATCGGCAGCCAGGGCGTGGTCCAGGGGACATTTGAGACGCTTCGACTGGTCGCCGACGAGCATTTCAGCGGCGAGCTCACAGGGCGCGTCTTCTTCACGGCCGGGCTGGGGGGCATGGGACGCTCGCAGCCGCTGGCCATGACCATGCACGGCGGAATCACCGTTTGCGTCGAAGTCCGCGACGAGATCATCAAGCAGCGCATTGCCTCAGGCTACGCCGATGTGCACGCCTCGACGCTCGAGGAAGCGATCGAGCTCGCCGAAGGGGCCAAGGCTCGCAAGCGACCGCTGGGCATCGCGCTCTCGGGCAACATGTGCGATGTCCTGGAGCAGGCGCTGGCACTCGCCTGGCGACCCGACGTCGTCACGGAGATGTGCCCCTGTCATGACCCTTACGCATTGGTGGCCTCAGGTCTGACCCCGGCCGACGCCGTGGCACTTCGAGCCCGTGATCCCGACGGTTATCTAAAGAAATCTCGGGAAACGATGTTGCGGATGGTCCGATCCCTCAACAGCTTCCTCGATCGCGGCATCGTCGTCTTCGAGTACGGTACCTTCATCCGCAAGGAATGCGTCGATGCTGGCATGCCGCGCGCGGAGGCGTTCCGATTTCCGGGCTGCATCGCCCGCTATGTCCGCCCGCTATTCTTCGAGGGACGCGGACCGTTTCGCTGGACCTGCGTCTCGGGCGAGGTTTCCGACCTGGCGCGGCTGGACCAGCTCGCGCTCGACTTGTTTCCGCGGGATCCGGTCGTCCAGCGGTGGATCCCACGTGCTCGTGCGAAGCTACCCGTCGAAGGGCTCCCTGCGCGCGTCTGTTTCCTGGGCTTCGGACAGAGGAAGGCCTTCGGGCTGGCCGCGAATGGTCTGGTGCGCAGCGGCGAGCTCAAAGGTCCGATTGCGTTCGCCCGCGACAATCTCGACTGCGGCTCGATCGCCAATCCGGCCTTCGAAACCGAGGGCATGGTGGACGGCTCGGACGCGATCTCTGACTGGCCGTATATCAACGCGCTGCTGAATACCGCCGCGATGGCCGATCTCGTCGCCATACAGGCCAATGGGACTATGGGTATCTCGGCGCATACCGGAGTCACCATGATCGCGGACGGGTCGGCGGAAGCGGATTTGCGGCTGGAGGCATGTCTCACCACCGATGCGGGCATCGGCGTCGTCCGCCACGCGCAGGCGGGTTACCCCGCCGCCAAGCGAGTTGCGCAGGGCGCAGGCCCCCTCACGGACGAGAAGATAAAGATTCCGCTCTGGTGGTCGCCCCAAGCCACTTTCGGTCCCTCGGGCAAGAGAGCCTAGCCATGGCGCCGGGGCGGAATTTGATGCTGAAAGGCGGCCTCGTGCTCACCCACGCCGACGATGAGGCGGCACCGCGGGATCTGGTCATTCGAGACGACAGAATCATCGCAGTCGGTGCCGACCTTGACCCGGCGGCGTTCGGCGTCACGGAAGAGCGCTCCGCTGTCGGCAGGCTGATCGCGCCAGGGCTGATCAACACGCACCATCATTCCCACGACCGTTGGGATCGCGGCCGCTTTTCTCCGCTGCCGCTCGAAATCTGGATGAGTCTCTACAACCCGCCGGGCGCGGGCCGGGGATGGACGCCCGATGAAATCTACCTGCGGACGCTCCTGGGTGGCATGGAGCTGCTCCGCGGTGGCAGCACCTCGGTCATCGACGATGTGCACTTAGGTCTGCAGCTCGACGAGGAGAGCATCGGGGCGGTGTTTCGCGCTTATCAGGATCTAGGCATGCGCGCCGACGTGGGCATTGCCTATGCCGACCTTCCCCCTCATGAAACCATTCCATATCTGGCCGAGCTCCTGCCCGACGCGCTCAAGAGTTTGGGTCAGGCGCAGGCGGTTGCGCCGAGCGAGATGCTGGATCTCTGGCGGAACCTTGCGGCACGCCACGAGGCTCGAGTGCGCGCGGTGGTCTCCATCTCCGGCCCGCAACGTTGCAGCGAGCGGTTCCAGCTGGACGCCGCGGATCTGTCGCATGCGATTGGGCGGCCGCTGCTGACGCACGTCCTGGAAAGTCGCGTGCAGGCCATGACGGGCCAGTACTTTTTCGGGAAATCGCTGCTCGCCTTCATGGATGCCATCGGCTCGCTGCGCGCCAACACCCTTCTCATTCACGGCGTCTGGATGTCGCCCGAGGACCTGGACCTGGTCGCGCGGGCGGGCGCCAGCATCTCCCATAACCCGGTGAGCAACCTGAAGCTCGGTAGCGGAATCGCACCGGTGATCGCGATGCGCGAGCGCGGCATAGCGGTCGGCGTGGGGACCGACAATCACAACGCCAATGACAGCTGCTCAATGTTCGAAGCCGTCAAGCTTGCGGCGATGCTGCAGACAACCCAGACCAATGACTATAGTCGCTGGCCGGACGCCGCGGCGAGTCTGCGGGCCGGTAGCGAGTGCGGCGGGCAGCTGATGGGCCTGGCAAGTACGCTCGGGCGTATCGAGGCGGGCCGCAAGGCCGATTTTTTGATATTCGACCTGTCGGCGGATCCGTTCCTTCCCCTGCACGATGCGCGAGTGCATCTGGTCTTCGCCAATGTCGGTCCTGCACTGCGCGGTGCGTATGTCGACGGCCGCGAAGTCATGCGCGACGGCGCGATCGTCACGGTAGACGAGGCGGAAATCCGACGCGAAATCGGCGCTCGAATCGATGTCATGCGCAGGAAAGTGCTCGGCGGCGTGGCGAGAGCGCGGGAGCTCGAGCCGTACCTAGTAGCTGCCTACGAGAAATGCATGAATGATCCGCTGAGTCGCTCGCTTGCCCGGCGGTGCAACGCCTGCGGCGTGGCACCGATTGTCCAGTAGACGTCCGGTTTATCGTTTCGAGCTTTCTATGACCGCGCGCCCGGGGTCGACGAGTATTCGATGGATGTCGCGCGGCGCGTCGGTCCTGTAGCGGTCGCGTGTCGGCGCCCCGGTCCGCACGAACGATTCGATGTCCGCCGCGAGTGCTTCCGGGGCTTCCCAGGACAGGTTGTGTCCGATGTCGTCGGCATCGTGCTTGTCGCGCGATGTTGGCCGCGAGCGCAGGCCGTACTGCTTCCAGTAGAAATACATGCCCGGGTTCGCCCGGCTCGCGCGTCTCAGCAGTTCGATTAGGCGTTCCTGTGAGCGGCGGTCGAAATACGCGTCCTCGCTTCCCCACAGGATCAGCGCAGGAACTCTCAGACTCTCCAGCCGCTCGGCAGGCCGCGGTGGAAACGGCGTTGGGTCCAAGACGCCCCAGCTGGCGAGGGATTCCGTGGCCGTCTGTGCCGCGATCGTGAGCACAACTTCTGGCTTGGCGATCACGGAAACGTCCCAGTGCTGCGAGATATTCCGGACTGCGTCCGGGTCGATGTCGAGTGGCCGCATGTGCAGAGCGCCGGCCGGCCATTTGACGCCCTTCGCCTCGAGCATTTTCTGCCAGCCCAGCGCCGGGATGCCGATCGTAGGAGGCGGCGCAGGCTCCTTGGCATTCGGCTCTGCTGTGCTGATCGTCGAGTCGCCGTCATCCAGGGCCGCTGCGCGCGGCGCGCCCATACCTGACAGCACGAGCCGCGTGACGCGTTCCGGATGCTCAAGCGCGACGCTGCGCGCGACGGCCGCGCCGAGGGCGTGCCCGACCAGCGTCGCCTTGGCGACGCCCGCCCGATCCATGAACGCCAGCACGTCAGCCGCAAGGTCCGATATGCCCAGGCACATATTCGGCGTAGACCAACATGCCGGGGTGTCGGGAAGCTCAGTTTGTCCCGCGCCGCGCTGGTCGAGCGCGTAAATGTGCAGAGCGGGATCTTTCTGAAGCAGGGCATCCACGGTCCATGCCCATTCCACAGCGCTGGTGGTGTCGGTATGCAGCAACATGATCACGTCCCCGTTGCTGGACCCGGCATCGAAGTAACTCATCCGTACACCAGTCGCTAAATCGACTCGACATCGCTGGCCGTAGAGATTTCCGCAGTCGGAGGCCGGCGACGACGGCAACCCAACCAAATAGAGCAGAAACACGGCTGAGATCGTGTATCGCCAGGTCATGATTTTGGCTCCCAGGTCCGACACGCGACAGCGGCAGTCAGTGCTGCTTCGCGACAGCCCCCGCGCTCACGGGCCCTGCGTGATTGCCCCAGCTCCCGCGAACGTAAGTGCACAGGGCGGCGATCTGGTCGTCGTCCAAACCGACACTCAGTTCGAAGCCGCTCATCTTCGGCCATGCAGTACCGCCCGGTTGCGTCTCGTGCGCTCCGTACAGCACGACGTTGATCAGCGTCGCCGGATCGGGTGACTGCAGTGCGGCATTCCCGGCCAAGGGCGGTGCCGTCTTTGAAGGATCTGCAGCTCCCTGGCGAGGCATCCCCAAGCCGGTGGGCAAGTGGCAATCGCCACAGCGCGTGCCGTAGACAATCTCACCGAGCTTGAGCTGATCGCGGCTCGCCTCGCTGGCCGGTTCCTGTGGCGCCGGAGCGAGCGACTTCAAATAGACAGCGATCGCGCGCAGATCGGCGTCTGTCATGTGACTGGTGCTGTTGGTGACTACTTCTGCCATCGGGCCAAAAGCGCCGGCTCGCGCGTTGTGACCAGTCTTGAGATAGGCGGCGATTTCGTCCAGAGACCACGCGCCCAGCCCGCTGGTGGCTGGCGTCAGATTTGCCGCCGACCACTGGCGCACGATGGGTTCGTCCAACGGCGTGATCTTGTCCTCGATAACCTCATCGTTGATTTCCTCGAGCAGAACGCCGCCGGTCAACGCCTTCGAGCTGCTCTCTCCGCCCAGGGGGTTACGCGGCGTGTGGCACGCCCCACAGTGGCCAAGGCCCAGCGTGAGGTAGGCGCCGCGATTCCATTCCGCGGAACGCGACGCATCCGCGACATATGGTCCCTGCTGGACGAACACGGCATTCCAGCCGGCGAGTAAGCCGCGTATTCCGAATGGGAATGTCATCGCGTTCTGTGGCGCGACGTATCGGACCGCTTTGACGGTTCGCAGGTACGCGTACATGGCGCGCGCATCGCCGTCCGTCACCAGTGTGTACGACGGATACGGGAACGCCGGATAGAGATGCCTGCCATCGGCAGCGATACCCGCGCGCAATGCCCGCACGAACTGCTGCTCGGACCATCGTCCAATTCCAGTGTCGGCGTCGGGCGTGATGTTGGCCGAGTAAATCGTGCCAAACGGCGATGTAAGCGCCCGCCCGCCCGCAAACGCCGCGCCGCCGTGGCGCGTGTGGCAGGAAATGCAATCTCCAGCCGCCACCAGATACCGACCCTGCTCAACCTGGGCGGTTGTCGCAGCCGCCGGAACTGAAGTTGGCGAATCGGTGGCGATTGCAAGCGGCGACACAGACCAGCACAGCCAGCTGGCCAAGACACAGGCGCGTCGCGCGCGCGCCCGCCGCTTGCGTGTCGCTGAATAACGCGAAGCTGGCGCCGACATCGGCGCTGGGCCGATAGCAACCGCGCGCGGCTGCGCCCGAACGACTATGGGACGACGGCGCGCCAGAACAACGCCCCCAATCCCGCACCTACCGTATCAGTGGGATCATTCGACTCATCCGGAGACGGCGTGGCAATTTCGGCCACCGAGCGGCCGGCGATCGTGAGCGGCGCGGTTGATGTGCTCTCCGGCACCTGGCCGAGATCAAACGTTTGGTTGCCGGCGGTGTCCCCCGGATTCTCCCCGCGATATGTGTACAGCGCGTAGCCCTTGTAGACCCACTGCTTGCCACCGCCGGGCCGCACCGCAACGTCCCAATAGCCGGAAGGCATCGCGTCACTGGGCGCCGACAGCGGTGGCCATGTCTTCGCGCAGACGTCATCGCAAGTGGAGAGGCCCAGTGCGCGCCCTAGCGCCGGCGGACCGTGGTCCGTGCGAAAGTCGTGCTCGGCGTTCGGTCGGACGCGGTCACGCTGGTAGAGGGTTCTGTTCCCGGTGGTCGCTAGGATATTCCCCAGTTCAATGGTGCGCCGAA
>Ga0187780_10001660_pt1 | contig 16854 bp, 18 predicted proteins | sample 1015_Q2_SP10_20__FD_132429 | JGI IMG/M metagenome (GOLD analysis project Ga0187780, IMG submission 132429) | Tropical peat soil microbial communities from peatlands in Department of Meta, Colombia - 1015_Q2_SP10_20_MG | ecosystem: Environmental > Terrestrial > Soil > Wetlands > Peat | place...
AGGCTTGTGCGCTGCGCTGCTGCTCAGTCGTCATCGGCTGTGGCTGATCCTGGGTGGCTCGACGGTGCTGGCGGTTTTGACGGCCACCGTCAAATACCAGGCCGCGCGTAGTGCCTTCTGGTACCAGATCTCGCCGGCGATGACGAGTTTCTATGACTGGATTCGCCCAGCCTTTGGCGGCGCCAGCGGTCCGGGTGCCGACCCGGGTGCATCGCGCCAGGTGCTCGCCGGCGTTGTCGTGCTCGCGCTCGGGGCGACCGTGGCTGCGCTGACGCGACGGATCTCGCCCTCGCGGCTGCTCGCCGGCGTGGCCATCTTGGCGATCGTGTTCTGCGGCGCGGAGACTGTGCACGCGTTGTTGCGGGTCGATCACGGCAGCTCTGGTGGTCGGGGCTATGGCAGTGGCAGCCTCCGCGACGTCGATTGGGTCGATCGAAGCGCACCACACGGCGCGGTCGCGCAGGTGGTCAGCAACGTGGGAGGGCTGGGCGGGTCTCGCGGACTCTGGGAGGACAGCGAGTTCTGGAACAGGTCGATCGTCAGTGCCTACACGTTCGGCGGCATCGACGACTCCTACCTTGCAACGACTGGGCTGAGCATGGACCGCCAATCGGGCGCCATCGTGCTCGCTGGGAACGGATCGGCAAACGCGGGAGCACCCTCACAGCGCTATCTCGTCGCGGCGGCGCGGGGCTTTCCGATCGAATTCGCAGGAACGGTCGTGAGCCGCTCGCCCGCCGGTACGCTCGAGCTCGTGCGGCTCGCGACACCGCCGCACGCGGCCTGGGCTGTCTTCGGCGTTTCGAGCGACGGCTGGCTGGCGATCGACAGTCCGGCGACGCTGCGGCTGTACCTGCTCCGCGGCACCCCGGCTCGCTGCGTAAGCGTGGGTCTCACGCTGTCGCTCAGCTCGCTGTCAGCGTCGGCCCGCGGCCTGGTGCTCAGCGGCCGAGGCATCAGGCGCGAGGTCAGCTTCGCGCCCGGACAAACACGAACCCTCTACTCGCGCGTGTGCGGCCAGATGGGCGCCGCTCCTCAATTGCAGATGCTCAACGGCCAGAGTCCGGCCGCATTGGATCCTGAGGTGACGCTCCAGCTGCAGCGGGTGACGGTGACGTCGGCGTGAGCGTCGCTTGGCGCACATGCGCCCCGGCGGTGGCGATGCTGGCGGCAGCGCTGCTTGGCGGCTGTGGCCGCACGGCCGCCACAGCCGGCTCGACGCGGGCGATCGCCGTCGCGTCATCAGCACCGGGCGCCTCGGTGGGCTGCGGGCGCAAGGTCCGTCTCCTTGTGCAGTCGCGGCGGTACGTCGGCGGTGGCGCCGGGCCCCTGGCGGTCGAAGGCAGCACCGTCTGGGTCGCGCGCCCGCAGGTCGGCGACATCGTCCGGGTCGCGCCCGGCGCCACTAGCACGATCGACGTTGGCGGCGCTCCGATCAGCCTCTCCGTCGGATTCGGGAGGCTTTGGGTGGCGGAGAGGGACGCGAACCGGATTGCTTCTTATGACAAGCGGACGCTGGCGCGAGACACGACATCGGGCCTGTCGGTGCCGGTGAGCGTGGTGGCTGGGCCGCTCGGTGTGTGGGCGCTGAGCATCGACACAGCCTCGCTGTATCAGCTCGATCCAGTCAGCGGGTCAACCTCCCGTCCCTTCGACTCGCCGGTGGCGAGTCCGGTCGACATGGTCATGGTCGGGGAAGAACTGTGGGTGCTCGGCGCGGGCGAAGAGGGGCTGTCGCCGTTCAACGCGAGGCTCGAACGGATCGTCCGCGCCGGGTTCAGCCTGCCCGGACAGGCGCTCAGCGGCCTGAGCGTCGCCGGCGGGACGATCTGGCTCGGAGAGACCACGGGACGGTCGCTGCTACGGGTCGATGCTGGCAGCGCTGCGGTTCAACGGCTGTCGGCTCCGGACGGCATCCAGCCCGTCGCCACCGCCATGGGCGCCTGTGGCCTGTGGGTCGCCGACTCGTCCGGCGATCTCGCGATCGTCGACCCGCAGACGGCAGCGCCGCTGGGACCGCTGATCCACGTGGGCCGTTCGGTCGCCGATCTTGCCCCCTCGGGCACAGGCGTGTGGGCCAGCGATCCCCTCGACGGCACGCTCGTACACGTCGAAATACGCGCCGCTCAATAGCGCCTACCGCGAGCGGCTCGTGGCGCTTCGCAGCGCCTCGCACAGGCCCTCCTGTAGCTGGGCTGCGGCCCGCGCCCAGGTGCGCTCAGCGCTGAGCTTAAATGAGTCTCGAGACGCTCTCTCCCTGCGTTCGCGGTCCTCGAGCAGTTCGTCCACGGCCGCGCACAGCGCCAGCGGATCGGGCTCGGCAAGCGCCAGCGGTCCGTCGGCGCCGAAGGTGTGCAGCATCGACTCGCTCGCCAGATCGACGCACGGCAGCCCGCAGGCCATCATCTCCAGCCCGACGAGCGAAGGGTTGGTCAGCGAGAGGACGACGCCGACGGTCGCCTGGGAGTAGAGCTGCGACAGTTGCCGACCCTCGAGCACGCCGAGATGGCGGTGCTCGAACGGCACCGCCAGGGGGCGGGATTCGCCGTAGAGCGCGATCTGGAGGTTTGGGCGTCGCCGATGCAGCTCACCCAGCGCGAGCAGTCCGAGCGGCACGGCGCGCCGCGGCGTGGCAGCTCGCGCGTAGAACACGACTAGATCCTCGCGACGGCGCTCGCCAGTGGGACTGTAGACGGCGTGGTCGATCGCGAGATCGAAGTGGGTGGCGTGCGCGCCGTAGCGGGAGCGCAGCAGCTCGGCCAGCCACGGGCTGGCGGCTATGCAGTGCAGCCCCTGGCGGTATGTCTGTTCCGCCCACAACGACTCGGCCGACGCTCCGTAGAAGTCAGGCTCGTGGTCCTGCACGAGGTAGGCGCGGGCCGCGGCGCCCGGAAGCATCAGCGTGCGTGCCACCGTTTGCCATCCGGTGGCGAGCACGACGTCTGCTCCCCGCCAGCCCTCGAAGGCGGTGTGCAGGTCGACGCTGTCGCCCCCGAAGAACTCGTCAAAGCTGCGTTTCGTCACGACCGCTTGCTCGCCCACGTGGCGACCCTCGCAGTCCTCCAGCCAGATCGAGACCGAGTGTCCGAGCGAGCGCAACTCGAGCAGCAGGTGGACGATCGTGGCATGGCCGCCGCTGCCGCGCCGAAAGGACGGGATCACGGCGGCGATCTCCAGCGGTCCACCCGGGTCTGCGCGAACGCCGGAGAGCGGCGCAGGGCCCGAGCGAGCGAGCTCGATCAGAGCAGGGGCAGGCGTCGCGAGGTTCGCGGCCGGGCGCGGGCGCCGCATGGCAGAGGCCGTCAAGGATCGGAGTCGCCCGGGCAGCGAACGGGCGCTCACGAGAGCAGTTCGCGCGCACGGCGCGTGAGTGGGCGCAGCGGGCGGGCAGCGAATTTGACCAGGCGGTTGCGTCGCAGGACTGACAGGCGCTGCCAGGTCGGGCTGCGGCGCAGCCGCGCCACGGGGCGCTCATAGCGCATCGCGCGGCGCGCGAAGTCCATGCGCTCGCGCAGGTGCCCGTTGTATGCGTCGACGCCGGCACGCAGGTCCGCGAGCAGTCGCGCCGCGCCGGCCGCGGACGCCGGCGGCGGTTCGCGGCATATGGCCAGCAGCGCGCCGGCCATGAACTGGCTCGACTGCTGCCACGACGGCCACGCGCGCGCGGTCTCCAGGGCGTTGGTGCGCAGGAAGTGAAGCAGCTCGCGGTCACGGGCGAGCAGGTCGAGCTGGCGCGCGGTGCCGCGCAGGTCCCCCCAGTCGGCGAGCAGCCCGTTCCAGCCGTGCTCGACATACTCCTCGTGGCCGGTGACGGGCGTCACGACGCACGTGGCGCCGCGGTGAAAGCCCTCGAGCGGCGGCCCGAACATGCCCTCGACGCTCGAGAGCTTGAGCACCACATCGCTGCGCTCGTACAGATCGGCCATCTCGCGGTGGCTCAGCGGGCCGACGATCTCGTCCGCGACGACCTCCCCCAGCGCCTCGTGGTCGCCGCACACGACCGTCACATGGTGCGGTTCGCGCATCGCGGCGGCGGCGTGTATCGCGTCGTGGACGTGCTTGAACCACGCGTTTGGCGCGCCCTCGACGAGCACCCGAAGCGGCTGCGCGGCATTGATGGGAGCTTGCTCGAGCGGCCCGAACACATCCTTGTCGATGCCGTTGCGCACCAGGTAGCACGGCGCGTCCGGGCGCAGACCCGCGAGCGTGTCGGCGATCCAGCGCGCCTCGGTGATGAACGCCACGGGCAGGTCGAGAGTGAGCCCGGCGCCCAACTGCTCGGCTTCGTCGTGGCGGTAGAAGCGGTCCTCCAGGCTCTGCACGAAGTACGCGTAGCGATCGGCCGACAGCTCAAACAGTGTGAAGGTGGTCTCCCACCAGGTGGCAACCGCTATGTCGTAGTGCTCGCACAGCGCCTCCTCGCGTGGGCGCACGCGTAGATGGGCCAGGTGCTCGTAGCCGCGCCAGCTCAGGCCGTCCTGCTCACGCACCAGGATGAGCGTAACGTCCCAGCCCTCGATCCTGCTCAGCTGCCGCGCGTGCTGGACGACCACGCCCACCCCGCCCGAAAGCTGCAGGTCGTTGACGAGGAACGCGACCTTCACGCCGGTGGCTCGACGGGGTCTGCGGAGTGTGAGGAGTCATGTAGGTCGGTGGCGGCGCGTGCCTCGCGCTGCATCGCCTCGGGCGTTCCAGCCAGCGGGCGTCCCAGCTCCCGCTCGAGCTCGTGAATGTACGTGCGCCACTCGTCGAAGGTGGCGGTGTGCTCGCGCAGCTCCTCGCGCTGCGCGACGATGATCTCCTCCTGAGCTTCGATCGCTGCCTTCTGCTCCCGCGCCATCTGCTCGGCCAGCACGACGTTGCTCTCACGTTGACGCTCCCATCGCCGCTGCTCGAGCATGTCCGTTTGGACCGCAACTGCGCCACGCCAGAGATCGCCGTGGCGCGGGCCGAACGCCGCGATGAAATGCGAGGCCACCATTCCCTCTCCCCCGGCTCCGACCTCGAGCTCGTGCTGGACGCGCTCGCCATCCCACGCCACCAGCGCGGAGCCAGTCAGCGCTACCTGGCGCAGCAGCGTGTGTTCGGACGGCAGCAGACCCCGCAGCTCCTCGAATGCGCCCTCGCTCCAGGCTGTCAGGTGGTGGGGGTTCCGGATCGACCAGAAAGCGTCGTTGGGCACGCTGATGACGAACGTCGCGCCGCGTTCGCGCGCAAGCCTCCCCGCCCAGTCCAGGAGCGGCAGGAACGTGCTCAGGTGCTCGACGACCTCGAAGCAGGTCACCGCGGCGTTGCCCTCGAAGTCAAGCAACGCCTGGTCGATCCGCTGCAAATCGACGGGGTCGGTGAGGTCGCAGTCGAGCTGGACGGTCTCGGGCATGCCTAGCTCGGCTGACGCAAGGGCGATCGCCGCCGTCTCTATGTCAACCAGCACGGCGTGCGCCGGCCTTGCATCACCGAGCGCGGCGGCAGCCGCTACGCCGTTGCCGCAGCCCAGGTCGCACCACGGCCCGCCGCCGAGGACCAACGGCGCGGCAATGCGATAGCGCAGCTCATGCTCGGCCCGAATCGCCGGCGCGGTCTCGTGGGTGATTCGCTCTTGCCAGTCGGACATCTGCGCGTGGCCCCCAGCGGGGCGTCGCTATCGTACCGGTGCCGATGAGCAGCCCAGCCGTTGCCCGCGCCAGGCCACCGCGGCCGGTCGGAGAGCCTCTCCGTGTCGCGTTCGTGGGTGCACGGAGATGGCTCGATGGCTGTTGTCCCCCAGCGCCGTCGCATGGGCTGATGCCGGCGCGCTTCGAGACGAGCGGCGCTGTCGACGGCGAACGCGTGCCGGACGCCGTGAACGACTTCCGGCCCCACGTCAGCATGGTCTTCGATCCACTGTCCCTCCCCGTCGAGGCTCTGCGGATGCTGCCGGGCGTCACCCTCGGCCTGCTCGTGGCCAACGCACCGGAGGGCCCGGCCACACGCGCGGCAGAAGGCCTGGACAGGCTGGTGTCGTTTGACCCTGCCCTGACGGGAGCGCACCTCGGCGCCCGCCAGATCTGGCGGGCGATCCCGCCGCCGGTGAGCGACGCGCTCTACGGCGAGATGCGCCCGCTGCATCGCGCCCCCCGCGCGATGTCGATCGGGCTGTCGAGCGAGCATCGCGAGGCGATGCTGATGCCCGCCAAGCATCATCACGATCTGCTCCAGGTGATCCACGGTGTGCATGGAGAGCCGCTCGCCGAACTGCTCGCAGAATGCGACGTAGGGGTGTACGTGGCGCGTGAGCCCGGCGGCGGTTTCGGTCACCAGGTGGGCACGCATCTGGCGGCCGGGCACCTGCTGCTGAGCGAGCCCCTCTCACCGGCACACGGGCTGGAGCGCAACATCGACTACGTCCAGGTCGACTCGCCGGACGGCCTGGTCTGGCTTCTGGACCGACTTGGACGGTTCCCTGAGATGCACCGGCGTATTCGCGTGCGCGGACGCCTGAAGGCCGAGCAGTACCGTGCCTCGCGCCTGTTCAGTCGTCTAGCCCACGATCTGCTGCTCGACGTCGCCGCGTTTGGAGTGTGAAGCGGCGTGGCTCCATGACTTACACACTGCACCCGCGCTGGCGATCACTGGAGGAGCTGATCGAGGCGCACGCGGAGGAGGACGGGGCCGTCAAGCTTGACCTGGGCTGCGGCTACGTCAAGCCCGACGGGTTCATCGGACTGGACGACCTGACAGGAGCCGGGGCGCAGCTCCCGACCGAGGACCGGGCGCCGGACATGTTCCTCGACCTGAACAGCGATCCGCTCCCGTTCGACGTGGATTCATGCAGCGAGGTTCGCAGCTCGCACTTCCTGGAGCACTCGAATCTCGATCACGTGTTCGACCAGGTGTTCAGGGTGCTGCGGCCCGGCGGGACATTCCTCTTCGTGGTGCCCTACGCCAACTCCGCCCAAGGGATGTTCCCCGGTCACCAGATCTTCCTCACCGAGCGGTTCTTCTACGACAACCTCCATTTCCAGCGGCTCTTTCGGATCGTGCGGGAGCACTACTCCGCGAGCGAGGTCTGGGAGGGCCTGCCGAAGGAGGTCAGGGAGCTGCTGCCGTTCGACCAAGCCCGCCAGGTTCTGTTCAACGTGTGCAATCAGATGACGATTTGGGCCACTCCTCGCAAGGAGACCGTCTCCTGACGTGCCCTATCGCCGACTGCTCGGCCGCGACGCCACGTCCGCCAGCGCATCGCGTATGAGTTTCGGGTAGACGTCCGAGGCGCGGAAGCGCTCCGCTTGGGCGCGACCGGCTGCCTGGACCTCCGCAAACGCAAGCGGCTCGCCCGCGAGCTCGTCGACTAGCCGCAGGACCTGCTCCGGCGTGCTCGCCTCGAGGTAGTCGATACCCGGCCGCAGCTCGTGGCGCGGGCTGAGCGCCTCCGAGATCACCAGGTGGCCCGCGGCCAGCGCGATGCAGACACGGTTCTCGAATGACGGGTACGGGTTGTTGTGCAGGTTGAGCTGAACGTCCGCCCGGCGCAGGAAGCGGATCAGCTGTTCGCCGTAGAGCCCATGGCCGATGTGCACAATTGGGTGCGCTCGCTTGACCGGCGCGAGCATCTGCTCGCGATGTTCAGTCGAGCGTCCCACGAACAGCAGCCGTGGCGGCTGCGCGCGCTCCCTCACATCCATGAACAGGCTGTCGGCGACGGGGATCGGCAGGGATCGCCACACCGGCAGTACGCTCTCAGCCGTCTCGGCGATGAGCGGATCGAAGGAGACGATGCGGTCGAAGTTGCTGGCGTCGACCTGTTCGAGCCACCACATACGTGCACACAGGTCGGGGTGGCCGCTGCCGCTGGTGCGCGGCAGCGGCTCCGTCAGATAGCCGATCGTGACCGCGCGCAGTGAGCCGAACAGGCCGGGAGGGATGATCTCGGGCCGAAAGACGAGCACCGCGTCCGGGTTGAGCTCCTGCAGGGCCCCGAGCAGCGGCTCCGCGGGGGCGGCCGCGCGGAAGTCGATGAACACAGGGTCAATCCCCGACGCCGCCTGCTCGAGCGCGCACTGGCGGAAATAGGCGCTCTGCCCGACGAATGCGACGCGGAGGGGCCGCTCGGCGCCGGGGTGGGCATCGGTCGGCGCCGGGCCGGTGCTCTCGGCGGGCGCAGCCGTCACAGCTGCTCGGCCACCCGCGGAGCTTGCCGATCGAACAGCAGAAAACCGCCGACGATCGCCGTCACGGTGATCCCGATCGGGATCAGCAGCAGGGCGCCCCCGCCGATCGCGCTCGCGGCTGTGGGATAGCTGTGGCTGACGAACGCGTGTCGCGCCTGCTCCAGGATTGCCGCGAACGGGTTTGCCATAAGCAGGTGGCCAAGGTCGAGGTTCAGCCCCAGCAAGTTGAGCGATCCCAGAGTGAGAATCGGGATGAAAATCCCCGACGCATAGAAGGTCATCTGCTGCAGCACTTCCCAGATCGGCCGGATGTCGCGGTAGCGCACGTAGGAGACCGACAGGACCATCCCCAGGCCGGCAGCGAACAGGGCCAAGGCGACCACGAGCAGCGGTAGCTCGAGCCAGCTCCACTGCGGCGAGCCGCCGGCGACGAGCAGGAATATGAGAACCGGGATCAGGTTGAGTGAGAGGTTCATCAGCGCGTTGAGCACGATCGAGAGCGGTATCGCCAGTCGCGGGAACTCGATCTTGCGCACGAGACTCTCGCGGTCCACGAGGCAGCTGACGCCCCCGGACGCCGATTCGGCGAAGAAGTTGAACAGCACGACGCCCAACAGCAGCGAGGTTCCGAAAAACGGCTCGTCACTGCCGGCGGCGAGTTTGGACCGGCTGACCACGAGGTAGATCACCCCGAACAGCAGCAGCGGGCGCATCAGCTGCCACAGGTAGCCGAGAGCCGAGCCGAAGAACGCGAGCTTGAACTCGGTCTTGGCGAGCGCCCACGTCAGGTGCCACAGCCGTCGCGGGTCTGACCCGAGCGCCGAGGGCCCCTTGATCGGACGCCCGAGACCCTCGAGCACGATCGCTGCCGGGGGCCCGGGCGTATCGCCCTCGGTAAGCCGAGCCTGGGCGGGCTCGACGACGCTCATCGCGCCGCCCTTTGCAGGAATCCCTGCGGGTGGCAGGAAATGCCGTAGATCTCGAGGTCGCGCCGCACGGAGAAGTCGCGGCCCGCGGCGGTGGCGAGCCAGTCCTCAACCGCGGGCAGCACCCCTCTCGGCCAGTCTGGGTCTGCTCGCATCGCCTCGATGTCCACGCACCCGTCCTGGACCACCAGAAAGCCGCCCGGCGAGACGAAGCGAGCGAAGCCGTCGAGCGCGGCGCGGGTGGTGGGGTAGGTGTGCGCGGAGTCCTCGACGACCATGCATTGGTCGCCGCTCGCAACGAGCTCGGCGATCCTGTCCGGCAGCAGCGGATCCGTGACGTCGCCCTCGAGCAGCGTGATCGTCTCGGCGTAGAGGGGGTCGGCCGCCGCCAGCGCATCGGCTGCCACGGCGACGTCAATGTCGATGGCTATCACCCGTACGTCCCCCTCCAGCCCGTAGTGACGCAACGCGCGGAGGCGGTCCCGGAACCACAGGGTGCAGCCGCCGAACTGCACGCCGATCTCTATCACGACGTTGGGACGCGAGAGCCACAGCAGGTGCTCGAATACTCTGAGATCCTCGGGGAATTGGAGCATCCTCACACCGGCGTAGGAGTCCTCGAAGTGCTGACGCGTGCGGGCAAGCCAGAGATCGCGGACCGTCGCGTCAAGCGGCAGCGAGACTGGCGTTGGGAGGGTCGTCGGCCGGGGAAGCGTGCGCCTGTCGGCTGCCATTCAGCGCTCCTGCGCCACCGCGATCGGACTGTGATCGATGGTGAACTGAAAAGGGAGGAGCACAGCGGCGTCCGTGGCGATCGTGCCAGTCACCACCACGCTCACAAACCGCTCACGCCGGTCGATCCAGGCGGCTCCGGTGCCGCGGTGCGCAAGCGCGGGGGTCGCGTGATAGCGCTCGGGCGCGAGCAGGTTGTCGAAGCTGATGCGGAAGATCAGTTGATCGCCGGCGCGATGGAGCCCGGTGTGCTCGCCGGTCCATTGGTTGGTCGCGCCCAGCACGTTTATGCGCCGACTGTTCTGCAGAATGACTCCGAACAGCGGGTCGTCGACATCATCGTGGAAGAGCACGCGCGCGGCAAACGCGCAGGGCCGCCCTGTCAGCAGGACTTCGATCCGCTCTCCATGCTCGTCCTCGAACCAGGCGTCCAGGATCTCCGCCCGTCCATCTCCGTAGCGCTCACCAGCCGGTTCAGGCTCGCAGTCACTGCTCGCCTCGGGTGTGATGACGCTCTCGCCCCGGGCGACTGCGTCAAGCGCTTCTCCGTTCGCGTCCTCTGCCTCGGCCGCTGCTTCCTCCACCTGGCGGGCGTGCTCTGAGAAGTTGAGCTCCAGATAGCGGTTGCCGATGCGCTCGGGGGCGCCGAGCTCCACGGTGCGGCCGTGCTCGAGCAGCAGTGCACGATCGCAGAAACGCTGCACGGCGGACATGTCGTGGGTCACGAGTAGAACCGTGGCGCCGCTCTGGCGGATGCGCTCGAACTCGTCGTAGCACTTCTGCTGGAAGGCGGCGTCGCCAACCGCCAGTACCTCGTCGATCAGCAGCAGCTCCGCGTCCACGTGGATCATCACCGAGAAGGCGAGGCGTACGAGCATCCCCGAGGAGTAGTTCTTGATCTTCAGGTCGACGAACTCGCCCAGCTCGGCGAAGTCGATGACGCTGTCGAAGCGACGGCGCGCCTCGCGCGGGCTGAGCCCGAGCATGGTGGCGTTGAGCATCGCGTTGTCGCGCGCCGGCAGGTCGGGGTTGAAGCCGACGCCGAGCTCGATGAAGGTGGACATACGCCCGTTGATGTAGATGCTGCCGCTGTCGACGCTGTAGATCCCGGCCAGGCACTTGAGCAGCGTCGACTTGCCCGAGCCGTTGCGGCCTACGATCCCGAAGAACTCGCCCGGCTCGACAGCGAACGAAACCCCGCGCAGGGCGTGCAGCATGTCGGTGACGTTTCGGCGAAACGGGTGCAGCGCACGCTCCTTGAGCGTGCTGATCTGCTCGCGCGGGATCTCAAAGCGCTTGTGGACCCGATCTACGACAACCGGTGGCAAATGGCGTCGGCCCATGCCCCTAGAAGGGTAGCCGTGCCTTCGCGGGCCGAGCGATCGTCAGGCGCGCCACTCCCAGAGGCACAGCTCACGCGGCGGGCGCTCGAGAGCCACGGCGGCGGCCGCCCGCGGGCCGACATCGAGCTCTGCGATCCAAGGCTCGCTCCCGTTGGTCTGTGCCGCTGCGCCACCGATGCCCGTGCCGCGGCACTTGAGCACGGCCTCATGCCGTACCCAGGCGCGCAGGAACTCCTGCTCGCGAACCACAGGGTCCAGCGCGGCCAGTCGCTGTGCCTGCGCCGACCCGAATGCTCGCGCGGCGAGCGCGACCTCGTTGACGGCTCGGCGGGCGACCTCGACGTCAACCCCCACCGCGAGCGTCGCGGCGAACGCATAGAGGGCGAGGTGTCCGGAGTGCGACAGGTTGAAGGACAGCGTCGCGAGCGTGGCTGGGGCGCGCTGTGCGGTGGGGGCCGATCCCGGCGGCTCGCATACGAGTTCTGGCTTGCCGTAGGCGCCTGCGGCAAAGCGCAGGGCGCTTGGGTCCCGCGCCAGGTAGCGGCCGAGCAGCGCTCTCAGTACGCCGTGGGCGCGCGTCCACAGCTGCCGGTCCCGCTCGCGTGCGAAGCGGTCAGCTCTCGCCTGCTCCGCGGGCGAGAGCAGCTCACGGCAATCGTCTGTCAGCGCGGTCAGATCGGCCCTCCACACATGCACGGCGCCCTCTGCCAGCCGGGCTGGTGGCGGTGCAGGCGCCCAGGTTGCATGGGCGCTTGAGGCAGATCTCGTGCGCGCCGGGGATGTGTAGGGCGACCCTCCCTGAATGGGTCGTGTGCGGATGAAGTGAGCCGAGCGCTCAAGCTGAACGCCCTTGACAGCGATGCACGACTTGCGATGGGCTCTCACGCGAGCATTGTGACCGATCGAGTCGTGCGCATCACGCGAGCGATGGCGTCGCTGGTCCTCGGTGGCTTGCTGCTGGCCGTGATCGCAGTGACGGACACCCCGCGCGCGCTTGCGGCGGAAGCCGGCGTCAACGTATCCAATCCGAGCGCCGCTCAGACCGCGGACATGAAGACGCTGGGAACCAACTGGGCGCGGATGTTCGTCAGCTGGCGGGCGATGCAGCCGACGCCGGGAGCGATCTCCCCGAGCGCGCTGGCTTCTTATGAACAGCTCTTCAAGCAACTGCCGGCGGGCACGAAGGTGATCCTCGACGTGGTCGGCACGCCGCAGTGGGAGACCGGTTCGAGCGACGAACACACGCCGCCGGCGAACCCGCGCGACTACGCGGCGTTCGTGGGGGCGCTCGCGCAGCGGTTCGGCGCGCTGGTGGCGGCGTATGAGATCTGGAACGAGGAGGATGCCGCGGCCTGGTGGGCCGGCGGGCCGAACCCTGTGGCGTACGCGCAGCTACTCGAGGCGACCTACCCGGTGGTGAAGGCGGCGGACCCGAGCGCAACGGTCGTGCTGGGAGGCCTGACGGGCAACGACTTCCAGTTCCTCGAAGGCGTATACGCGGCGGGCGCGAAGGGCTCGTTCGACGCGGTCGGGGTGCACACTGACACGGCCTGCGACGTGCTCTCGCCGTACGACTTCCTGCGCGGACCCGAAAACCGGCTGGTGCCCGACTCGTTCTTGGCCTACCGCGAAGTACACGCGGTGATGCTCGCCAACGGCGACGAAAAGCCGGTCTGGATGACGGAGCTGAGCTGGCGCACGACGACCGCGACCTGCTCGGAAGGGGCGTGGGCGGGCCAGAAGCCGGAAGGGGTCAGCGAAGAACAGCAGGCGACCTACCTGCGTCAGGCCTACCACTGCCTGGCGGAAGACCCGTACGTGCAGGTGGCGCTGTGGTTCCCGCTGCAGGACGAAGGTCCGATCACGTCCGGGTTGCTGCGCTCCAACGGCTCGCGCAAGCCCTCGTTCGCCGCGTTGCGTGCGTATGCGCGCAAAGGCGATTCGCTGAGCGAACCCTGCGGCGTGTTCACCGGTCCGAAGATCTCGATCGCCTCGCCGGCTGACCGCACTGCCTACTCGGGGCCGCTGCCGATCAACGTATCGGCCTCGAGCTCGATCGGCGTGTTCCGCATCCGCCTGGAGTGGGATGGCAAGCAGATCCGCAACTACGACGGCCCTCACTTCCCGACGACGCTGTCGGGCGCGATCGAATGGCAGGGCGCCAAGCACATCCCGTTTGGCTGGCACACGCTGACGTTCCTCGCTTACGACAAGGAGCGCAACGTCTCGCAGGCGAGCATCCTGATCGACCACGTGAGGCCAGGCTCAGGCGTCAGTCACTCCGCTCGCCACGGCAAGCACAAGCACGTGCGCAGGCACCACGGCCGCCACTAGCGCCGGCTCTGCGACCAGACCCAGCAGCGCACAAGCTCGACGGGACAAGGGATCGCTGACGCTGGTTACGCTCTTGCGCCAATGCGCCCTTCCTGCGCGTGCTCAAGCCAGCAGCGCTTCGACAGCGCGGCTCTGGCCGCATACAGCATCGCGTAGTAAGCGGCGCTCAGCGCGGTCGAGGGATCCGCGTCGACGACAGCCTCCGCCGCCGCGAGCCTCTGTCGCGCTGCCTGCATGAACTCGCTCGAGCGCGGGCTCAGGCTGCGCCGCTCAACACGACCTTGTCCCGATCCACCTCGGTGATGAAGAAGGATCGGATCTGGTGACGCTGCTCCAGCCACGCTGGCGTGTGGACGTGAACGGAGAACGACCACGGCAACGCTTCGAGCTCGAGTTCCCGAGCCACGTCGTAGAGGATCTCGCGTACGAGCATGCGGCCGTCCCAGGATGCGTCGTCGACGAGCACCAGCAGATCGACGTCGGACTCCTTTGCTGGCTGCTCTCCACGCGCCCGAGAACCGAACAGCCAGTCCGAGTGCACCGCGTCGCCCAGCTGCTGGCGCAACTGCTCGACGAAGCGTTCGAGCAGCACCCGCTCGTCGGCTGCCAATGAAGTTCGTAGAAGCGCGTTCACTGACGACCAATCTAGGCGCGCGAACCCGCGTGATCAAGTCCAGCGAGCACAGCGCTGGCCAGGCAACGGTCGCTCGCCGTGGCCAGCTACGCTCTTGCGCCGATGCGCGCCCTTCCCCTGAAGCTGCCCGGCCTGGTGGTGATCGAGCCGAGCGTGCACCCCGACGATCGCGGCTTCTTCTGCGAGACCTACAGGCGCGAGTGGCACGCCGAGGCGGGGCTGCCGCGGGAGGAGTTCATTCAGGACAACCACTCGCGCTCGGCGCGCGGCGTGGTGCGCGGGCTGCACTTTCAGATCGGCGCCGGCGTGGCCAAGCTCGTGCGCTGCGCGCGCGGACGGATCGTGGACGTGGCGGTCGACCTACGCAGGGGCTCGCCGACATACGGGCGCTGGGAAGCGGTCGAGCTCGACGACGAGAACATGCGCGAGCTATACGTGCCGGTGGGCTTCGCGCACGGCTTCTGCGTGCTCAGCGAGGTGGCCGACGTGCTTTACAAGCAGACCGCCTACTATGACCCGCAGCTCGAACGGGGCATCGCCTGGGACGACCCCGACGTCGGCATTGCGTGGCCGCTGCCGGCGCAGGAGCTGAGCGTGTCCGCGCGCGACGCGGCGGCACCGCGGCTGAGCGAGATCGCCGACGAACTGCCGTTCGAGTGGCATCCTTAGAGGCTGATGTCGGAGCGTCTGCAGCGCCTGCGCGAGCGCACTAACGGCTACACGGTGACGCCGGCACAGTACGTGCGCTTCGCGTATGCGGCGCTGGCGGCGTTGACGGTGATCGTGATGACGGGCGCGGCGGTGCGGCTGACGGGCTCGGGCCTCGGCTGCCCGACGTGGCCGAAGTGCTACGGCAACATCTATCCGCCGTTGAACTCGCACGCGGTGATCGAGTTCTCGAACCGCGTGGTGACGGTGCCCGTGTGCCTCGCGGCGGGCCTGGCGTGGCTGGCGGCGCTGCGCCGGCGCCCCTTCCGCCGCGATCTGATGTGGCTGGGCGCGGCGCTTCCGCTCGGCGTGGTGGGCCAGGCGGTGCTCGGCGGTCTGACCGTGAAGGGCAAGCTCGACTACGGCTGGGTGATGGGTCACTTCGCGCTGTCGATGCTGATCCTTGTGGCTGCGCTGGTGCTCGTGTGGCGCGCCACGCACGAGCCGCTGGGTGAGCAGGTGCCTGGGCAGGCTGGCGCCGGTGGCGCGGGATCGCGTGCAGCGGCCCCGCCCGTACGCGAGCGCGTGCGTGTGACGACCGACCGTACGGTCGTGAGGGGCGTGCGCGCGCTCGTGGCGCTGGGCGCGTTGACGATCTTCGCCGGCACGGCGGCGACGGCCGCGGGTCCGCACGCGGGCGGCGAACCGGGCCAGAAGATCAACCGCCTGAGCTTCGACGGGCGCGGCACGATGGACTTCGTGATCCACCGGCACGCGGAGATCGCGTTGGTGTTCAGCCTCGCGGCGGTGGCCCTGTGGTGGCTGGCGCGGCGGCGCGCGGCGGCGCCGGCGGTGCGGCGCTCGCTGACGGCGCTGTGCGTGATGCTGGCGCTGCAGGGGATCGTGGGTCTCGATCAGTACGAGACACACCTGCCGACGGAGCTCGTGTGGGTGCACGTGTGTCTGGCGTGCGGCGCCTGGCTGTCGACGCTGTGGGCGGTGTGCGCCGCCGGCCGCTTGGCGCCGAAACGCGCTGTAAGCGGCGCCGAACTGAGTATCGACAGCACTCTGCGGCCGGTCGCGACGCTGAATTCCCCCGGAAATTAGGGCTTCTTTGCGCGGCGTCGGCGATGGCTTTTCGCCTCGCCGTCCTCACCAGCGGTTAGCCTGCGCACAGCAACGACACTCGAGAAGGGAGTGGCATGACCAAGAACGAGCTAGCCGAGCAGGTCGCCGGACGCACCGGACTGGGCACGGGTCAGGCGCGTGAGGCGGTCGAGGCGGTGATCGAGGTGGTCTCCGACGAGCTGGCCGCCGGAGGGGAGGTCGCGCTTGCCGGCTTCGGCAAGTTCAGCGTCAGTCACCGCGCGGCGCGTCAGGGACGCAATCCTTCGACCGGCGAGACGATCAACATCGCTGCGTCGAAGGCGGCGAAATTCTCGGCGGCGAGTGCGCTGAAGAAGCGCCTGAACTGATCGACGGCGCTACCCGCGCTCAGGCTCCTCGTGAGCGCGGGTAGCGCTCGAGACCGTCCTGCGGGATCGGCTCCCAGCTGACGGCCGAGTCGACGAACTGACGGTAGGACGGTCGGATGCCTGGATCGCGGTCGAGCGAGCCCAGCCGGACCGCGACCTGTGGATCACTGAAGGGGTCGCCGCTGAAGAGCGCGGAGCCGCAGGTCACGCAGAAGAGCTTCGGCACGCCGGTGGGCGGCTGAAATGCACGCAACTGCTGCTCGCCGTGCAGCAGGCGAAAGCCCTCGCGCGGAACGCGGCCGTTGGCCGAGGAGCCGGTGCCGGTGCGTCGCTGGCAGTGCGTGCAGTGGCAGTAGCCGGCGTGCGCGAACGGCGCGGTGAGCTCGAAGCGAACGGCTCCGCACAAGCAGCCGCCCTGCAGCGGCGACTCGGGCGAAGGCACGCTGTCGACGGGAGAGGCGATCTCGACAAGATAGCCGCCGGCGCGTCCGCCGCGGGCGACGATCTATAGGATGCACGCACCTATGGCGCTCGCCACGACAACGCTTCCAGGCTGGGGCTCGTGGAGCTTTCAGCCGATCGTGATCGTCGCGCTACTGGCCGCGGCGGCGC
>Ga0187780_10001661_pt1 | contig 16851 bp, 11 predicted proteins | sample 1015_Q2_SP10_20__FD_132429 | JGI IMG/M metagenome (GOLD analysis project Ga0187780, IMG submission 132429) | Tropical peat soil microbial communities from peatlands in Department of Meta, Colombia - 1015_Q2_SP10_20_MG | ecosystem: Environmental > Terrestrial > Soil > Wetlands > Peat | place...
GCGCCGGTCTCGGCGGGGCGTCCGGTCTCGGCGCGGCCTTCGGTCTCGGCGGGTATGCCGGTCTCGGCGGGGCCTCCAGTCTCGGCGGGGGTGCCGGTCTCGGCGCTGAGTGTGGGCCCATCCGGCGCCGCAGCATCGGGGGCTTCCGGTCCGGGACCGCCATCGTCGGCCGCCTCGGCGCGCTCATCGTCGCGAAGCTCGGCCAGCCAGCCCTCCATCTGGAACCAGCCGCTCTTCTGGAGCATGCTGGCATCGTCTGGCCGGATCTTGATCTTCATGTGAAGCCTCCCGTTTGAGCCAGTGGTGAGCACCGCGCAGCGGCGGAAACGCGGCTGCCGTCAGCGAGCGCCTGGTGTTGCCCCGGTACGCATGTGCCGCCCTGGCACTTGCCCTCCCCTTTCAAAGGCGCCCGGGCTCACCGTCTCTGGTTTCAGTGTTTTTACGGTCCCGACTCCAAATCACAGCCGGATAAACTTGAGATAAATGTTCGGTTCATTTATAAGATATCGCGGCGTGGCATGTGGACAATTTCAGTTTTCTGTTTATGCACAGCCTGTGGATCGCGGTCTCGCAGGCTAAGACCCTGTTATGGATGCTGCCTAGCGGAGAAATCCCCGGCATTTCCACTGCGTATGCACAGGCTCAGTCCCGTTCTGCACAAGCGATCCACATGGTTGTGCACAGAAAGCCGGTGAGTATCTCCCAGGCTCGCAGGCCGCAGCGGTGGAACGTGCCAGCATCCGCGCCTGCCGTGCCGGGCGCACGGACCCGGCCTCCGGGCCTTGGCTGAGATCGGGCCAGAAGGCGGGCGCCAGGTCCTCCCTGCCGCCCGGCCAGGCGCTACGTGCGCACGCAGCACGGCACTCGGCCTTGCGGCGGCCACCAGGCCTCTACAGGCCTGGTGGCCCGCGCCACGGCCTCCGGGCCCCGTGTCTGCGTGCCGACTCTCCGTGTCGACCGCCATTCTTCGCAGCGGCTCACGGGCCTCGTCCGGATCTGTCGTTCGTGACCCGGCCGCCCTGGCTGGCATCTGCCCGTCCTCGGCCTGCCGTGACGACCACCGGCTCGTCGCGGAAGGTACGGCCAGGACGTCCTGCGGACAGAATCAGACAGGGCCCCTCCATGTATGAGATGGAGGGGCCCTGCCCGGCCTCGCGGTGCTAGCGGACCAGTTGCCTGGCATTGCCCACAGCGCGTGCCGCCCGCCGGTGCCAGGTACCCGCGTGAGGCCCCGGTCTCCCGGCTCCTCACCCGTTCCCGGGGTTGCCCCCAGGTGGTGCCCGTTTCCAACGGTGAAGCATTTCTATCGTCTCCGCGAGCGCTGCGCAAGGGCCAGCGGCCAATCATTTTGGCTTTTTCTGCTATCCACACGGTATCCACAGAAGGCAGCCAGTTATCCGCATTTTCCGGTAGTTATCCGCGCCTTGTTCACACCATATCCACCGGCTTATTCACAGCATGTCCACAGATTACTGGATGTAACTCGGGAAGCACTCCGGACAACCGTCGCCGCGTGTAATCGGCTGATCTTTTCCTTGCGACTTCCGGTCAATCATCTGGTGCCCGGATCGGGCGGACCCGGTACGCGGGCGTGGCCCCGATCCGGCTGGGAGCGACCACCGGCGAATGAGACCGCTCCGGTAGCCACTCAGGTCGTGGCTTCAGCCGCGGTTCCCGCCGCGCTGCTCGCCGAGCAGGGCGAGCGTCCGGCGCCAAAGCTCTGGCCGCCGACTCTCAGCCTGAGCTCGGCGTAGTCCAGGTAGGGGCTGGCGCTGAACGCGGCGTCGTCCTCGACAGGGCCGATCAGCACCGCCTCGTCGGCCTCGCGGATGAATGTCGCGCGGGTCGGCGGCGCTGTAGGCCGCGATGACCCGTAGCCTGGCCCGTCCCTCGGCGTTCCACTCCCGCACAGCATTGATCAGCCGCATCGCCGGCTCGCCCCGGTTGACGATCGCGATGCGCTCGAAGGCCCGCCCCTGGTTCATCGGCTACTCACCGAAGGCCGCGCGGATGTCATCGCTCGTCCCCCCCGCCTGCTGCGCGGCCGCCGGGTCGGCGTCCTGGAGGACGTCCAGCACCACCTCATCGGCCACGATCGCGGGATCGATGCGCATCACCGCGTAACCGCCGACCGCCCCGGCCCCGAAGCCGGGCGCGAAGATCCGCGCCGGACGGGCGATCACGCCGTCACGCACAGCGTCGTAGATCGCGATGGGGATGCTCGCTGCGGATACGTTGCCCATCCTCTCGACGTTGAAGTACAGCTGATCAGCAGACAGCCCGGCCTGGCCGGCCAGGCTGAGGATCATCGTCTTGTTGGCCTGATGCGGGATGATCAGCTCGATGCTGTCCAGCAGCGACCGTCCCGGGTCGTCTGGGTCCCGCTGCTCGCCCAGCTCGGCGAGCATCTGGACCAGATAGCGCTCGACGAGTGATTTGACCTTGGGCCCGTACACCGTGATATCGCCGTCGAATTCGGAATTGGGCCAGATGATCGAGTTGACCTCGCTGTGCGGCCCGCTCGCGTAGGTCTGCACGACCTCCACGTCCCCGGGCTGGTACGCCGGAGCCGGGGCGATGACCATCGCCGCGGCCCCATCCCCGAAGATCATCCGGGAGGTGCGGACGCTGCCGATCTTGTCGGAGAACTTCTCCACGCAGACCAGCAGGACCGGCCGGTTGACCTCCTGAAGCTGCCGGATGGCCTCGGCCAGGCCGTAGGGCAGCCCGGCGCAGGCCGCCACCAGGTCGGCCGAGGCGTGCGTCTGCATCAGGCCGAGCTCGCCGGACAGCCAGCACGCCATCGACGGGATCAGCCGGTTGCTCGTGCAGGTGCTGACCAGCACGGCGCCGATTTCCTCGGCAGAGCGGCCGGACTTGGCCAGCGCCGCCCGGGTCGCGTGCAGCGCCAGCTGCTCAGGCTCCCGGCTGGTGTAGCGGCGCTGCTCGATGCCGGTCTTCGCGCTGATCTCGTCGGCGCTCATCGGCGACCAGGAGAAGCTCGCGTTCCTGATGACGTCGGCGTTGTCGCAGACATGCTCGCCGCGCACGATCGCCAGCGCCTCGAACGCCGGCTGGATCGCGAACGCTTGCCGCACCCGAACCGGCGGATACGGCGCGGCGGGCCCGACCGCCGCTACCTCAGCGGCCGCGCCGGGCCGGCCCGCGTCGTGCCCGGCGGCACCCTGGCGCTTCACCCGCTCGATGAAGGCCATCACGTCACGGGTTCGCGGGTGCAAGGCGACCACGAAATCGTCGTCGCCGATCCCGGCCGGCCGGCGCAGCTCGGTGCGGGAGCGGTCCCACGGGTACTGGTTGTGCAGCACCATCGCCCAGCGCATCAGCGCTTCCAGCTCAGGGACGCTCTCATGGGCGTCGATGATGTCCTCGGTCCGGAAGACCGGGTAGTCCGGGTCGTAGGAGGGCATGACGAACGTCAGCCCGTCGGGCCGGCCCAGGAACTCGGCCACCGTCGGCTTGATCGGAGGCAGTTCCGTAGCGTGGTACAACTTGTACCGGAACAAATCGAACAGCAGATCGAAAATCCTATTTTCGGTGTCGCCGTCCCACGTCGGCGGCAGTGAGCGGAAGGCACGCTCGACCGCGGCTACCTTGCGTTCGCTGTCCTCCCACGGGGTCAGCACGGGCAGGAAGACGTCGTCGCGGCGCTTGGCCAGATCGCGCCAGCGCGTCGGCCGCCGGTCGAACATGGTGATCGAGTAGCGGTTGGCCCAGTACAGGTTCTGGCCGAGGTCGCGCAGCAACTCGAAGCGCCTGGAATAGGCTCCGGACTCGACCCGGCTCAGCAGGTCGGTTCCCGTCGGCGCCTTCGCTTCGAAATCCCGCCCGATCACCGCGGTGAACTGATCAAGCGTCTCCAGGACCGAAAAGTCCAGGTCGCCGAGGAAATTGGCGGGGAACACCAGGCAGCCGTGCCGGTTGATCACGAACGGTTTCATGACTCACCTCCCGTGAACCTTCTAGACCAGCCGGTCAGCAAGCTGCTGGGCGTTGACCTGGGCGTAGTTGCGGTAGCAGTTGTTGAACAGCACGTGGGTCATGTCGGTGCCGGCGGCCAGGTCGCGGATCTTGGGCGCCCATTCGTCCAGCTCGCCGTCGCTGTACCGGTAGCCGAACCGCTCGTAGATGTCCTTGCTGGTCCATTTATCGGAGTGGCCGTGCATGCGGACCAGGGCCAGGTCGCTGGTGACGGCCAGGACCGGGGGGATGGAGCTGGGATAGCCCTGCGGCATGTCCACGCACACGTAGGGGATCTGGTGGGCGGCCAGGAACCCCAGGGTTTCTTGCTGGTTGTTGTCGGTCATCCAGGTGCGGTTGCGGAACTCCACACAGACCCGCCGCGGCGCGGCCCGCTGTGCGCACGACACGATGTAGTCCTTGTTCGCGCGGGAGATCGGGAACCAGGGCGGGAACTGCAGCAAGATCGCGCCGAGCTTCCCGGGCCGGCGCAACGGCTCGAGCGCGGCCAGGAACCGGTCCCACGTCTGGTCGGTCACCGCCGGGTCGACGTCTTTGAGGTACACCCGGTCCTTGCCGGCCTTGCCCGCCGCCTCACGCAGGTCGGCGGGCAAGGCCTTGACCGGGGTGGGGTGCCCGGTGAACAGGCTGAACGCCTTGACGTTGAAGGTAAACCCGGCCGGGGTCCGCTCCGCCCAGGACGTGGCGGTCTGCTCGGCGGGCAGCGCGTAGTAACTGGCGTCCACCTCCACCAGCGGGAACTGTCGGGCGTAGTACCGGAGCCGTTTTTCCGGCGTATCGGCCTCCGGCGGGTACCAGCCGGAGGCGATGAGCGTCTTGTCCGTCCACGACGCCGTGCCCACCCGGATCTGCCCCATACCCGCAGCGTAAGGGAAGCGTCGGTGCTGCCCGCCAGGTGGCCGGGCGTCAACGGATGCTCCCGCGGCCCCTATGCCACCGCGAGGCTGACGTCCGGCTCGCTCGTGCGCACCTGCGCGGGCTTCTGCACCGCCAGCCAGATGCCGGTCACCAAAGACCACAAGAACGTAGCCAGGAAGGCGAACCACGAGATCGGGGGAACGAGGGCGGCGATCCCGAACACGACCAGGACCCAGCCCATCCACCGCGCCGGCGCCTTGCTCACGGCCACCGCCAGCCCGGACACGATACCGAAGACCGCGAAGCCGGCCACCGCGGGCACGAAGAAGTCGTTGCTGAGCACGTTGAGCGTCTGCGCGGCAGTGGGCGACAGGAACTTGATGTCGTTGCCCAGGATATAGCTGTGTCACTCCAGGCCAGAAAACGCTACGCACGGACCGTTCCGCGATCGTTACCTCACAGAGGGGTTCCGGGGTCGTTACCGTACGGGGCGGAACGCGAAATTTGACCGCCTCCAGCCCGGGCGGCCGGCGGAGGTGACGTGCCCGGGCCGCCGCGTTAGGCTTTTCCTGCTTTGTGTTCGTGGGAGGCGCCGTGGCAGCAGGGCCGGGAAACCAGATGGCGGCGGGCCGCGGCAGCATCAGGACGCCCCATGCTGAACGCGAGCAGGTGATAGAGGTCCTCAAGGCGGCGTTCGTCGAGGGTCGGCTGACCGCGGACGAGCTTGACGTACGGCTGGGCCACGCCTTTGCCTCGCGGACCTACGCGGAGCTGGTTGCGGTCACCGCCGACATCCCCGTCGATCTGGTCGAGGCCCGGCCGCCGTCGGACCGGGCGCGGGCCAAGGAGGCCGACGGGACCAGGAGGTCCCAGGGGGCCAAGGGGTTCCAGGGGTCCCAGGGGGCCAGGGGGGCCAGGCCGCCGATGACCACCGGGGTCAAGGTGGCCATCTGCCTGATGACGGTGGCGGTCACGCTGGTCGTCAGCTACTTCACCAGTACCTACGCCTTCGCCATGTTCACGTTCTTCTATTTCATGGCCTTGCTCGTCGCCGGGGCCCAGATCCTCGTCTCACGGCATGACCAGCGGTGCCGCTCGCGCCGCGCCCACCGCGCGCCATAGGCCGCCGTGAGCTATGGATCGCCGGCGCATGGCTGTCGTGCGCCGCCCTGGCTGCCTACCGTGAGTGGGTGACGATGCCATCTCCCGCACCGGTGGAGCCTGCTCTGCCCTCTTCTCCCGAACGGTCCGTGGTTCCTCCGCCACCTACCTGGCCGCCGGTGCCCACTTCCTCCTCGAGGGCCCGCTCGGTACCGGCAAGTCGACCCTGCTCAGGCAGGTCGCGGCATCCCGGCACACGGCGTCGGGATCCTCAAGCGGGATGGCATGCGCCGGGAACTGGATCCGGGGTCGCTCGCCCTGCAGGCCGCGGTCCGCCGCACGCTCGACCCGCTCGAGATATTCGACCCCGGCAAAGGCTAGACGGTACCCGGCGCGAGCGGGCCTGGCCGGCCTAGCCGCCGTGACCGGAGCCGGTAACGACGCGGTCGAGCCACGTGATCAGGTCGCCGATGACCTCATCCCGGTTGGTCTCGTTCAGGATCTCGTGCCGCGCGCCAGGATAGACGCGGACCGTCACGTCCGTCAGGCCCGCCGCCGCGTACCGGTCGGTCAGCGGGGTGAGCAGCGCCAGGCCTGCGTTGAGCGGGTCGGCCTCGCCCACGGCGATGTAGACCGGCAAGTCCGGTCGCATCCGCGCGACCTGGGCCGGGTCGGCGAGCCGCCGGGCGCCGGCGAACATGAGCTTGGTCGACGCGGCGTCGATCCCGAACCCGGTGTACGGGTCGGCGACATAGGCGTCGACCATCGCCTCGTCGCGGGACAGCCAGTCGAAGTCCGTGCGGGCGGGCTGGAACGCGGCGTTGAGCATGGTCAGGTCCAGCGGCTGGTCCAGGTCCAGGGCCGGCTCGAGCACGTCGATCGCCGCGGTCCCGGTCAGCACCGCGCCGTCGACGTCGGCGCTCTGATCGAGCAGGTACTGCTGCACGGCCCAGGACCCCATGCTGTGCCCGAGCAGGATCAGCGGCAGGCCAGGATGCTCGGCGCGGATCCGAGCCGAGAGCAGGCCGATGTCATCGACCAGCGCTGGCCAGCTGCCCTGGCCCAGGTCACCGAGCGCATCGGGGTCGGCGCTGGCCCCGTGACCGCGGTGATCCTGGGCGTACACGGCGAAACCCGCGTCGTTCAGGGCCCGGGCCACGTGGTCATACCGCCGGGCGTGCTCGCCCATCCCGTGAGTCAGCTGGATCACCGCCCGCGGCTCACCCGCCGGGTCCCACCGGTAGGCGGTGATCTGCGTGCCGTCAGTCGAGGGATAGCTGAAGGTGCTCGATGGCATCTGACGATCCTTTCTGGGCTGCTCTCGGCGCCGGTGGCCGACCGCCGACATGCTAGCGGCGATCCAGCCCGCCGCGGGATATCAGCTGGGCCGCGATGACGTTGCGCTGGATCTCGTTGGTGCCCTCGCCGACGATCATCAGCGGCGCGTCGCGGAAGTACCGTTCCACGTCGTATTCGGTCGAGTACCCGTAACCACCGTGGATCCTGACCGCGTTGAGCGCGATCTCCATGGCCACCTCCGAGGCGAACAGCTTGGCCATCCCGGCTTCCATGTCGCACCTGTCTCCGGCGTCATACCTTTCGGCGGCGTACCGCACGAGCTGGCGGGCCGCGGTGAGCTTGGTCGCCATGTCGGCCAGCAGTCCGCCGATGGCCTGGTGCTTCCAGATCGGCACGCCGAAGCTCTCCCGCTGCTGCGCGTACCGCAGCGCGTCGTCGAACGCCGCCTGGGCCACGCCCACCGCCCGCGAGGCGACCTGGATCCGGCCGATCTCCAGGCCCTTCATCATCTGGGCGAAGCCGTGGCCGGGTTCGCCGCCGAGCACCGCGTCGGCGGGCGCGAAGTAATCGGAGAACGACAGCTCGCAGCTCTCCACCCCCTTATAGCCGAGCTTCGGCAAATCCCGGGAGACCACCAGGCCCTCGCCGTGCTCGGCCAGCAGGATGCTGACGCCCCGGTACCGCGGCCGGGCCGCCGGGTCGGTCTTGCACAGCAACGCGATCAGCTGCGACCGGCGCGCGTTGGTGATCCAGGTCTTGGTGCCGTTGACCCGGTACCCGTCGCCCTCCCGCCGCGCGGTCGTCGTAATGGCCTGCAGGTCAGAGCCGCCTCCCGGTTCGGTCAGCGCCATCGTGGCCCGCACCTCGCCGGTCGCCATCGGCGGCAGGTAGTGCCGCTTCTGCTCGTCGGTGCCGAACGCCAGCAGCAGCTTGGCCACCACGGTGTGCCCGCCCATCGCCCCGGCCAGGCTCATCCAGCCCCTGGCTAGCTCGGCGGTGACCTCGGCGTAGCACGGCGTCGATACCGGCGCGACCCCGTACGGCTCGGGAATGGCCAGCCCGAAGATGCCCATGGCCTTCATCTGGCTGATCAGCTTGTCCGGGTAGGTGTTGGCGTGCTCCAGCTCGCGCGCCACCGGCCGGACGTCGCGATCGACGAACTGCGCCACCGTCCCGACGACCGCCCGTTCCTCCGCCGAAAGACCGCTCACGACCTGCTCCCCGCGGGCTGACCTCCGCGTTCCGTCCCCGGTCTCCGGCGCGGCGCGCCTCGGATCCAGGTGATGTGCCCCTGGCTGACGTGCGGCCGGGAACCTGCAATCCTACGATTGATTAAACCAGGTTGAGCGGGACCGGCAGAGCCCAGATCAGGCTCGCCGGGCAAAAGGAGTGCCACATGTATCCAGGCCCGTACGCGGCCGAGACGCCGGACAAGATCGCGGCGGTCATGACCGGGTCGGGCGAGACGCTCACCTACGGTGAGCTCGAGCGGCGGTCGGTCCAGCTCGCGCACGTGCTGCATGACCTCGGCCTGCGGCCGGGCGACGGGGTGGCGCTGCTCACCGAGAACAGCCTGCGCGCCTTCGAGGTGATCTGGGCCGCCCTGCGCTCCGGCCTGTACATCACCGCCGTCAACGACCGGCTCAAGCCAGACGAGGTGGCCTACATCGTCAACGACAGCGGCGCCGCCGTGCTCATCGTGTCCGCCGAGCAGGCCGCGACCGCGACGGCGATCACCGGCGTGAACCCGACGACTCCGGCCGTGAAGCTGCGACTGGCGTTCGGCGGTCCGGTGGCCGGTTACGGCAGCTACGAGGACACCATCGCCTCGGCGTCCGACGTGCCGTTCGCCGACCAGCCGCGCGGCTCCGCGATGCTGTACTCCTCGGGCACGACCGGTCGGCCCAAGGGCGTCCGGCCGCCGCTGCGCGGCGTCCAGGTGTCCGAGCCCGGCGAGGCCCTAGTGACGCTGGCAGAGCTGTTCTTCGGCTTCAACCGCGACACGGTCTATCTGTCACCCGGACCCATCTATCACGCTGCGCCGCTGGCCTTCAGCGGCGCCGTCCAGGCTCTCGGCGGCACCGTGGTCATGATGAACAGGTTCGAGGCCGAGCAGGCCCTGGCGGCGCTGCAGGACCATCACGTCACGCACGCGCAGTTCGTCCCGACCATGTTCGTCCGGATGCTGAAGCTGCCGCAGGCGGTCCGCCACCGCTACGACATCTCGAGCCTGCGGGTCGCGATCCACGCCGCCGCGCCGTGCCCGGTCGAGGTCAAGCAGAAGATGATCGACTGGTGGGGTCCCATCCTGGTGGAGTACTACGCGGGCACCGAGGCCAACGGCATGACGGCCATCGACACCGCCACCTGGCTGACCAAGCCGGGCACCGTCGGCCGGCCCGTCCTGGGCACCGTGCGGATCTGCGCCGATGATGGCACCGAGCTGCCCGCGGGCCAGATCGGCGGCGTCTACTTCGAGCGCGACATCGTGCCGTTCGCCTACTACAACGACCCGGACAAGACCCGTGCCTCCCAGCACCCGGAGCACCCGACGTGGACCACCCTCGGCGATATCGGCTATCTCGACGGCGACGGCTTCCTGTTCCTCACCGACCGGAAGGCGTTCACGATCATTTCCGGCGGCGTCAACATCTACCCGCAGGAAATCGAGAACGTGCTCGCCCTCCATCCGGCCGTCTACGACGTCGCGGTCATCGGCGTTCCCGACCCGGAGATGGGCGAGTCGGTCGTCGCTTTCATCCAGCCCGCCCCCGGCGCGGCACCAGGGCCCGAGCTGGAACAGGAGATCATCGCGTTCGTGAAGTCGAAGATCGCGAGCTTCAAGGCGCCCAGGGCCGTGCGCTTCGTCGATGAGCTGCCGCGCAGCGAAGCAGGCAAGCTGAAGAAGTCGGAGCTCAGGGCGAAGTACGTGAATGCCTGAGGCAACCGTGCGGCTGGCCGCGGGCGACAGGAGCCGGTCCTGGTGACGGCCGAGGTCGCTGACATCGCCGAGCTCGACCTGGCCAGGTACATCAGGCCCGGCGCCCTGGTGGCCTGGGGCCAGGCCTGCGCCGAGCCGCTCACCCTGACCGAAGCCCTGGCCCAGCAGCGGCAGCATCTCGGCGGCGTCCGGTGCTTCACCGGGATATCGAGCTCGCCGGCGGTGCGCCCGGAGAACTGCGACCACCTGTCGTTTGTCTCCTATTCCGCCGCGGGCGCCAACCGCGCGCTGAGCCGGGCCGGCCTGCTGGACATCGTGCCCTGCCACTACTCCGAGCTGCCCCGGATCCTGTCCGACGGGCCGCTCCGCGCGGACGTGCTGTTCCTGGCCCTGCCGCCGTCCGGGCCAGCCGGTACGTTCGGGCTGGGCCTGGGCGCCGACTACCTGACCGCGCTCATCGGCCGGGTTCCCACCGTGATCGCCGAGGTCAACGACCGGGTACCTGACATCGGCTGCGGCCGCAGGCTGAGCCGGGATGAGATCGACGTGATCGTGCATACCTCGCGGCCGCCTGCCGAGTATCCGGAGGCGCCGACCGGGGACACCGAGGCCGCGATCGCCGGCCACGTCGCGGGCCTGATACCAGACGGCGCGACCGTCCAGCTCGGCCTCGGCGGCCTGCCGTCCGCCGTGCTGCGCGGGCTCCGGGACCACCGGGACCTCGGCGTGCACTCCGGGGTGATCACCGATGGAGTCGCGGAGCTGATCGAGGCCGGCGTCGTTACCGGGGCGGGCAAGAGCGTTGACCGGGGCCTGGTCGTGACCGGTTTCCTCATGGGCACCCGAGCCCTGATCGCGCGCGCCGCGGTCGATACCTCGGTCCAGCTCCGCGACACTCGCTACACCCACGACCACGCGATCCTCGCGGCCCAGCGCGCACTGGTGGCCATCAACTCCGCCACCGAGGTGGACCTGACCGGCCAGGCCAACACCGAGACCGCGGCGGGCCGGTACGTGGGCGCCGTCGGCGGTGCCGCCGACTTCTTGCGCGGAGCCGCCCGGTCGCCGGGTGGCATCCCGGTGATCGCGTTGCCGTCCACGGCCGGGACCACCAGCCGCATCGTGGCCAGCCTGAACGGCCCGGTCAGCCTGGCCCGGTCAGACGCGGGCGTGATCGTCACCGAGTATGGAATGGCTGACCTGCGCGGGCTGACCCTGGCCCAGCGGCGCAAGCGGATGCTCGCGATCGCCCATCCGGGCCACAGGCCAGCCCTGGAGGCGGCTGCCCAGGCCGCGGCCGACAACTGAACGGAGAGCCGGATCATGATCACGCGCCGGGCCGCGATCGTCGCGCCCATGCGGACGCCCGTAGGCACCTTCGGCGGGAGCCTGCGCGGCGTCCCCGTCGAGGACCTCGCGGCCACAGCCATCAAGGCCGTACTGGAGCGGACCGGGATAGACCCGGAGCTCATCGACGACGTCGCCTTCGCTCAGTCCTACGTCAACGGCGAGACGCCCTGCCTCGGGCGGTGGGCGGCCCTGCACGCGGGCCTGCCGGTCAGCGTGCCCGGATTCCAGATCGACCGGCGCTGCGGCGGCGGCCTGCAGGCCATCATCACCGCGGCCATGATGGTCCAGACCGGAGCCGCTGACGTCGTGCTCGCCGGCGGGGCCGAGAGCATGAGCAACGCCGAGCACTACACCATCGCCGTCCGGTGGGGGGCCAGGTCGGGCAACCAGGTCCTGTACGACCGGATTGACCGCGGCCGGGAGCGGTCCCAGCCGGAATGGCGGTTCGGCAAGATCTCCGGGATGATCGAGACCGCGGAGAACCTCGCCGCGCGCTGCGGCATTACCCGAGACGAGGCGGATGCTTACGCCGCCCGCAGCCACCAGCGAGCCGCGGCCGCCTGGGCGGCGGGCCGGTTCGACGAGGAGGTGGTCCCGGTGCGGGTGCCGCAGCGGCGCGGCGACCCGGTCCTGGTCAGCACGGACGAGGGCGTGCGGCCCGATACGACCGCCGAGACGCTGGCCAAGCTCCGCACGATCATGCCGGGCGGCACCGTCACCGCGGGCAATGCCAGCCAGCAGAACGACGCCGCCGCGGCGTGCCTGGTCGTAGCCGAGGACCGGCTCGAGGCGCTCGGCCTGGACCCGTTCGGCTACCTGGTCGGCTGGGCGGCAACGGGCTGCGAGCCCGCCACCATGGGCATCGGGCCGGTACCGGCGGTGGCGAAGCTGTTCGCCCGCACCGGCCTGGATTTCGGCGCGATCGACCTGGTCGAGTTGAACGAGGCGTTCGCCGTCCAGGTACTGGCGGTGCTGGCCGGGTGGCGCTGGAACGACCAGGACAAGCTCAACGTCAACGGCTCCGGCATCTCGCTCGGGCACCCGATCGGTGCTACCGGGGCGCGCATGCTCGCCACCGGACTGCGCGAGCTGCGCCGCCGCGATGGCCGCTACCTGCTGGAAACCATGTGCGTCGGCGGCGGCCAGGGCGTCGCCGCGGTCTTCGAGGCGGCCTGAGAACCACCCAAGAGCAGGACGGGCAGGATCTCGGCCGTCGGCGCGTGGTCAGGATGCGGTCTCGCGGACCGCGGCCCGGCCCGCCTGGCGGCCGCTGAACAGGCATCCGCCGAGGAAGGAACCTTCCAGGGCGCGGTAGCCGTGCATCCCGCCGCCGCCGAACCCGGCTACCTCCCCGGCGGCGAACAGGCCCGGGACGGGGCTGGTCCCCCCGGGCCCCGTGGCAGCAGAAGCCCGGCCGGCCCGGTCCCGGCTCAGGACGCGGCCCGACAGGTCGGTCTGCAGGCCGCCCAGCGTCTTACGGGTCAGGATATTGAGCCGGACGGCGATCAGCGGGCCGGCCTTCGGATCGAGGATCTTGTGCGGGGCCGCGGTCCGGACCAGCCGGTCGCCGCGGAAGCGGCGAGCGTTGCGGATCGCCATGACCTGCAGGTCCTTGGTGAACGGGTTGTTGATTTCCCGGTCGCGCGCGACGATCTGCCGCTCGAGGTCGGCCAGGTCGATCAGCGGCTCGGCCGTCAGCTTGTTCATGCCCCTGACGAGCTCGGGCAAGGTCGCGGCGACGACGAAGTCGGCCCCGTGCCGCTTGAAGGCCTCCACCGGCGCGGGGGCACCCGGCCGGGCCCTGGACAGGGTGAGCCAGATGTCCTTGCCGGTCAGGTCCGGGTTCTGTTCCGAGCCGGAGAGCGCGAACTCCTTCTCGATGATCTTCTGGGTGAGCACGAACCACGAGTAGTCAAAGCCGCCCTCACGGATGGCCGCCAGCGTGCCCAGGGTGTCGAATCCGGGGAAGTTCGGCGCCGGGAACCGCCGCCCCCGGGCGTCGAGCCACAGCGAGGAGGGCCCGGGCAGGATCCTGATGCCGTGGTTTGCCCAGATCGGGTCCCAGTTCTGGATGCCCTCGGTGTAATGCCACATCCGGTCGCGGTTGACCACCCGGCCGCCGGCCCGCTCGGCGATGGCCAGCATCCGCCCGTCGACGTGCTCGGGCACCCCGGATATCAGCCGTTCCGGTGCCGGGCCGAGCCGGGCCGGCCAGTTCTCGCGGACCAGGTCGAGGTTGCCGCCGATCCCGCCGGAACACACCAGCACCACCGGCGCGTGCAGCTCGAACCCGCCGACCTCGGTGCGGGAACTGCGCGTTCCGCGCGCGGCCGGGCTGGCCTCCAGCAGCGCCCCGCGCACGCCGTCCACGGCGCCGCCGGTCACGGTCAGCTCGTCCACCCGATGGCGGAACCGGAACCCGACCAGGCCCGAAGCCACCGCATCGCGCACCCGCCGCTCGAACGGCGCTACCACCGTCGGCCCTGTGCCCCAGGTGAGGTGGAAACGTGGCACCGAGTTGCCGTGCCCGTCGGCCAGGTAACCGCCTCGCTCGGCCCAGCCCACCACCGGGAACCATCGCACTCCCATCGCATGCAGCCAGGATCGTTTCTCCCCGGCGGCGAAGTCGACGTACGCCTCGGCCCACCGGTAGGCCCAGTAGTCCTCGCCCGCCGGGTCGTCGATGCCGCGGTCGAAATACGCACTGCCCGTCCAGTCCTGCCACGCCAGCTCGCGGGAGTCCTTGACCCCCATGTGGCGCTGCTCGGGGGAGTCGACCAGGAACAGGCCGCCCAGAGACCAGAACGCCTGGCCGCCGAGATTCGACTCGGGCTCCTGGTCCAGCAGCAGCACCCGCCGGCCGGCGCGGGCCAGCTCCGCCGTGGCGGCCAGGCCCGCCAGCCCGGCGCCGACCACGATCACATCCGCGTCCACGAGGTCATCCAACCATCTGGCCGGCAAAGCCGGACGGAGCCACCGCCGAGTCCGGCAAAATCGGCTGGTGGCAGACCGCGGCTCCGGTAGAATCTGCTGGTGGCGCAGGCAAGGCCATCCCCGCCAGCTGGCACCACTGTCCGTTCGGCCAAAAGACAACCAGCCGCAGGGGAGCGGCCGCTCGGCTGGGCTCAGTGCGCCAGGGCGACCTGGACGATCCTGACGATGACGAGGATCATCGCGATCGCCAGGTAGGCGCGCAGCGCGGTCAGGCCGATCTTGCGGCCGGTGGACATGACCGGCTTGGACAGCATGTTGAGCGGCGGCATCCGCCAGCTCTCGCGGTCACGCCGGTCTACCTCCACCGAGCTGCGCACTCGGAGCGACCGGATCAGCGCCCAGCCGCCGGCCGCGACCGACACCGCCGCGCAGCCCAGGAAGATGCCCAGGATCTGCCGCTCGGTAATGCCAGGGAACAGTACCGAGGCGGTCAGCACCACCGACAGCGTGACCAGCACGGCCACCACGGCCGAGGTGAACACGTTCGTCCTGCGGCCGTTGACCCAGGGTCCCAGGACGGCGCTGTCGTTGCACAGCATCAGCAGGAACACCGTGGCGGCCGGCAGGAGCACGCCGGCCAGCGCCTGGACACCCTCGATGATCAGGCCGAGCGGGGCGCGGGGGATGAGCACGATGGCCGCGGCGATGGCGATCAGCGAGGCGTATATGGCGTAGAAGCCCTTGGCCTGGCGGATCCCGCGGTGCAGCGAGTGCCTGAGGCCGAGCACGTCGCCGACCGCGTACGCGGTGGACAGCGAGACCGCGAACGCCCCGATGATGGCGGCGTCGAGCAGTGCCACCGCGAACACCACGCCTGCCACCCGGCCCGCCGAGGCCGCGATGCCGTGTGCCAGGCCGGCCGCGTCGGTGAAGTGGCCCTGGGCCGGGGTCCCGGCGAAGGCAGCGGCGGTCGCGCCCATCAGCGCGGCGGCGCCGACCACGACGATCACGATGCCGATCCACAGGTCGACCTTCTCGTAGCGGATGAACCGCGGCGTGATCCGCTTGTCAACCACGTAGGACTGCTGGAAGAACAGCTGCCACGGGGCCACGGTGGTGCCGACGATGCCGATGATCAGCAGCATGACAGTGGCCATCTGCCCGGAGCCGCCGGGCAGGTCGGGGACGACGAAGCCGCTCGCCATCTGCGCGCCGGACGGGTGGCTGACCAGGTACAGCGGAATGAGCAGCAGCGACCCGGCGCAGAACGTCACCGCGATCCGCTCGAACCTGCGGAAGCTGCCGGTAAACGCCGCCGCCAGGATCACGCAGCCAGCGAGCAGCACCGCGACCAGCTTGGGCACGCCGAGGTACGCAGCCGCCAGGGTAATCCCGATGAACTCGGTGACGAGGGTCAGCGCGTTCAGGATGAACAGGTCGATGACCTCCAGCACGCCCCAGAACTTCCCGAACCTCTCGATGATCAGCCGGGCGTGCCCGACCCCGGTGACCGCGCCGAGCCGCAGCACCATCTCCTGGTTCACGTAGAGCACGGGGATCAGCAGCAGCAAGGTCCAGAGCAGCCGGGTGCCGTAGTTCTGCCCGGCCTGCCCGTAGGTGGAGAACGCCCCCGCGTCGTTGTCGCCGCACATCACGATCAGGCCCGGGCCCACGATGGCCAGCAGCGTCTTCAGCTTGGCGGACAAGCCGGCCCGCGGCGTGAGGTCGTCGACCGCGATCGTGCCGAGCGCGCCGCGGATGTCGCCCACGTGCGCGTCGTCAAGGACGGCGGTCCCGGTGACCGCCGGGGCGGCGGTACGAGCGGTACGGGTGATGATGGCCATGGTGAACACCCCTTTCACGTCACGAGATCTGACGGGTCAGGGGCACACGCTCTTGCAGGCCCTAGCGCTAGGGGCGCAAGCCGGACTGACCTGGCGCGAACAGGCTCAGGTCAGGATCGGCCGGGAGTTCGGTTAGTTCAGTGCCGCGGAGCCTTCAGGGCCTTGGCGTGTGCCAGAACAGAGTGGGACAGCAGCGAGAAGGGCCAACTTCGGCCCGGACTATCAGAGTCCATCGCAGCCTCCCTTCTGTCGCGACGCACGGGGGCGCCCAGCCGCACGTGCCATCCAGGCACGTCTCCGTGACACCTGAGGAAACAAACGGCAGGGGCGGGGTAATCCTGGCCGCACCTCTCTCGTAAGAGCTTTGGCACTTCACGGCGTACTGCGATGGGTTCCGCGGCTGCCAGGCTCCTGACCGCCGCGGTGCATCACCGCCAGCCACTTGGCCTCACCCCTTGGGCCGGGGAGAGGTGTCCTGATCCGGAGCGTCTCTCGACGGTTGGGATCAGTGGCCTATGTCCGTGA